>ENA-UOJC01002933-UOJC01002933.1-human-gut-metagenome-genome-assembly--contig:-C104-NODE-2933-length-17263-cov-5.887901_pt1 | contig 17263 bp, 14 predicted proteins | sample MGYA00242339_ERZ723886 | MGnify/ENA metagenome assembly ERZ723886 | reverse complement strand
GCGCGAGGCGATGGGCGGCGGTGATCTCAAGCTGCTGTTCGTCACCGGACTGTTTTTCGGCTGGAAGGGTAACCTCCTCTGCCTGATCTTAGCCTGCATCTTCGGCATCGTCTTCGGCCTGCTTGCCGCCGGGCGCGGCGGGGAGAAGGGCGCGCCGATCCCGTGGGGACCGTCCATCGCGCTCGGCGCGTGGGTCACGGCGCTCGCGGGCGAGCCGTTTATCCGTTGGTATCTGAGCCTTTTATAAGGCGCGTTTCGCAGCACTCCGCTGAAAGGAGAATGAGCATGAACAAGATCGTTGGCCTTGATATCGGTGAAAACAGCGTAAAAATGGCCTATTTTGTGGGCCGCGAGCTGAAAAGGACCGCAAAGCTGGAGCTGCCCGACGCGATGGTGTCCGGCGGGCGCATCCTCTCGATGGACGCGATGGCGGACTTCCTGCACGACGCGGCGAAGGGCAGCGGCATCCCGCTGACAAACGCCGCGCTGGTCGTGCCGGCGAGCGAGGTCTACACCCGCGTCATCACCCTGCCCGCTATGACCGAGCAGCAGCTTTTTTACAACCTGCCTTACGAGTTCCGCGACTTTCTGACGGAGGAGAAGAGCAAATATTTCTTCGACTACGCCGTGCGCCGCATCGTGAACGACGAGACGGGGCATCCGAAGGAAATGGAGCTCTTCGCCTGCGCCATCCTCAAGACCACGGTGGAGGGCTACCGCGCGATGCTGCACCGCGCGGGCTTCCGCCTGCGCGTGCTCACCGTCACCGAGTGCGCCTACGGCGCGGTACTGGGCGCATACCTCAGGCGCATGGGCGCGGAGAACGACGACAGGGACCGCTGCATCGTCTCCATCGGACACCGCAGCACGCACCTCTACATCTACCACGGCGCGACGTTCGACAGCCGCCGTGAGATCGACGTCGGCGGCAGGCTGATCGACGAGCAGATCGCCGAGCACTGCGGCGTGGACATCCATTTGGCGCACAGCTATATGCGCAGCGACTACAACGGCGTGCTTGAGGCGGACTATGCCCGCGAGGCGTACAGCCGTCTGGCGGTCGAGATCATGAAGGCGGTCAATTTCTACAACTACAACAACCGCGACCGCGAGCTGCACGACCTCTACATCTGCGGCGGTGGCGGCGGCATCGAGCCGATGCTGCGCACCATCGTCGAAACGACGAGGCTCACGCTCCATCCGGTCTCTGAGCTGCTCTCGCAGCAGCTTTCGACCGAGGAGCCGTGGACGTATCTGCGTGCCATCGGCGGTGTGAGCGAGGGCATCAAGGGGGGACTGGCATGATCGCGGAGAAGGAGAAGAAAACGGCCCGCGCGAACACGCCCCGCCGTCCGGTCCGCTGCCCGCAGAAAACGGGCATCAACCTCAATCTGCACGAAAAGCGCACAGGCACGGTGCTCACGCTGCTTATCGGCGCGCTGTGCATCACCGTGCTTGCGCTGGCGGTCGCCAAGTTCGGCGTCCTCGACCTCTACGACCGGCTCGCCGACGCGCAGAGCGCGTATGCGCAGGCGCAGCAGGAGAACCGCGCCGCGCAGGAGAAGCTCTCGCACTTTGACGAGGTGCTCTCGGAATACCGCACTTATTCGATGGAGTGGATGGAGGACGGCGAGGACTCCGACCTCAACTTTGCCGTGGAGCGCACGGAAATGCTCGACCTGATCGAGCGCACGGTGATGCCCTACGGCACGCTCAGCGCCCTGCAGGCGCAGGGCGACCGCGTGGACGTCGAGCTGAACGAAACGGACCTTGACCGCATCGCCGAGGCGCTCAGCGCCGTGAAGGCGTCGAGCATCGTGGAGTCGGTCGGGCTGGAGCTTGCCGAAACGGAGAAGGACCGCCCCGCCGACGTGATGAAGTGTACGCTGCACATCGTGCTGAGAGGGGAGGCGGCGGAATGAACCGTGAATTGACCCTGCGGGAAAAGGTGCTGCTGCTCATCCTGATCGTGCTCGTGATGGTGCTCGGCTACTTCAAGCTCCTCTACGAGCCGGTCAGCGACCGCATCGCGCGCTGCCGCGAGGACACGGCGCAGGAGCAGCTTGCGCTGGAGCAGAACGCGGTCAGGCTGGCGCAGATGGAAAAGATGGAGCAGGCGCTCGCGGATATCCGCGCCGCCGGCGGCAGCAAGGCGATCCCGCACTTCAACAACAGCGAGGCGCTGCTGCGCGAGCTGCGCGGCCTGCTCGCGGGCACGGGGGAATACTCCCTCGATTTCGGCGACGGCACGACGCAGCAGGGCTATATCGTCCTGCGCCCCGTCTCCATGACCTACCGCACGGGCACCTACGAGCAGTCGCGCGCGATCATTGACCGCCTCAGCGCGAGCGACAACATCAACCGGATATCCGACCTGAGCATCCGCCGCGACGAACGGAGCGGCGGCGGACAGGGCTATCAGACCGTGCTGACGGTGACCTATTTCGAGGTCGCGCCGTAACGCACAGAGGAGCAGAGCACCATGAAAAACAACAGGGCAAACAGACACAATGACCGCGGCTTCACCCTCTCGGAGGTCCTTCTGACGGTGGCGATCCTTGTGGTGCTGTTTGCCCTTGCCGCCGTTCCCGTCTCGAAGATGCGGCGCGAGCTGCGCCAGACGGAGCTGGACAGCAAGGCGGAGATCTTATTCCAGACCGCGCAGAACCGCATGACGCAGCTTCTGGCCGCCGGTATGGAGGAGAAATACAAGAGCGGCGGCGACGTGAAGCGCTTTACCTATATCCCTCTCGACGCGGAAGAGGACAAGTACGACGAGACCGATGTCGGCAGGCTTCCGCTCTGGTATGTGACCGACGCGGAAAAGGACAACGCCTCCGCCGCGGCGTATTACATCCTGCCGCGGGAGCAGACCGACGCCGAGCTGCGCGAGGGCCATTGGCTCGTGGAGTACAACGCGGACAGCGGCAGCGTCTACGCGGTGTTTTACAGCGAGGAGGCGCTGGGCGTGCATACCGGGCTCGACGTGCTGCGCTACCGCAGCCAGCGCGTGAAAACGGCGAAGGTCGGCTACTATGGCGGCGACGCGGCGGCGGTCAATGACACCGGCGTGCTCGCGCCGCGGGCGGAGATCCTCAACGGGGAGACGCTGGAGGTGCGCATCACCTGCAAGGCACCGAATGACCGTCCGCTCCATTTCTTCATCACCATCCGCGACGACAAAGGAAATGAGACGGCGCGCACCGAGCTGAAAAATGATACCAAGACGTTCACCACGATCGAGAAGAGCTTCCGGGACTACGAGGTGACGGTGACGCTCGACGACCTGAGCGGCGACGGCAGCCGCCGCTTTGCGCAGCAGGAATGGCTGAAAATGCTGACGCCCGGGGAGAATCTGACCGTCACCGTTGAGGTCACCAGCGACGACCCGCTGGTGGAGGGCGCGCGATTTGTGCCCGAAAAGACAAATGGTCTGTTCCATACGCTGCGCGGCGGCGATACGGCGGTCGTCACCTGCGCCCGCCACCTGCAGAATCTGGACGAGACCTCCAAGTTGGCGCCGGTCATCACCCGCGCGGTGCAGGAGAAGAACATTGACTTCACCGGCGCGAGCGGCTGGGCGTCGGTCTACGGCGAGAAGAAGTTCCGCCCCATTGTTAACACGGCGCTGCGTGAATACCGGGGCAGCTATACCGTGGACGGCACGACGTACCGTCCGGTGATCGCGCATCTGCCGGTGGATACGAACGACGACGCGGGCCTGTTTGAGAGCTTTTCCGGCGGCACGCTGGCGGACATCACGCTCACCGGCGCGCAGATCCGCGGCACGGGAAGGGTTGGCGGTCTTGCCGGCACGCTGTCCGGTACGGTGAGCGTTACCGGCTGCCGCGTCTATCTGGACCCGGCGAGCGACGGTCTAAGCACAAAAACGGAGCGGGATATTTGGCTCGTCGGCAATGTGACCGGCGGTCTGGTCGGCTATGTGAGCGGGAACGCGGAGGTCTCCATCGACAGCAGCTTTGCCGCCTCGGTCCTTCGGGGTACGACGGCGGCGGGCGGACTGATCGGACAGGCGGACGGCGCTGTGACGGCGGAGCGCTGCTACGCCGACTGCTACCTCTACAACAGCGATAAGACGAACGGACAGACCGGCGGTCTGTTTGGCGGGAGCATCGGGACGAGCACGATCCGTCTGACGAGCTGCTACGCCGCGGGCTTCCAGGAGGCAGCGGTCACGGCGGGCCTGTCCGCCGGACCGGTCAAAGCTATGACGGGATGCTACAGCGTGAGCGTTCCGCTCAATGCGGACATTAATCTGACCTACTCGACGGCGAAGCCGGATGCACAGGTCCAGACCGCGGCGGCGGGGACCTTTTATCTGAAAGAGCGGGCGGCGACGGCAAAGCATATCGCCGGGACGACCGATGTCGGCTACGGAGAATGGAGCGGCGCCAGCCGCCCCGCCGCGGCGCAGAGACTTGGCACCGCATTTACCGCCGTGACGGGCGGCGGAAGCACCAACGCCTACAACCTCATGGAGGGCATGGGTCTGACCGACTACTCTTACCCGAAGCTGCAGGGGATCCCTCACTACGGCGACTGGAGGGCGGAGTTTGAGTCCGGCTCGCTGGCGTACTACGAGCATTATCAAAACGGCACGGCGGCAGGCTATGGCTTCCTCGGCGGCAACGTGTCGTCCCTGCGGGACGACGAAACGGTGCTGGGCGACGGCTACGGCATGATTTACGACAGCAAGCCGACCGCGTCGGTCACGGTCACCTATTGGACCTGGACGGCAACGGGCGTCGCGGTACAAAAGACAGAAATGCTTGCCGCGGATGCCGCGGATGCCGCGGTGCAGGTCACCTACAACGGGAGGAGCTATTACCTCCTGCCGCTGCCGACCGGGGCGGTGAATACGGAATATGTCGATCCGAACAGCTTCTATCAGGAGGTCAGGGTCGACGGCGCGGCGTATCTCTACGCGCCGCACTTTGCCCACACGGTGACGACGCCCGGCGAGGACGGCACGGTGGGGAGCCCGACGGGCGTTTCCATCCGCACGGCGCGCCAGCTCTACGCGTTGAGCCTTTACTACGACGAATACCGGGAGCGGCTCGATGAGAGCAGCGTTTTTGCGCAGGAGCGCGGCATCGACTATGTCAGCTACGACTGGAAGAACTATGGCAGAAACGGCACCGAGCCCTCGGCGAACCTCCCCCAGTTCCCCATCGGCGACAGCACGGCTAAGCCGTTCATCCACACCTACAACGGTCAGCGGCACGAGATCATCAGCGCGCCGATCACCGGAAACGGTCTCGGGCGCGGCGGCACGGAGACTGCGGGCGAGGTCTATGCGGGCCTGTTCGGCTGCAACGCGGGCGAGCTGCGCGACATCGTGCTCATTGCCGGCGCGGAGGACACGATCGTCGGCTTTGACCGCGGCATCCAGCGCAGGAGCGCCTACATCGGCGCGCTTGTCGGCTACAACTCCGGCACGGTGCGCGGCTGCGCGGCCGCGGGCTACCGCGCCAAGGCGCTGGCCAACAGCGGCAGCGCAGTCTATGTCGGCGGCTTCATCGGCTACAATGAGGGCTACGTGGAGCAGTGCAGCGTGAGCAGCCCCTCGGTCTATGCCGAGAACGTGTTCGCGCAGCTCAGCGTGGGCGGCTTCGCCGGACGGAACGACGGGCGCATCGAGGGCTGCTATGGCATCGCGGCGATCAATGTCCCGACCGTCCGCGGCGGCGAGGTAGAGCTTGGCGGCTTCGCCGCGCACAACGGCGGCATCATCCGCAGAGCCTACTGCGCGACGGCTATGTCCTCGGCGGGCGCCGAGGCGGACGGCTTTACTGCCTCCGGCAGCGTGCAGGACTGCTATTACCTCAACGGCGGCACCTACCGCTTCTGGGAGGAGGACCGGCTGTACAGCGCGGAGACCGCGGGCGGCGCGCAGCCCATGACCGCGGCGGAGTTGGAGGAGCTCAAGCTGTCTGGCTTCGAAACGCAAGCGGAGGCGGAAGCGCGGTATAGTCGGAAAAATGCGGAGGACAGCTACCCCTATCCCGCCTGTATGCAGGACGCGAGCGGCGTACTCGTCCACTACGGCGACTGGCCGGTGCCGACGAATGTCGGCGAGGTCGGCGTGTTCTACTGGGAAAAGGAGGAGGACGGCGCGAACAGCGGCTATCACCTCTCCTACATCGGCTTTGTCGGCACGGAGCGCAAGGAGGGCAGTACCCTCTGCACCGCGCATGACGACGGCGGCGTGATCACCGCCTACGGCTACGGCTACTATTGGGAGAGCAGTTCGAAGGAACCGGAGCTGGCGGCGAGCGGCGGCTTCGTCATGGACGGCGGTGATACGGAGGAGGCCAGGGCGGCGGCGTCGGCGCTGGGAGCGCAGATGCCGGAGTATACCTTCACCGCCTACGAGACCGGCGAGGCCGGCCTGCGCCTGCAGGCAGAGACCAACAGCCGAAACGGCAGTTATACGCTCCAGGCAAATGGCACATGGACGCTGAATGAAAAGTATATCTACACGATTTGTCCGTTTTTCGCGGACGCCTTCGGCTATGCGGGCGATGCGGAGCCGGGTACGGACCAGGCGGCCTATCAGGTCCGCTCAGTGCAGCAGCTGCAGTTCATCAACTGGAGCTGCGGGGCCACGTCGAAGTACATAGGAAGCCGACGGGACCCAAACTACACGTTTACCTATGAGACCGGCACAGACCGCGAGGTAACGGCGGCGACCTACCAGCAGTTCCCCTATCTGCAATACGCCACGATCACAGGCGTGAGCCGTCAGTCACAGAGTGCGGCGGAGCGGGATCGTCCGCGGCGCAGCTGGAAGCAGTCGCATGACCTCAACGGCACAGACCGGGAATTTCCGAAGGTCGGCGCGAAAAATACCTCGTTCCAGCCCATCGCCGGTGCGGTTTTTAACAACGCGGCGGAGAATCCAAACAACGAGGGCTATGCGGTAGACCTCTACAGTTGGTTCGGCGGTGTGTACGACGGCGATAACTACTACATCAAGAACATCAACATCGACTCGCCCTGCTACAATGTCGGCGTTTTCGGCACGACGGCGGGCGCGGAGATCCGAAACATCGTGCTCTACAGCGACAACGGCGGAACGATCGAGCGCAGTACACCGGCGGGCACGGACTACCGTAACTACCGCTGCGCCTATGCGCTCGGCGGTCTGGTGGGCATCGCGTATGACTACCTTTACGACGCGAACGGAAATTGGGTCAATGTTGAAAACCGCGCTGCGGAGATCGCCAACTGCGCCATTGCGGGCTATACCATCGAGGATAACAGCACCAACCCGCTCCAGCTCGGCGAGGCGGTGGTGGGCGGATTGATCGGCGTATCCAAGGTCGATTTGAACAGCTGCTCGGCGGTGGTCGATATCAAGGTCAACTGCACGCACTGGGAAGCCGGCGACAGCGGCAAACTGACCAGAGCTCAATACGGCAACTTTGTCCGCGTGGGCGGTCTGGTCGGCGGCGTGCAGTACAAGGTGACGAATTGCTACACCGGCGGAACAATCACGATCGGCAGCGATACGCTTAATGAGCGCGTGGACAAGAGCGGAAGCCTTGTCACCGTGAAGACCAGTACAGAGAAGGAGACAGAGGTCGAGAACGCGAGGGGGACCTATGTCTACATCGGCGGAATCGGCGGCAGCGGCTTTTCCTCCAACTTCCGCAACTTTTCCAACAAGAACGGCACGGACGATGGAGAGCCGGAGTATGAGAACTGCTATACCTATACGGGGCTGCCGACCATGCAGGGCACGATCATGTCGATCTCCCGCATCGGCAGTGTTGCCGACCGCTATGAATGGGCGCCGAGCGTGACCATTACCAACTGCTACTATTATGCGGAGTCAGATGTCCAGTACAACCTGCCGAAGTATCACTGCGGCAAAAAGAGTCTTGCGACGATCCTGGCGAGCGATGCGGAGAAGGAAAAGATGCTGCAGGGCGATCTTTCGTATCTCAGTGAATACATCGGTGGAAGAGATCATCGACCGAGCTATTCGATCGACCTGACAAAGCTCAGCTATGAGCAGATGGCAGGCAGGAAGGACGTCACGAAGAACGGGCAGGACAAAAGGATCCTGGAGCTGCTGAATCAAAACGGGGACAGCGTCTTCGGCTGGGTCACCGTCGAGGAGGCGCAGGCCGAGGTCCACGGGAAATACAGCTTCCCGGGCAAAAACATCGCCGTGCTCGACGGGCAGGACTACCCGTTCCCGACCGTGCTCACACAGGCGAGCGAGCACACCGACAGCGGCAGGGCGAACCTGCACTACGGCGACTGGCCGCTCGTCGGTCCGGTCTGGGAGAAGAGCAGCGTGACGATCGACCGCATCACCGACTACGATGCCGGAATCGGCAGCGCGGTTATTACCGCGGTGCTGAAGCTTGTGAACATTGAGGACGGATAGCTCGACGGTCTGACGCCCGAATCGTTCCGCTCGACCAATGAGAGCATCGCAAGGGTGACGGGCTTCCAAAAGGTCGATGAAAAGACCTGCCGTGTGACGCTGGAGGGTCTGGCGAATGGCTCGGTGGAGATCACCGCGGCGCTGGACGGCCATGTGGCGCGCTTGATGGTAAGCGTCACCGCGGAGCTGACGATCCGGATGAGCGACAAGATCGAGTGCGCGAAGCAGATCACGGTGAATGAGGCCGCGACGGTGCCGCTCGGACTCGCCGCGCTGGACCGCGGCGGCAAGGCTCTGACGAAAGACCTCAGCTGGACGGTCGCCAATGCCGAGACGGGCGCTGCACAGATCGTCTGGAAAAACAGCGTTCCGCAGAGCGTCCGGGGCATCGGCGCGGGCGAGACGACGCTGCTCATCACGGCGAGCTATCGGATCAATGAGACCGAGACGGTCACGGTGAGCCGCATCGTGCCGGTGACGGTGCTGGCGAAGGCAGCCGACGGCACGGCGTAAAAAGGAAAGGAGGGGCATCGGGATGAAAAAACTGAAGAACGAACAGGGCGTGACCATTCTGATGGCCCTCCTGCTGGTCCTGACCGCGGCGGTGGTCAGCGCGGTCATTCTCTCCGCGGCGCTCAGCGCCGCGCGGCGCGTGAACGGCGACCGCACCGCGCAGCAGACCGACCTTGCCGTCAGCTCGGCGGCGGAGCTCGTACGCGACAGCATCGACCGGATGCGGTATACCGAGACTACCACCACGACTTACGAATGGGACGAGGAGAGTGAAGGCTATGTACAAACCGGCAGCTCCTCCACAGAGAAGCTGCCGACCGGCCTGATGGGAGACTGGCTCACGGACGGCGCGCGGAACGGCGGCTGCACCGATACCATCACCATCACGCTGCCGGATGAAGCGCTCCCGCCGGTCAAGGCAAGCTTTTCCATGACAGGACGGGGAACGGGAAGCGGGGGCTATGATATCCGGATCGCCTTTTCTCTGGCCGACGCCGGGGACGCGGACGACTGCCGCATGACGCTCAGGCTGAGCGGAAGCGTCAGCGAAAGTACAGACGTTTATGCGAACACCGCGGGCTGGAGCAGGATCGACGAATTGACCATCACCTGGAGCAATCCAAAGATCACCAAGGGAGCGGAGGGGAACGCATGAAAAAACGCAGAAGCAAGGCCGGTGAGACGCTGGTGGAGACGCTGGTCTCCGTGCTCATCGCGGCGCTGGCGTTCGCCCTTCTCTCGACCGCCGCGGTGACCGCGGCGCGGATCAACGCCGCCGCGCGCGAGGACGTTTCCTTCCGCTACACCGCGGAGCAGGGAAAGACGGTAACTGTAACGGCAAAGGGAGCCGGCCCGGGTACGAGCCAAAAGACCGGCAGAAGGAATGTCACGCTCTATACAACGGACAACGGATATCAATATTATACGGACACGACCTCATCGGGGGTGACGCCATGAAAAAACTGCGCGGCAGCCGCGGCGTGACGCTCACCGAAACGCTGTGTACGGTGCTGATCGTGCTGCTCATCAGCGCGATGCTGGCGGTGGGCGTGCGCTTTGCCGTGCGGACGTACCGCGAGTCGATGGAGCTGTCGGAGACGGAGCTGCTCTGCTCCACGCTGACGGCAGCCATCAGCGACAAGCTGCGCTACAGCGGCGAGGTGGGACAGAATATGTTCATCCAGGGCGTTGGCACGACGGACAGCGGCGGCGGAGGCTCGTTTGCAATCAGCGACGACGGCGAGGTCGTCATTCAGACGACCGACAGCGAGGAGTTCCGGCTCCTCGGCTCGGCCTCCTACCCGCAGGGCCTGCGGGTGCGGACGACCGGCACGGGGGAAACGGGCTTCATCAGCTACAGCGCCGAAACAGGAATCTTTACCGTTTCCTTTGCCATCGCGGACGCGCAGGGGAATATCCTGAAGGAGACATGCTTCGACGTCAAGCGCATCAATGCGGGCAAAAAGTGAAAAAGAGCTGCCGGACATTTTGTCCGGCAGCTCCTTTTAATCGCTTCGTGTGATGTCATGCACCCATTTGCCGCTGTGGATGCGCCAGAGGCCGATGGGGGTCTTTGCCAGATGCTCGATGGCGATGCACAGGCAGAACACCTCGTTCGGCACCTTAAGGACAAGGCCGAGCAGGCACATCAGCGGCAGCTCCACGCACCAGAGAGGGAAGTTGTCGATGAGCAGCGAGGCGCGTACGTCGCCGCCGCCGCGCAGCACACCCACGACCATCGTGGACGAAAAGCCGTGGAGGGGCATCACGCCCGCGTAGCAGTACACCATGACCGCGCACATCGCCGCCGCGCCCGCCGAGAGGGAGAAAAGCGGCAGCACATACGGCCGGAGCAGCGTAAAAAAGACCAGAAGCTCCACGCCGCCGAGGGCGAGCGCGAAGAGAAATGCCGTGAGGCACACGGCCTTGCCGATGCGCACGACGCTCTCGCGGCTGCTGCCGATGCCGATCTCCTTGCCGACGATGACGGCGGCTGCGTTGGCGATGCCGTAGATGCCGGCGGTGGAGAGCTTGTCAATGCTGCCCGCCACGGTGTAGGCGGCGATGAGGTCGCCGCTCGCGGCCATGTGGCCCATGATGACGGTGATGAGCGAGTAGCCCACGCCCCAGAGCGTTTCGTTCGCCAGCACCGGCGCGCTGTAGTGGATGAAGCGGCGCAGCATCTCGCGGCCCGGGCGGAGAAGGGCGCTCCATTGGAGCGGCACGGTGCGGCAGCGCAGGGCGTAGCCGAAGGCGAGCACAAATTCCACCACGCGCGAGAGCAGTGTGGCGGCCGCTGCGCCTGTGACGCCGAGCGCGGGGAAGCCGAGCTTGCCGAAGATGAGCACATAATTGCCCACGGTATTGCAGAGCATGGACGCGCCGAACACCAGCATACCGAAGCGCGGATTTTCGATGCTGCGCTGCATCCCGATGTAGATGGACGAGAGGGAATTGAGGATATACGAGAAGCCGACGATGCGGATATACGGCGTGCCGATCGCGACGAGACGGAGATTGTCCGTCACCAGCAGCAGAACATCCGCCGGGAAGAACGCCATGATGAGCGCGAAGAGCGTCGAGACGCTGCCGGCAATGCACAAGCCAATGCCGATGACGCGGTTGATGCTCTCGCGGTCGCCGCGGCCCCAGTATTGGCTGATGAGCACGCTCGACCCGCTCTGCAGTCCGAAGACGATGAGCTGGATGATGAAGATGGGCACATTCGCCACCGTGACGGCGGACATCTGCTCGCTGCCGAGCAGACCGACCATGAAGGTATCGAGGAAGCCGAGCGAGGTGGTGATGAGATTCTGCACGATGATGGGCAGGGCGAGCAGAAAAAGACGTCGGTAAAAGCCCGCGGGCTGACGAAGATAGGAGAACATGAGCGACCTCGAATGGAAAAATTACAGCATGGGAAAGCGCGTTTCCCTGTGCCTGCGGAGAGCGGAAACGAGCGCATCGACGTCCGCTTCGGTCGTTTCGGGCGCGAAGCTGACGCGCAGAACGCCCGCGGCCGTCTTTTTGTCGAGCTTCATCGCGGCGTAGACGTGGCTGAGCTTGCCGCGGTGGCAGGCCGAGCCGGCGGAGATGCAGATGCCCTGCGCGCCGAGCTCGGTGACAACGTTCGCGCTCGGATAGCCGACGAGCGAGACGGAGAGGATATGCGGGGCGTCGCCGTTCCCGATGCGCACCACGCCATCGATGGTGAGGAGCTGCTCGAGCGCGTACTGCTTGAGCTGCGCCATGCGGGCGAGCTTTTCCTCATAGCCCGCCAGCCGCAGCTCCACCGCCTTGGCGAAGCCCGCGATCTGCGCCGTGGCCTCGGTGCCCGAGCGCAGGCCGCGCTCCTGTCCGCCGCCCGCGAGCAGCGGACGCACCGCGCGGCAGCGCGGGCCGATGTAAAGCGCGCCGACGCCCTTGGGGGCGTTGAGCTTGTGTCCGCTGACGGAAATGAGGTCCGCGCCCAGCGTATCCGCGCGGAACGGGAGCTTCAAAAACGCCTGCACGGCGTCGGTGTGCAGCAGCGCCTTGGAGCCGCGCTCGCGCAGGAGCCGCGCGATCTCGCCGACGGGGAACACACAGCCGGTCTCGTTGTTCACGAGCATCACGGAGACGAGCGCCGTGTCCTCACGCAGCGCGTCCGCGACCTGCTGCGCGGTGATATTCCCCTGACGGTCGGGCGCGAGATAGGTGACGGCATAGCCCTCCTGCTCCAGCTGACGGCAAGGCTCGAGCACGGCGCTGTGCTCCACGGCGGTGGTGATGATGTGCTTTCCGACGCGGCGGTTCTGGTGGGCGGCAAGGCGGATGGCCCAGTTGTCGCTCTCCGTGCCGCAGGAGGTGAAGTACAGCTCGTCCGGCTTGCAGCCGAGCGCGGCGGCGATGACCGCACGGTCCGCCTCCAGACGCTTTTTCGCGGCGGCGCCGTAAGGGTACTGCGAGCTGGGGTTGCCGCTGCCGTTTAGTAAAACATCGTACATCGTATCCGCCACCTCGCGCGCGACGGGCGTGGTGGCGGCATGGTCGAGATAGATCATAGCAAAGCATTCCTTTCTTTGCACTTGCAATCAAGCGAAAACATGGTATGATTATATGCGGAAAATCCACGAAAAGCAAGGAGAAAGCATGAAGATCGGTATTTACACCCTGGGCTGCAAGGTGAATCAATACGAGACGCAGGCGATGGAGCAGGAGCTGACCGCCCGCGGGCACGAGCTGGTGGATTTTGAGTCTCCCGCCGATGCCTACATCATCAACACCTGCTCGGTCACGGCGGTGAGCGACAAGAAGTCGCGCCAGATGATCCGCCGCGCGAAGAAGAACAGTCCCGACGCGGTGGTCGCCGCCTGCGGCTGCTACGTCCAGACGCACGAGGAGGAGGCGAAGAGCCTCGGCATCGACCTTTTGATGGGCACGAACGACCGCGCGCGATTCCTTGACCGGCTGGAGGAGGCCGTGAAAACGCGCGAGACGGTCGCGGACATCGACGACGCGCTGCGCCGCCGCACGTTCGAGGTGCTGCCGGCGGGCGGCATGGCGAACCGCACCCGCGCGATGCTCAAGGTCGAGGACGGCTGCGTGAACTTCTGCACCTACTGCATCATTCCCTACGCGCGCGGCCCCGTGCGCTCGCTGCCGATGGACAAGGCGGCGGAGCAGGTGCGCGCCCTGCGCTCACAGGGCTACCGTGAGCTTGTGGTCACGGGCATCGAAATTTCCTCCTACGGTCACGACCTCAAGGACGGCACGACGCTCATCGACCTTTTGGAGATCATCGCCCGAGAGGGCGGGGAGATGCGTATTCGCCTCGGCTCGCTCGAGCCGCGCACCGTGACGCGGGAATTCTGCGAGCGGGCGAAAAAGCTCCCGACCCTCTGCCCGCACTTCCATCTCTCGATGCAGTCCGGCTGCGATGCGACGCTCAGGCGCATGAATCGCCGGTACGACACCGCGCGGTATTATGAGTCTGTGGAGCTGCTGCGCGAATATTTTGACGACCCCGCCATCACCACCGACCTCATCACCGGCTTTCCGGAGGAGACGGAGGAGGAGTTCGGCGAGACGCTCGCCTTCATTGAAAAGTGCGGCTTCGCCGCCATGCACATCTTCCCCTATTCCATCCGCCCCGGCACGAAGGCCGCGGCGATGGCGCAGGTGGACATGAGCGTGCGCGAGGAGCGCGCGGCGCGCGCCGCCGCCGTCGCGGAGCGGATGCACCAAGGCTATCTCGCCCGCTGCGTGGGAAAGACCTTCCCCGTGCTCTTTGAGCAGGACAGGGGCGAGGGCAGCGTCGGCCACGCGCCGAACTATATGCCCGTCACGGTGGGGATGAAAGGGTTACATAACACCGTGCAAAACGTGCGCATCACCGCCGTCGACGGCGACGGCCTGCGCGGGGAACCGGAGGAGACATGAAAAGCCACTTTTTTGCCTACATCGCGCGGATGCGCTACATCACGCGCTGGGCGCTCATGCGCAACACCTTTTCCGAAAACGTGCAGGAGCACAGCCACATGGTCGCGGTGCTCGCGCACGCGCTCGCGGTGATCCGAAACCGCGTGTACGGCGGGCAGATCGACGCGGGACAGGTCGCCGCGGCCGCGCTCTACCATGACGCGAGCGAGATCATCACCGGCGATATGCCCACGCCTATCAAGTATTACGCGCCCGAGATCCGCGACGCCTACAAGAAGGTCGAGGCGGTCGCCTGCGGACGGCTCCTTGCCATGCTGCCCGACGAGCTCAGGCCGGACTACGACGACGTGCTCGACTGCGCGGACGGCGAGGTGCTCGAACTGGTCAAGGCGGCGGACAAGCTATCCGCCTACATCAAGTGCGTCGAGGAGCTCAAGGCGGGCAACGCGGAGTTTCGCCGCGCCGCCGAGCAGACCCGCGCCGCGCTCGACGCGATGCATCTGCCCGAGCTGGATTACTTTATGGAGCACTGCGCGGAGAGCTTTTCCATGACGCTCGACGAGCTGGAATAACAGGGAGGAAGAAACCATGATCAAAATTCGGACGCTGTATATCGTTCTGCCGCTTACGATCCTGATGGCGGTGGGCTGCTACCTCAAGGGCTGGACGGCGGGCATCGCCCTGTGGGCGTTCCTTGCGCTCGTGTGCGTGGGGCGCATCCTGCGCGAGCGGAAGGAGAAGAACGGCGCGGAGGACGCGCAGAAAAAGGAATAACGCGCCGTGCGCGAAAAAAGCGGGGGAGCTTCCATCAGGAAGCTCCCCCGCTCTGCTGCCGTTTCCTCTGTCTCAATGCCGTGCGGGGCCCACCGTGTCAACGTATTCCAGCGCGGTATGCCTGCCGTCCTCGTCAGAGATGAGCCGCCAGACCGTGTGCGCGCTGCTCCACGGCGCGCAGGCGTAGAGATAGACCCCGTCGGTCGTGTAGTCGTAGAGCTCCCGCGTGAGGTCCGTGCGGTCGACGGTGAGGAGCCATTCCTCGCCGGTCGCGATGTCATGGCAACCGACGCCGACGTACCGCTGTTCGGCAAGCTGCCATTCGTACTGGTCGTAGAAAACGAACCCGTCTGCCGCGGCGACGTAGCTGCGTGTGTTCGGGCAGCGCAGCGTTGTGACCGAGCCGTCCGCACCGAGGCAGAGCATATTGTGTGTCAGCTTCCCGCCTCTCACACACTCGACCAGAGCGTATTGGCCGCCGCGGAGCACGAAGAAGCCCTGATCGAACAGCGTCCCCTCGGGTGTCACGTCCTCGCCGTCGCGGAGAAGCCGGTAGAGGGCGACCCCGTCCGCCCGCTGACCGCTCGGCACGAGGGTAAATTCGTACCCGCCGAACGTGAGGTGCGTGTTTTCATAGAACTGCTCGAAGCCCGCGCCGGAGGATGCGTACTCCTGCCGGACCTCCAGCAGCTCGCCGGTCCTGCCGTCGAGCAGGTATTCGCTCCAGACGATGGTGTCATTATAGCTCCAGGACGGTACATTGGGCTCTGTGTCGGTTGGGACTTTGTCCTGATGAATGGTATAGCTGTTGAAGCGGAGCCGGACGTCGATGCGCCCGTCGCCGAGCAGCGAGAAGAAAAGCCGCGTGCAGTCCTGCGGTGCGGTGTAGAGCTTTATCCGCTCGCCCGTCTCGTGTACCTGCACATAGAGCGTTTCGCCCCGAAGGTAGTAAATGCCGTAGCCGTTCACCGCGTAGCCATCGTACCAGAAGGTGCTGAGCACCCGCTCGCTCGTGCCCATGGCGGGATCGTAGCACCAGACGCCGCTGTGGCGGACGTGGTAATAATAGCGGCCGTCCGCGATCGTGCCGGGGCTGGAGGCGCAGCCCGCGCCGAGCGAGTAGTCGAAGCGTCCGGCGACGTAGATGCCGCTGAAAAGCACCAGTGCGATGCACGCGGCCTTGATCAGCGCCGTCCGCCATGAGCGCTTCGGCCTCTGCCGCCGCGCGCCGCACTCCGCCAGCAGCTCGTCGCCAAGATAGCTGAGGGAAGCGCTGAGCTGTTCGTTCGTCATACCGTAAAGCCCTCCTGTTCCAGATGTGCGCGCAGACCCTGCCGCGTACGGTAGAGGAGGCTTTTGACCGCGCCGATGCTCGTGCCGTACTGCCGCGCGACGTCGGCAAGCGGATCGACGTAGAAATAGCGGGCGAGGAAGACGCCGCGCTCGCGCGGCGAGAGCGTGCGCAGGTAGCGCTCGATGCTCTCGGCGAGCAGCCTCGCGTCCAGCGCTTCGTCCGCCTCGCCGCCGACCGCGTCGCCCAGCTCTTCAAGGGAGAGAAGATATTCCCGCGCGCCGCGCTTCTGCGCGCCGTCGCGGCGATAGCGGTCGATGGCACCCTGCCGCGTCAAACGGCTGAGAAAAGCCGGAAACACCGGCGGGCGCTGCGGAGGAATGGCGTTCCACGTTTTCAGATAGGTGTCCGAGCGCACCTCCTCGCAGGCAAACTGGTCGAGGAGAATGCGCTGCGCGAGCTGCAGGAGCCGCGCTCCGTATTTTTTGTCGGTCTCGCCGATGGCATCCTCATTGCGCGCAAAATACAGCGCGATGATCTGCTCGTCCTTCATTTGGCCCCGCCTCCTTTCACTCTATTTACCGCAAACGCGGCGCGAAGGTCGCGCGGAACACGCAAAAAATTTTTTCTTCCTCTATTTTATCCGATGGCGGGGTGAAAGTAAATGCCGCGATTTGTGCGTTCCGCAGCTTGCATTTTGCAGCGAAGCCTTTATAATGATGACATTCTTTTGCGCAGGGAGGAAGGACTCATGGAACAGCGGAGGGCGCGCGGGATGCTTGCGGCCGCGGCCGTTATCTTCGGTACGCTTGCGCCGTTCGTGCGCGGCATTTCCGTTTCCT
>ENA-UOJC01002932-UOJC01002932.1-human-gut-metagenome-genome-assembly--contig:-C104-NODE-2932-length-17273-cov-13.784063_pt1 | contig 17273 bp, 6 predicted proteins | sample MGYA00242339_ERZ723886 | MGnify/ENA metagenome assembly ERZ723886 | reverse complement strand
GCAGGAATACCAACGCCAGCTGACGCAGTTCCGTCAGCAGCAGGCGGCAAAGAAAACTGCGAAAAAGGAAACGCAGCAGGCAGCGCAGAAGCAGGCGGAATCGCCCGCGGCCGCGCCGGAAACAGCGCTGCCCCAATAATAATGTATGCCAATCTGAAACGGACAGATTTGCAGATAGATGTGTGTCTCATCCCCCTGAGATTCGCTTCATTGTGCGTCACAGACGCAAGGCCCCGGCTCTGCGCGGGAACACAGAGCCGGGGAACCCCCTTTCACATATCCGACAATATTGGTGTTTACAGCATTCGGCTGTGACATAGACCTGATGCAGAGCTGTTCCTCGGCTGCATTGGGAATCCGCGAGGAACGAAAATTTCTGCAAAAGAAAGGAGTTTCTGATTATGAAACGAATTGGCAGAGTATTGGCAATCCTTTTGGCGCTTGCTATGCTGCTTTCCGTCAGCGCATTTGCTGCATGGAACGGCATTGGCGGTGCATGGAACACCCACAACGGAACAGTAACAACTGCTCCCACGGCTGCGGCCCCGACGGTCGCAAAAATCGCAATGAAAAACTCCGGCAGCGGCTGGGACGGCATTGACAATGTTCCGGTCATGCACACGGTAGGCACCACGACCTACGCCTACGTCCTCTACGACGGCCATGCGGCTGGCGCACGACTGGCAAAGATCAACTGCAACAAGGCAATTGAAAAGGCCGCCTCGTCTGACCTCTACAACGACGCAGAGGTCGTTCTGTGGGATGTGCCGGTCTCCACGAAGTCTGGCTTCCAGCTCTCCACGCCGCTGCTCGTCGAAGGCAGTGACGCTACCAGCGAAGCGGACGACACCCTCTACATCGGCCTGACCACCACGACGGCGCTGGTAGAGGCGGACGCTTCCGACAGCATCTGGACCGTCAGCGGCGACTGCACCGTGGACGGCAGCAAGCTGAAGATCTCCTCCACCGGTACTTACACGATGAGCACGAGCGACATCACCATGCTCAAGAACAACAGCCACCGTGCCGCGACCGGCATCAGCATCCCGGCCGGTGCGGAAATGACGATCACCGCGAAGGTGAACAATACGGTTGCACTGACCAAGACCTTTGACAGCGACGATGTGATCGACGACCACTTCTACCTGAACGACGTATTTACGTCTGACGGCGAAAAGGCCGTTGTCGCGGGCGACACCAACACGCTGAGCTTCACCTTCGAGGTGACCGCACTCAGCGGTGATGCTTACATTGAATACGGCAGCCTGTTCCAGACGGCGGCTTCCGTGATGGGCTTCAAGGATCTGACCTCTGCCCCGGCAATCAGCGATGCGACCGGCATCGCAACGCCGACCCACTCTGTCAACCTGAATGACGGCGGCCAGCTGAATACGCCGATCACAACGGATGGCACTTACATCTACTTTGGCACATGGCAGGGCAATAAGGCCTATTATCAGTGGAATCCGTCGACGAAGAAATTAGCTCGGACAACGGGCAATGGATTCTATTGGGCTGGCGCTGCTGTGATTGGCAGTCAGGTTTACTTCGGCAGTGACAACGGCATCCTCCATTGGAGATCGACCAGCAATTTTGCTAAGACTGGCGGTACGTTTGACCTGACCACAAAGGCTTCCGATGCCGGTAACGTTCGCTCCAGCATCATGGTGGACGGCGATTACTTCTACTTCACCTCGCAGGGCAAGTACCTCTGGTGCTTCAAGGCAAATGCTTCCGGTGCGCCCACCTATCAGTGGCATACCTCGCTGAACGCGGTTTCGACTTCTACCCCCACCAAGGTCGGCAACAAGATCTATGTCGGCTACTATAACGGCTTCAACAAGGGCGGCGTTACCGAGGTCACAGAGAGCCGTACTACGGAAAAGGCAACTTTCTCCAGCAAGTGCGATCTCATCAGCGGAATCGGTTCGACTGCGAATAACATGCCGGTTCAGTCCTCGCTCGTTGTCCTGCCCAATGCAGATTCCAGCGCAGCGGCCTATGTGTATTTCAGCACGAATAGTAACGTCGGTGCAGGCTACGGCTATGCAGTGAACGGTACGACTGCTACAAAGGTATGGGATACTTCCGCTTATGAGGGCGGCACCTATGCCCTTGGCGGTATGGCCAGCGACGGCGGCTATATGGTCTTCGGCAACGACTACAACTATCTCTACATTGTGAAGTAATCAGAATCAGTACATCAACATGATATTGTAACGGGGGCGGGATGAGCGGGCCTGCTCATCCCGCCCTTTCGTTATGTAATTTAGACGGCTTGAATCAGGAGGAAGCAAATGAAGAAGAGAATAGTTGCATTGCTTCTGATTCTGATACTTTGTACATCATTCCTTCACACTACCGCTAGGGCGGCAGATGTGCAATACACAATCACAGTCGATTTGACGGAATATACCGGCAATGTTCTCTCGGCTACACTTGAAGATGATTACGGATTTACAAACGAAGATTATATTGCCAGCGCAGTACCCGGACAATCGAAGACTATTACATATACCTATGACAGAGAACAGGCCATGAACAACGCGTATATTGAGTTTATATTGAAACTCGACGCGCCTGTTCAGTCATGGGTTATCGATGGCGTAACTTATACCGAGAATTATGAGTCTGATGATCCTGTAACAGCTGACTGGGGCTATGACTCTTGGGATGTTTCAAACGATAACGGTCAGGCTAGTTGCTATAAGTGGCTTACGGATGGACAAACAAGCTATACCATAAAAGCTGTATCTGCTGCAGCTGCCGAAGATTACACATTGGAGATAAAATCAAGTGATTCTTCGGAGGGCAGTGTCACTAAGACTTTGATTGGCAATAACCAATACAAATTAACTGCCCAGCCGAACGACGGCTATCTATTTGATTATTGGCAGAAGACTGTTCCCGCCGGCTCTGAGGAAAAATTTACTGAGAACCCGCACACGGTAACTCTTACAGAGAACGAAACGTGGACGGCATACTTCCGTAAGGCTTATCAAGCTACGGTCAAATTGGCCGATGGCTGCGAGGGTATGGGCGTCGTCAAAGCAAGGTATGAGTCCGGCGACAACTGGTACATCACCGCGACGGCCAATAAGGGCTATGGCTTTACCGGTTGGAGTACGGGAACGGATTCCACGAGCGATAGCTTCAATGTCACACTGAAAGAGGACACGACCTTTACCGCGAACTTTGTCCGTTCGCAGGTGATGAAGGTCACGGATATCCGGTTGTATGTCTGCGGACAGTCTGAAAACCCGGACGATTCCGCGGTGGAAACCACGGATGATTCCACGGATGTGCAGACCGAATCGGTAATTGCGCTGTTCAGCAATACGCGGAGCAGCGGCGTGCCGCTCAAAAAGGGAACCGATATCACAGCGCAGATCCAGTTTGCGCTGAATCACGCGCCGAGAATGAAGACCTACCCGCACGGTCAGATCCTGATCTATGAAGGCGAGGTAACGGCAGAGAATGAGGCGACCGCCAAGCTGCTTGCAAAGCGCAGCGGCGATATCGCGGTCAACGTAGCAGGCAATGATGTCCAAAGCTATGTCCAGCTGAACGATCTGCCGCTGCTGGAAAGCGGCAAGCTCACCGCGGTGCTCTACACGGATTCCGCCGAGCCGTATCAAAAGGTCTATCAGACCATCGATGTTTCGGTCGAGGATACCGTGCAGACGCTTGACCTGAACTACCTGACGACACCGGACAAGGCGACCCCGACCGACGGCAATATTGCCGCGCTGGACCGCGGCCCCACCATTTTCGGCGGCGCGGCCTATCTGGATGAGACGGGCAATGTTTCCCTGTTCCTCGCGGGCAACGGCGGTGTCTATCAGCTGGGCTACAATCAGGAATATGACCTGACGATCATGCCCGGTCAGAGCGACATCTACAATCCGGGCGACAACGACGCCATGCGCTCCAGTGCGCTGGCCGTGGGCGGCCCCGCCGCCAATCAGCTGACCGCGTTCATCCGCAAAGGCGGAGAGTCTATCAGCTATGAGCTGCGGACGTGGAACGGCCAGACGTGGACACCGGTGGACGGATCTGAAAAGACCTCCGGCTTTGACATGATGGACGGCAAGCGCGTGGTCGTGATCAGCGACACCGATGTTTGGGCAGGCGGCTATCATTGGAACGGCGTGGAATGGGCCGATTCCGGTATGGCGCTGACCTCTGCCCTGCGTCTGGACGCGGAGCATGTGTATGCTACTACGAAGGACGGCCTGTACCGCTACGCAGACGGCAAATGGACGCAGATCAATATTTCTGCGGCAGGCCATGTCCTGCTCGGCGGCAACCGCAGCGGTCAGCTGGTGCTGTCGGATAAGAATATAACCGGCAACTACCCCTTCTCTCTGAAGCTGGTGTCCGGCGCGGATACGGCGACCGCCGCTATCGAGAATCTTCCTGCGGTCACGCAGAACATTCTCGGCAGCACATGGACGCTGAACGGCCCGGAAGACAACAGAGAAGTGAACCAGAGCGCAGTCATCCGCATGCGCGGCGCGGGCATCACCGCAGACGGCAAGATCTATGTCATGATCGCCCGTGCGTATGGCAATTATCTCGGCGGTTCCTATGTTTTCGTTCTGGAGGACGGAAGCTGGAAGCTGACGGACTGCGACGAGTTCCATGACCCGCGCGACGCACTCGCCAAGAAGTACCGTCCCAACGGCATCAACGCGATTTGGGATCTGGCGGACAATGTCACCGTATTCACCGGCCTGACCGGTTCTGTGTATCTCGCCAAGGCGCAGCAGACCGTTACGTTCGACGCAATGGGCGGCACCTGCGAGATGGAAACCTACACCGGCGATGTCTGGAGCACCGTGAAGCTGCCGACCCCCGTGAAGTCGGGTGCGCAGTTCCAGGGCTGGTATCTGGACAAGGCGTATACGAAGCTGTGGACGCCGCCTGTCGTTCCGGCTAAGCCCATCACGGTCTATGCCAAGTGGAGCGACAGCGACACCGGCGACAAGTACGCGGAAGACCGCGAAAAAGCGCTGAAGCAGCTGGAGCTGGCGCTTGGCCGTATGGACAAGGACGACTACACCGAAACGAACTGGCAGCGCGTGCTGACGGAATATGAAAACGGCAGATACGCCATTTCCATCGCAGCGCCGAATCCCACCGGCGATTCTGTCAGCGAGATCAACAAGGCCGTGCAGGATACGATCTATGCCGCGCTGAACGATGCGATCAGCCGGATGAACGCCATCCCGATGAAGCGCATCAAGGACGCGAACATCGTCGTTTCTCTGGACGCACAGACACTTGGTCTCGGCTATCTGATCAAGCCGACCTGCGTCAAGGTGACGGAAGCCACGCAGGCCAGCAAGGTCATCACCGATCTCATCAAGCAGGCTGTAAATGCCCGCTTCGCTGGAGAGGGTGAAGTGCTGGAAGGCCATCAGGAGTATCACGCAGGTGAACCGGCAGAAAAGTACGCTTACATCCACACCGGCACGATCGAGGACAGCTTCTATCTGGCAGAGGTCTACTGGCCCGAGCAGGGTGAGGCAACGGTCGCCAGCTATATCACGGATAAGACCGGCCCCATCACCAGCTACGCCAAGGACAGAGCGGGCAACTACCTCGGTGAGTTCGACTACTACAGTATGTCCGGCTGGATGTACTCTGTTGCCGAGACCGGAAAGAATGAGGACGGTACCTTCAGCGAGGTTTCCGCGCCTTCCTTCCCCGGCGTTGGCGCAGCACAGTGGCGTATGCGTGACGGTGAGGTCATGCGTTGGCAGTTCACCGTCTACGGCTACGGCGCCGATTTGAACGCGGACAACTCCGCGTGGGGTCAGGACAGCATCACCGGCAACTCCGGTGACAAGACGGAACTGACTTACGAGATCGCCATGATGCGTGAAGCTTATAAGAACAGCTCCACGGAAAAGACCTATGAAGCCGGCGATGACAAGCTGGAAACGAGCCGAATCTACATGAACGTCTTTGACGGCGTTCTGTGCAACCCGCTCGCAACGCAGGAGCAGCTGGATGCCGCGGTAGCTGATCTTGATCTGGTTGCTACTGAGCTTGAAAATGCATCTACGCTCAGAGCGGTCAGCAAAGTGATCCTTCAGATGGGCACTGTCAAGGTTGTTGACGGTGAACTTGTGAAGGACGGCGAAGTTACGGCAGAGAGCGGCGAGAAGATTGCAGCTGCCCGCAAGGCGTATGAAGAACTCGGTGATCTCAAGAGCATTTTCGATAAGGCATATCCGGAATACATCAAGGCACTGACGGATGCAGAGGAAGCCTATAACCGCCTGCTGGCGACCGAGTCCGACAAGGCAGCCGCGGCGGCGGTCAACGACATGATCGATGCACTGCCCAATCCCGATGATGTCACGCTTGACGACAAGGACGCGATCAATGCAGCGCTGGAAGCTTACGATAAGCTGTCCGACGCAGCAAAGGATTACGTTGATGCTGAGAAGCGCGACAAGCTGACGGCCTGCAAGGATGCGCTTGATGCCGCAAAGGTCGATGCAATGATCGACGCACTGCCCGATCCCGACAAGATCACTCTTCGCGATAAGGCTGCTATCGACGCGGCAATGAAGGCATACGATGATCTGTCCGAAGCGGCAAAGGGCTATGTCGAGAATCACAACAAGCTCGTTGCCTGCAAGGAAGCGTATGACAAGCTGAACGATAAGCCGAATCCGCCTACGCCGCCTACACCTCCTACTCCGTCGAAGCCCACCACACCGAGCAAGCCGAAGGACGACAAGCCTACCACGGGTGCCTCGTTCACGGATGTTCCGAGCGGCAGCTGGTATGCGGACGCTGTGAATTATGTCTCTGAAAAGGGCCTCATGAACGGCACCTCCAAGAACAGCTTCAGCCCGAATGCCACCACAACGCGCGGCATGATCGTCACGATCCTTGCCCGTGTCGAGGGCGTCAACACCAATGGCACGCCGTGGTATGCGGCAGGCCAGAAGTGGGCGATGGACAACGGCATTTCCGACGGCACGAACATGACCGGTGAGGTCACGCGTGAGCAGCTGGCGGCCATCCTGTATCGCTACGCAAAGCTCAAGGGCTACGACACCTCCAAGTCCAACAAGCTGGACAGCTTCAAGGATGCGGACAAGGTTTCGTCCTGGGCCGTGGAGGCAATGCAGTGGGCCAACGCAGAGGGCCTGATCAACGGTAAGAGCAACAGCATGCTCGACCCGCAGGGTAAGGCCACCCGCGCAGAAACCGCCGCAATCCTCATGCGGTTCATGGAAAACATCGCAAAATAAGCATTTCTCTCCCCGAAAGGGGTTCCCCGCTGCGCCATTTGGCGCAGCGGGGAAAGCGGCATCTATATCCCGGCGCGTTGCCGGATCAAATTTCCCAAAGAATTATAGTCAGGGGGAACTTATATGACGCACACACCAACCAGGCGCCTGCTCGCACTCCTGCTGGCAGTCGCCACCGTGTTCAGCCTGCTGTCCATGTCCGTTTCGGCAGCAGATGAACAGACCGGCCCGGAGCTGAAGCTGGTCAGCACTGCCACCGAGCCGTTAAAGAAGGGAGATAGCTTCACCGTTGAAGTGCAATTTCCCTCAGATATTGAATTTTCTAATTTTGAACTCAACTTTGATTTTGACTTGACGCAGTTCAAATTAACGGCGGTAAACACATCATACACTAAAATAGTGGATGGTGAGGAATTTGAAGTTAACTATATCAAGAATTCGGGTGCAGTAATCAATATGAATCCTGTTGTCGATGAAGACAACGGAAAAGAATATGGTGGCCGAATTGTTGAATATATCTTGGATTCGGCGAAAGGAATCAATGTCAAAGCAGATAAGGGAATCCTGTTCACGTTTACATTTGAAGTCTTGAAATGTAACGCCGATCCGCAGAGCATTTCCGTTTACAACAGACTTTTTAAGAAAAGCTTGACTGCAGAAACGTTTGGAGATATTACCCCGGTCATTACCCCGGCGCAGATATCAATCAGCCACACGCTGACTGCTGTTCCCGCAAAGGACGCGACCTGCACGGAAGATGGCAACACGGCGTATTGGACCTGCTCCGTCTGCAAAAAGCTGTTCTCGGATGCAGAGGGCAAAACGGAGATCACCGCGCAGGATACCGTTATTGCAGCAACGGGTCATACCCGTTCTGATGTATGGAGCAGCGACGGCACCTATCACTGGCACGTCTGCACGATCTGCAACGCAGAACTGGACAAAGCCGAACACAGCGGCGGAACCGCTACCTGCCAGGCAAAGGCCATCTGCGATGTCTGCAAGGCTGAATACGGTACAAAGACCAACCATACCTTCATCAGCAAGCATGACAATACGCAGCACTGGAAAGAATGCAATGCTTGCGGTGCCCTCGACCCGGATAACCCCAAGACGAATCATACATTCGGCGAATGGGAAACCGTAACAGATTCTTCCTGCACGGCGACCGGCACGAAGAAGCACACCTGCACCGCTTGTGATTACTCCGAAACCGGCGTGATCGATAAAAAAGCGCATACGCCGGAGCATCATGACCGTGTCGAGCCGACCTGCACTGCTACCGGCAGTATCGAATATTGGCAGTGCAGCGTCTGCAACAAAAAGTTCTCGAATGCAGACTGCACGAGCGAGGTCACTGATGTGACACTCCCCATGGCTGCACACATCCTGACCAAGACTGACGCGAAAGTTGCCACCTGCACCGAAGCAGGCAATACGGAATACTGGACCTGCTCCGCTTGCGGTACATGGTTCTTGGATGGAAGCGGCGAGCATGCAATCACCGACCACAACAGCGTCGTGATTCCGGCCACCGGCCACACAGCGGATGATTCCGGCTGGAACAGCAACGGTACGAATCACTGGCATGTCTGTGCGACCTGCAAAGAGAAATTCGATGAAGCCGCACATACTGGCGGAACCGCTACCTGCTCGAGTAAGGCTGTTTGTGATGTCTGCAAGGCTGAATACGGTACAACGACTGCCCACACCTTTATCAACAAGCATGACGATACACAGCACTGGAAAGAATGCAATGCTTGCGGTGCCCTCGACCCGGATAACCCCAAGACGAATCATACATTCGGCGAATGGGAAACCGTAACAGATTCTTCCTGCACGGCGACCGGCACGAAGAAGCACACCTGCACCGCTTGTGATTACTCCGAAACCGGCGTGATCGATAAAAAAGCGCATACGCCGGAGCATCATGACCGTGTCGAGCCGACCTGCACTGCTACCGGCAGTATCGAATATTGGCAGTGCAGCGTCTGCAACAAAAAGTTCTCGAATGCAGACTGCACGAGCGAGGTCACTGATGTGACACTCCCCATGGCTGCACACATCCTGACCAAGACTGACGCGAAAGTTGCCACCTGCACCGAAGCAGGCAATACGGAATACTGGACCTGCTCCGCTTGCGGTACATGGTTCTTGGATGGAAGCGGCGAGCATGCAATCACCGACCACAACAGCGTCGTGATTCCGGCCACCGGCCACACAGCGGATGATTCCGGCTGGAACAGCAACGGTACGAATCACTGGCATGTCTGTGCGACCTGCAAAGAGAAATTCGATGAAGCCGCACATACTGGCGGAACCGCTACCTGCTCGAGTAAGGCTGTTTGTGATGTCTGCAAGGCTGAATACGGTACAACGACTGCCCACACCTTTATCAACAAGCATGACGATACACAGCACTGGAAAGAATGCAATGCTTGCGGTGCCCTCGACCCGGATAACCCCAAGACGAATCATACATTCGGCGAATGGGAAACCGTAACAGATTCTTCCTGCACGGCGACCGGCACGAAGAAGCACACCTGCACCGCTTGTGATTACTCCGAAACCGGCGTGATCGATAAAAAAGCGCATACGCCGGAGCATCACGACCGTGTTGATCCGACCTGCACGACTACCGGCAGCATCGAATACTGGCAGTGCAGCGTCTGCGGCAAGAAGTTCTCGGATGCAGCCTGCACGACCGAGGTCACCGATGTGACATTGGACAAGCTCCCGCACAGTGCCGGCACTGCATGGGAGAAGGACACGACGTATCACTGGCATCTCTGCACAAGCTGCGGCAGCGAGGTCATGGACAAGGCCGTACATACATACGGCGATTGGGTCACCGTCGCGGAAGCTACGGAAACCGAAGCCGGTCTGCGGAAACGCACCTGCTCCGTCTGCGGCTATGAGCAGACGGAAGAAATCGGAATCCTGCGCTTTACGGTCACAGTCCGTAACGGCAGCGGTTCCGGCGAGTACAAGTCCGGCGAGACCGTCACCATCACGGCAGACCGCCGCAGCGGCTACACCTTTGAAAAGTGGACGGTCGATTCCGGCAATGTGACGCTTGCCAAGGAAACGGACAGCACCACGACCTTTACCATGCCCGCCGAAAACGTGACGGTTACGGCAACCTACCGCTATAACGGCGGTTCCGGTTCCGGCAGTGGCAGCAGCTCTGGCATTGTCATCAAGGACGAGAAAGGCAAGGTGCTCGGTAAGGCTGATCCGGATACGGGCATCGTGGAACTGCCCATTACCCCGGTTCCGGCAGCCTCCTCCAGCCGCCAGGCGGAAGAGCTTGAGATCACGATCCCGAAGAACACCACTGTGAAGGTAGAGATCCCGGTCCGCAACGTGACGCCCGGTACGGTCGTTGTCATCGTCCATGCGGACGGCACGGAAGAGATCGTGCGTACCAGCGTTGTGACGAAGAATGGCGTTGCACTGGAGCTGACCGGTTCGGCAACCGTGAAGGTCTACGACAACAGCAAGTTCTTCACCGACGTTCCCGCTGCGAACTGGGCCAGCGACGCAGTTGCATTCGCTTCCAGCCGTGAGCTGTTCAACGGTACCGGTGCGAATACGTTCAGCCCGAACGCACCCATGACGCGGCAGATGCTCATGACAGTCCTTGCCAGACTGGACGGTACGGATACCAGCGGCAATGCCTATGCGAAGGGCATGGAATGGGCCATTCGCAACGGCGTTTCCAACGGCAGCGATCCGGAAGGCAAGATCACGAGAGAGCAGCTGGCAACAATGCTGTGGCGTTACGCAGGCAGCCCCTCCGTCAGCGGCAGAATGACTGGCTTTGTGGACGCAGATCAGATCAGCGGCTATGCCGAGGATGCAATACTCTGGGCGACTAAGGCCGGCATCATCGGCGGCAAGGGCAACGGTCAGCTCGATCCGAAGGGTTACGCGACCCGTGCGGAGGTAGCGGCCATGCTGATGCGCTATTGCAATACACTTTTTACAAAATGAGCGTATTGAACAGAAAAATTTATAACTAACCACCCCAAGCTGGGCGGTTCCACGCCGTTTTTTCGGCGTGGAACCGTGCGGCTTATCCGTGTATTTTAGGGTTTCTTTAAAATGTACGGATAAACCGCACATAGGTGCGAATTTTGGCAAGGGGGAAGCCCTTTTCCCGAAGGGCAAAAAAGAATGAAGAAGCTATTTGAAAGGTTCCCATGGCTGCAGCAGGCCGGCTGCGGTGTGCTTGTCTGCGCGCTGCTGCTGAGTATCTGTCTGCCGCTCATGGGCATGCGGTCAGCCGAGCCGGAAAATCCAATCCTGGACGCCGCACCGCAGGAGATCACCGTCTTGCAGGCAGGGCAAGCGCCCGGCCATGCCGGAAACGGTGAGGCGGAAAGCAAGGATGCTTCCGGTTCTGGCGGCAGCACAAACAGTGAGCTGACCGGCGAGCAGGAGCAGCCCGATCCGCAGGAAACGGAAAACCAGACGGAGCAGGGGCAGGACACCCAGCCGGAGCAGCAGCCGCAGGGCAAGCCCCAGCAGGAAATCCTGGCCGACGCCGCCATCGGCACGAACACGGATTCCAACAAGGGCGACGAGGGCGAAGAAGCCGGAAACACCGGCGAAGCAGATGAAAACCTGCCGGAAACAGAGCTTGACCTCGGCGCGGTGCTGACATGGTACAAGTACGGATCGCAGGCAAGCTCCATGGTCTGCGCACCGGGCAGCTCTGTCGGCAAGCGTGTGCTGCTTGCACAGCTGGACGGCGGCAGACTGCGCTATGATGTTGACCTCACCGGTCTCGACGCAGACGACGCGGAGATCACTGGCGTGCAGGTCGCGGTCGGCAATGGCGTACCGCAGGATGCGGATATGCGCGGCGTGCTGGATATGACGCTGCCGGACGGCGCGGAGTACCAGAACTATATCCTCACCGTGCAGGCACATGCCGCGCAGAAAAATCAGAAGGGCGAGACCGTGGAGACGGACGTGGAATTTGCGTTCGTGCTTCGCTTGGAGAGCGGCATTGATCTGGATCTGCAGCTCACCTGGCAGCCGACCGGTCAGGCTACCTGTCCGGCCAACGGATCTGTCAGCCGCACGGTCAAGAGCGACACGCTGACCGAGGGCAGATTTACATATGCGCTGACCTTCCTTGGCGAAAACGCAGACGATGCAATCATCCGCACGGCGGAATACTGGGCGACGGACGGCGAACGCGGGACGCTCTCGGAATCTGGCGAAATTCAAATGGCCGCGGCAGACGGCAAGGACACGGAAACCTATTATTTCGCCGTGACCGCCGAGGTGCTGGGACAGACCATCAGCTATACATTCGTCGTGACGTATGAGGATGGCTTGGATCTTCAGCTCCAGTTTGCGTGGTATGAAAAATCCGTCACGGCGCAGACCGTTCTCTGCGATGCAGACAAGCGCGCAGCGCTGACCATCAAGCACAACCAGATCAGCAACAGTGAGCTTTTGTATAAGCTCGCCCTGACCGGCAGAAGCGCGGAGGATGCGCAGATCACAAGCGCCAGCTTCAACGGAGCGGCCATAAGCACGGACAGCGGTTCTGTACAGATGGAATCCGCCGAAAACGGCGCGAGCTATACCGTTCTCGTGACCGCAGCGGTCAAGGAACGCACGGTGAACTTCACAATTACGATTCGCTACCAGAGCGACGTGAGCATGGAAATGTCCTACACGGTCATGGAGGACGGCACGGCGAAACCCTGTGTGCTGACATGCGAGAACAAGAGGACCGTCAACGCCGAGCCGGTCTATGACGATCAGCTGACGGAAGGACTGCTTAACTACACGTTCACCATCCGCGGCGAGGAAGCGGCAGATGTGACCATCCAGTCTGTCCGCTGCTACCAGACCGGCAGCTTTCAGACAATCACGCTCCCATCCCCCAGCGGCAGCGTGACGCTGCTGTTGGACGGCGACAGAACCGGCGACAACACATTCACGGTCACGGCCGCCAGTTCGGGTGGCGAAAGCTATACGTTCATTTTTAGCATTCCGTACAAACATCGCGGCGAAAACAAGGTCAAAATCCAGACCAACCTGCATAACGGCGATACCGTCACCAACGGGCAGGAGGTCAACCTGACCGTCGAAGCATGGACAGAGGATGCCCAGGGCAACCGCGTCAGCCATATCCTTGCCACTGGCACGGAAACAAAGCTGACCGTCCAGCTGGACGGCAAAACCGTGCAGTTTGAAAGCAGCTCCGGCTATGTGCAGCAGTATCTGCTTGTTCCGGAGAATCTGGATGTGGGCGACCGGAATGAACATGAGCTGTATATCTACGCCGAGGATGAAAAGGGCAACTTCGGTGAGCTGCGCCTGAAGCTCATCGGCAAACGCACCGAAGAAGGTCAGAAGATCGGCACGGCCAGCATCTATATCGACATGAGCGTGCTGGGTCTCGGTGTCCGCGGACCAATCAGCTATGATGTGCTGTCCAAGGAGCCTGTTTCCTACGCAGTCGCCAAGGCTGTGTGGGATTATGACGCGGGCGACCCGTTCGGCACAGCAGCGTCCAGCTTCCACTGGCCTGCCAGCCGCTGCTCTTACAGCGGCACGCTGGACACCGGCTTTTACTTGGAAACGATGGACGACGGTTCCGGCCTGGGCAGCCGCGCGAATGCACTCAGCGGCAGCTGGAGCCAGTTCGGCAGCACGAGTGATGAGATCCTCGCCGGGATCGACAGCCATTTCGGCGCAGGCACCGACGAAGCAATTCTCTGGCGCTGCATCTACCGCAATGGTATCCCGCTGTCCGGCACAAGCACCGGCATCGGTGAGTTTGATTACACAATGGGTTCCGGCTGGATGTACTCCATCGGCGGTGCAGACTTCTACCCCGGATCACCCATGTCCGGCTACTATTTGCAGGACGGCGATACCCTGACGCTCCGCTACACGCTGGCCTACGGCTGGGATGTCGGCACGGGCGAAAGCGGCTACGGCAATAACGTGGGCTACTGCATCACCTGCATGAATGGCAGCTGGTCGGTCCATCACAGCTATGAGACGGTCACAGCAGAAGACGGCACGACAAAGTACGTCTGCCGCAGCTGCGGTATGGTCGAGGGCTGCCCACATGAAAACAAGGAATATCAGAATCAGGGCGACGGAACGTGTGTGCAGGTTTGTAAAAATTGCGGTGAGAAGATCGGTGTGCCGCGCGAGCATGAATTGGAATACACCGCAGACGAGGGCGCGGATACACATACTGCCAAGTGCAAGAACTGCGGCTTTACAGAGCAGTCCCCGCACGAGTGGACAGAGCTGACCGACACGGCCACCTGCACCGAAGCGGGCGTGAAAACCTCCAAGTGTGAGATCTGCGATGCGCAGAAGGAAGAAGAATCCCCCGCAGCCGGACATAAGCCGCAGAACGTGTGGATCGTCGATGATGACCATAAGCACCACTATCAGGAATGCCAGATCTGCCATCAAAAGCTGGAGGACACCTACGGCGAGCATCACTATGTCCCGTATGGCGACGATTGGCAGTGCAGTGTCTGCGGCCAGATCCACGCCTTTGACTGCGATGGCAGGCTGATCCCGGATGCATCACGGTCTACCTGCTCGCACCTGATTGGCTACTGCTCAGACTGCGGACTGGAGCTGGAGAAGTTCGGTTCACCGGGCGAGTTTACAGACTATCATACGTTCAGCGAGGGTGTCTGCACGATTTGCGGCACACCAGACCCAAACTACAAGCCGCCGACACCTGACCCCGATCCGGGCGAAGGTGGAGACACTGGCGGTGGCGGTGACACCGGTGGCGGCGGCGACGGCGGAGACACCGGCGGCGGTGACGCAGGCGGTGGAGATGACGGCGGAGGAGACTCCGGCGGAGATCTGTAAGGAACATCATAAAAGAAAGAAATAACGATAGGAGCAGATTTATGAATACAAAGATCAATGAGATTTTACAGGAGATCGAGTCCGTCATCGTCGGCAAGAATGAAATTGTCGAGAAGATTTTAATGGCAATTCTGGCGCAGGGCCACGTTCTCATGGAGGACGTGCCGGGCGTCGGCAAGACCACGACAGCCATGGCCTTTGCAAAGGTTCTGGGCTTGGAGACCCGCCGTGTGCAGTTCACGTCGGACACCGTGCCGTCGGACATCATCGGCTTCTCTGTTTATGATAAAAAGGCAGATGAGTTTGTCTATAAGCCCGGCGCAATCATGACGAACCTTCTGCTGGCAGATGAGATCAACCGTACCTCCAGCAAGACGCAGTCCGCACTGCTGGAAGCGATGGAGGAACACAAGGTCACCGTGGACGGCAAGACGTATGCCCTCCCGGACCCGTTCATCGTCCTTGCCACGCAGAATCCGGTTGGTTCTGCCGGTACGACGATGCTGCCGAACTCCCAGCTTGACCGTTTTCTGATTCGTGTCAGCATGGGCTACCCCGACCACAAGAGCAGCGTCAATATTCTCCGCGACCGCCATGTAGATAACCCCCTTGACCGGGCCTATGCCGTGGTCAACAAGGAAGAACTGCTGGGACTGGTGCAGGAGGTGCGTAAGGTGGATATGCGCGACGCCGTTCTGGATTATGTGACAACATTGGTGGAGAAAACAAGAAGCCATCCGCAGGTTGCGCTCGGCGTCAGCCCGCGCGGTGCGCTGGCCGTGTGCCGGATGGCAAAGGCGTATGCGTATCTCCATGGCCGTGACTTCGTCATGCCGGAGGACGTGGCGGCGATCTTCCCGGATGTCTGCGCGCATAGACTGATGCTCAACAGCAAGGCGCGCATGATGGAGGAAAAGCCGGAGGGCATTCTGGCAGAGATTTTGAAGTCCGTGGACATGCCGGTGCTGAAAAAATGAAGATAGTACGAAAAATTGTCTGGCTGCTGCTGACGCTGGGGCTTCTTGTCCTCACGGTCCAGACAGCCAGCCCCATCGCGCTTGGCCTTGCCGCCTGCATGGTTCTGCTGCCACTTTTGTGCTTGCCAGTCAACCTGTACGCGGCCAAAAAGCTGAAACTGGCGGTCAGGCTGCCCGTGAATCTGCGCAAGAGTGAGAGCGGCGTAGCAGAGCTGACCGTGCAGAATCCGACCGTTTTCCCAATTTGCCAGATTTCCTGCCGGGTACACTTGGAGAACCAGCTGAACGGAGAGACGCAGATCGTAAACGTGAGCGGCGGCATCTGGCCGAAGGGCAAACGGACGATGAAGATTGCACTCCAAAGCCCGTGGTGCGGCAGAATCCGTTTGAACGTAGAATCCGCCCATCTGTATGACTGCTTCGGCCTCATCGGCGTGAAAACACAGCTTGACGCGCACGGCGCGTGCGTGGTGCAGGCAGATACGTTTTTGCAGACGCTGGCGATCTCTCCCGCTGTGGCGCACATCGATGATACCGAGGATTATTCCAACGAGCGTCCCGGCTATGACCTGTCTGAGATGTTCCGGCTTCGCGGCTATGTTCCCGGCGATAGTCCAAAGCAGGTGCATTGGAAACTTTCACAAAAATACGGCAAGCTGATCGTCAAAGATCCGTCGCTGCCGATTACGCGCTCTGCCGCGGTATTCTGGGAACGCACGGAAGAAAACCCGACGGTAGACAGAACAGATGCAGAAGCGGAGATCGTCGTCTCCGTCTGCCGGAATCTGCTTTCCCAGTCCGTCCAGTTTACGGTTGGATGGAACGAGGGCGATACAGGCCGCTGCGTATTCCAGCAGATCCGCGACATGGACGACCTGATCGGCCTGATGCCGCGCCTGCTCACGGCGCAAGCGGCTACAGGCGTCAGCGGTGCGTCGCTGCTTCTCCAAGAAGTATCTGCTGGAAGCTGGTCGCATCTGATTTATGTTTCCGGTGAACAGCAAGCAGAAACGGAGCAGCTTTCCTCGATTGGCCGCCTGACCGCGCTTGTCTGCGGCGAGCAGTTCAATGAGAGAGATTATGCTACGCAGCTCTCCGAGCTGGAACTGTAAGGAGGGCAGGCTATGAAGAACAAAAGAAA
>ENA-UOJC01002929-UOJC01002929.1-human-gut-metagenome-genome-assembly--contig:-C104-NODE-2929-length-17288-cov-12.547438_pt1 | contig 17288 bp, 8 predicted proteins | sample MGYA00242339_ERZ723886 | MGnify/ENA metagenome assembly ERZ723886 | reverse complement strand
GGACCCAGGATGGGGGCCCCGCCCCGCCCACCCGCCGACCCCCCCCCCCGCCGGCACACCCCCGCCACCGCCCCACCCGCGCGCGCCGCAGCGCCCGCAGCCCGGCGCGGCGCAGTCCCGCCCGGCACAGTCCCGCCCGGCACAGTCCCGCCCGGCACAGCACGCAGGGAGACCCGCCGTGCGCGGCGGCATGCCGAGCGGCGTTCGCCAAGTGCAGCGCTCCGCGCACCCGCCGGCGCCGGTTCGCCCCGGTGAAGCCACCGGCGACACCAAGGAGCTGCCGCGCTACATTCACACGGCAAAGCGCGGCGGGCACAAGCCGCCGCGGCGGAAGACCCGCACCGCACCGCCCGTCCGCATCAAGCTGCCGCCGAAAGTGCGCGCTGTCCTGCTTGCCATCGCCGCAGTCACGCTGATCTTCATCATTCTGATGATCTGCGGCGTGCGCTACACCAAGGACACCCGTGCCGACGGCAGCACGATCAAGTTCTTCGGTATTGTGAATGCAAGCGGCATCCAAAACGGCTGGATCTCCGCCGACGGCACGCGCGGACGCATCGCGGACGGCAATAAGATCACTTATTCCAACGGCGACGTCTACGAGGGCGGCATGACGGGGTTGAAGAAGTCCGGCACGGGTACTTACACCTATAAAAACGGGGACGTCTATGTCGGCAGCTTTGCCGACGACCGCGCAAACGGCAGCGGCACAATGACCTATGCAAACGGCAATGTCTACACCGGTGCGTTCAAGGACGGACTGCCCGACGGCGAAGGCACGCTGACCTACAAGAGCGGCGACACCTACGTCGGCAGCTTTGCAGCCGGGCGCAAGAACGGCAAGGGCACCTACACGAGCGGCGACGCGGTCTACACCGGCGCGTATGTGAACGACGTCCGCGAGGGCGAGGGCAAGCAGGTCTACGCCAACGGCGACGTCTACGAGGGTACGTTCAAAAACGACATGCGCAACGGGCAGGGCACCTACACCTTTGCCAACGGCGAGCGCTATGTCGGCTCGTTCCGCGACAACCAGCTCAGCGGCGAGGGCACATACACCTGGCCGAGCGGCAAGACCTACACCGGTCGGTTTGAAAACGGCAAGATTGTTGAAGAATAAGAAATATGCGAAAAAGGCTTCCCATCGGGAAGCCTTTTTCGCATGGAGACAGTCGCCCCTGCGAGGTTTGTGCGTGATTTTGTGCATACCGTTTTCAAGGATTCCCCCTTGGGGAAGGCTGTACGGGACGCAAAGCGTTTCTTAGGATTCCCTTTGGGGAAGGCATGGATACACCTCCCACCACGCAAAAACCGCCCTGCCATGCAGGGCGGTCTTTTAATCTTAACTGTGCGGTCAGTTGCGGATGGGGACCAGGTCACGGGCGACGATGTACTGCTTCTGTCCCGTGTAGTAGTTGATAACGGGGCAATAGGTGTACGGCATGTTGTTGTCGATCTCCGGCTCGTCCATGTAGACGCCCAGGCGCTTGCCGAGCGACCAGATGATGGTGCCCTCACGCGGCGTCGCGCCGACATTGGTGCCCATGACGGGCAGCGTCAGGAAGTCTGTCTGACTATCGCCCTTCAGCTCACTGAACTCAACCTGGCACCAGCCGATCTGATGCGCGTAAACACTGCGTTCCGCCACGGCGATCGCCTGCTCGATCGTGCACTTGTTGTTCGGCGAGAGCGTGGTGTCCGACGTGCCCTTGATGAGGTCAAGCGCGTTCATGAACGCCATGGATTCCACCGCCCAGCTCTCGAGCTGTGCGTTGTCCGCGTAGTTTGCCAGCTTCGAGGTGTAGCTCGTGTATTTGTAATCGGAATTCTTCTCGATATAGCGCAGCGTGCGGTAGAGGAAGGTCGCCATCTGCTGGCGGTTGAGCGTGGCATCGGGAGAGAAGGTGGTCGCCGAGGTGCCGGAGGTGATGCCTGCGGCATACGCCTTGAGGACATAGGGACTGTTCGTGTCCGTAAAGGTGTTCGCGGCGGCGGGCGTGATGGTCTTGCCGGTCATCTCCTCGGCGAGGCGCACCACCACGGAGCAGAACTGCAGGCGCGAGATGTTCTTCGTGTAGTCATTGCCGAGCAGCTCGAGATCCAGCAGGTTGTCGTTGAGCGCGAAGTTGACATCGCTCTGCGCCCAGGCGCTGGTCTTGGCGGTGTTGCGGAGGCGAAGCGTGAACATGCCCGCCTGATCCTCGGTGCTGCTGAGCGCGAGCGTCTCCCGCATCTGCAGCGCGGCGTTGACCTCCTGCTGATAGTGTTCCAGTGTGCTGTCGTTGCCGCTGAGGGTGAGATCCTTCTCGGTCAGATGCTGCTGCAGGTAGCGGTCGGATCTGCCGCAGACGTCGCAGCTGAGCCAGTAGACATGCATGCCCGCCGCGTTGACGCCGATATACGCCTCATCGGTGGCAAGCTCGTCGTACAGCGTGGCGTGGGTAAACTCCATCAGCTTCTCAATCGGCTTTGCCTTGAAGTTTGCGGAGACATGATTCGGATTATACTCGCATTTGCCGCAGATTGCGCAGGAGTAATACCACCGCGGAGCGGTCTGGCAGTTCGCAAAGGTGTAGACGCGGTCGGCAGACCGGATCTGATGAGTGTAGACATGCCCGGGGCACCAGTCCTTTGTGGCGGCAGCGCCGCCTGCCTTCTGTGCGGCATAGACATCATTGCCCGAATACACCTTGATGCTATAGGGAATGGAATAACCGCGCCCCTCCGTCATTTTTTTCGCAAATTCAGCCACGGAGGACTCGGGGATGTACAAAGTCGCATCGGTCGTGCAGAACTGGAGGTCGCTGCGGCTTTCCCAAAGCGGCGAATGAAACACCGGGTCGTGCAGCTCACCGTCCATACGGCCGACGAAGGTGTAGACATCCACCTTGTCGCTCAGCCAGATCTCATTCAGATAGGGCTTCCACACAATGACCCAGGCAAAGCCGTTTGCGCATTCGTGGTTGTAGAAGTCGCTGTCGTCCACATCCATGATGAGCGTGCCGACGTCGTCATATGCGTCGAGCGTGGCGAAGTTATAGCCTTCGCCGCGATGTTCTCTGTCCATGATGACTACGGTTTTGCCCTTGTTCTCGGGGTTTTTCACATCCGCCTCTGCCTGCGTGCGTGCCGGGTAGACGGCGCGGCGCGCTTTGGCAAGTGCGGCGGCGGTCTTTTCCTGCTTGGCGGCAAGCTCGGCGCGTTCCGTGTCGGTCATGCGCTCGCCCTCAATCTTCAGGCTGACCTGGAGGGTTGGAAAATAGGGCGCGCTGGTGCGGGCAGTGGCAGGCTGCCCATTGACCGTGGCGGTGAAGGTGTCCGCCGTCACGACCGTGTCGCCTTCAAGCATTTTGTAGTTGGCGCAATAGCCCTTCGTCGTGTCAAAGGCGAGCTTGATCGTGACGAGATAGGTGGTGCCGGCGCGGAAGAGAAAATCGTCCTCGGTCTCCACATCGTCGCCCGCCCACTCAGTGTACATAATGGTGGCGCCGGCAGCCATCAGGTCGATGTTGCCGCTCTTGATGGAGCGGACGGTGACTTCGGTCTCCATTTCGCGGGAGTCGCCCGCCTTCGGCATGTCAAAGACAATGTCGACATGATTGAGCTTGGTGGGTTCGGCGGCGGATGCCGTCAGCGGCACAAGGGAGAGGGCAAGTGCCGCGATAAGCAGGAGGGATAGAATCTTCTTCATGGCGTTTCCTCGTTTCCGATGGTGTGACCCTCTGCCGGGCAGAGGAGCTTCTACCGCTATTATAACGCGCATGCAGGGCGCGGCACAAGTCTTTTTTCAAGAAAATTTCGGCAAAAAAGCGTCGCCCGCGTCCGGATACGCGGACGCGGGCGGGAGCATTGGGAAAATCCGGCGAGGCGGGAGACGTCTTTAGACTTCCCTTGGGGGAGGGCTGAGACGCGACATTACCCCAGCGCTTTCCGGACGCGGCGGATAACTTCTTCGTTATCCGGCATCATGGAGAGGATCACGACATTGCCGCGGGTGACGACGGCGGCGTTTTCGACATAACCGGAAAGCCCTGCGGTGTTCAATGCGCGCTTTGCCGCGGCGGCACGGCGCTTAAAGAAGAGCGCGCCGTCCTGCGTGTCGGACGCGCGGTAAAGCCGCATTACGCAAAGCTCGCAGAAGTCGCCGGAGAGGGAGGAATAGAGCGCAAAATCCTCGATCTTGTCGCGAAATGCGGGGTAGCCCGCAAGCCCGAGATAATCGTCGAGAAAACCCGCGTCCGCCGCCGTATCGTACCCGCGCCCATAGCAGAGGATGCTGCCCGCGGGCAGGGTTTCGTCGGCGGCGGTCGCCGACAGCACAACATCGTACAGCCGCACCCTGCCCCTGCAGGAGTTCAGGCAGAGCAATAAAGCGACGCAAAGCAGGATCAGATTTAAATAAAATTTCTTCATATTATTATAAGTGTTCGGCGGGTGTCCCGCGTCGTTTGGGTGAGGTCGTTTCCGCGTTCCTTCTTCCCTTGGGGGAGAGGCTTGGATAGAACGGCACGAATGCGGGCGATCCGGCAGTCGACCCCACAGGTGTGTGCGTCCTCTCTGCCTACCGATTCCTCTCTACTTCTTTTTGATGTGGATGACGGCGGCGGTCATATCGTCGCGGCAGAGCGTGTGCCGCTTGGCTTCGGCAAGGATGCGCGCGGCGGCATCGGCGGCGGCGAGATCCGCGCCGCACAGGAATTCGCACAGCCAGAGCGGTTCCTCGATGTCCTCGGTCACACCGTCGCTCAGCATCACCACGGCGTCGCCGTCCTCGCAGGCAAAAGTGGTTTTTTCGGCGTCCACGTCCTCGAGGATGCCGATCGGCACGGTGCGCGACCGGATCTTGAAGATGCGTTCGCCCCGCTTGACAAACGAGGGCGCCGCGCCGCTCTTGAAGAACGTGCCCCGCCCGGTGAAGCAGTCGAGCGCAAACAGATCCACCGTGGTGAACCCCTCCTCGCGGTCGGTGCGCGCCATTGCCGAGAGCAGCTCCAGCGCGGCGGTCACATCGTTGCCGGCAGCGAGCATTTTTTCGAGGAAAAGCGCAGCTTTCGCGCTCTTTGCGGCGGCGGCGCGCCCGCTGCCCATGCCGTCGTTGACCACCGCGTAGAAGCAGCCGTTTTTCGCGTCGAAGCTGCGCACGCGATCACCGTTTTCCTCGCCGCCGCCCGCAGCGACCGTAGCGGACGAGGCGTCCGCCGAGAAGGTGGGCGCGCCCGTGGCGATCATGTTGATGCCGCCGTCCGCAAACTCGAAGAGCGGCGGCTCAAACCTGCCGCCGAGCGCCGCGGTGAGCGCCTCCGTGATCGCATCCGCCGAGCAGTTCATCGCGCTGCCGCCGACGCGGAAGGCGTAGACCTTCTTCTGCCGCGTGCCGAACACGCCGAGACTGTCCGCCGAAAAGCCGATGCGCGTGAGCGCGGTCGTCACGGCGGCGCGCCCCTCGGTGTCCGGCGTGTAGGCTTCGTCTCCCCTCTTCAGCGCGTCGGTGAGCACGCGGGAGAAAACGGCATAGTCCACCGCCGAGCGGCGGCTGCCGTCCGCGGCGAGCATTTCGCGGAGCATCCTTGCGTTCTCGCGCTCGATCTCCTCCAGCATGCGATCGGCAGAGGTGCAGCGCGCGAGAAATTCCGGCGGCAGGTCGGCGTGCTCAACCTTGCCGTATTTGTAGAGCTTTGCACTGATCTTACTCAGTGTATCCATGGTCACGGTGTAATCCCTTTCCCAGCATAAGCTGCATGCCGCACAGCGGCGGCAGAACCGGTCACAGACCTTGTCGCAGATGTGACGGACATCGAAGATGCCGATCCGCGTCTCGCGGTCGGACAGCCCGGCAAACGCGTCGGACATCGCCTCAAAGGTGGCGGAGAGGTCGCGCAGGGTCTCGCGCTCGCTCTTTTCCCTATAGGGCAGCACCTCGCCCGCGGCATCCGGCTTTGTCCGCCTGCCGGTGAAGGGCAGGAGCTTTTCCCCCGCCGCGCCGAGCGGCAGAAAGGAGAGCGCCGTGCCGATGAGGAATTCGGGCAGAACCGAGAAAAGCAGCGCCGTGCCGCCCGCGAGAAAGCAGAGCGAGGCGAACCCGACGACTCCCGCCGCCGCCGCAAGCCACACGGGGATATGCGCGCAAAGCATCGAAAACAGCAGGGCAGCCACCGCCGTTCCGGGTGATGCGGCGGGCACGGCGGCAAAGCCGAAAAGCAGCGCAAGCACGCCCGCCGCGAGGGGATCACGCCGCCGCGCGGCAAGCATCGAGAGATAGGCGGCAACCGCCGTCGCCGCCGAGAACCCGAGCGGCAGGGAAAGCGACGACAGGGCGAACACAAACGAAACGAGCAGAGCGGCGTGTCCGATCACAAAGCGGGGGCTGCTGCGCGCCGTCGCGGTGGTGTACCCGATATATAAATATGTAAGCGCGGGGCAGATCAGCACCGCAAAGCAGACGCCGACGAGGTCGCCGATGGCAAAGCCGCCGGCAAACAGCCGCACCATGCCCGCCGTGAACGAGGCGACAGCGGCGGAGCAGACGCGCAGCGCCTCGCCCTCGCGGAAGAGGACGGCGCAGGTCTCCTTTGTGAAAAGGCGCGGGCGCACAGGGGCGGCGCGGCGAGGGTCAAACACGAGCGAAAAGATGAGCCGCAGGGTGACGAGCACAATCACGCCCGCAAGCGACGGCACATTGCCCGCAAAAAGCGCGCCGAGCAGCACGCCGACGGCGAGCGCGGGGGTGTCCCCGACCCCGGCGGCGACGGCGGCAAGCCCGAGCGGGTAGGTGGAGAGCGGCAGGCGGACGCTGTCGAGCAGGGCGGCAAAGGCGGCGGGCGCGACAGCGGCGAAAAAGCGGCGCAGGATGCGCGCGATGCGGGCGCCGTCGCCCTCGTCCGTGCGCTCGGTGATGCGCGTCCGCAGTCCGGCAAAGAAACCGCCGATGCGGTCTGCCGCGGCGGCGGTCACAGTCTGAAAGTCCTTCATTGTATGCAGTTCCTTTCTTTTTTATGTATCTGCATTGTAGGAAATACCGGGCAAAAAAGCCGTCACATCCGCGCTGTCGGGGCGGGGAATATTTGCGGGACGGGTGGCGACGGTGCGCGGGAAATACGGGGTCGTCCTATTTCCGGGGGGAGAAAGCGCGAAAGGGGATGCGGCATGCTGAAAAAAGGCGGACGAAAATGCGGGGGGAAGGGACGATGTGCCTTTCGGCTTCCCACCGGGGAAGGCTTGGACGCGGTGTGTAGGACTTTTCCGCATAAAAATCATTTTTCTTTCAAAAACAACTTGACAAATCCGTATGGACTTGCTATAATATACTCCGGTTCGCTGCTATGGCTCAGTCGGTAGAGCACATCATTGGTAATGATGAGGTCACCAGTTCGATTCTGGTTAGCAGCTCCAAAAAGCACTTGCATGTCGCAAGTGCTTTTTTGCGTTTAACATCTGCCGAAAGTAAAGCGGAAAATTTATGCGATTTGCCTCTTTACTTTCGTTTTTGACTTTGTTATAATCTAAACAAAACAGATCTATTAATTTTGTCGGGAAACGATCTTTTGAACACCGGGGAGGTAGCTATGAAAAAACACCTGTGCGGACTTGCAATCATCCTTTTGATTTGTGCCGCGCTCTTTGCGCTGCCCGCCTTTGCGGCGGACGTCGCAAAAAATGAGAGCACGGGCACGCTTTACGACACGCTCGATGCAGCGCTTGAGGAATCAAACGATGGTGACACCATCACGCTGCTGGACGACGTAGAAACCGCAGACCCTGAAGGCGAGGGCAGCTACACCTATTGGCCGCTGACCATCGAGATGAACGGCCACGGCATCACCGGCAAACTGACCGTCACGGACGACCTGAAACTCAAGGGCGGCTGGTTTTACGGTCTGCTTGTGGTCGATATAAGCGGCGAGGAAGGCGCCCTCACAATAACTGCGCCCGATACGGCGGACTACGCCGTCAATCAGATGCTGACGGTCAACGACGGCACGGTCAACATCTCGGGCGCGAAGATCGCCGTCCGCGGCACGCTGTCCGTCTCCAGCGGCACGGCAGTCACCCTCTCGGGCACGGAGAAGGCAGTCGAACTCTTCGGCGCCGAAACCTTCGGCAACAAATTCTACGGTGCCGTCGATGCAGGCGGCGACACGGACACCGCCGCCGTCTACAACGCAGAACAGCAGACCTACACCGTCGGCGGTGTGGCTGCAAAGAAGCTCTCCAACATAAATGCCGGCGAACCGGAGCCGGCGGAAAAGCCGACGCCCAGCCCGAGCAAGAACACACTTGACGCAAGGGCGGGCGCGCCCACGGACTTCAAGGTCAACTTCACGGGCACGGAAAACCTTGAAGTAAGCATCCAGAAAAGCGCACTGGATGACACCATCCGCGTAAGCGCCGAAAAGACCGACAACAACACATGGACGGTCTATGTGACGCTTGCGGACGAACCCAAGCAATCGGGCTATCTGCTCCATATCTACCCGGAGGGCGACCCGACGCGCAGCGCCTCCGTCACGGTCATTGTCGTTCCGCACAAGGCAAAGGTTGTAGAGAGCGGCAAGACGACCTACCTCGACGACCTTTCGTGCACCCTCACCGCCGACGACGGCTCCATGCAGATCACGCTGCTTGCCGACATCGAAATCGGCGCTTACAGTGATCCGCTCACCCTCCGCGGGGGCAGTCCGATCACGCTCGACCTCGGCGGACACAGCATTGCCTATGTCTGCATCGGCGAAGATATCTATGACGAAAACTATGGAACCATCGGCTACAACAGCAGCAATGTGACTGTAGTGGGCGACGGCAGCATCAAAGAACTCTATCATGTCGTAGGCACCGTCCGCGTGCGCGGCGGTACAATCAATCACCTGTCCTGCTCCAGCAGCTACGAGCAGGAAGGCATGTACCACGGCAATGTTTTCATCTCGGGCGGCACGCTGATCGGCAATCTGTCTGTCTCCACCGGCAGCTACAACGTGACGGTCGAGGGCGGCACCGGTCATAAAGCCCTTATTTTCTGCGACGCCCTTGAGACGAAGATCACGGACGGCGAATTTGAGGAACTCATCCTGGTTCCCCCGACAAGCTCGGACTGCACGCTTGTCCTCTCGGGCGGCAAATTCGGCAAGATAAAAACCCAAAGCGGGACAAACGAGAAGGGACTCTATCTTGCAAAGTACCTCGCGCCGGACTATTTCTTCTACACGAAGCCCGCAGGCGGCAGTGACTACACGCAGCTTGTTGACGCATCGGCGGTGACCGAGCTTGCCGATGTTATCATCAAGAAGCACACGCACACGGTCGGCGCGGACGGCAAATGCACCGAATGCGGCACGCAGGTTGCGGACATCCGCGTGGAAAAGGACGGCACGACGACCTACTTTGCCGCCGACAAGCTGCAGGATGCCATCGACATGATGCAGACGTCGAACAGCCTTGCCAACACCGTCATGCTGCTCTCCGACATTGACCTCGGAAACGGCAAAATCACGATTACAAGCAGCAAATTCACGCTTGATCTCGGCGGAAAAACCCTGTCCTCCGGCTATGTCGGGACCTGGCACGCACTCCTTGAAATCAAGCCCGGCTACGGAACATCCGCCGCTGTGCATATCCGAAACGGCAGCATCGTCAACCGAATCCATGACAGCTCTGTCTATTCGGAGACGATAGCGCTCCTCATCGACAATGATGCATCCGTCACCCTCTCCGATGTGACCGTCTCGGGCGGCACCAACCAGAGTGGTAAGAACCCTGCTGTCACGCAGACCTTCGCCACACTGGTTGTGGAGGGCGACAGCGTGCTCGACGGCGGTCTCTTTGCCGACAAGCCGTATGCAATCACGCTGCGCGGCGGCAGCTTTACGGCGGGATATCAATCTTACGGTATGCTGACCGCAATCAAGGTCACCGCGCCGGGCGACTTTGGTTATTACAGAGATGCGGTTGACTTTCTTGCCGAGGGCTGTGCCTTTGTCAAGGCGGACAATGAGACCGTCTTCGTCAAAAACCTCGGCAACATCACGGAGGATGTCAAGGTCATCCCGCACACGCATGACTTCTCGGCGGGCGACACCTGTGCGTGCGGCGTCTCCTATGTCGCAGAACTTGACGGCGTGAAGTACACCTCGCTGAACAAGGCAATCGCTGCGGCAAACGGCGGCACAGTAAAGCTGCTGTGCGACGTGGACTTCGGCGCGTCCGGCACGCTCTATGCGGCGGATGCGGCTTACACGCTCGACCTCGCGGGGCACACCCTGCGCGGCAATGCCGACACGCTGGTGGCAGTCGTCAACAGCGATGGCGGAACGGCAGCCGTCTCCATCCTCGGCGGCTTCGTTGTCGGCAGCAACAGCTACGCAACCATCCGTGCCATCGGCGCGGATCTGACGCTGCATACCGATGTTACAAATACCAAGCCCTACGACTATGTGCCCTCGGCAGCCATCATTGCGTCAAACAGAGTGGATTCGGGCAGCCGCATCACCATCGTGGACGGCACCTACATCGGCGGCGTCCACTGCTACAGCAAGGATTCGACGGTGCGGATTATGCGCGGCGTCTTTGAGAGGGGCGGCAACCTCTTCTCGCTCAAAGCAAGTTACTACGATATCGATCAGCGCAAGGAGGTTGACCTCCCACTCGCAGCCTGCATCGCACCCGGCAGCTATGTCGTAAAGAATGAAGACAACACAAAGGTTGACCTCACCAATCTGTCCGAGATCGACTACGCCGTCACCGTCAAGGTCTGCACCGCGCACGACTACGGCTGGTCGATGGACACAAGCGGCGTGGAATCCGTCGTCTGCAAGAACTGCGGCAAGCGCTGCACGCACCAGGCACCCGACGCGGACGGCAAATGCACCGAATGCGGCTTCACGCTTGAAGCGCAGGTGGGCGATGCCTACTATGCTTACTTCTCCTCCGCCGTCAAGGCAGCGGCAGAGGCAGGCGGCACGGTCAAGCTGCTCTGCAATGTGACCACCTCAGGACCGCGCAACATCGCCGCACTGCCGAGCGGCACTTACACGCTCGACCTCGCGGGGCACAAGCTCTCGGTCGGCACCGATGCGGAAAACCCCGGCGCATTCAACTGCGGCGATGACACCGTGCTCACCATCATCAGCACAGACGGCGCGGGCATCCTCAATGTCGGGCTGTACATCCACGGCGACTTCAAAGTCGCGGCAAATCTGTCGGTCGAGGGGCTTGTCAATATTTATAAGTCGCTCGAAGTGGACAGCACCTCCTATGCCGCACCGACCTTCAACGGCGAAGTCACCGTCACGGACGGCGGCACACTGACGGTTCGCCACGGCAACTTCCGCAAAGATGTCACCGTGGAGAGCGGCGGCAAACTGAACGCTTTTGAGCGGAACGCAGGCGAAGTACGCTTTGCCTTCCCGATCAAGATCAATGCGGGCGGCATTCTCCGCGTCACCGGCAACAGCAGCTTTGAAAAGCTGGAGATCGCAGCAGGCGCAGATGTCGTGCTTGAGGGCGGCAATTTTGCCAACCGCATCTATACAAGCGACGGCAGCCCGCTTGCGCAGTACCTCGGGGAAGACTACGCCTTTGCGGATGCCGTCACCGACGCCATTCAAAATGCAAATGTAAGCTCGCTCGGCAATGTCACGGTTGTCGTGCACACCGCGCACACTTCGGTCGATGCAGACACCGGCAAGTGCGCCTGCGGCAAGCAGATGCTCGCCGTGCGCATCGCGAGAAACAACAGTGTGATTGCGGGCTATGACAATCTTCCCGATGCGCTGAACGAAGCCGCTTTCGGCGATACGGTTCGCATCCTTGACAACGCCGCAACCGGGGGACTTGTTCTGCATCCGCAGAGCATGCAGCCGGAGATCACGCTCGATCTGAACGGCAAGCAGATCATTGACGGTCTGTCGCTTGAAAATGTCAAGCTTACCGTCGTAAACGGCAGACTGCCCGCCGGCGCCGCATTTACGGTCGCAAGTGACGCATCGCTCACGCTGACGAATGTCAAATGCGGCTGGAATATTACCGTCTCCGGTAAACTTGCGGTCACCGACGCAGACACCGTCTGCACGGGCACCGTCACGGTGCAGGACGGCGGCAGCGCCGCGCTCGCGGGCGGCGCGTACAAGAAGATCGTGTGCGAGACCGGCACGGTTGCCGACTGCCTCGAAGATGCTTTTGGCTACACCGAGACCGCCAATGCCGAAAGCTGGCTGAGCGGCGACGGCAAGACCATTGCGGACACCACGGTGCTGCGGATTCCGCTTGTGTTCGTTTCTATCGGCAATGTCAGCGTCCCCTACGGCATCGATGCCACGCGGGTAGTTTCCTATTTGACGATCGATATCTCCCCCGACACGTCGAAGCTCTCTTTCCGGTGGTACAAGGTCGAAGACGACACCTACACGCCGCTTGCGGGCGAAACCGATGAACTTTATGTCCTGCCCGCCGGCACGCTGCCCGGTCTTTATAAAGTCACCTGCGATGTCACCTACAAGGGTTACACGATGCGCGGTGACGAAGGCCTTATCGAGATTCGCAAAGCGTCGCTCACAGAGGGCACGCATTACACCGCGCCCACGGCGGCACCGTTCGTCTATGACGGAGGTGCGCACGCCCTGCTGAACGCAGGCAGTATTGAAGCGGATGCCGACCTTGCGGGCTGCAAGTTTGTCTACAGCACAAGCAAGGACGGCAATTATACCGAGACGATGCCCACCGCGAAGGCGGCAGGCGACTACACCGTCTGGTATAGGGTGGCGGGCAACAACTGCTTTGCAGACTCCGAAAAGTACAGCATTGATGTGCATATTGCTGTTGCCACAGTCACGGCAGTCAACAAGGACTATCCGACGAGCTTTGTCTACGGCAAGGCAATTCCCGCGCCCACCAAGGCAAATCTGACCATCACCGGCGACTATGACGACGCGACGCTCACCTATGCATGGCGCGACGCGGCGGGCAATACGCTGGCAGAAACGCCTGCCGAGCTTGGCAGCTACACGCTGCATATCGAGATCGCCGCCACCGCCAACACGGGTGCGGCAGTCGTCGACATCCCGGTCAGCATCAAGCCGGATACGGCTGTGAAGGCTGTCACGCAAGGCGTCGAGGTCTACAACGGCAATTCGCCGCGCAGCTATGAGGTCGACCTCCTCGCGCTTGCAAAAGCCGGCGGATATGTGCCGGACGGCGACACGCTGACGGTGCGCGACCAATTTGATATTTACTTCTTCACCGATGACGGCAACTATTGCGCTTACGACCCCGCCACGGCGGACTATGCCGTCACCGCTATTCGGAAGGACGGCGAACCCACCACGCTGGTGATCACCGTCGCAAAGCTTGACAGAAGCGTATACAAAACCTTCTGCATGATCAACGCAAGACTGTCGGATGCGCACTACACCAATATCGTCGCGCAGCTCTCGCTCATCGCCATAGACAAGGAAGAAAAGACACTCTCCGTGATGATGGACGGCTGGACCTACGGACTGTATGACGGCGCTTTCAACAGACCGGTCTACATGGTGCCCGCCGGCACGGAAAAGACCACCGTCACCTACTACGCAGAGGACGGCAGTGAACTTGCAGGCGTTCCCACCGATGCAGGCAACTACAGCGTGCGTGTCGTCTGCGAGACCGGCGACGCCATCTGGAGCGGCAGCGCGGACTTCACAATCGCGCGGCGCGACATCGCGGATGCCTCCGTCACGCTCGGCGACGCACTCACCTACGACACCACCGAGCAGACGCAGACCGTCCGCGCCGTACACTTTGACGGCGTCGATGTCTCCTACACCGTCGGGACGGGCAGCGACAAGGCAACAAATGCGGGCAATTACACGCTCCGCCTGATCGGCACCGGCAACTACACCGGCACGCAGGACGTCCCGTTCACGGTATCTGCAAAGCTCGTCAACGCAAGCGTCGTTGTCGAGGGCAATTACACCTATGCGGGCGGCAACGCCATTCTCCCGACCGTCAAAGTCACTGACGGCAATGTTGAAATCGACCCGTCCGAATACACCGTAGCGTGCGCAAACAACATCCATGCGGGCACTGCCACCGTCCGCATCGTGAATGCCGACGGCGGCAACTACGTCGTCTCGGGTGAGACGACCTTCTCGATCGGCAAAGCAGCGCAGAATCTCGCAGCAGATGCCGTCACCGGCGTCTACGGCGAGAGCGGCAAGACCGTTTCCGCCACCGGCACGGTCGGCGCAATCACCTATGCGGTCACGGCGGGCAGCGAAGTGCTGGACGTGAACGAAAGCGGCGCGCTGACCTTCAAGCAGGGCGGCGACGCCACCGTGCGCATCAGCGCCGCAGGCGACAATGACCATGCGGCAGCGTTCATCGACGTGAACGTCCATGTCGACAAAGCGCATGTCACGCTCCGCGCGCTTGACAAGCAGATCCGCACCGGCAACCGGATTCCCGTGCTGGATGCGCCCGTTCTCGGCACGGATTACACCGTCGAGGGTCTGCTCGGCAGCGACAGCCTCACCGGCAAAGTCACGCTCCGCTATGACGGTACACCGAATGCGTCCCGGGCGGGCGAATATGCGATTCTGATCGAGCATGACGGCACCGACCCGCGCTATACCGCGGATGCCGCCGCAGGTAAACTGACCGTCAAGCGCAGCACGGATGGGAAGGCGGAGAAGTCCTACAAGATCTCCGTCAGAGCATCCGAGGGCGGCAGCGTCAGCCCCTACGGCACGATTCTTGCCCTCGAAGGCAAGGATCAGACCCTGACCTTTATCCCCGACGACGGCTATCGCGTCTCCGCCCTGTATATCGACGGCAGCCGCGTTTCCGCCGCCGAGAGCTATACCTTCAAGCGCGTAAACAGCACGCATACGGTCGAGGTGGTCTTTGCCAAGATCGGCGAGATCGCAGCCACCGACTTTGACGACGTGCCGGACGACAGCTATTACAAGGATGCGGTTGACTGGGCAGTCGATCGGGGCATCACGGTCGGCGCATCGGCAATGAAGTTTGATCCGAACGGCATCTGCACCCGTGCGCAGGCGGTCACGTTCCTGTGGCGCGCGCTCGGCAAGCCCGCGGCAAAGAATACGGCAATGCCGTTTACCGATGTTGCGGCGGATGCGTACTATGCAGACGCGGTGCTCTGGGCGGTCGAGAACAAGATCGTCCTCGGCGTCAGCGAGACGAAGTTTGACCCGGACGGCATCTGCACCCGTGCGCAGATCGTCACGCTGCTGTGGCGCGCGGCAGAGTCGCCCACGGCAGACAGTGCAAATCCGTTTACCGATGTGGCAGCGGATGCGTACTATGCAGACGCGGTGCTCTGGGCGGTCGGCAAGGAGATCACCGTCGGTACGAGCAGTACAACGTTCAGCCCGAACCGGATCTGCACCCGCGCCGAGATCGTCACCTTCCTGTACCGCACCCTCGCAAAGTAAATCCACACAAAAAAAAGCCTTCCGCAAGGAGGGCTTTTTTTGTGGGTTAATTTTTTTGAGAGGTATCCAAGCCTTCCCCCTTGGGGAAGCCTAAGAAACGCTTTGCGTCCCGTACAGCTCTCCCCTTGCACAGGAGAGTCAAAGACACGCACACACCGCACGGGCATCGTCTGTCCCCTCTTTTTTCGATTGAACTTGACATTTTTTTCATTCTCTGCTACAATACAGATAACACACATAGAGGAGACCGCCATGACACAAAAAACACCAGCCAGCCCCGAGGCTCTTGCGCGCGGCTACAAAAATGCGCGCGGAAACCTGCTTCTCGTCGTAATTTTCACCGTTGTCAACGCTTTTATGGCTTTTATGGGTTCTTCATCCTATTTTCTTTTCTCGGCTTATCTGCCCTATTATTCGGTCATATTCGGGCTTGTGCTCACCGGGCGGATGGATGTCGGTCAGGAATATCAGCTGGATGAAAAATACCTCGTCTATTTTGTCGGCTTTGCCGTCCTCGTGCTGGGGCTGTATCTGCTGTTCTGGCTGTTCTCAAAGAAGCATTACGGCTGGCTGATCCCGGCGCTGGTTTTCTTCGTGCTGGACACGATCTTTTTGCTGCGGGATTCGTTCGGCGGCGGTTTTGATTTCAGCATGCTGATGGATGTTGTGTTTCATGCGTGGGTGCTGCTCTCGCTCTCTCTCGGCATTATCAACGGTGTCAAGCTGAAAAAGCTCGCCGAAGCCGAAACTGCCGCTGCACCGATTGAAACGACAGCCGAAGACGTGACCGAAAAGAACGACGACAGCGTGTTCAAGGGGTAAAAAATTTATTTATAGAAATAGGCATGTATTATGAAAACGGGCGATTCGGCAGTTGCCCTTACAGGTTTGTACGATTTTTTTGTACCAACTGTAGGGGCGACCATCGGTCGCCCGTTTTTGCTATGTACAGGCGGGCGACGGTCGCCCCTGCAAAATAGCAGAAACTGTGCGCAAACCGCACGGGCGCCGTCTGTCTCCCACCGCATCTAAGCCTTCCCCGGTGGGGAAGGCTTAGACCGAAAAAAGCTCCCGAAAGGGAGATTTTTTCAGATCATCTTTTCACTTCTGTTTTGCTTTTTTCTCGCCGATCTTCTTCTCAACCGCATCGACAATCCAAACGGCAAGAAACGCGCAGAGTGTGCCGATCACCGCACCGCCGAGCACATCGGTGGGATAATGCACGCCGACATACAGGCGGGAGAGCGAGATCAGCACGGCAAGGATCATCGCAGGGATTGAGATCTTCTTTGGCGCGCGCAGGAGCAGCACGACCGCGACGGCAAACGATGCGGCGGTATGTCCGGACGGAAACGAAAAGTCGCTCTGTTTGCCGACGATGCGCGTCAGCCCCTCGATGACCTCATACGGTCTTGTGCGGCGGAACAGGTTTTTCGCCACGCCGTTGACGAGGATCAGATGCAGGATGAGCGATGTGCCGCAGGTGATGCCGGTCTTCCGATAGGTTTTGGTCAGGATCAGCACAAGCGAGAGCAGAATCCAGAACCAGCCCGCCTCGCCGAGATAGGTAATGCCTTTCATGATGGGATCAAGCCACGCCGCGCGCAGGTTGTTTTGAATCCAGAGCAGAATTTCCGCTTCCATAGTCCCTCCGAAAATATTTTGGTACCCCTATGATACAACATTTTTCGCCGTTTGTCCACTGCATTATATAAAATGACGTCGAAAGCATTTTTGATTAAAAATCCTGTAAAAAAGACGGCTGCGCCGGCTTTTTTACTCCTTAAATGTCGCGAGCGGTGAGCGAGACGCGAGTAAACGGCATTGCACCAGTCGAAAACCAAGGTTTTCGACTGATTCTCT
>ENA-UOJC01002912-UOJC01002912.1-human-gut-metagenome-genome-assembly--contig:-C104-NODE-2912-length-17369-cov-7.139887_pt1 | contig 17369 bp, 22 predicted proteins | sample MGYA00242339_ERZ723886 | MGnify/ENA metagenome assembly ERZ723886 | reverse complement strand
TCAGCATCGGTTCGACGGATTGCAAGATCCCGCTGTCGCTGGGGATTCCGTCGGCGAGCTTCGGCATGTATCGCGGCGGCGGTGCGCACACGCGGGAAGAATGGATCGAGCCATCCTCGCTCTGCAGCGGAATGAAGGCGGCGGCCAGCGTGCTGATGAACTGGTTTAGTTGAAAAAAAGCAATGCTCCTCGGCGGCTGCCGGGGAGCATTGCTGCGTTTATTCGACCAGGTAGGTGTATCGCACGGTCAGGCGCGGCATGGTGTCATACAGACCGTAGGCCTCGCCGTAGATGCGGTATTTGGTGCCGATTGTCCACGTCGTCTTGGAGCTGTTTTCCAGCATGACCAGCTTTTCAAAGTTGTCCGTTCCGATGTTCATAATGGCCATCTGCGGGGTGGTGCTGACGATGCGGGTGATCGTGCCCGTGCCCATGTAAATCGTGCCCTTGCGCATGGTGATGTAATTCACCAGATCGGTGTACTGCGCATCCAGATCCCACGCGCGGCGGGTGTAGATATCGGCGTTGGGCATGTAATACACAGTATGGGTGATGACGGAATCGGCCTTGCCCTCATACGAGGCGCGAATCACCACGTCGTTGTTGCCCAGACGGGAGAACAGCGGGACGAAGCTGAACCGACCCGTCGAGGGATCGACCTCCAGATTGCGGTGCGGGAAATCGACGGTGATGGTCGCGCCGGGGAGCGTCGTGCCGCTGATGGAGGGAATATGCATCTGCGCTTTTTCCTCCGCCGTGGCGGCGGCGTATTTTTCGGCGGAAATCGGTTCGTAGTTCCATTCGACCAGCACGGTGGCGTCCAGCTCCAGGGGGATCTCCTGCTCGGCGCGGTAGAGCGTGACCTCCATCTTGTTTTCGCGGCAGTATTTGCTCTTAACCGAGATGGAAATCGTGTTGTCGCCGACGGGCAGAACCTGCACGTTCTTGGAAACGTTGCCCGTTTCGCGGATCAGCGTGGAGACGTTCGTGCCGTCGATGATAACCGTGGAGCCCTTTTCGACGTTGATCTGCACCTCGTAGATCGAAACGCCGACCTCCGCGCGCACCGTCGCGGGCTTGACGAGCCGAATCGGCGAGAGCGGCACATCGACCGTGTACTCAATCGGGTCGAGCTGGTACTGGTCGCCCTCCTGCGAATAGCGGATGTAGGGGGTGATGGAAATATCCATCGTATCGGTTTCCACCGCCGTTGCGAACGTGGAGGATTCGGTGTCGTACCACATATAATCCGGCACGGTGATGGTGACCTTTCCATCCGCGATGACGTAGGAGGTCTGCATCTCCCGCAGATAGACCGTGGCGTTTTCGCGGCCGTAAATGGTGATGACGTGCGCGGGATGATCGTCCACGGTGGCGGTCGTCAGCTCGACGCGGGTTTCGTTGTCGTTTCGCACCTGCATCCCCTGAGAGAGTACGAAGTGGCGCGCGATCAGCACGCCGCCCACGCCCATCGCGCCGCAGCCGAGCAGCAGAAGCAGGATGGTCAGCAGAACGCGAAGCGGACTCTTTCTGCGTTTTCCGGGGCCGCGCGCGTCCTGCTCCGCATAGGCGGGGCGCGTCTGCACGCGCCGGGGCATGTATTCGTCGTCCGTCAGCGCGCCCTGATCGCCGGGATCGGGCGTGTAGCCGTCGTAATAGATCGGCGCGTGCGGGTCGTCGTCGTCATAAGCCAGCGGGTGCTCGTGCGCGGGGTCGCCGAAATAACCGTATTCATCCTCGGGCGGCGCGTCCTCAGCATCCGGCCGGGTATAGGCGGCCTGCTTCTGCTCCTGCCGACGGCGGATGGCCGCGCTGTCCCCGCTGTATCCGGCGGAAAGATCGTCCGCTTCCGGAATGGGACGGACAATCTGCGCCTCCTGAATGGAGCGGCGGATGCTGTCGGCCTGCTGACGCATCTGGCGGATGCGCTTTTTGCCGTCCTCGCGGCGTTTTTTCAGGTCTTCCAGCTCGTCGGTCAACTGGGCGCGGTCAAGCTCCTCCGGGTCGAAGCCGGGTTCCTTTTCCGGCGCGTCCGGCTTGGCCTCGCTCCATTCGTCCTTTTCGTCAAACGTCGTGATTTCAAGCGACGGTTTTTTCTTGTGCAGGGATTCTTCCCACGCGGCGGGGCCTTCCGGGGCATTCGGCAGCGGCGCGCCGCACTGGGTGCATTTGGGCAGATAGGCTGCGTTCCATGCGCCGCACTTGGGGCATTTCATTGATTCAAAACCTCCGAAAATGGGCTAAATAAAAGGGTTAAAAGTCAGTAAACAACATCTGATTCGCGCTCTATGTACAAAAATCCTCTTTTTTCGGCCGAAACGGAAACGAATCCGCCGTGGGGGTTGAAGTGTCGGCGCGTTTGGTGTTATAATAAACGACAAAGAATCTCGGAGGTTTTGCGCTTATGATGGATCATTTCAAGGAGGACATTGTCAGCCCGCGCGCAAAGGTGCTGTCTAACGTCCTTTACGTGCTCTGCTGGGTGTTTATCGTGCTCTTCGGCGGCTATGCGCTGATGATGCTGCAGGTGGTCATGCTGCAATTCAGCGTGACGGCGCTCGTCACGGTGCTGATGGCGGCGGCCTTCGCCGTGCTGCTGTTCTTCCTCAAGGATAACCTCAAGGTGGAATATGAATACACGTTCACCAACGGTTCGCTGGATTTTGCGAAGGTCTTTCGTCAGGCCAAGCGCAAGGAGCTGGGCAGCATGAACGTCAAGAACGTCTCCGCCTGCGGCCATGTGGCCGGGGACAGCTTCCGCCGCTATCTGGCGATGAAGGACGTGGAAAAGAAGAACTGGTTCGCCAACCGCGACGGCAACCTCTTCTACTTCTATTACGTAAAGGAAAGCAAAAAGCACATGATTATCATCGAGCCGAGCGAGGAAATGGTGGAGATGATCCGCCAGTACCTGCCCGCGGGCGTTTATCAGGGCTAAAACGGTCTCCGGCGCGCAAGAGCGGTCGGAGCTTTCTTTCCGAGGGGAGAAACCATGATTTATTTGGATAACAGCGCGACGACGCGCCCGTTTGACGGTGTGATCGACGTGATGGATCGCTGCATGCGCGAGCAGTATTTCAACGCTTCCGCCGCGTATAAGCCCGCAGTCGATGTGGATCGGGCGATGCGCGAATGTCGAAAGACGATTGCCGCGCAGCTTGGTATTCAGGAAAGCGGCGTGATTTTTACCGGCGGCGGCACGGAAAGCGACAATCTCGCGATTCTCGGCACGGCGGCGGCGCTTCGCCAGGGCGCGAATTTCGTTTGCAGCGCCATCGAGCACCCGGCGGTGGCGGAAACCATCCGGCGCGTGGAGCAGATGGGGCACACGGTGCGTGTGCTGCCGATCGATGCGCGCGGCGTGGTCGATCTGGCCGCCTGCGAGACGGTGATCGACGAACACACGGCGCTGGTGAGCTGCATGCAGGTGAGCAACGAAACCGGCGCGATTCAGCCGGTGGAGGCGCTGGCCAAACTGGCGCGCAGGAAAAACCCGAACGTGCGGATTCATGTGGACGGCGTGCAGGGGTTCATGCGTGTGCCGATGCACATGGAGCGCATGGGCGTGGATCTGTACGCGCTGAGCGGGCACAAGATTCACGGGCCGAAAGGGATCGGCGTGTTGGCGGTTCGCCCCGGTGTGCGGCTGATTCCGCAGATCACGGGCGGCGGGCAGGAAAAGGGGCTGCGGTCGGGCACCTATAATTCCCCGGCCATTCTGGGGCTGGGCGAGGCGGTGAAAACCCTTGCCGCGGACGCGGAAGCCGTGAAGCGGATGCGCGGGATGAAGGCGCGTCTCTGGGCGGCGCTTTCGCAGGAGGAAGGCATCCGCCTCAACGGGCCGATGCCGGAGGATGCGGACAGCGCGCCGCATATCCTGAGCCTGTCCTTTGACGGCGTGCGCGGCGAGGTGATGCGCAACGCGCTGGAAGGCGAGGGCGTGCTGGTTTCCACGGGCTCGGCCTGCGCATCCCACAAGCAGAAGGTCAGCCCGACGCTGCGCGCGATGGGGCTGTCTCAGGCGCAGGCGGACGGAACGGTTCGCGTGAGCCTGGGCGCACTGAACACGATGGACGAAATGGATGAGGCGGCGCGCCACATGCTGGCGCTCTACCGCATGCTTCGCCAATTCAAAAGGAGATAAAACGGTGAGAGAAATCCTGTTGGTTCGCTTCGGCGAGGTGTTCTTGAAGGGGCAGAACCGCCCGTTCTTTATGAAAAAGCTGATGGATCACATCCGTCAGGCCGTGCGCCCGGTGAACGGCCGCGTCTGGATGAGCGAAGGGCGCTTCTACGTATCTGATTTTACGGATATGGACGAGTGCATCCGCCGCGTGACGCGCGTGTTCGGCGTTCATTCCGTCAGCCCGGCCATCGAGATGGACAAGGACGATTTCGGGGCGATCTGCGAGCAGGCGGCTAAAATGATGGAGCCGCTTTCCGGCACGTTCAAGGTGCTGGCGCGCCGCTCGGACAAGCGCTATCCGCTCGATTCCCCGGCGATCATGCGCGAGGCGGGCGGCTACATCCTCGAACATGTGCCGCACCTGAGCGTGGACGTCAACCATCCCGATCACACGATGATGATCGAGATCCGCGACCATGCGTATCTGTCCGTCAAGCGCATCCCCGCCGTTGAGGGCATGCCGATGGGCACGAACGGCAAGGCGTGTCTGCTGCTCTCCGGCGGCATTGACAGCCCGGTGGCAGGTTTTATGATCGCCAAGCGCGGCGTTGAGCTCTGCTGCGTGCACTATCATTCCTTCCCGTATACCAGCGAGCGCGCGCGGGAAAAGGTGCTTGAGCTGGCGCGGCTGCTGAGCGAATACTGCGGCAAAATGCGCGTGCATGTCGTGCCGTTTACCGAAATTCAGATGCAGATTCACGCCAAGTGCCCGGAAAATTACACGACGCTCATCATGCGCCGCTATATGATGCGTATCGCCGAGATCATCGCCCGCAAGGACGGCGCGCAGGCGCTGATTACCGGCGAATCCATCGGTCAGGTCGCCAGCCAGACGATGGAGGCGCTCGGCTGCACGGACGCGGTGGTGAACATGCCGGTTTTCCGCCCGGCCATCGGCATGGACAAGAGCGAGATCATCGAGCGCGCGCAGAAGATCAGCACGTTTGAAACATCTTCCCTGCCGTATGAGGATTGCTGCACGGTCTTCACGCCGAAGCACCCGGCGACGCACCCGCGCATCGAACTGATCCAGAAGGCGGAGGACGCGCTGGACAGTGAGGCCTTGATCGCCGCCGCCATCGAGGGCACGGAAGTCATTGAAGTGGGCTAAAACCCGTATACCCGACATAAGATGAACGCAGAGGAACGAAACCTCTGCGTTTTTTGCGTTCAGGGAGGGGTGAGCCGTTGGAGGATGAACGGCGGGCGCTGGCGGCGCGGATGACGGACAAGGCGGCGAAGCTCCTGCTGGATATGCCGCTCCGGCAGATGCGGCGGCTGGAGGAAATGCGCTTTTATGCCGGGCAAAATGCCTGCTTTGTGTTTGATGGGCGCGGCGAAACGCAAAACGTCTTTTTTTCGCAGCGGGACGTGGACGAGCTGGTGACGGCGCTCTGCGGCTACTCGCGATACGCCTATGAAACCCAGCTGGCGCAGGGATATATTCCGCTGGGGAACGGCTGCCGCGCGGGCGTGTGCGGGCGCGTGACGACGGGCGAAAGCGGGAGGCTTTCGTCGCCGACCTCTGTGTGTATTCGCGTGGCCAGAGACGTTCCGGGGGCGAGCGGCGGCGTTTTGCCGTATATCATGGGCGAAGGCGGGCGGGTCTGCCGCGCGCTGCTTCTCGGCCCGCCGGGATGCGGCAAGACGACGGTGCTGCGCGACGCGGCGAAAAAGCTGGCGGCCATGGGGATTCGCGTGGCGGTCTGCGACGAGCGGGAGGAGCTTTTTCCGACGGGCGAGGCGGAACAGGGGATCGACGTGATGCGCGGCGTCGATAAGGCGGCGGCCGTGGAGATGCTTCTGCGCGCGATGGCGCCGCAGGCGATTCTCTGCGACGAAATCGGGAACGAGCGGGACGCGCAGGCGCTCGAAAACGCCGCCAGATGCGGAGTCGGCCTGCTGGCCAGCGCGCACGCCGGGGCATGGGCAGACGTTTTGCGCCGGCCGATTCTGAAACGGCTGTATGACGGGGCGACGTTTGAACGGTATCTGCTGCTCGGGCGGCATGGGCGGCTTGCGGCGGCATATGACGCGGAAGGAACGCCGCTTTTCAGGGAGGATGGAACGGATGTGGAACACGGCGGTGATGGCCATGATTTCGCTCAGCGCAATCGGGTTTGCGGTGGCGGATGGTGAGACGCGGCGCGTTCGGTGGATTCAAGCGATGCGCCGCTGTATTCTGCGGATGAACGACGTCATTCGCTATGAGCGGCTTCCGCTGGCCGCGCTGCTCGCGCGGATGGATTTGCGCGCGACGCGCGAGCAAAGGGAGCTGACGAGGCTGCTGCACCTGTGCGGGGAGCGAATGGAAAACAGCGCCAACCCGCAGCTCGTCGAGCTTTTCGTGCGCGAGGCGGGCAGAACGCCGAGTTACGGCGTGCTGGCCGAAGCGGACAGGGAGGCGTTTGAACAGGTGCTCGGCGAGCTTGGACGGACGGGGCTGGAGGAACAGCTTCGGATTCTTTCCGAGGCGGACGGGCGCCTATATCAGCGGGAGGAGAGCCTGCGCCGGGACGCGGCCAGACGCGCGCAGATGATCCGAACGCTGGGCGTGACGGGCGGCGCGGCGGCGTTTCTGATGCTGATCTAGGAGGGTGCGCCATGAACATTGATCTGCTGTTTCAAATCGCGGGCGTCGGGATCCTGATTTTTGCGGTGAATCAGGTGCTGCAAAAGGCGGGGCGGGAGGATATCGCTGTGCTGGCCTCCGTGGCGGGGCTGGTTGTGGTGATGTTTCTGGTCGTTGACTTGGTGGCGCAGCTCCTCAACAACGTCAAAAGCATTTTCGGCTTGTATTAAGGGAGGCACTTTATGGTTCGGCTGATCGGTTTTTGCCTGCTTGCGGCGGTGATGACGATGCTCCTGCGGCAGATGAATCCGGGCATGGCGGCGCTGCTTTGTGTGGCGTTCGGCGCGATGACGCTGCTGATGCTGCTGCCCACCGTGGGCGAATACGCGGCGCAGATTCGAGATTTTCTATCCGAACTGTCGCTGGAGGCGGTATACGGTCAGACCATGCTCAAGGCGATGGGCATCGTGCTGATGACGCAGTTCGCCGCGCAGGTCTGCCGGGACATGGACGCGCCGTCAATCGCCTGCCGCGCGGAGCTTTGCGGGCGGCTGATGCTGCTCGGCGTGGCGCTCCCGATTTTTCTGAAGCTGACGCAGATGGCGGTCGGCGCGCTGCAATGAGACGGCTTGCGGCGCTTTTTCTGCTTGCGCTGCTGCTTCCGGCGGCTGCCGCGGCGGAGAAAACGGAGGAGCGGGTCGCGCAGGGGATTGAAAGCGTGATCGACGGTATGGATTTTGCGGCGGTCGAGGATGTGACGCTGGACGTGCCCGGCTGGCCGGAGCGCCGAACCCTTGAGCAGACGGTGCAAGCGCTCGCGGGCGGGGAAGGCTTTTCGGCGGACGATGTACTGACGGCGGCGCTCGGTATATTCATGCGGGAGGTCGGCGCGCTGATTCATATGATGCTTTCCGTCATGCTGCCGGTGGTGCTGGCCAGTCTGCTGATGCATACGCTTTCGCCGCAGTCGGATTCGCTTTCGGCCATGAGCAGGAGCGCCTGCTTCGTGCTGGTGCTGACGCCGGTGATCGTGACGACGCTCGGCGAGCTTTCCCACACGCGGCAGACCATCGTGACCATGACGCGCCACATGGAACGGCTTCTGCCGATGCTGCTGACCCTGCTGACGGCGCTGGGCGGCAGCGCGTCCTCCGCGTTTCTGCATCCGATGGTCGCGGCGGCTTCGGGCAGCATGGTTTTTCTCGCGCGGGAGGTCATCCTGCGGCTGGTGATGTGCACCTGCGCGGTGACGGCGGTGAACCACCTGTCCGACCGGGCGCACCTGACCCGAATGGCGCAGCTCCTGCGCGGCGCGGTCTGCTGGCTGCTCGGGGTGAGCTTCACGGTGTTCCTCGGGGCGATGTCGCTTCAAGGGGTGACGAGCGCGAGCATCGACGGCGTGGCGATTCGCGCGGCCAAATACGCGGTGGATAACTTTGTGCCGGTCGTCGGCGGCATGTTTTCCGACACGATGGACACGCTGGTGGGCTGTACGCTGATCGTCAAAAACGCGCTGGGCGTGGCGGCGGTGCTTGTGCTGGTCGGCGCGCTGGTCGGACCGCTTCTGCGCACGCTGGCGGTGGTTTTCATGCTGCGGCTGAGCGCAGCGCTGCTTGAACCGATTGCGGACGGCGATATCGTCTGCGCCATCGGGGATTTTTCAAGGACGGTCGTGCTGTTTTTCATCACCATGCTGTGCGTGGGAACAATGTATTTCCTGCTGATTGTGCAGGTGCTGCTGGTGGGCAACCTGACGGTGCTGCTGCGATAACGGGAGGCGGGGCGGATGATGACCCTGATGGCGCGGCTGTGTACGCTCTGCGCGCTGACGGCGATGATTCAAATGGCGCTGGGCGAAAACGACGCGAAAGGGAGCATGCGGATGATCGGCGGGCTGCTGATGCTGCACCTGACGCTGGACGGCGCGCGCGACCTATGGGAGGCGCTGTCGCAGGCGGCGAGCATGGAGGCCATTCTGGCGTGCATGATGAAATAGGCGAACGACAGAAAAAACAAAGACAGGATGAAGATGGGGAAAATCAGTGAAATAGAAGGGAGGGCGCGGCGTGGCGGATTGGTTCAGGAGAATCAAGGCGGCGCTCACGCCGCAGGTGCTTCTGCTGCTGCTCCTTGCGTTTTCGATGATCGGCTACTGCGCCCTTCGGGAAGAAGCGGACGGGGCGGACAGGCTTGAAAAACAGGCGTCGGCGGTTTTATCCCGCATGGAGGGAGCGGGGCGCGTGGAGGTGACGATTATGACCCGAAAAGCGCAGACGGGCGGGACGGGGCTGATGAAAGGCGAAACGGGCGGAGAAGTGCCGTGCGGCGCGATGGCCGTGGCGCAGGGCGCGGACGATCCGCTGGTGCGGATGCAGCTTGAACAGGCGCTTTGTGCGTTGCTGGGCTTGCCCAATTCGGCGGTGAGCGTCGTGACGGGAGGAAAATAAATGACGAAAAAAGCGGAAAAGAGCATCAGGAAGACGATCTATCGCCATCCGGTCGGCGCGCTCCGCGTGTTTTGCAGCGTGATGCTGCTGGCGCTGCTGGGCATATGTGGCTATGCGGGGTCGGCTCGGACGAAAAACGTGCCATCGGCCGTCAGTCTCCCCGTGATCCGGACGGAGCTGGAGGGCGACGCCATCGGCGGCGGCTCGATTGCGGAGGTTCGGGCGCGGCTTAACCGGCAGCGGGAGGAGGAGCTGGCGCTGCTTGACGGGGTGATTGCCGATGCGGGAGGCGATTCGGCGGCGAAGGAAGCCGCGCTGGCGCAGAAGACGCAGATCGCGGAGCGGATGGAGCGCGAGGCGCAGATGACAGCCGTTCTTGAGGGGATGGGCGCGGAGGGCGCGCTGGCCGTTTGCGGTGCGCAGGGCGTGACGCTGCTGGTGCCGCAGACATTCGGCATGGACGAAAACGCCAGAAATCGGCTCTTAAACGCCGTCGGCGGGTCATCCGGGTCGGAAACGGCGCAACTAAAAATCATTCTGATCAAAAAATAAGCGAATTGGAATTGTGCACGGACGGAAAATCTGCTATACTAGTGAATATCCATAGGGAGGTGTTTTTGAAATGAACGAAAATCAGAACGTCGATATCGACCGCGAGCAGGATAACGGTCAGATCACATACGCCAATGAAGTCATTTCTACCATCGTGAGCGTGGCCACCACGGAAGTGGACGGCATCTCCGCCATTGCGGGCAACAGCGGCCTGCTGGGCAAGGGCAAGCTGCCGCGCGGCGTGCGCGTGGATATGAACGGCGAGGACGTCAGCGTTGACGTCAGCGTGACGGTCGATTACGGCATGCCCATCCAGAAGGTTGGCCGCAGCGCGCAGGAGAACGTGCGCAAGTCCATTGAATCCATGACGGGTCTGCACGTGGAAAAGGTGGATCTGCATGTGGTCGGCGTGAGCTTTGAAAAGGAAAACGAAGAGCTCCAGCAGAGCCAGAAGATCGCGCTGAGCCTCGAAGCGGAAGAAGAACAGCACGCGCTGGAAGAAGGCAAGGCGGCGCAGGAGACGCAGGCGCAGGAGCAGGAGCGCGCCGAGGACGGGCCGACGGACGAACCGGAAGCCGAGGCGGCGGACGAGCCGACCGAGGAAGACGCCGGGCAGGAGGAAGAATCCTCCGAGCAGGCGTAAGGCGAGTGCGTTACGAGAGGCATAAAGGAGGAAACACAGTTTGAAACATCCTGTATGGGATCGGATTTTGATTCTGCTGTGCGCGCTGGTCGCGCTGGGCTGCGCCGCCGGTGTGGTCGCGCTGCTTGTCGGGAAAATCTCCTTTGATATGATCACGGGCTGGATCGCGGCCGTGGATATGAGCAAATTTGTCGTCAAGGCGGCGATGGTCGGCATTGCGGCGCTCTTCGTGCTGCTGTTCCTGCTGCTGTTCGCGATGATTCTGCCGTCCCGAAAGAAGCGCTCGAGCAACTACGCGATTCAGCGCAATGAAAACGGCATGGTTCGCATTTCGCTCAAGGCGCTGGAGACGCTGGTGAACAAGTGCCTCAACCAGCATGCGGAATTGAAGGTCGTCACGTCGTCGCTCTACAGCGACGAGGAGAGCATCCGCGTGGATGTGCACATTTCGCTGCAATCGGATATCAGCATGCCGCTGGCGATTTCCGCGCTGCAAAAGCAGATCAAGAAGTATTTGGAAGCCTGCTCCGGCGTGATGGTGCAGGAGGTGCGCGTCTTTGTGGACAGCACCATTCCGGCGGATGAAAAGACGGAGGCCTCTCCGTATGCCATTCCGACGGCGCTGCTCGGTCTGGACGCCGATCCGCTGCCCGTGGGCAAGCCGGAGAAGCAGGACGAGCCGGAACCCCAGACGGAAGAACAGCAGGGCACGGAAGCCGAATGCGGCGCGGAGCCTGAGGCCGATGAACCCGAAACGAAGGCCGACGATACGGCGGAAGAAGCGGCGCAGGAAGACGAACAGCAGACGGCAGAGCAGGAGCAGGGTGAACAGGCATGATGGATTTGAAAACGTTTGTGAGCCAGATGCTCACGCCGGGTACGGTTCCCTGTACGCTCTTCGGGGCAGCGCTCGGCCTGATTTTTGCGGTGCTCTGCCTGACGGTCGGCGTTGGGCCGGCGCTGCTGATTGCGCTTTTCTGCCTGATCGGCGCGATTATCGGCGGCGTAAAGGATAAAAAGAAATTCGTGGAGAACATTTATCTGTTTTTCCATCACGATGAGAACGGCCGCTACTGAGAAGCGGCGCATATTCAATCAATAAAACGGATCGGAGCAAATGAAGAATGGCACGTCCTATAGCGCGTGAAGCTGCGATGCAGCTCGTATTTGAACAACTCTTTGGCGGAGAAGCGACGGCGGAGACCCTCGTTGATCTGATTGATTACAACCCGGGCGAGAAGGACAGCACCTATATCAACACCGTGGTTTCCGGTGTGAAGGAGCATGCCGAGCAGCTCGACGGCGAAATCGCGGCCTGCCTGCGCGGCTGGACGCTCGCGCGCCTGTCCCGCGTGGATTTGGCGATTATGCGCCTTGCCGTGTACGAAATGCAGTACAGCGGCCTGCCGGCGGCGGTGGCGATCAACGAGGCGGTTGAACTGACGCGCAAATACTCCGGGGAGGAATCCTGCCCGTTCGTCAACGGTGTGCTGGGTACCATCAGCAGAAAGCTGGCGGCGCAGGCATGAGAGCTGTTCTGGGCATTGATACAAGCTGCTACACGACGTCCTGCGCGCTGGTGACGCCGGAGGGCGAGATTCTCTCTTCGTCCAGACGGCTGCTCACGGTGGAGGATGGCGCGCGCGGGCTCATGCAGTCGCAGGGTCTGTTTCAGCATATCAAAAATCTGCCGCAGATGGTTCAAAACGTGATGGCCGACGTATCGGACGCTGAGATTTGCGCCGTGTGCGCAAGCACTCGTCCGCGTCCGGCAGAGGATTCGTATATGCCCGTGTTTCGCGCGGGTGAAAGTCAGGCACGCGCAGCAGCTTCATGACTGCGCGTGCCTTTTTATCCTGCCAGCCATCAGGAGGGTCATGTGCGGGCGGCCATGGTGGACGCCGGTATCGACGAGACGAAGCCGTTTCTGGCGCTGCATCTCTCCGGCGGCACGACGGAAATCCTGCTCAGCGAAGAAGGAAAGCTGACGCTGCTGGGCGGCAGTCTGGATTTGCACGCCGGGCAGCTTGTCGATCGAACCGGCGTGAGGCTGCACATGCCGTTCCCGGCCGGGCCGTCGCTTGAAAAACTGGCGATGGAGGGAAAGGCGCAGGGTTTGATCGGCGTATCCATCAAGGGCATGAGCTGCAACATGGCGGGCGCGGAAAATAAGGTAATGCGCTGGATCGAAGGCGGCGACATGCCCAAAGCGCAGATCGCCGCCGAGGTGTTCGATTTCCTTTGCAGAAGCATTCTCCGAATGATCGCCGCTGCGGGCGAGCAGACGGGAGCGCGGCAGGCGCTGCTTGCGGGTGGCGTCGCATCCTCGACGCTGCTGAGGGGCATGCTGCTGGAACGCGCGAAAAAGACGCGGCTGGGCTGCAGGCTCTGCTTCACGAGGCCGGAGCTTTCAGGCGACAACGCGGTGGGCGTCGCGCTGCTGGGCGCGGAAGCCTATCGGGCGGAGTGCCGTCTGCACGGATGATATGGACGATGAAAGAAGAAGGAATCCCTGAATTTCGCTGAATCGACAGAGGAGGGATTTTGATGCCCCTGACATGGATTGACGGCCGGGAGGTCGCAAAAAAATGGAAGGAAAACGCCGCGCAGCGCGCGCAGGCGCTGAAGGAGAAGGGCGTGACGCCGCACCTCGCGGTGATCGTGGCGGGCGACAACCCGGCCAGCCAGGTTTATGTGCGCAACAAGGAAAACGCCTGCCTGCGCGCGGGGATTCGCTCGACTATCCTGCGCCTGCCGGAGAGCTGCACGCAGGAGGAGCTGGAAAGCGCGGTTGTCGCGCTCAACGCGGATCAAAGCGTACACGGGATTCTGGTGCAGCTTCCGCTGCCGAAGGGGCTGGATGAGGCGCGCGTGCTGGCGCTGATTGATCCCGAAAAGGACGTGGACGGTTTTCACGCGATGAATGCGGGCAAACTGATGAGCGGCCAGCCCGGTTTCGTGCCCTGTACGCCGCTGGGCGTGATGAAGCTGCTGGAGGCTTACAACATTCCGACACGCGGCAGGCATGCGGTGGTGATCGGGCGGAGCAACATCGTGGGCAAGCCGATGGCCATGCTGCTGCTGGCAGCGGATGCGACGGTGACTGTCTGCCACTCCAAGACGGAGAATCTGGCGGATATAACGCGGCAGGCCGATATCCTCGTCGCAGCGGTCGGCAAGGCGAATTTCGTGACCGGCGACATGATAAAGCCCGGCGCGACGGTGATCGACGTGGGCATTAACCGCGTGGACGGGACGCTGGTGGGCGACGTGAACGCGGAGGAGGCGGCGCAGAAAGCGGCCTATCTCACGCCTGTGCCCGGCGGCGTCGGCCAGATGACGATCGCGATGCTGCTTTCCAACACGCTCGACGCGGCGGAACGCCATGGCTGCTAAGCTCGAACTGACGGTCTCTCAGCTCAACGAATATGTGCGCAGAATGTTTCAAATGGATCCGATGCTGCGCGCCATTGAGCTGAAGGGCGAAATCAGCAATTTGAAATTTCATCAGTCCGGCGCGCTGTTTTTCACGATGAAGGACGAAAACGCCGCGATTTCCTGCGTGATGTACGCCGACGAGGCGGAAAATTTGCAGGCCATGCCGTTTGAAGGCATGCGCGCGACGGCGAGCGGAAGCGTGGCGCTGTACGCGCGGGGCGGGCAATATCAATTCGTCGTGAAGCGGCTGCATGCGCAGGGCGTGGGCGTGCTCTACGAGCGGCTGCAAATGCTCAAGGAGAAGCTGGGGCGCGAGGGGATGTTTGCGCCGGAAAGAAAGCGCGCCCTGCCGCGCTACCCGGATACTGTCGGCGTGGTTTCCTCGCCGACGGGCGCGGTGATTCACGACATCCTGAATGTGTCGCTGCGGCGCAACCCGAACGCGCGCATCCTGCTCTGCCCGGTGCGTGTGCAGGGCGTCGGCGCGGATGAGGAAGTCGCGGCGGGGATTCGGATGCTCGAACGGCTGGAGCACGTCAGCGTCATCATCGTGGCGCGGGGCGGCGGCTCGATGGAGGATTTGTGGACGTTCAACGAGGAAAGCGTCGTTCGCGCGGTGGCGATGTGCAAAAAGCCGGTCGTTTCCGCAGTCGGACATGAAACCGACGTGACGCTTTGCGACTTGGCGGCCGATTTGCGCGTACCGACGCCCTCCGCGGCGGCGGAATGTGTGACACCGATTTGGGACGACGTGGCGGCCTCGGTGGAGGCGATGCGCGAAAGCCTGAAGGAAAGCACAGAAGCATGCGTCGAGGCGAGGCGAAACGCGCTGATTCTCGCGCAGACGAAGCTGAACGCCAACCGCCCGGATCTTCGAGTCGCGCGGCAGGCGGAACGGCTGGAGGCGCAAACGCAGACGCTCTTGCGCGCGATGCGGGAGCAGATGCAGAAACGACAGGGCGCGCTGGACGCGCGGCAGGCCGCGCTGGAGCTGCTCAGCCCGTATGCCGCGCTGAAAAGGGGATACGCCATCGTTCAGAAAGAGGGCGGCGCGGTGGCGAAGGCCGCGCTTTTGCGGACGGGCGACGAGGTTTCGATCCGCTTTGCGGACGGCGTGATTCGCGCGAGGGTATGGAGCGAGGAGGAAGAGCATGGCCAGAAAGCAGACGTTTGAAGCGGGCATGAGCGAGCTGGAAGCGCTGACCGAGCGGCTGGCGGAGGGCGACATGACGCTCGACGAAACGATAAAGACATACGAAAAGGGCGTGGCGCTTGCCGCGCAGCTGAAGCAGCAGCTTGCGGATTGCAGCAGGCGCATTGAACAGATCGACCCGGAGACGGCGGAGATCACGCCGCTGGAGGAGAAAAGCAATGGATTATCGTGAGCAATATCAGCGCTATGTCGCGATGGTGGAGGAGACGATCGAGCAGGTTCTGCCGCAGACCGAGGAAGAATGTCCGAACGAAGAATGTCCGAACGAAATGCGCATCCCCAAGCGCCTGTGCGAGGCGATGCGCTACAGCCTGCTGGCGGGGGGCAAGCGGATTCGCCCGGTGCTGCTGCTGGCGACGTGCGAAATGCTGGGCGGCGATATCCGTCAGGCGCGCGTGCCGGCCGCCGCGCTGGAAATGATTCACACGTATTCACTGATTCACGACGATCTGCCGGGAATGGATAACGACGATTACCGCCGCGGAAGGCTGACAAACCACAAAGTTTTTGGCGAAGGCTTTGCGATTTTGGCCGGAGACGGATTGCTTAATTATGCGTATGAGTGTATACTAAACAATGCGCTGGCGTGGGGAGAAAATACGCCGGGGCATATCCGCGCGGCGCAGGAGATCGCGCGGCGCGCGGGCGTGAGCGGCATGGTGGCCGGGCAGAGCATTGATCTGCTCAGCGAGCATCACGAGCCGAACGAGGCGACGCTGCAATACATTCACACGCACAAGACGGCCGACCTGCTGACGGCGCCGCTGCTGGCCGCGGCCTATATCGCGGGCGCGGACGAAAAGGCGATTTCCGCGCTGGAGACGTTTGGTCTCTGCGTCGGGCTGGCGTTCCAAATCGACGACGATTTGCTGGACGTGCTCGGCGACGCGAAGGATTTGGGCAAACAGACCGGTATGGACGCGCAGCGCGGCAAGATGACCTGGCCTTCGCTGGTCGGCGTCGAGGCCGCGCAGAAAAAATCCCGCGAGCTGTGGACGCGGGCGGAAGAGGCGCTTTCGGTTTTCGGCGATTCGGCGTGGTTCCTGCGCGCGTTTGCCGAGGCGCTGGCCAAGAGAAAGAAGTAAGAAACAGGGGGAGCAACCGTGGGGGCTATTTTACTGGAGATTATCAATAACCGCGTCATTCAGGCGGCGGCGCTGGCGTGGGCCATCGCGCAGGGAATCAAGGTGCTGCTGACGCTGGCCATCAGCAGGCGGTTTGACTACACGCGCGTGTTTGGTTCCGGCGGAATGCCGTCCTCGCACTCGTCGATGGCCTGCGCGATGCTGATGGTGGTCGGCCTTCACGAGGGTTTTTCCTCGGCGGTCTTCGCGCTCGCGTTCTGCTTTGCGGGCGTGACGATGTATGACGCGGCGGGCGTGCGCCGCTCGACGGGCAGAAATGCCGCGGTCATCAACCACATCGTCGAGGGTCTGTCGGGCAAGGGCTTCAATTTTGACGACGAGCATCTCAAGGAGCTGGTCGGCCACACGCCCATTCAGGTGCTGGCCGGCGCGCTGCTGGGCATCCTTGTCGGCGTTTTGATGGCCTAAAGACGCTGACCCGCATCGTGAAACGACAGAAAGACGATTGAAAAAAGGGAAAAACCGTGCTATAATCAGACGCAGGTGGTGCAGTATTCTAGTCAGCAAAGTTCTCTCTGAAGACGGGGCTAAAAATCCGTTAAAGGGCATATCGATGAAGTTTCTGGCGCTGGCTGCTGACGCCCAGTCGGGGGTTGGCGCTGGGAGTAAGAACTATGGGCGGCCGTCAATGGCATGGCGGAGTTCGACCCATTTTTCGTGGAGGCATGACGGCTTTGCGTCATGAAAACCTGCATGGTGGTACAAAAGCTGCCTGCAGTGTAGCCTGCCTTGAGCGGCTGTGGTGGATCACGGAACAACGCACGGTGACCAAAGGCTCACGGAAGCCGCCGCGATCGCTGTGTGAAACCACGACTGCAAAAGAGGCTAGGAAAGAACCGAGGCTGCCGAGGAAAGCTCCTAGACTGTCGAACAGGATATAACAGAGATTACAGTGTGGTCTCAGTGGTAATTCGGTCCCGCGCACGGAAACGACGCGGCGCGCGCTTTCAAGGGAAACCGCTTCTATGGCGACAGGAAGTAACGCGCGGGGAAAGCCTACCGAACCTAAGCCGCAAGGTCTATTTGTTATATCACCACCTTTCTTTTGCAAGCAGGCTCACGGTTTTTCGTGGGCTTTTTTTACCATAACGGGGAAAGATAACGCGGCGCAGAGCGCCTTAGACTGTAGATAAAAAGCTGTTCTCCCCCCGAAGGGGGGAGAATAGCCCTTTC
>ENA-UOJC01002904-UOJC01002904.1-human-gut-metagenome-genome-assembly--contig:-C104-NODE-2904-length-17418-cov-6.302310_pt1 | contig 17418 bp, 14 predicted proteins | sample MGYA00242339_ERZ723886 | MGnify/ENA metagenome assembly ERZ723886 | reverse complement strand
AGTTAATAAGGTCGTTTTTATTGCTTTAAAACCAAAGCTTCACTCCTTTTAAAGGAACGACCCCTTACATTAAAAGGAAGAGGCCGTTGGTTCTAAAGAAATGTGGTGGGGTGTTTATATAGAAATTTGGATTAATGATTTTTCAATTATATAAATCCGTTTACAAGTTTGTTTTATACTCCTCTTTTATTCGTATTATGTGTGCTAAGTTCTTTTCCAGTAATTCATTTAGCTCATCATCCGAAAAACATTCTCCTAAATAGATCGTGCTTTCTGTTTCAAAATCAAATGATTCGTCGTCTTCATTCACAACAATCTCAATTTTTCCTTGTGCATCTGTAGAGATCACTGCATTGTATTTAGTCATCAATTCTTTGAGCCCTTTTATGAACCTGTATTCTTTGCTTGTCAATATTCTTTTCATCTTCACTTGCTCTTTTGTTTTGTTGCCCTTTCGTGCGGTAAAGTTCGTGATAATTTAACACATTATGCGCTGTTTGAAGTATTCATTTTATTCTATTTGTCAGGTTGTAATATTCCTTTTATCCATATTATCACATCTATTCGTTTTTTTCGTATATTTGCTTCGAGCGAAACTTTTCATTTGTATATTTGTTGGATTTTAAAAAGAAAGAAAATAAAAATGGAAACAGAAGAATTGACAATTGGGAGAGTCCATCACGGACGCAATATACGTCGTACCCGTATTGAAAAGAATATGAACCAGGAGGGTTTGAGTGAATTAGTACATCTCTCACAACCTGCTGTTTCTAAATATGAGAAGATGAAGGTGATTGATGATGAGATGTTGCAACGCTTTGCACGTGCATTGAATGTCCCTTTCGATTATCTCAAGACTTTGGAGGAGGATGCACAGACGGTGGTGTTTGAAAATAATACGGTGAATAATTCAGAACAAAGTGCAGGTGGGGCAAACATCAGCATGGGTATAGTTAAGTCTGATACCGAAGATAGTATTAATGATAGTCGAGTTAACAACTTCAATCTTATCGACAAAATCACTGAACTCTACGAGCGTCTTTTAAAAGAAAAGGATGAAAAGTATGCAGCATTAGAACGCCGTTTGCAGAATATTGAAAAAAGTCTGCAGAAATAAGAGACAGATAAATTGAAAGGAATCGCAATATGATGAAACAAATACCTTACGGAATAACTGATTTTAGCCGAATTCAGAAAGAGAATTATTATTATGTAGATAAGACAATGTTCATTGAAAAAATAGAGATGCAACCGCCTTATCTGTTTCTGATACGTCCTCGTAGATTTGGGAAGAGTCTGACTTTGGCTATGTTAGAGGCCTATTATGACGTAAATCATGCTGAACAGTTTGACGAGTTGTTTGGTCAGCTATACATAGGTCAGCATCCGACGAAGCTTCACAATCAGTTTCTCATCATGCGATTTAATTTTTCGGAAGTGAGTTCCAATGTCAACGAAGTAGAACTATCGTTTAAGCTACATTGTTGTAGCAAACTTAAAGATTTTGTCTTTAAGTATGAAGATTTGTTAGGAAAAGAAATTTGGGATGTTCTTGATGAGAAAATACAAGAAGAACCCGGTGCTTTTCTGTCTGCGGTTAATTCCTATGCTACCCGTAAGAAAAATATTCGTATTTATTTACTTATTGATGAATACGATAATTTCACCAATACCATTCTTTCAACTTACGGTACGGAGTTTTACAGGAAAGCAACGCATGGCGAAGGTTTTATTCGTGGCTTCTTTAACGTGATAAAATCTGCCACTACCGGAACCGGAGCTGCTCTTGAACGGTTGTTTATTACCGGAGTGAGTCCGGTGACGATGGATGATGTAACTAGTGGCTTTAACATCGGAACCAATATCACAAATGATTCATGGTTTAATGATTTGGTTGGATTCAGTGAGAATGAGTTGCGTGAGATGCTGGAATATTATAAAGAGCAGGGAGTACTTCAAGAATCTATAGATGAAATAGTTGCCATGATGAAACCCAATTATGACAATTATTGCTTTAGTGAAGATACATTGGAACAGTGTATGTTTAATTCTGACATGGCACTTTATTTTCTGAAATCTTTTGTACTTCATCATAAAAAGCCTAAAGAAATTGTAGACCCTAACATTCGCACTGACTTTAACAAGTTGGCATACTTGATAAAATTAGATCATGGATTGGGAGAGAATTTTTCTGTTATAAAGGAAATAGCCGAGCAAGGAGAGATTATTACTGACATTGTTACTCATTTTTCTGCATTGGAGATGACGGACCCCAGTAATTTCAAGTCTTTATTATTCTATTTCGGACTTCTTTCCATCAAAGGTGTAGATATGGTGGGAAGACCCATCCTGCATGTACCGAATTTAGTTGTAAGAGAACAGCTTTTTAACTTCTTGATACAAGGCTACATCAAGCATGATATCTTTAAAATAGACATGAACAAGATGAGTGCTTTATTTGAGAATATGGCTTTCAGAGGAGATTGGAAACCTTTGTTCGATTTTATCGCCAACGCTGTTCGTGAGCAAAGCCGTATCCGTGAATATATTGAAGGTGAAGCGCACATTAAAGGCTTCTTGCTTGCTTATTTAGGAATGTATCGTTATTATCAACTTTATCCGGAATACGAATTGAATAAAGGCTTTGCAGATTTCTTCTTCAAACCTAGTCTGTCGGTTCCCGTAATTCCTCCTTTCACCTATCTGCTTGAGGTGAAATATGCAAAAGCCGGTGCTTCGGAAAAAGAAATACGTGCCCTTGCTGATGAGGCGCGCGAACAGTTACTTCGTTATAGTGAAGATGAGCTGGTGGCAGAAGCCAAGGCGAAAGGTGAACTGAAGTTAATTACTATTGTTTGGCGTAGCTGGGAGCTTGCCTTGTTGGAAGAAGTAACTCTTTCTTAAGAAATAAGTACCATAAATGTTACTACAAGGTTTGCGGTTCATCCATCTCACCTGATTCTTGAAGAACTGATAAATAAGGAGATAGCAGGTAAAAGTGTGGAGTAAAATAAGATGAAACCGATGGAACCGATAAATCAATAGTTTATGTTACTTGTAAACTTGTATCGGCAATTCTCCTTTCAATGCTCCTATGGCATTAAAAGCTAACGACTCCATTTCATTTTCTCCCGGATAAACATAGATGGGAGCCAGGAAAGAGATTCTTTTTTTCAGCCTTGAAACCACATAGTCCGAATAAGCGATTCCTCCTGTCAGGAGAATAGCATCTACTTTCCCACAAAGTACAGTAGCACTGGCGCCTATCGCTTTTGCAACATTATAAATCATGGCGTCCAGTATTAATTCCGCCTTTTTATCTCCTTCTTCTATTGATTGGATGATGGCAGGCACATCGGTCGTACCTAAATGAGCAGTCAATCCGGCACGTCCGGAGATACGTTTCTTCAATTCGTCTTTGGTATGCTGACCGCTAAAACAAAGGTCGATCAGTTGACCGGCAGGAAGTGTGCCGGCGCGTTCCGGTGAGAAAGGGCCTTCGCCGTCCAACGCATTGTTGGCGTCGATGGCTCTTCCATGGTGATGGACTGCGACAGAAATACCTCCTCCTAAATGGCAGATGATTAAATCCAAATCTTCGTATTGCGTCCCTTGTTCTTTGGCGAAACGCCGCGCAATTGCTTTTTGGTTCAAGGCGTGCCAGATGGTAATTTTCGGCATTAACGGAGAACCTGTAATGCGGGCTATGTCTTCCAGTTCATCCACCACTCCCGGATCAGCGATGAAAGCCGGGCAATCGGGTAGGGTGGCGGCCAGTTCGCTGGCAATCAGTCCTCCTAAGTTGCAGGCATGGGTACGCATGGCATGCACTGTATCACGTTTCATGGCATCGTTCACCTCATACACTCCGCCCGGTATCGGTTTCACCAAACCTCCGCGTCCGATGATTGCGTCAAAAGAAAAAGGAATCTTATTATTCTCCAATTCTTGTAATACCAGATTTTTCCGGAATTCAAACTGATCTATTACCTCGGGAAAAGCGGATAGCTCTTCTACGGAATGTTTTATATTACTGATAAACAACGGAGTATCGTTTTCGTAAACCGCAATCTTTGTAGAAGTAGAGCCGGGGTTGATAACCAGTATTTTCATGAATGGTGAGTTTTGAATGGTGAATTTAGAATGATGAGTTGGTGACCTGACTGGCCTGTTTTCTGCACTCGCAATCTCCTGACACTTGTAAGCATGCCATCGCAATGCTATAATATTTGGACAAGCCGGAATCGCTACGTGACGGAAGTACTACAGGACAAATAGGACCTTGCAGTAATCCTGCCATCTCTGCTTTTGCAAACAGGGAGACAGATTTGTAGAATGCATTGCCCGATTCGATGTTCGGGAATATCAATACGTCTGCCTGTCCGTTGATAGGAGATACAATCCCTTTAATATCACCACTTGCCTGCTCGCACGCAGTACGTACATCCAGCGGGCCGTCAATAATCACATTTCCGAATTCTCCCGCTTCGGCAAGCTCTACGATATTCACATAATCTAATGAATGAGGGAACTTGGCACTCACTTTTTCCGTACAGTGAATCAAGGCGACACGAGGCTGCTCGATGCCAAAGTGGCGGCAGGTACAGATAGCATACCAAATCATCTCTATGCGTTGTTGTAGCGTGGGACGCGGAATGACCGCAGCATCCGAAAAGAAAAGCAGTTTATGATAAGTAGGAATTTCCATCACTGCCAAATGCGTGAGGATTTTTCCTTTCGGCAACAACCCTTTTTCTTTGTCGAGTATGGCGTGCAGTAAGTTGTCTGTATTGATAATCCCTTTCATCAAAATATCGGCTCCCCCTTCGCGAACGATACGGACAGCCTCGCGTGCCGCTTCGTCCGAATTTTCGATATGGATAGTTTTTACATATTCGGGATATTGTTTGAGCGTGGGATATTTCTTCAGAATTGTAGAATCTCCAATCATTAGAAATTCTGCAATTCCCTCTTCCAGCGCACGAGAGATGGCATACTCTGTGTTAGGATCGTTGGCACAGACCACGGCAATTCGTTTTCTATGGTTTAGTTTTTTGAGATGGGCCGTTAGCTGGGCAAAATTTAGAATAGGTTCCATAACGTTAGATTTTTAGCAAATATCAGAAAAATGATTGAAAAAATAACGATTATAACCCGAAAAAATGCATCCATTATGTAACATTTTGCTATATTTCATTTGTTTTGACTGTTGGATGTGCATGGAACCGTTTTTTCCTGTATTTTTGCAGATGAAAACAAATGCATCCGGGCAGTCTGGTATTTTATCAACGAAAGTCAATTAAATAAGAATATATATGGATATTCAATTTCCTCCCTTTTTGCAGAAAGGTGATAAAGTGGTTATTGTATCACCTTCGAGTAAGATAGACCAACAATTTCTGAAAGGAGCCAAGAAACGGATAGAATCATGGGGCTTGAAAGTGGCTATGGGAAAATATGCCGGAAGTTCATCCGGGAGATATGCCGGAACAATCAGGCAACGGCTGAAAGATTTGCAGGACGCGATGGACGACCCTGAGGTGAAAGCTATTCTGTGTAGTCGCGGAGGGTACGGGGCGGTACATTTGATTGATAAAATTGATTTTACGGCTTTTCATGAACATCCGAAATGGTTACTGGGTTTTAGCGATATAACGGCGTTGCACAATCTGTTTCAGAAAAATGGATATGCTTCCCTACATTCGTTGATGGCCCGTCATCTTACGGTAGAACCGGAAGATGATCTTTGTACGAACTATCTGAAGGATATCTTATTTGGAAATATCCCTTCTTATACGTGTGAGAAGCACAAACTGAATAAGCAGGGGATTGCACAAGGCGTTTTGCATGGTGGTAATATGGCGGTAGCATACGGCTTGCGGGGAACTCCATACGATATTCCGGCAGAAGGGACGATACTGTTTATTGAAGATGTCAGCGAACGTCCGCATGCCATCGAGCGTATGATGTATAATTTGAAATTGGGAGGCGTACTTGAAAAACTGTCCGGACTGATTATCGGCCAATTTACGGAATATGAAGAAGACTGTTCGTTGGGTAAGGAATTGTATGCAGCTTTGGCGGATTTAGTAAAAGAGTATGATTATCCGGTCTGCTTTAATTTTCCGGTAGGACACGTGACTCATAATCTGCCGCTTATAAACGGCGCAAAAGTGGAACTTGTGGTCGGAAAGAAAAATGTGGAACTGAAGTTTATATGTTAATAAACCATTCCATCTGAACGATGCTGTGATGAAAATAACTAATTTTGAAGCCCTAATAGATGAAAGGACGATGAAAAAGAAAACTATGATAGTATTAATGAGTGCCTTTTTGTTATTATCAGCATTCTCTTGCGGAGGAGGTAATAAGGCAAATAGTACGAGTGAACAAAGCGAAGAGACAGCAGTGAATGTACCTCAATTTGATGCGGATAGTGCTTATTTGTATGTAAAGAATCAGGTAGATTTCGGGCCTCGTGTTCCTAATACAAAAGAACATGTTGCCTGTGGCAATTACCTTGCCGGTCAGTTGGAGGCTTTCGGTGCTCAAGTGACTAATCAATATGCAGATTTAATTGCTTATGACGGAACTCTGTTGAAAGCGAGAAACATTATCGGTTCTTATAAGCCGGAAAGCAAAAAACGAATCGCTCTGTTTGCACACTGGGATACACGTCCATGGGCTGATAACGATCCTGACGAGAAGAATCATAATACTCCGATTTTGGGTGCCAATGATGGTGCCAGTGGTGTAGGGGCTTTATTGGAAATAGCTCGCTTGGTCAATCAGCAACAACCGGAGTTAGGTATCGATATTATTTTGCTGGATGCAGAGGATTATGGTGCGCCGCAGTTCTATACGGGGCAGCATAAAGAGGAATTCTGGTGTCTCGGATCACAGTATTGGGCACGCAATCCTCATGTACAGGGATATAATGCACGTTTTGGCATCCTGCTCGATATGGTGGGCGGTGAAGGTAGCGTGTTTATGAAAGAGGGATATTCTGAAGAATTTGCTCCCGATATAAATAAGAAAGTCTGGAAAGCGGCGAAGAAGATTGGCAACGGGAAGACGTTCATGGATGGTAACGGAGGATTTGTTACCGACGACCATCTGTTCATTAATCGCTTGGCACGTATTAAAACAATCGATATTATTCCATATAATCAGGAGGGTGACTTTACTTCGACATGGCATACCGTCAATGACAATATGGAGCATATAGATAAGAATACGTTGAAAGCAGTAGGCCAGACGGTATTGGAAGTGATCTATAATGAGAAATAACAGGATTAAATAATTATTTATAATGTCAATTAATGAATTACAGGACGAAGTGATTGCAGAATTCAGTGACTTCGACGATTGGATGGACCGTTATCAACTACTTATTGACTTGGGAAATGAGCAGGAACCACTTGAAGAAAAATATAAGACGGAACAAAATCTGATTGAGGGATGCCAAAGTAGGGTGTGGCTTCAAGCGGATGATGTAGATGGTAAAATCGTTTTTAAAGCGGAAAGTGATGCTTTGATAGTCAAAGGAATTATTGCCTTATTGATTAAAGTCCTTTCAGGACATACTCCTGATGAAATCTTGAATACAGATCTTTATTTTATAGACAAGATTGGGCTGAAAGAGCATCTGTCACCAACGCGTAGCAATGGTTTGCTGTCGATGGTGAAACAAATACGAATGTATGCACTAGCATTCAAAGCAAAAGAGGGGAAGTGAAAAACTTCCCTTTTTTTATAGTTGCTTTCTGGAAGTCAGATTGTTCATGGTCAGTATGGTGCAGATAAGTAGCAGGATTGAACCGACCAGAGCGACGAGATACGGGCTACCGTTAATCAGGTCATCCATATTCTCGGCTTCGGGATATTTGATGCTAAGATATACGGATAGCGAGTTGTTGAGCACGTGCATGAGTATACAAGGTATCAGGCTGCCTGTTTTGTAATAAGTCCATGCCAGCAGGATACCGATCAGAAATGCGGGAAGGATCTGGGCTGGATTTATATGAAAGACGCCGAACAGAAGCGCGGAAATCAGAATGGCTTTAGTCGGATTGTATTGTTGAAGTAAAGCGCGGGTGATTGCTCCGCGAAACAAGATTTCTTCAAGTACAGGACCGATGATAGCTATTGCAAGAATACCGCCCCAACCGGATTGGAGAATGTCGAAAGATTGCTCCATGATGTTGGGTATCCAGTCTAGCAGTCCCATAAGTGCAGATACCAGAAAGCCAGCGGTGAGAATAGCCAGCCCGCTACAAATTAGGAATGGCATTGATACAGGCAACCATGTCGCTTTCTTTTTACTGATATAGCCGGCTTTCCATAGATAAATACCCATCATAATCTGACCGGCTAATTGGGCCGGAATCATAATCATTTGCGTCAGAGCAACCTTATCCAAATCTCCTGTGGTGACTAACAAATAGATTGTACAGGGAATCATAATCAGGATAGGGGCGACAATCTGCGCAATGAGAAGGTCTATTAATATCAGTTTGATAGCCGTTTTCATTGGTCTTTAGTTAGTTGTAAAGTAAATATAGATAAAGATAGCTAACATCGAAAGAGCTATTACCACCATAGTGATGCTCTTAAATGACTTTTGCATTTGATTCTATTTTTAAATTATTATTGTTCGGTTATTGTATTATTTATTTTGTTTCTCTGCTGTTACTGCCTGCCTTGCTGGCAAGAAGAATAGCTTCCGTCTCTTCTGCATCTTTATGGAGTTGCACTATTAACTCGTCGATACTGGAGAATTTCAGTTCGGGACGCGTCCGTTTTACAAAAGTAAGCCGGATGAATTTATCGTATATGTCCGAATGGAAGTGAAGGATATTCACCTCAATGGTCCGGTTGGGCCCATTATCAATCGTGGGGCGGACACCTATGTTCAGCATCCCCATATATGTCTTTTTATCGAATGTCACCCATACGGCATATACACCATCCGCGGGGATCAGTTTATCAGGATCATCCACGCTTAAATTGGCCGTTGGAAAACCTATTTTGCGGCCTACCTGATAGCCGCCTACTACTATTCCGTCCAGGAAATATTCATATTTCAGGCAGTCGGCAGCCAGGTCTACTTCTCCTTGATGAAGAAGTTTGCGGATCAGGGAAGAACTTACCGGAACATTGGGTACGTTCTCTATTTCTATATTGCTGGTATATGCTTTGGCGCGGATCACTTCTATGCCAATTTCTTTTCCGTAGCGTACATAATCCTCGAAGCCTTCGCTGCGGTTGTGCCCGAAACGATGGTCATAGCCGATAACCAGGTATTTTACCTGATAGCGTTCTTTTAACAGCTGTGTCATGAACTCCCGGGCGGTAAGCCGGGAAACTTCCGGGGTGAAATCAAGCATCAGGCAGTAGTCTACCCCGATGTCTGCAAGCAGACTTATTTTTTCTTCCGGGGTAGTCAGAAGTTCCGGACGGTAATCCACATTCATCACTTTGCGGGGATGAACGGGGAAAGTAACTAATGCAGAGCGTAGACCTTTGGCGGCGGCTATCTCTTTCACTTGCTGAATCAGATAGCGATGTCCTGCATGTACTCCATCAAAAAAACCGATGGTAGCTACACTGGGTTCCGGGTTAATAGCCGATGTGTCACGTATAATCTGCATATCTCTAAAATTATTTGCTGTTGAAAAGATGGCTCCAGTCTTCGCCTGCTTTTGCTGTATAAGTGATAATTCCTAAATTTTGCGCTGCCTTACAGTTCATCTCGGAATCATCGATGAAGAGTGTTTCTTTCGGCTCGATACCGGCATCCTCTATGATTGCCTTGAAGATCTCCGGTTCGGGCTTGGCCATTTTCATTTCAAAAGAGAGATATGTTTTCTCAAAATAGTCTTCCACCCTAAATGTGCGGTAGGGAAACAGGTGAATACATGTCCAGTCCCAGTGGATTTGGTTAGTATTGCTCAATAAATAGACGACATATTTCTCACGTAATTTTAATAATAAATCGAGTTTGTGTGTCGGTATGTCTACTAAAAAACTATTCCAGGCTGCATCTATTTGTGTGTCGCTCACTGCTTTGCCTATCATCTGACGAACTCCGTCACGGAATTCGGCGGGTGTAATCAATCCTTTTTCCTGTTGCATCAGGAGTCCGTTCGGATTATGGATATCCAGTAGGTCCTCCACGTTCCGGAGCCCTAATTTCTGAAAGTTCTCAATGCAACGTTGGCGGTCGAGATTGATAAGTACACCACCCAAATCAATAAGAAGGTTTTTTATTCCTTTACTTTTCATTTCTGTTTTTTTTGTGAATAATACGTTGAACAAGGCGAATAAGTTCTCCAACCCATAACACCGTGGACGAAACGCCTATAATAAGAAGCCAGGTTTGCCAGTTGAGCGGCTCCGTACGGAATACAGCTCCACCGAACTGTACGATCAGGAATTGTCCGGCAAGAATAGCCAATACAATAAGTTCCATACCATACGATTTGGAAAGTCCCTTGAATGCCGAATCGGTAGTGCCGAATACACGGGCATTGAACAGATTCCAGAATTGCAGCATGACAAAGAAGGTGAAGAAAATGGTCAGGTTGTGTATATCCATACCTTCCGTGCTGTGGTCGAAATAATAAATCATTCCGAGCAGTACGATGAGGAAGATGGAGCCTACACCTAATATATTAGACCGCATTGCCTTACTGATAATAAAATCAGTGCTTCGACGGGGTTTCTCAAGCATCACGGTTTCGCTGGGCGGAATGGAAGCAAGTGCCAAAGCGGCAAAAGTGTCCATAATCAGGTTCACCCATAACATTTGTGTTACAGTCAGCGGAAGTTCCGTACCGATCACAGAACCTAACAAGACAATGAGCAGTGCTACGAAGTTGATCGTCAGCTGGAAAACAATGAAACGCTGGATATTCTTATACAGGGAGCGGCCCCACATAACGGCAGTTCCGATACTGTTGAAGGAGTCGTCGAGCAGGGTAATATCGCTGGCCTCTTTGGCAACAGAAGTACCTGTACCCATTGACAAACCTACTTGGGCATGATTCAAAGCCGGGGCGTCGTTGGTTCCGTCTCCGGTTACGGCTACGACTGCTCCTTTTTGCTGAAGCAGCTGTACCAGACGTTGCTTGTCAGTCGGGCGGGCGCGGGACATGATTTTTAAATCCATCACTCTATCCAATGCTTCTTCATCGCTCAATTCAGCAAATGCAACACCGGTGATTCGATTTCGTTCGGTATCTGTTTCGGGGTTCCAAAGACCTATCTGACGTGCGATTTCCGTTGCAGTTCCCGGAGTATCACCGGTCACGATCTTGATGCCGATACCTGCGGACTGGCATTTAGCAACCGCAGCAGGTACGTCCGGACGAATCGGGTCGGAGATGGCAACTACTCCCAAGAAATTCAGGTCGTTGGCTGAAACCAGTTCCGTACAATCGTTTGGCTCATTTTCTCCGACAATCTTGAATGCAAACCCAAGTGTACGCATAGCCATATTCTGATAGCCCAACAGTTGTGCTTCTACTGTGGAACGATATTCTACGGCGTCCACTCGTCGTCCGTCCAAGACAACTTCTTTACACTTGCCCAAAACAATTTCCGGGGCTCCTTTTATATAGAGTATTTTTTTTCCGATCAGTGGCGACTCAACAAGGGTTGCCATGAATTTCCGTTCGGTAGAGAAAGTGAGTTGGTCGAGGATATGTGCTTTCTCGCGAAGTTCCAGATAATTTTTTCCCTGCTTGTTAAGCCAGAGCAATAAAGCTACTTCGGTGGGATTTCCTACTCCTTTCGGCTTCTCACCGGTCGTTGACTCTTCGAGGAAAGCGGTTGAGTTAGCGCTGATTCCTTCCGCAATGAGTGTGCTGATATCATCATCGGACAAAACACTGCCATTTTTGATGCCGTAAAAATTAGGCTCGTGCACTTGCATCAGGTTTTGAGTCAGTGTACCGGTTTTATCCGTACAAATCACGGTGATGGCTCCCATTGTTTCGCAAGCATGCATTTTCCGCACCAGATTGTTGGTGGAAAGCATACGACGCATATTCAATGCCAGACTAAGCGTAACGCTCATTGGCAATCCTTCAGGCACAGCTACCACAATCAGCGTAACTGCCATCATAAAATATTTCAGTGTCCGTTCGAAAACAGGAAGCCACTCGTGCCATCCGTTCAGTGAACCGAAATCAAAGAATAACAATACGTCTTTGACAAAGAAAATAAGGAAAGCGAGACCGGCAACGGTAAAACCAATCTTTCCGATGAGGTTTGCGAGTTTGGTCAATTGTATGTTCAGCGGAGTAGGTTCGAGATTGTCTTCCGTGCTTTGTCGGGCTACTTTCCCGATTTCAGTAGCATCTCCCACATGCAGCACGCGCATGGTGCCATGACCGTCCACCACTGTCGTTCCACGCATCACCAGATTGGAAGCATAAGTTGCCTCTTCATCAAAGTCAGCTTCTACAGTTGTTTTATTAATAACGGGTTCGCCTGTCAGATTAGATTCGTTTACTTGCAAAGAGATGGCTTCCAGCAGTTTTCCGTCGGCAGGAATTTCTTCACCCGTTTCCAGAATTACAATATCACCTACCACTATGTCTTTGCGGGGAATTTCTTGCACGCGTCCATTTCGGATCACTTTTACCAATGTTTCTTCATTGACTGCATTCAGCAGATCAAACTTTTTGCTGGCATCATACTCGAAAAAGAAACCGATTCCGGTAGCCAGTAAGATAGCTGCTATGATTCCGATTGTTTCAGCGTATTCGTTCTCGATGATGGAAATGATTAACGAGAAAACGGCTGCTACTAACAGTACGCGTACAACCGGGTCTTCAAATTTTTCCAGATAAAGTTTCCAGAGGGAAGGACGCTTGGGAGGTGTTAACAGGTTAATACCATTTTTCTCCCTGCTTTGTAGGACTTCGTCATCCGTAAGTCCTAAATGATAATAGTCATTTTTATTTGTACTCATGCAGATACATGCGTTTAGTTTGAACCGCAAAAATACAACATAAAATTGTGATAAATTGTTTAATTAAAACTTTTTATGAAGTCGAATTTGTTATCGTGGTTTACCACATGTGCGATAAGGAATTGTAAACCAGAATGTAGAACCTTCACCTTCTACGGAATCTGCACCGATCTGACCGCCTAGTTTGGCGACAATGGTTTGAGAAATAGAAAGTCCCAGGCCGGCTCCTTTCTTATCTTTGTTCAGTTTCACAAAGCGCTCGAAGACATCCGGTAGTTTTTCTGCCGGAATTCCGGCTCCGGTATCTTTTACATAAAAGTAAAGTTCAGTATCTCTTGCCTCATATCCGATGCGGATACTACCTTCGTGGGTGAACTTAATGGCGTTGCCGGCAAAGTTGGAAAGCACCTGTGCCACCCGGTTGCGATCCGTTTGGATCATGCATGATGAACGAGACGGTTCTGCTATAATTTGTATATTTTCTCCGGCTTCATTGACTCTCATCTGGAAAAGTTGTTGTAAATCTGAAAGCAATAGATTGATGTCCACCGTTGTCTGTACAAATTCCAAGGTTCCGGCTTCGATTTTAGACATATCCAGAATGTCGTTGACCAACTGCATCAGAAGATCAGCATTCATTTTTATGATTTCCTGGTATTGAGCCTTCTCCTCTTCGGTATTTGCGCTGCCTAACACTTCTGCAAATCCGGTAATAGCGTTGAGAGGAGTACGGATCTCATGGCTCATATTAGCTAAAAAGGCAGATTTTGAAATATCCGCTTTTTCAGCTTTTTCTTTGGCTAGTCTCAATTCATTTTCGGCCTGTTTCCGTCGGGTGACGTCATGTACGGTGATAACCATATTCTCTTCTTCATTGAGAAGGAAGTAGGAGCCGGATATTACTGCGTCACATTCCACAGTCGTATTATCCGATGTGACTACGGATAAAGTTGCTTCGAGATCCGTGAAGTTCCGTCTCTGTTCGAAGGCCTGACGTATGGCAGTACGTATCGGACAGGAACCGCAGAAGCTATGTGTGCCGCAGCCTCCTTTGGCAGCCAATGCGTTACGGCATTGCAGCAGGTCGCCCACTCTTTTTTCTTCTGTTCCTTTTCTGGTTCCGGTTTTTTGGTAATAGTTGGTCTTCAGTACTTTAAAATCGTTATCTATTAGCAGAATAAAAGCATGTACATTCTTTAAAACGGCACCGGCGATATGGCTGGTACGTTCCAACTTTCTGGATTCACGGAACAATCGTTGTTGCATCCGTAGGCATTTCCTGCGTTCCCATAAAAAACTGATTAGTAGGACTGCGCATAAAACTATTAAAGTTGACAATAGTGCTATAAGCATAGTATAATATTGTTGTTTTAGCTTGATAATATGACTACAAAGATAGCTTTTTTCTTTAGTTTGGAAAATAGTGTTGAACAAATATCCAGCTATTTGTGTTATATTATTCAGAAAACCATTTAAAAATACGAACGTTATGAAAAAGTACATTTGCACGGTCTGTGAATATATTTACGACCCCGAACAAGGAGATCCGGAAAGCGGAATTGAACCAGGAACAGCCTTTGAAGACATTCCAGATGATTGGACTTGTCCGTTATGCGGAGTCGGCAAAGAAGATTTTGAACCGTACGAAGGATAAAACCAAGAGAGAGAGAATTATTTAAGAGGAGAATGGCCGGGTGTATAGATATATGCCCGGTCTTTTTTGTTTTTCTGGAGGATGATTTAAATTAAAAAGGAGAATCAGTAATGCTATGATAGACTGATTCTCCTTTTTTAGGATTCAATTTTGCTCTATCAAGAAGCTTTTTTCTCTTTTACATCACTACTAGCTTCTACTACATTCACCACATAGTCACCTAGCTTTTCACATTCGGCAATAATATCCATGTAATAAACCCCCATCTGATAATCATATTCTTTGTTGTTTACGTCCAGAATGTTCTGATTCTTCAGTTGGTTACGGTAGTTATTAATTTCATTCTCGATGTTGAAGGACTTGTTGATATCGATGCTCTGATGTTCCGGCTTTTCTACTACCACAATCATTTGAGCAAGTGCATCGTTCGTCAGTTTCATCATGAAATGAATATGCTCATATTGTTTCTCGGTAAAATCTTGGTTGGTCTGACGTTTCCGGTTGATGGTACGTGCCAGGTTATAACAGCTGTCGCCGATACTTTCAATTTCCGTCACTTCACGCAACATGGCACGTATCTGTAGTTTACTTTCAGAGCTTAACCGACCTTCAGATACTTGATTCAGGTAGTTGGCTATTTCAAGTTCCATGTTGTCGCTGATATTCTCATACTTCTCGATCCGGCTGAACAGCTTGTTGAAATCGTCATCCTTTTCTGTGTGTAGCAAATCCTGCACCATGCCGAACATCCGGTGTGTACGTTCTGCAAAAAGATGGATTTCTTTGCGTGCCTGAAGGATAGAGAGTTCTGCGGTAGAAAGCATACCACCGGTGATAAACCGCAAACGGGGCTCTTCGTCCTCTTCTTTGGGGTGGATAAGAGCACATACGGTACGTTCAATCAGTTTAACCGCCCATATCAGAATACATACATTACAGATATTGAAAATCGAGTGGAAAGCCGATAACTTGTAGGAGATGGCAACTTCCGGATTGTTACTTTGGAAAAAGGTATCTACTACCCAGTTTACCAGTTCCATGAAAGGATGGAAGACAATCAAGACCCAGATAACGCCGAACACGTTAAAAACAAAATGAGCCAATGCTGCCCGCTTAGCCTGTGTATTGGCTGTAAGTGCGGCAAGATTGGCCGTGATAGTGGTTCCGATGTTTTCTCCCAAAACAAGTGCTGCTCCCAGTTCCAGACTGATCCATCCGTTGGCGCACATAATCAATGTAATTGCCATGGTGGCGGCGGAGGCCTGTACAATCATCGTCAATATAGTACCGTTGAGTAAGAACAGAATGATGGAGAAGAATCCCATGTCCGTGTAGTTCTGTACGAAGGCAAGCATTTCCGGGTTGGCGTTCAGGTCGGGCGCGTTTGCTTTCAGATAAGAAAGCCCCATGAAAAGGAAAGAAAAACCGAAAATGAATTCACCGATGGACTTGCGGTTGCTTTTGCCGGAGAAGATGAGCGGGAGGGCGATGGCTAAGAGCGGAAGAGCGAAGGCAGCCATATCAACCTTAAATCCGAAAATTGAAATGATCCAGGCAGTCACGGTAGTACCGATATTAGCACCCATAATAACGCTGATGGATTCGGCAAGTGTGAGCAATCCGGCGTTTACGAAACTTACGACCATCACTGTCGTTGCTGAAGAAGACTGGATAAGAGCTGTTATCAACACTCCTGTTAAAACTCCCGTTACCCGATTGGTAGTCATTGCCGTTAGAATACTTCGCAATCTGTCACCCGCGACCTTTTGTAAGCCCTCGCTCATAATCTTCATTCCGTAAAGGAAGAGTCCTAATGAGCCTATGAGCTTTAAAAAATCATAAAAAGAATATTCCATCTATAATATTTTTAATGGTTATTTGTTCTCTATCTGATTATAAGTATATTAGTCCCAAATTATTCACCTTTTAACGAACTCGATGAAACAGATGTTACAAATATGTTGCAAAAATAACAATATTTCCAAAGAATTCCCTATCGGAAGCTCACTTTTGGATATTTATTACGGTTTTAATCTTAATTTTCCTTATCAAGTAGTAAGTGCCAAGGTCAATAATCGCTCCGAGGGACTGAACTTCAGAGTTTATAATAATAAGGATGTAGAGTTTTTGGATGTGAGAGATCAGTCCGGTATGCGTACGTATGTCCGTTCGCTTTGTTTTGTCTTGTTTAAGGCTGTCACGGAACTGTTTCCCGACGGAAAATTGTTTGTAGAACATCCTGTTTCAAAAGGCTATTTCTGCAATTTACGGATTGGCCGTCCCATCGAACTGGAAGATGTGACACGCATCAAGCAACGGATGCAGGAGATTATCGCGGAGAATATTTCCTATCATCGCATCGAATGTCATACGGCTGAAGCTGTGCGTGTTTTCAGCGAACGGGGAATGAATGATAAAGTGAGATTACTGGAAACTTCCGGTTCGCTCTATACCTATTATTATACATTGGGTGATACCATTGATTATTATTATGGGAATCTGCTACCCAGTACCGGATATCTTAAATTATTCGATATCGTGAAATATTACGATGGATTGCTCCTTCGGATTCCGAGTCGGGAAAACCCGAATGTGCTTGAAGATGTAGTGAAGCAGGAAAAAATGCTGGATGTCTTTAAAGAATATCTGAACTGGAGTTATATCATGGGGCTTAACAATGCCGGGGATTTTAATCTGGCCTGTGAAGAGGGACATGCAACCGATCTGATAAATGTTGCAGAAGCACTGCAGGAGAAGAAAATAGCCCAGATAGCCGATACCA
>ENA-UOJC01002901-UOJC01002901.1-human-gut-metagenome-genome-assembly--contig:-C104-NODE-2901-length-17433-cov-25.082345_pt1 | contig 17433 bp, 22 predicted proteins | sample MGYA00242339_ERZ723886 | MGnify/ENA metagenome assembly ERZ723886 | reverse complement strand
CGGACGAGATGTGGGCCGCACTTGCCAGCATGGAGGACCCGATTCTGCATCTGGCTGTTCACCTCGCACTGGTGGGCGCACTGCGTGAGGGCGAAGTCGCTGGTCTGACCCCGGAAGATCTTGATTTTGAGGGAGCGGACGGCACCGGCACATTCCGCATCAACAAGTGTATGCAGCGTGTCCAAAAGGCATCGCTGGCAAAAACGGGCAAGGACTGTATTTTGCAGGAATTTGAAGATAAGCGTGAAGGCAGTACCACAACGCTGGTGCTCAAAAAGACTAAAACGGCATCTTCCAACCGAACCATCTTCATGACGGCAGTGTTGAAAGAAGAACTGAAACACTGGCTAAAGCGTCTGGAAATGGACGAAGCCGTTGAGCCGGAACGCTACCGCAACAGTGGGATGCTCCTGCGCTTGCCCAACGGTTTGGCGATAGAGCCGATCCTCATCCGCAAGAAGTTCATCAAGTGGCAGGACGAACACCCGGAGTTCACCCGCATCGTGTTCCATGGCCTGCGGCATTCCGGTGCCACCTACCAGCTGATGATCTCCGGCGGCGATGTGAAAGCGGTACAGGGCACAACGGGCCATGCCAGCGCCAATTTGCTGGTCAACACTTATGCACACATCCAGCAGGATTCCCGTAAAAAGCTGGGTAAAAAGTTCGAGGAAGGATTCTACAAGTCGGGAACAACACCTGTGCAGGCTGCCCCGGTTGAAGCAGAGCCGACCATCTCCGTGTCGGCACTGTTGGAGCTTCTGAAGGACGCAGACCCTGCCGTAAAAGCGCAGCTCCGCCTGGCTCTGCTGACCTGAATTGCAAAAAATAGCACGAATTGCAGAGTAGTTCACAGACTTACTCCATCTGACACGAAAAATACGGACCGTGCAAAAACCGTGCAGAGACCGTGCAAATGGCGTATAAAAAGAAAATCCCACGAGGAATCTTACGATTCTTCGTGGGATTTTGGTGCGCTCGAGGGAACTCGAATCCCTGGCCCTCTGATTAAAAGAATGAGCCAATTGGGAAATAACCGTTTGTGTTCGTTGCGTTTTATATAGAATTATCGTCGTTTTTATTTGCATTCGTGTACGACCATTTCTAATTATTTGCGATGGATAAGGCACAAATAAGGCACATTCCGGTGCGCATTGCATCCGATAAACAGGATAGCACACAGCCCACCATAGAGAAAGCAGCCCACAGGCCCGGCGGAATCATCCCCGCCCCCTGTGGGCTGCTCTGTTTTTATGCGTGGTTTTCGTCCCGAATCCGGGTAAACACATCCGTCAGGGCATCCGATGCAGCAGCGTCCGCCGACCGGATGAACCCGGCATAGATGTCCGTTGTGGTGCTGGTCTTGGCGTGGCCCAGACGGCCCGACACCGCCGTAACAGGAACGTGGGCGGCAATCAGCAAGCTTGCGTTGGTGTGTCGCAGGCTGTGGAAGTGTACCGGCGGGAGATCATGGGCAGCGAGGAACCCCGGGAACCATGTTGTTACCGTCTTGGGGTCGATGGGTGCGCCGTTCCACTTGGTAAATAGCAAATCATTCTCCACCATTTTCCCGGCGATCTCTACACGCCGAACCCATGCCGTGCCCATCCTGAGCCGTTCCGCCCGTTGGTGCTGGCGGTATTCCCGCAGCAGCTGCACACACTCCGGGCCTATCTTGATGCACCGCCGGGAGCGTTTTGTTTTGGGCGTGGTGAATACAGTGCCCTTGCCCGGGATGTACTGCACGTTCCGCTCAATGGACAGTGTACCTGCGTCCAAATCCACGTCACACCAGCGCAGACCGCAAATCTCACTCCGCCGGGCACCGGTGAACAAGGCAAGCTGTGTGATAACACTGAACTGCGCCGGTGCATCCTGTAAGGCTTCCAGCAGCCGGGCAACGTCCTTTTCTTCCAGCGCCTGCACGTCTATCTCTTCGGCCTTGGGTGCTTCTGCCCGCTTGCAAGGGTTTTCCGGTACAAGACCCCACTGCACAGCCTTTGTGAATACGCTGGACAGCATCCGGTGATAGTGCTGCACCGTATTCCCGTTGAGCCTTCCGCCGTCCTTGACGTGCTCTGTGAACGCCTTGGAGAGGGGGAGCCCCACCACCCGGGCAACCTTTTCGGCTGTGCTCTGGCTTACGTTTGCGCCCCGATACACGTTCCGCATGGTATCGTCCCCAATGCCTGCTGCCTTGGCGATCTGGCCCCGCTTGCCATGGGGCAGACGTTCCAGCAGGGCAGGCGTTGCGGTATAGGTGCTATCTTCCCGCACACCCTGTTCCTCTAGGTTCGAGTAAAAAGCCATCAGGTGCGCCGGTTTCACTTGGCACACTTTCGGTTGCCCCAGCCCGGCGGAAATACGCGGCACCAAACGCCGGTAGTTGTAAACCGTCTTGGGCTTGAGCTTCTTTTCTGCGTACTCGGTGAACCATCGCTCTATCAGGTCGTCCACCTTCATGGACGCATCCAGCAGCACACCGGCATGCACTTCCTGTTCAAAGGCATCCGCCTGCCGTTGCAATTCCTTTTCCAGCTTCTTCCCGGTCATGCCAGGCGGCGGGGTAAACGTCCGGTTCACCATCACTTGACGGCCCTGCCGGTCATAGCCATTGGAAACCCGGATGCAGTAGGAGCAAGAGCCGTCTTTCTTCATCCGCTTTGTTATCTTTGCCATCCGTCCACCCCGCTTTCTGCTATCCCGCCGGGCTTCATTCGTCCTTCATGTAGGCGGTCACGCTGTCGAACAGGGGCAGATACTGGCCCTCTATCCGTGCAAAGATAGCCGCCGCTGTGGCTTCATCGTAAACGTGGGAAGTCAAATTGCGGTCGTTCAGCAGCTCCACCCATGCCTTTTGATCGTCTATCATGCCAAAGGCAAACGCCTGTTTGATAACCTCTTTCGGGCTGTTGATGTTGGTATAGCCTTGGTCAAGCAGGTATTCCCGCATGGTTTTCCATGCCAGTTCCGTGCAGAACTCAAACCGCTGAATGGTTCCATCCCGTACCGAATCCAACGGGAACTTCTTGTAATCGTCCAGCGCTTCCCGCAGCCGGGCCACCGCAGCGGTAAAGCGGTCGTATTTTTCATGCAGCTTGTCCATCAGTTCAACACCATCCCTTTCGATGTTCGCAAGAAATACCGGCTCCATGCCGTCCTGAATGTGCACAATATCAAATTTCAGCAGCGTGGGCAGTTCCTCGCAGTGCATCCAGAACTCCGCCCGGTTATCCTCTGGCATCCCGTACACAGCCAAATCAATGTCACTGTTGGGCCGGTTGTCGCCCCGGGCACGGGAGCCAAACAGCACAAGCCGCTTTGCTCCAAACCGCCGGGCCAGTGTCGCAAGCTGATTATAAAGTTCTTCCATCTTCTCACCTGTCATAAATCATTGCTGTGCGATTTCTTCCTGTTCCGAATGATCTCGGAAATCAATTCCAATGGCAATTCATTCTTCAACTTTTCAAAAAGCCGCGCTTCTTTTGTATCTGGCCAGCAAAGATTACCCATAAATGACTCAAATTCACCTACCGGAACAAACAACTCTTTCGCTGTTGGGTATTCTGATATAAAATCCTCAATATATTTCGGCAAATCGTCCCCAGTGAATACTTGATATTGCTTCAAGAGGTGGTAAACAGACGGCCCACAATATACAACTGCTCCGCGCTTCTTGTTCATGTGTAATCCTTTCCTACTGGCAGAAAAGCCTCCTGAACAGCTTTAGTCTTTCTTTGGGCCTGTATCTTCTGTCATATTCCCGGCGGCATTCTGTGCATTCTCTGCGGCATGTCGCATCCATTCTTCCCCAGTATAGCCCTCTGGCAACTCTCCCCGACGGCTAAACTCTCGAATGATCTTTTGCACATCCGCAGATGATTCAACATCCTTCATACTTTCAATTTTACTTCGGTTATACTCTTGTGCAGCTCTACGCCCATCCGTATCTTGATACCGCGGTATTTCTGTAAGTTCTCGTACACGATCTAACGCCGTGCTTCGTCCCTCATCGTTTAATTGACTCAAATATCTCTCAAGTCTTGAAAGTTGTTCCTCTAGCTTTTTTTCATTCGCTCTCTGCACAATCCGGCCTAAAAAATCATCATCACCGTACAACACCCCGATATCTATATGCAACGCCTGCGCCATTTTCTGGACGGTTTCAAGTTTAGGGTTCAACTTTCCAGATTCATATTTTCTTATCGTTGACGCATCAACGCCCATTCGTTCACCGAGTTCTTTTTGTGTTAATCCACCTAGTATTCGCTCTTTTCGGATTTTCTCACCTATTGTCACTCCATTCACCTCCCGTTTGCATTGTACCATACCCTTTTCAAAAAAGGAACAAAAATATCTCAAAAAGCATTGACAGGAACAAAAATATCTGTTATTCTGTGGTATAGAGAGACAAAAGTCTCTCGATTGAGAGGTGAATTAAATTGGCAAAAGCAATCATTGTTGACCGTGTGAAGGTTGTCGTAGAAATGACCCGGCGTGATATGACCTGTGAAGAATTGGCTCAAAAAGCTGGCGTTGGTCGTGCTGCTATCTGGAAAATGCGTAAAGGACAGGCTGTTTGGCGTACTACTGCCCAGCATGTAGCACGCGCCCTTGGCGTATCAGTGGAAAGCCTGTTGGAAGATGGAAAGGAGTATTGACCATGGGCGAGTGCATTAGCTATCCCCGTTTGCCCAACATGGCCCCGGTCAAACAAGCCGCCCAGCTTTACGGCCTATCGCCCTATTACATCCGCCGCCTGTGCAAAGCCGGTAAGATTCGGTTCGTAAATGCCGGGCGCGGCTGGCTTGTAAATCTGGACAGTCTGGCCCGGTACTTTGAGCAGGGCGACCCTGCCCCGGTGGAGCTGACCCCCGCAGCTCCCAGCGTCCGCCGGGTGTGCCTCTGATGAATTGAGGGGGAACACATGGAAGAACGTAAAAGTTTTTTGTTCTATCGGTCGTTTTGGAGTGGAGGAAGTAAGCTAAAACCTCGTGAAAGGCTTGCATTTTATGACGCACTTGCGCAGTATGCGTTCACCGGTCAAGAAACTTCCTTGCCCCATAATGCCGCAATATGTTGGGAGTTTGCAAAGCCTTTGATTGATTCCAATAACAAAAAGTACGCAGATGGGTCAAAAGGCGGAAGACCACAAAAAACCACTGGTTTTGATGATGATATAACCACTGGTTCCGATTCCCTCAAGAATATATCTGAGGATAAAGAAAAGGAGAAAGATAAAAGAGAAGGTAAAGGAGAAAGGAGAACGCGCCAAGCGCAGAATGAGAAAAAGCCGCAAACGGCAGTCTTTTCAAGCCTGCCTAGCGGCACAAATAGAATCGGCTACGCGGGAACGGAAGAGTTGAAAAAGCGGCAGATACCAAAGATTGAAAAGGCAGCAGAGCAAATAGCCGCCCAGCCGCAGACACAACAAGAGGACACAGAGACCGCCGAATTGAAAAAGGCGTTTCGACAGGACAGAGCAACGGAAGAACAGCCCACCCCGGCGGAATATGCCCAGCCCCCGCCGGGCTGATTCTCCGCCGATAGAGCAAGCGGCCAGACCTCACAGCCAAAAGAAAGGAGTATGCCCCATGTTTATTTACACCCTCTATACACTTACCGGCGAGACTTTAGGCCAAACGCCCTTGCTTGAGCAGGCCATGCGCACCGCCCGAGCCTATGCCGCTGCCCGCCGGGTGTCCTGCGTGGTAGAGTGCCGCCGCCTTGATATCGATGAAGCCCGCCGGGTGTTGCTGAACGCAGACGGCAGCATGGTCAAACTCTGGCAGGCCGCATAAAAGTGCATTTTGCCCCGGCCTGCTGGATGCACATAAATCACCTGATGAAAATATCATTCTGTGTGTCTATGCACAAACAAAACCAAAGGAAAGAACCATTATGACAAAAGAAACACTTTTACACGCAGCTGACCTTTACACCACAATCCAGAAGATCGAGCAGCTTTTGACCATCCTCGAGAAGAACAGCATTGAGGAAGTAAAGGTGCGTGGGTTTGACTGGAAGCCCGGCACAGAGCAGGAAACCCGAATCCGCACCGCCATTCTTGCAGATCAGCGGGCAGAGCTGGAACGGCTGAAAGCCGAGCTTGCCGCGCTGTAACCACAAAGAACAACTTATCATCAATCATTTTTGAAAAGGAGTGGTGAAGAATCATGCCACGCTGTACAGTTGACGCGGACTTTTTGAAGTCTGTTCTCGAGGAAGCGAAAGCCGCCGAGCGTTGGGCGGAAGCAACTTACCAGCTTTTCATGAAAAAGGGCGAAATAACGGAATACGCTATGCGCCAGATTCAGTATACCGAATCTATCTTGAATATCCCTTTCCACAGAAAGACCCTTGCCAAACTTGAGTCCGGCGAATGGCTGAATGAAAATTGCGTTACACTGGAAATGCAGTTGAAGTCCTGTCAGCATCTTTGCGAAAGCATCATCAACCGTTTGTCTGTCGTTCTGGAAGAATGCGACTATTACGATCAGGAACGCCGGAACACCATTCATCTTGCCCCGGCACGGACACAGAAAGGCCGACAGGTCACAATCCCGCCGGAAGTTGACGCAATACTTGCAAAGATGATGGAGAACGCCGAAAAGGAGAAGAAAGCATGACAACGGAAGCCGGAACCGGCACAGCATCAAGCCGCAGAGAAAAAGAGGACACGCGGTACTCTGTAGCAGAATACTACGATATGATTGAAAAGGAATACGCAAGCGCTGGACACATCATTTTCTTCCGGCGTTTGGTCATTACCCGCGCCGCCAACAACTGGCGAATGAATCACCCGCAAAAATAAAAAGGGCTTTCGTTTCGCATGGTACAAGCTGCCCCGCTTCCCTCATGCTACTTTGAAAGTCCCATCCGTAAGAACAAAGGAAAATAACTTGCGTGTCCATCTTCCCCCAATAGTATACCACAATCGGGGAGAGAGGGCAAAGCATAGGTTTTCACAACATCCAGAAAGGAATCCTATGAAAAAGAAAAAAGGCCACCAGCGTTCCCGCTTGCGTGTTGACCCGTTCAACCTGTTGCAGCAGCTTTGTGAGCAGGATTGTACACTATCCGAACTGCAACAGCGTACAGGCTTTGACCCAGCGGAAATGAAGCCATTACGCGCCGCCAGAACAGTCCATCTCGATACACTGAATCGCATTGCCGCCGGGCTGGATGTTTCGCCCAACTCCCTGTTAATTACAACAACTAGCCCTTGGAAGGCATACCATGGGGACTATGCAAATCAGACTTGTGGATTTTCTGACGCTTTCAACGTCCTTGCTGATTACAGTCCTTATGACCTTGGGCCGCTGTTCAAGTAATTGACATCCAAAGCCGCCGCCCCTCTGAGCTATAGAGGGCAGGCGGCTTTTTTGCCCCCCGGCAGATTTTTCACGGCCATTTTTTGCGGAAGTGAAAAAAATCCCTGCCGTCTAAAATTATTTCGCGCTTCTGGACCCGCATAGTTTTCAAAAGAGCGCCCCAGTACCTTAACGCCTTGGGGAAGATCATCCCATAGTGCAACCGCCATGCTGAGCAGGAAACTAATAAAATGACATTAAATAACATAATACGCTCACATCGTTACACCATAGCTACACTCAAACGTCCGGTTCTACATGGTTTTGTTATCATTCTTGTGAGATAGGCCATGCCTGTTTTCTCGCTTCCCGCCTTGCTTTTTTGCTTGTACTACGTCCTTGCTCTGCTGTATTCGCAAGTTTGTTTTTCTGGCAGGGTTTGAACACTTGCGGAAATGGTTTTCATGCGCACATTGTAGCCGTTGACCCCTAGCCGCTGGATATGATCGGGCAAGCTGTGGCAATCATCCGCTGCCACTGTGCATATTGCCCCGGCTGGAATGTGCTGCTCCTGTTTATCTGTTCCGCCGGGTGGTGTGCAGTGTCCGCTGAATAGAGCCGCCTATGCTCTGCATTGTCACTATGTAATGACACCTTACCTCTTGTTTACCGCTAGGTGTTTTGTAATCATGTCGGGCACAGTATGCGCCGTCCTGTTTTCTAGCTGTGCGCCTTGTCTTTTTGCCTGTGGTATTCCTTCGCCCCGGTCTATTCGCAAGTTGTTTTTCTAGGGAACTTTTCGGGCTTGCGGAAGCTGTTTCATTTGCGCGCGCATAGCCCGCCCCCTGCCTGCTGAATGCACCTATGCAAAGAAAAATATTTCCGCGTACTTTTATTTGACATATTGAACAATTGCAAGCTGAAACTTTCCACATTTTACACACAAGAATCTTTCATCACAAAAACGATTTAATTTCATCAAGCATTCGGCCCGGCGGAACGCCGCCCCATCTGTCCATAGCCCACCGGGAAAACCTGATGCAAGCCACGGCACCCCACGACATAGGACGGCACCCCATGGCACCAGATGCAAAGAGATTCCACGCTGTTCCCAATGGGCGTAAAGATTCCCGTTCATCAATGCTGCATCCTACCGCACCGCCGCCCACGTTCGGCCCCCTTGCAAAATGGTCTGCCCCATGGTTTAATGCAGGCACACAGAGAACGACATACACCGACCAGAAGGAAAAGAGGTGCATTGCTTGAACAATACGATCCGCTACCCGAACATGGGAACCGTAAAGCAGGCCGCTGAAATTTACGGACTGTCACCCCACTATATCCGGCGACTTTGCAAGACCGGCAAAGTCCGGTATGTGAATGCCGGGCGCGGCTGGCTTGTGAATCTGGACAGCCTAGCCCGGTACTTTGAGCAGGGCGACCCGGCCCCGGCAGAGCAAAGCCAGACCGCCCACGGCATCCGACAAATTGGATGATGGACACACCCGGGAGCACACCGAGAACGTACACCCCGCCCGGCGGCGAGGTGTAACACACTAGACTTTCACGGAAAGTCGTGTGCTCTTGCAGAGGGCCTAGCACTTGCAAGCAGGGCAGACGTTTATACAAACGCTGCTCTTGCAAGCAATGGCCCTGTACATACACGGCCCCTTGCGTTGCAAGGACTTGTTGGGAAGAATCCCAAACCCACATAGCCGCCCCGCTCTGGCAGCGCCGCAGCACGCACCCGGCCCGCGCTCTGATGCACGCAGCCAACGCACCCCGCCGGGCAGCACCACACCCCGCCGCAGCACCGGCAACAGAACGCCCAGCACCACCCGCACACCTACGATCAGACCGCCCGGCGGCATCCCGGACACACGCAGCACACACCCACACAGCCCAGATCAGACACCCAGCCGCCCACACTGGAAGCTGTGCAGCACCCGCAGCCCCACACGATCAGGCCCCCAGACAGCACAAAAGCCCGCCCGACTATCAAGCCGGACAGGCTTTTTCTTTTGCATGATGGAACCGGACACCGCCCGGCGGAAACGATCGGGAAGAACCACACAGCCAGACCGCCGCCCACATTGCCCGCTGCATCCATATTCCACCGGGGAGAACAGCCACAAATCAGGCAAGGAGAGAACCACCAGCACGACCACAGCCCCGCGTCCAACAAGAGCCACCCCGGGCAGCGGCCCGCACTGAAAGCTGACCGCAGACCCCGCCGGGAGTAGCAACCACCACGCCCACGATCAGACCGCCTACGCACCAGCAGCCAGACCGGTACACGCTGCACCCGTCCTTGTGATAGGAAAGCCCCCGGCGGAACACCATCCGGCACGCGCAACAGCCGCACTCTGACCGCCCGCAAATCTCGTAGCCTGAACCGCCCCGCCCACACCGCCGGGCATCAGAAGCAAGTCACAGCATAAGGCACACGGCAAGGCATTTTTTCAAGAGTAAGGCACAAATAAGGCACATTCCGGCTGTTTCGCGCCCCTTGTGAAACAGAAAAGCCCACGATTTACACCGTATTTTCAACGGTCAATCGTGGGTTTCTCTTTGGTGCGCTCGAGGGAACTCGAATCCCTGGCCCTCTGATTAAAAGTCGCAAAATACCGGCTGAGCTACGAGTTCTCTTATTTTAGAACGATAATACGTCTTATAATTTTTAGAGCATCTGATTTTTTAGTACCTTGTACCTGTGATTTTCATATATAGTATAACGATGTTTCGTTGAAAAGTCAAGATTAAATTCGGACTTCAAAATCAACGCTTCAATTCGTCTTTGTGCCCAAAGTGCTGCAAATATTAGAAAAAAGCAATCCTTATTTAGGCAATGTGACAAATTCAAATTTCTTGTGTAGAACCGTGAAAAAAAGCACTTGACTTTGACGTATATAAATACTATAATTAAATTGGAGAAATATTGGAAAATCTATTGATTTCGGGCGCGAACTGTGTTAGACTACTGGACGTAGGGCAGCACGGCTATTTCGTTTATCTATATATCCTCTGCCTTATCGGGCAGGGGATTTTTTGTTTATTGCTGATAGTCGTACTGCACTGGCTTTATTGCAATGAAGTGAAGAGTAAACATAATCTAACAAAAGAAAGGAATGGGCGGATTATGCATGGATAAGAAAAACCGTGTTGAAATTCACGAGTTCAAAGACTGGACAGCAGGTGTATATTTGATTGAAGCCGGGTGCGGAATGGGGAAGAACTACTTTGTGTTCAACACTCTGTTTCCTTATGCTCAACAGAACGGAAAGCGAATGTTGGTATTTTCAAACCGGGTAGCACTGAGAGAGCAGCAACAGGCGCAAACACAAGAAAAGGATATTAAGCTGATAACATATCAGAGCCTAGAACATGATGAGTACTTGGGGACGATGCAGGACACCAAAGATAAGGTAAGAGGGTTGATGCAGCAACTCAGCGAGTACGATTACATTGTCTTAGATGAAGCACATTATTTATATCAGGATGCACCCTTCAATAAGAACACCGAAACAATTATTGAACTGATTGAAAAATACAGAAGTTCAAAAACCATTGTGCTGCTTTCTGCAACACCGGACTTATTAAAGAAGTACTTGCAAATAGACAAGGCATATTTCTTCAAAGCTGATTACAGCTATATTAAAGAGGTGCAGTATTACACAAAGCGTGATACACTCGATGAGATTATTAGCAAGATTCCAGAAGATGAAAAGATTGTGGTGTTTGCAGATAGTAAGGACAGATTGAAGGAACTTCACAGCGAATATCCAAACAGTGCGTATCTTGATGCAAGCAATAAGAAAAGACGGAAGGTGTTTAATGAAATCATAGAAAGCGAAAGGTTTGATTGTAGGATACTCTTTACCACAAGAGTTTCAGACAATGGCATAAATCTAACAGATAAAGACATTAAACACGTCATTATTGAAACAACAGATATTGTTGAGTTCATGCAATGCTTGGGGCGCAAGCGTTCGCAGGATGAGAATGATACAATCAATTTGTATTTCTTAGATGACATTGGCAGGATAAGCGGATTCTATACGAAGTATAAAAAAGATGTAGAGATAGCAAAAGAGTACGAATTATTAAAAGATGCAGGACAATTAGAAGAGTTTAAGAAGAAGTATTTGAAAATAAGATTACCTTGCTTTTTTGATAACGAACCAAAGATTATCTATCCAGCTTATTATAAGATTCAAAGTGATTGCGAATTTTACGAGAGCATTGTAAGCAAAGGAACATCTTTTCATGAAGAAGTTGAAAACAGACTTGGGAGAAAGGCTGTTTGGTATGAGAGAAAAAAGAAGAACGAAAAAATACGTTCATATCTTTTGGAGAATATTGGAAGAAGATATGAAAAAGACGAAAGAGAAGAACTTGTAAGAATTATTGCTTATAAGAAGGATGGGCATTTTCAAAGAAAGATTGAAAGGCTAAATCATTATCTAACAAAAAATCAGATAGGATTTATTTTGAAATCAATTTTTGAGAATAGAAAAACATATTGGATAATTGAGAGTGCAAAAAATGAACGTACCTCTTATTAAAGGTGACGTATGATTTTTGCAAGAAAGGAAATAAAAATGAATGATTATCGTAAACAGTCGCCAGAAATCAAAACTACAATTTCTCATGATGATAAAACGGTGACGGTATATCTTTATCATGGTGAGCAAATAAAATGCGTTTCCGAATTTCCGAATTATCATATTACATCGGAAGGTAGGGTGTGGAGTTGGGATGCAAACAGGTTTTTGAATCCTAGTAAGTGCTATGTGGAATCTAAAAAAGAAGGATGGAATAAATGCTATTTGAAATATTATCTTGTTGATAAAAATGGGAAAACACAACAGATTTATGCGCAACGGCTTGTTTGGATGGTGTATGGTGATACATCCTTAGAAAAAGGAAGCCATATTCATCATATTAGCGGTGACAGTCTTGATAATCGGATTGAAAATTTAGTGCAACTGACACCAAAAGAACACAAAAAACAATTTGAAAGCCCATATCTGTTAATCACAAAAAGGCCAAACCGTGAATTAACTTTGAAGAACGGGCGGGAATGTTCAGAAGAACATTATGAAGCGGCCTATAGTAGAAGCGAGGCGGCTAAAATTCTAGGAATGACAGAAAGCGAAGTTGATAAACTGGTAAAAGGGCTAGATAGGTCGGGAACAGGCAATCCTAACGGATGTGCACTAGATGGAAGATTTGTCATTAGATTTGAAAATGTTTACCCGCCACTTTCTGTTTTGGATTCATGGAAGAAAGGTAAGCAATAACATAATAAGGGACGGCTGCAAAATAAGATGCAGCCGCCCCTTATGGTGTTATTCTTTTGTTAGATTAGTCTTTCAGTATCCTCTTATTCTTTGCGAGATGCAATATAAGCAATTAAATCATAAACCAAACGCTTTTCCTGTTCGGTCATATCACGCAAAACAATTTGCTCTTGTGGTTCAAGTCCTAATATATCATCGGTCGTAGTGTGAAATAATTGCGCCAGTGCAATGAGATATTGAGCGGTAGGTGCTGAAAGCTCCATTTCCCATGCGTTGACACTGGCGCGTGTTACACCTAGCTTACGAGCAAGGGCAGCTTGTGAAAGTCCGGAATTCTCTCGAAGACGCTTAATGTTGTCTGCAATCATCATCTTCACCCCTTTACATCTACTTTACTATACAGTGAATGATAATAAATTATCCGAATATGTATAGTTTTATTGACGTAGCGTCAAGTGAATGTTATAATCGGGGAAAGAAGCCTTGAAACATAGAAAGGAAAGGGATTGCAGAAGTGAAGCGGAAAATAACTTTGATTGTTGGAACAACAGCCTTATGCGTAGCGTTGCTTACAGGATGCGGAGATAACGCAAGTACAGCGGAGAGTAAGGACGAAGGTGTTGATTCGGTAAGTATGCAGCAGGAAACCGCTGAAAGTATTGGAACAGCATCACAGGAAAGCACCGATAGTACAGCAACTAAAGAGGAAAAACAGCGAAACGCTGAACTTGAAGAATCAGCAAGAAAATTTAAGTCGGCTGAAAATTATCAGGCAAGCGGAGAATACTTCAAAGCCTATTCACTCTATCAAAAAGTGATAGAAGATGATTCTAACTATACGGAAGCACAGAAACGCGCAGCTGAAATGCTAGAATTGTATTGGAAACAGCAAGATGATTTAGTGGAACAAGGCGAATATCAAACTGCTATCGAAAACACACTGGACGTAATGAGTTTTTTGAATATGACTTCTCCATTAGATAATGATATAGGATTGGAGAAAACGATTTTGCAAGTAGCTGAAAAATTAGCAAAAACTTGTGGATTCACAAACCCGAAAGCTGAAATAGATGAAAATGCAACAGATTGGTATAGTAAGATTTATTCTATTGATATTGAATGTGATGGGATTAACGGTCAAAAGCTCAATTCAATGTCAAAGACTAAGATAGTGCAGGCGCACAACAATTTGTCTGAAAAATTTAATGAAGTGATATACCGCGCCAGTTTTGGAACATTTTGCCGCTTTTTGCTTGGTGACATTCATAATAATGGAAAATGGTATAGTGTAGATAAGAGCAGTGTGACAGTAAAAACGGATGCAGAACGAGAAAAGCAGAATGAAGAACCGGAAACTTCTGCATCAAGTACATCTACATCAAATGATACTAAGAAAACAGGATGGAGTACCGGAGGCCCCGGCGCAAGCAAAAGCGATAGTTCGACATCGAAAAATTCTGCATCAACCACAACGACGAACTCTGACGTTATCGCCAATGGAAACGGTAAAGATAACTACGGACACGATAAGTTTGACGCGTTTGTGATAGCTGAAAAGGCCGTAAAGGAAAAGTTGAAATCACCTTCAACGGCGCAGTTCTGCACCACGACAGAAGCCACGATTGGACGCAATGGCAACACATGGACGGTCAAAGGCTGGGTTGATGCTCAAAATGGATATGGTGCAACGGTGAGAGCAAACTTTGTTGTGACCTTTACTTTTGCAAGCAAAGATACATACTCTGTTGCACTTTGCACTGTTTCGTAAAAGAGAATAATTTTCTGTTAGATTATGCTAGGCTCCCGGCGGTATGTCGGGGGCTTTTATAGTTTGTGCAAGTTATAGTCAAACTGTGATGATGTGATATACTTTAGCAAAGATTGTTCAAATTTAACGTATTTAATAAAAGTACCAAAAGTGCTTGAATATAGGGGACGTTTGTGCTATAATTGGATTGTAAATCAAAGGAACGTTAGAATTGACAAAAGAAGGGTAAATGATGATGGTTTACGGCTATTGCAGAATCAGTACCAAACAGCAGAGCATTGAACGGCAAGTGCGGAACATCCTTGCAGAGTACCCCAAAGCAAAGCTCTACAAGGAAGCATTCACCGGAACAAAGCTGGACAGGCCAGAGTTTAAGAAACTTTTGGATTCTGCAAAGAAAGCCCGGAACAAGGGCGAAGATGTTACCATTGTGTTCGACAGTGTATCGAGAATGAGCCGTAACGCCGATGATGGTTACAAGCAGTATCAAGAGCTGTATAACATGGGAATTGAGCTTGTGTTCTTAAAAGAACCGTATATCAACACGGCAACGTATCGAAGCAGCGTAAAGCAGCAGGAAGATGCAGCACAGGCAGCAGCACAGGCCAACAAGTGCAGCGATGAGGACACAGCGGCCTTTGTCGGCGGTTTAATGACCCTTCTGAACAACTATATCAACAGCCTTACTCGAAAGCAGATTAAACAAGCCTTTGAGCAGTCACAGAAGGAAGTAGACGACCTTCACGAACGTACCAGAGAGGGCATTCAGACGGCCAGACTTGCCGGAAAGCAGATTGGACAGCGAGAGGGCGCAAAGCTCACTGTGAAAAAAGCAGCCCCCGCAAAAGCTGCTATCTTGAAGCACTGCGCAGATTTTGGTGGTACACTCAGCGACAAAGAGTGTATGCAGCTGGCAGGGGTTTCCCGCAATACCTACTTCAAGTACAAGCGTGAATTGAAAGAACAGCAATAAGCCATAGCACCCGAAAGGGTGCTTTTTTGATGCTCAAAAATCTTACTATCTGAATTTCCAAATTTTGCGTTTTGATTTTTTGGAAATGACCCCATAGCCGCTATGGAAATCTGTATCAAAAAAGCGAATAGCGATATACCATTGTTTGACATTATCCCATATCGTGCTGTTTTGGTGGAAATATGTACCAGAGCAACAAGAGCCAGACAATGCAGGGCTTTTCTTTGTTAGATTAGGCAAAGAAGTGTTTTGACATCTTCAACAAGATACATATTCAACGTTCACAAAACACGAAAACACAGAACGATAAACGATATAGCACCGATTGGGAATCTAACAAAAAGGGAATAAAAGTAAAATTTCATCCCCTATATCTTGAAAGCCGCAAAACAACAAAAAGCTGCTGCATGGGCTTTCAACCTCATGCAGCAGCCTTTGTATTCCTTAAAGTTAATAATATTACTGATATGAAAAGATGCTCAACAGTCCGTTTTCCTTTAGTGTGCTGACAGGAACAATCCGCATTCTCTTTTGGCATTTGTCAGTATAAGAGTAAAACTTCACATACTTAAAGCAGTTTTCCAACGAATCTTTGTTTTCTTTCAGCTTGCGAAAATGCACCATGTACAAGTTCTTATCAGCAGGACTCACAAAAATCAGGAAGTCGCATTGTGAATAATGATAGTAGCCCTCTCGTGTTTCTGTCTGTCCTGTTTCCTTATCTTTAAGATAGAACACATCTTCAAAGGCAATGTTCTGTGTTTTAGCTAACCGGGTATCTAGCTTGACTTCAATTTTGCTTGTGCGTCCGTCTTTCTGCACAATAAAGTCAATGTCATTTTGGTAATTATCCTGTTCTTCACTCACATCCTGCACAGTATAGTCCCGGCCTGTCAGATAGTCCTTTACAATCTGTTCAGCCTGTTTTCCTTCCTTGTTCTTTAGTACAAAGTAACTGCTGTGCATCTGGCTTACCTCCGCTTTGCTGTCTTTGTGATAGCAGTACGCCGCTTTTTCTGCAATCCATCCAGTGCAGCGTGGCTATCAAATCCTTCTCGCAAGTCGTTTGAATACAGGTTAGCATAATGCTGTGTCATGGTCAAGGTGCTGTGTCCTAACACCTTTTGCAACTTAAATACATTGCCGCCAGACATACACCAGTTCTTTACAAAGGAGTGCCGCAACAGGTGAACACTGGTCTTTTCAACGCCACGGCTGCGATTGTAGCGGGCTTGACTATGTTTCAGTGCGTTTGTGGATAGCTGCTCGGCATAGAAAGAAGGGAACAAATACGCTGTTTCGTCTGCATCCTGCCGCCAAAGGGAAATGTATTTCTTTAGGCAGCTTGCCAGAGCTTCCGACATGGGCAGCAGTTGAACGTGTTTATTCTTTAGATGTCGAAATGTAATCGTTCGGTCATCAAAAGATATATCCTGCATCTGCATTTCACAGACTGTTGCTTCTCGTGCCGCTGTTCCCAAAACAAAGTTGATGATAGCCCAACTGCGCCAGACAACAAAGCTGTCCTCACGTTTCGGCGGCTGAATCAGTGCACAAAGTTCTTCCTGCGTGTAAACGTCCTTGATGGTTTCTTGTGCCTTTACCATCTTGATTTTGAACGGTGCTATTTCGTCCTGCTCCATACACCAGTAAAGGAACACTTTCACCGAACGGATATAGTGGTTGACGCTGTTTGCAGTCATTCCGCTATCCGTCAAGTGGATAACATACCGCTTGAATCCTGCCTCATTCACGGCTAACTGTTCATCTGACAGGAACTTCAAAAACCGTGTAATATCATACCGATAGCCGTTCAACGTGGCTTCTGCCGTGCCAGAATACTTCTTATCGTCCAAAAAATCTTGCTTTAGATTATCAAACCGGACTGCATTCTTCTGAATCTTCTTCATTTTTGTACCTCTGACCTCTAAAATTTTTGAAAAAATCATAGGTACAAGCTCAAAAAGCCCGTATAAAACAAAAAAAGACGACAAACCGTTTCTTTCAACGATTTATCGTCCTTTTGGTGCGCTCGAGGGAACTCGAATCCCTGGCCCTCTGATTAAAAGTCAGATG
>ENA-UOJC01002899-UOJC01002899.1-human-gut-metagenome-genome-assembly--contig:-C104-NODE-2899-length-17437-cov-24.943792_pt1 | contig 17437 bp, 4 predicted proteins | sample MGYA00242339_ERZ723886 | MGnify/ENA metagenome assembly ERZ723886 | reverse complement strand
GACTTTTGCTATCGCTTATAGGAAATCTTTTGATGTTCTTTTGGTTACTTTTCTTACCAATGTAGTTACTACACTAAAATGACTAAAAGCGGATAACGTAAAGACTTTTGCTATCGCTTATAGGAAATCTTTTGATGTTCTTTTGGTTACTTTTCTTACCAAGAAAAGTAACAGGAAAACAAAGCTACGCCAAGGTTACCCTCAGCGTAGCTTATTTCGCTTGTTACACGACCTGCCTCAGATAAAGCGAGTCGCAATTGAATTATCCAATCGTCTGCTTACTTAACTTCTGCAAAGACGATATTAGCCTTACATCCGCTATTCCAGCCCGACGTCCATCTTTCTGTCGGAGCTGTATTTCCGTTAAATCTGATAGTCTGAGCAGCCGTCCAGCCGTCAAACGCACCATCCTGGAGAGTAAGTATCGAACCTTCGATAACAAGCTCTTTAATGGAAACGCATCCCTTAAACGCCTTTTCGTAAATGCTGACCACGTTAGACTTAAGAATTACCGTCTCGAGTGAAGTACATCCCTCGAATAGCGAATTGTTAATTACGTTGCCGAGCTTGGTTGCGCTGAAGTCCATGCTCTTAAGCGAAGCGCAATCCTTAAACGCAGCCTCGCCCACAGTAGAAATGGTATCCGGCAATGCAAGTTCGGTAAGCGAAGTACATCCTTCGAAACACGACTTGCTTATATCAGTCAAGCTTGCAGGCAAAGTCAATCCGGTAAGCGAAGTACATCCCATAAACGCACCTTCGCTGAGAGAAGTAATCTTTCTGTCGTTATAAGAAACGATAGTTACCGAAGTAAGCTGCTTACAATCCTTAAACATGTACTTGGACATCGAAAGAACTTTTGCACCGAATATTGCAGTCTTAAGACCGGAGCCCATAAATGCGCCTTCGTTAACCGTAGTAACCGATTCGGGAATATTGATATAGGTAAGCGAAGTACAGTTTGCAAACGCATTCTTATTGATGTAAGTAATCTTGTCGCTTATGGTAATATTGCTAAGCGAAGTACATCCCATAAAGCATTCGGTATCGAACTTGGTTACCGATTCGGGAATATCGATACTTACAAGCGAAGTACAATCTTTAAACATGCCCATGCTTATTGTAGTAACGCCGCTATGCAACTTAACCTTCTTAAGCGAAGTACATCCCATAAACGTATAGTTACCTATAGTCGTAAGCGAGCTGCCTTCTTCAAACGTTACTTCTTCGAGCTGTTTGCAATCTGCAAATGCATAGTAGCTCATGCCAGTAATCGTCTTAGGCACGGTTATCTTCTTAATCGAAGACCCGGAGAATACATAATAACCGAGCTTAGTAATCTGAGCGGGGATAACGTATTCGTCCACATTAACGCCTGCCAATGCGCCGTCCCCGAATTCGGTAGCGGTCGCAGCAAGAGGCTCGTTTATCTTAGCGGTCGGTATTTTTATAACAGTGGTCTTGCCTTTGTTATAAACGATTCCGTTTTCCACTTCGACGTTAGAACCTTCTTCGTAAGTTATCTCGGTATCCACGTCTGCGATATTATCGGAAGCCACGACATCCTTGGGAATGTTGAGGCTGCTAAGCGATGTGCATCCGCCAAACGCCATTCTTTCGATAGAGTATACGCAACATTTAGCAGCGTCACCTTCGCCGAGAATGCCAAACGTTACCGAAGCAAGAGAGGTACAATCCTTAAACGCAAACTCTTTGATATAAATACGCTTGGTGTAACCGTCTGTTCCGGAGAATTTAACCGTTTCGAGAGCCGAACAACCTTGGAACGAACTCTTATAGAGATACAAATGTACGTTTTCGGTAATAAACTCTGCGGAAACAAGCTGTTTACAATCTTTAAACGCACCTTCTTTGATATAAGAAGAATTGGTTGACGTATCGTAGTAATCGTGTCCGTAAATAACAACTTTGGTTACAGCAGTACCACTAAAGCTATAATCACCGTATTCGAAGGTATTCTTATGGAAGTTTACGTCGCTAAGCTTAGCGCAACCTGCAAACGCATAATTACCTATGCGAATCATGCGGCCGTTTCCGGTTTCGTCTATCTCATGCTTACCGGTAGTCTCGGGGAAGGTAACTCTCTCAAGCGACTTACAACCCTTAAACGCATATGCTCCTATGCCTCTGATGTATGAGGTATTATTACCGCCACCGCCTTGCTCGTAGCTGCTTGCGGCTATGCAAGGATGAATATCTACGGAAACAAGATTTACACAATCTTCAAAGCAGTAGTTACCGTACTGCATGTAGTAGTAGTTGCTTAAAGTATTATCGTATTGAGCCTCGGCAGATACGGTCTTAAGCGAGGTGCATCCGCTAAATGCATAATTACCGAGTGCCGGCAAGTTAGCCGAGTAAGATCCGCTGCCGCTCTTACCTCTGAGTCTCCACGGAAGAACAACCGACTGGATATCGGTACATCCGCTAAACGCATAATCGCCGATGATTATAGCGACGTTTCCGCCGTTTTCGAATGTAAGGGTAGTAAGCGAAGTACAACCCTTAAATGCATTTGCACCGATGGAAGTAACTTTATTAGAGATAAATGCCGTCTTTATCGAAGTTCCTCTAAACGCATCTATTCCTATTTTTTCGAGCGAGGCGGGAAGTTCGGCTACGAGTTTGGAACAGCCCTTAAACGCATAATCTCCAATACTCGTCATCTTTGTACAATCGACAATGTTAATGCTTTCGAGCATGGGACAATCGGTAAATGCGTTGGCGCCGATAGCCGTACAACCTTCGGGAAGAACAACCCTGGTAAGTTTTTTGCAACCCTTAAACGCCTGTGCGCCTACTTCGGTAAGCGACGAGGGAAGCGTTATGGCGCTGATGCCCGAACCGGCAAATACGCCCTCTCCTATTTCTTCTACAGAATCGGGGATAGAAACTTCACCTTCGAGTCCGATAGGATAGATAAGAAGCTTGGTAAGCGACTTATCGTAAAGTATACCGTCTTTTACTTCGAGTGCCTGGTTACCGTCTTCGATATCTATCTTGGTAAGCGGACATCCCATAAAGGGCGACGTACCGTAATAGGTAAGCATGGCGGGAAGTTTAATCTCGGTAATAGCGGCATTTTTAAACGCAAAGTCGCCAATACCTTCGAGGACGCCGAGGTTAGTGACTACGGCAAGCGAAGTACAATCGTTGAATGCGTTTTTACCTATTGCGGGGAACACTCCGCCATTTTTGTCCACACCGTTTACGAGTCTTTCGGTAAAGTCAACCGCCGTAAGCGACGAACATCCGGTAAATGCACCTTCCGCAAGTGTAAGACCTGCGCTTCCGCCCTCGGCAAAAGTAATCGACTTAAGGGACGTACACTCCTTAAATGCGTTTTTACCTATACCCAAAACTTGCGCCTTGCTGGTAGAAGACGGAACGGGATCGTTACATACTGTAGAAGGAATGGTTATCTCCTTAAGTGCCGAGCATCCGCTAAACGCCGTATCGCCTATACGCTGTACACCTTCGCTGAGTTCTACCTCGGCAAGATTGAGACAGCCAAAGAATGTGTTATTGTTTACTACAGAGCAGTTTATAGTCGCTCTCTTAAGCGAAGCGCACTTATTAAACATGTTAGTACCAAAACTGGTTACGCTTGCCGGAACGTTAACTTCCTCTATAGAAGATTCGCTGAATGCGTAGATATCTAAAGTGTTAAGAGAATTGGGAAGTTCTATCGTACTTATTGCCGTCTTAGCAAAAGCATATCGGCCGATGGAAGTAATGTTCTTGGACATTACCACTTCTTTAAGCGAAGTACATCCTTGGAACGCATTATTTTCTATTGCCGTAACGGTATCGGGAAGTATTACCTTAGTGATAGCCGCATTGTTTTGGAACATATTTGAACCTATGGTCGATACCCCGTTAGGTATGGTTACCACGCCGGATATCTTTGCTCCGCTGAATATAGAATTACCTACTGTAGCGTTTTTGATAATATCGGAAACGACGTCGGGCGAAATAGCTCCTACTCCGCTAAACGCATTACTTGCTATGGACGTAATTGCGCTGCCCGCTTCGAGCTTAAGATCATTAAGGTTTTTGATACCATTGAAGGCATATTCGCCTATAACGGTTACGCTCTTAGGTATAGTAAATTCGGTAAGCGCTGTGTTGCGGAAGGTACGAGCAGGTATCTCTTCGATACGAGTACCGCTTTCGAACTCTACCTTAGTAAGTTTTGCGCAATCTTCGAACAATCTCGGTCCGATTCCGCCTACAGCGGTACGAGCGGGAATAACGAAAGGTTTACCTGCCTCGGAACCCTCGAGCAACTTACAAGTATAGAACACGTAATCGCCGAAAGTAAGGTCTTTGGCTGCTTCGCCTTCCTTGGTGGGTTCGAATTTTACATACTTAAGTTTTGCGCTGTTAGCGAACGCAAAAGAGCCTATCGATTGTACGGACGCCGGAACGGTTATCGATTGAAGGTTAGCGTTCTTGGTAAACGCCGCAACCGTCGAAGTCGTGGTTCCGCCTACGTTTATAGTTCCTACACCCTTTACACCGTCGGGTATAGCGTATGACGTACCTGCCTTAGCAACCGGGTAATATACAAGATTATCCAATTTACCTTCGGAATCAATCGTATAAAGAACTCCGTCCTCTGCTTTAAGTGCGGTATTGCCTGCGGCTACTTCGATAGCGGTAATCTTGGTCGCTCCGCTAAACATATTGGCAATCGGTTCGGTAAAGTTTGCAGGCAAGATAACTTTTGTTATCGCAGTAGTCGTGCTGTACATACTTCCGGCGATAGCTTTCGTCTTAGGATAAGTTACCGTCTTAAGCAAGGTACAACCGCTGAACGCCGAACTGCCCAAAGATTCAAGCTCGGTACCTTCTTCAAACGTCACCTCAGTAAGTTTGGTACATCCGTAGAATGCAGAATTACCTAATTTCTTAAGGGACTTGGGAAGCGCAACTTTAGTTATCGTCGAATTATAGAAGAAATATTTACCCACTTCCACAAGACAATCGGGAAGCGTTACGGTTGTAAGCTTTTGGTGATACTGGAAGACGCTTTCTGCCAAGGAAAGCACCGAAGTATTTCCCTCGTCGTTATTTTCAAACGTTACGGTCTTAAGCAAACTCTTTTTGGAGCCACTGTCAGCCAATGCGTAAGAGTTGATAGCGATAGGATTAGCTTCGCTGTTACGAACATTCTTGGGGATGTTAAGCGATGCTATCTGAGTTTGATAGAACGCATATTTTCCTATGTAAACCAAACGTTCGGGAAGAGTAATGGACTTAAGCTTGAGCATATAGAAGAATGCTCCGGTAGCCGCTTTGCCGTCCTCAATAGAGAGGGGAACTTCAGTCTTACCTTCGGGAGTAGCCTCAAACTCGATCTCCGTTATCGAATTTCTTTCGGAGAACGAATTCGCCGTAATGCTGCGTACGGTATAAGGTACGGTTACTTTGCCTGCAAGCTTGTTAGCCGCATAGATAAGTGCTTCCTCTTCTTTAGCGTCGTTAAGCTTATAAATAACGTTGTTTATTACACTGTAGTGTTCGCCGCCGTCCGCCATCGAGATGCTTTCTATATTCTTACATCCATTAAATGTGCCGGAAGCTGTGCCGGAAGATGTGTCGGATACAATCGACGGGAATATTTTACCGTTTGCGCCTTCGGCGTCTTCCATACGAGCGGGAAGAACAACGGTTTTAAGAGCGGTACAACCTTTAAACATTTCGTTACCGAGAGTTATACCGATGTATTCAATCTTATCTTTTTGCTCTTCGGTCGGATCGAGGAAGGTTACGGTGGTAAGTTTGGTACATCCGTCAAATGTTCCGCTCTTACCTACCGTGCTAATGCCCATGCCGCATTTTTGAGCGGTCTTACCGTCGCCTACAGGCGCCTTGTTATTTACCATAGCAGGTATGGTTATAGCAGTAAGCTTGGTGCATTTTTGGAATGCATATTGTCCGATATACTCTACCGAATCGGGTATGTCTATCTTTAAGAATCCGTTAGACAAGAAGCAATAATCGCCTATACTCTTAAGGTTTCCTTTGTCAGAGGTAGACGTAGAGTCGATATCCTTATCGGTAAAGGTAATCGCATTCATCTTCGTGCAATTTTGGAATGCGCGATTTCCGAGAATCTCCAATCTCGAAGGAAGTTTTACGGTAGTAAGCGCGCTGCAAGCGGAGAATGCGTAATTGCCTACTTCGAGAGCTTCCGTTCCGCCGGCTTCGAATGTTACGGTCGCTAATTTAGTGCCGTCGGCGAATGCGTAATTACCTACCTTTTTAATATTACTCTTTATTACAAAAGAGGTAAGTCCGGTACAATTTTTAAAGGTGTAATCGGGAATTTCGGTCATCGATGTACATTTAGCGAAGGGATTGCAATCGAGCTTAGTACAGCTTGCAAACATGTATGTACCCATCTTTTCTAAGGATGCCGGCAACTCAATAGATACAAGACCTGTTTTTTCAAACGCTCTTGCTCCGATTTCCTTAAGAACGGAATTTTCACCAAACGTTACCGTCGAAAGCGAAGTGGCTCCGCTGAATGCGCTTGCTCCCAATAACGTTACCGTATCAGGCATAGCAAACGTTGTAAGTTTAGAATTGGAGAATGCGCTGGATCCTATTTCCTTAATTACGGCTTCACCGTTAAATGTCAGTTCGCTAAGATTTACGCAACCCGCAAATGCGCTATTTCCTATCTTCTCTAAACCGGCTTCAAACGTAACGCTCGTAAGTCCGGAATTCATAAACATACTGTTGCCGATTTCTGCGATTCGAGAAGATATAGTTACCGTCGTAAGTGCCTTCGTGCCCTTAAACACTTTTTCACCCACCATCAGTTGTTTTTCGCTCGCCTTAAATTCTATGGATTCAAGGTTGGTAGCATCTTCGAATGCGCTGTCCTCTATTGCCGTAACGTTAGCACCTATAACTAACGTTTTTACGTTAAGGTTAGCGTTAAATACGCTCGCCTTTATAACTTCTACCGTTTCGGGAAGCTCGAGTTTGTCGCCCGGCAATGCCCCGGTCTTTGAATAGAAGTATATGATTGTCTTATCCTTGCTGTATATTGCAGCGCCTTCTGCCAAGAAATTGGGGTTTTTGTCGTCGATGATAATTGCTTCGATAGACGGGCAAGCATTTATTGCTCCGGTCGGAATATCTTCCATCGTGGAAGGAATATAGATCTTGGTTAACTTCAAGCTCTTTTCAAACGCCGACACGGAAACGTCTACAAAAACAGTTCCTTCCGCAAATTTAACTTCGGAAAGCAAACTACAATATCCGAGAGCATGATTATCTATTTTAACAAGAGATGCCGGTAAAGTAATGCTCTTAAGAGCCGTACAATATTCGAATGCATATTTGTCGAGTTTAGTTATATTAACGTCATCGTCAAACAATACGCTGCTAAGTTTGTAGCATCTTTCAAACGCCTGATATCCGACTACCGCTTCCTGCGCATCCTGAGCGCCCTCGAAATGAACGGTAGTAAGCTCGGAACAGCCGTAGAATGCTCTGTTGCCCATCGAAGTAACCGAAGCAGCTATGCTTAACTTAGTAATATAGTTGCAATACTTAAATGCTTCTGTCTCAATCGACTCGATGCTGTTCGGAATTCGCACTTCGCCTCTCTTACCGGGGGAGCAATACAATAAAGTCTTGCCGTCTCCGCTTGTTACCATACCGTTTATAGATTGATAATTTGCGCAATTCTTATCTATGTTTATATCCGAAAGAGCGGTACAACCTGAGAAGATATTACTTGCGAACTGAGTAAGTCTTGCAGGCAAATTTATCGAAGTAAGTTTTTTGCAATTCTGGAACGCATACTTCGATATGGCGATTTCGCCTGCGTCGATTTCTCCGCCATCCGACTCGAGGAAGGAAACCGCTTCGAGTGCGCTGCAGCCGTAGAACGCCGACTGACCTATAAAGCTTACCGTCACCGGAATAGCAACGTGAGTAAGTTTAGTTGCATTATAGAAAGTCTTTTCGGGAATACGTACTATGCCGTACGGTATTTCGTAGTTACCGTCTCTTGCAACGGGATATTTAAATATTTCTTTACCGGCTACGTCGGTTGCAAGCAATACGCCGTTATCGGAAGAATATCTTGCGCCGACTTTACCTGCGTCGTAAACGTTGTACGCTTCTAATGCGGTACACGAACCGAATGCGGTATGCTCTATAACTTCTATAGTATTGGGAATATTTACTTCTTTAAGAAGCGAACAGTTTTTAAACGCATTGGCGGAAATAACTCTTACGTCCTTTCCGTTATACTTAGCGGGAATGGTTATTTTGGTAAATCGAGCTATATCGCTGCCCTTTGCAACTGCATAAGTATCGGTGGAAGTTTCGTAAGTAAACGCAAATACGTTCCTGGAAAAGTATGCGTATACTCTGTCCGTGCCGGTATATCGCCATGCGTTAAAGGAATTACCGTCTACGTCTGTAAGCGCATTTCCGCCACCCGAAGTATAATACCAACCGGCAAACACCATGCCTTCGTCCGGGGCAGGTACGGGTGCTATATGATAATGCTGTCCGTACGTAACGTTAACAGTCATTAGATTACCGTTTTCATCCTTAAGAGCTTCACCGTTATAGTAAAGCGTAACGGTATACGTCTTTGCTTGCCAACCTGCATAAAGCACCATATCTCCCGCCTGAGAGAACACGGCTTCTTCGTATTTGGAGCCGTTGGATTCTGCTCCGTCATAGGTGTTGTACCATCCGATAAAGTTGTGACCTTCTTTTACGGGTTCTTCGGTAAATATTCTATCGCCGACTGCAACGTATACGGATTTTACCGATTCGTCGTTACGAGCGTCGAATCTTACCATGTACGCTACTACTTCTACGCTTACGGTCTTCGACCATCTCATTCCGTCGTAGTATCTTACAGTTATTTCGTTTACGCCTCTCTTGGTAAGAGTTAGCATTGCCTCGACAGAACCGTCTTCTATTATCTTCGCTGCGCCGTTATTTACTTTTACTTCGTACTTCTCTGCGCCTATTACCGCAGTCCATCGTACTTTGTTCTCTCTGTACGTAAGCGAATCTTTAAGCGCATGGTATCTTGCGTCAAGTACGTCGCTCCATGCCGAGTTCTCGCTCGCACTCGCTGCGTTAGCTCTTACTACTATCTCGTAGTCCTGAGCTTCTACCATTGCTATTCCGCTAAGATCGTAACTGGTTCCTTCCGCTTCGTATTCGGTGTTTCCTACCCTTACGGTGTAGTTCTGCGCTCCTTCTACTCCGTCCCAGCTAAGTACGCTGTTTGCAAGTTTTACGTTGCTCGGCGTAGATAACTCGTTCTTGGTAAATTTATACGACGCCGTCTCGGACGTTGCGTATCCCTTCGCTACTGCGTTTACCTCTACTGTTATCTCGCCCTTGCCATATCCTTTTACGTCTATCTCGTTTGCGGTAACTTCGTACTGCTTGCCGCCTACGCTTACTACGTATCCTCGTGCGTTTTCTACCGAGTTCCAGCTAAGCTTGCCGCTTGCCTTATCGTACGCAAAGCCTTCTACTTTAGCTAACTCTTTTATGCATACGTATTCTTCGGATACCGAGTCCGCATATCCGTCAGCATGCGCCGTTACCACAAACTTTATGCCTTCTCTTACCATCGTACAATCGGTAAAGTCGAAGTAAAGTTTGTTGTCGTTGTCTATGTATGCGTGGTTGTGCTTTTCGTTGCCGCATACTACGCTTACGTAATATCTCGTTGCGTTTGCTACGCCGTCGTATCTGAGTACGCTTCCGTCCACGCTGAATCTCGATACTCTGTCAAGAGCCTTATTCCTATAATATACGGTCGTAGATTTGCTTCCGTCTATTACCGTTATTTCGTAATCTCCGGCAGGCGCCGATCCGAAATTAACTGCCATCACCGTGCCGTTTACGTCTTGCTCGAGCGCAGTAAATCCCTTAGGTCCTTTTACCGTTACCTTTACGGTTCCGTTCTTTGCCGCCCACGATATTCCGCTGCCGTTTACAGATACTACAGGCTGTTCGTTGCCGTTTGCAGTCCATACCGCAAATAACGTCGTGTTTGCCTTAAATTCTTTGCCCTCTTCGTACTTAACGGTCAACTTAGCGCCGTCTTCGTAGTCGCTTATCCACCAACCCGCAAAAGTATATCCTTCTCTCGTCGGGTCCGAAGGCTTATCAAACAACTTACCGTTTACGGTGTTTACCGCAGCCGGCGCAGTCGCCTCGTATCCGAGGTCGAAGTCTATAACAAATTCCTTTTGGGTGGATACCGGTCTCCAATGTGCGTATACGGTGGTTCCTGCAGAAAGTATCATCGAGCCGTTAAACTGATAACGCTCGCCACCCTCTTTTGCGGTGTACCATCCCATGAACTCGTAACCGTCTCTGATCGGATCCTCCGGTCTCAATACCGACTTTCCGTTCTTTACGGTCTGCGTCTCCGTTCGATCGTCATACAGATTGAAAGTTACGTCGAAACTCTTGATCTCTAAGTACTCTCTCTGTACGCCGTCTATCGGTAACGTTACCTTTCTGTTTAAGGAATCGTAATATCCGACTTTCGTTTCGGGTTCCGCTCCTTTTTCCTTGACGGGATACGTAAGAGTAAGTTCATTTCCGTTTAATACGTATGTACCTACTCTCGGTCCGTTTGCGGTACTTTCCGCAAAACGATCCACATCAAACAAAGATACCGTATACTCTGTTCCTCCGACTTCGCAATAGTACGAGCCCGTTTCCGGTCCCGGTACTTTTTCCGGTTCGTCGGGGCATGCAACCATCATCATCGCAGACAACGCTATGATGATAGCCACAAGCATAACAAATAGTTTGTTCTTCCTCATAAAAAACCCCTTGTGTGTATTATTTGTCACTTTGACATGCAAACATTATATCACGAGCGAACAAATTTGTCAATACTTTTGTACACAAAAAAATCGCAACTTTCGCAATTCTTGCATTTTTCTTGTTTCTACATACACGTTATTATTTAAAAAAAATCCAGTCTTTCGTTTCACATTGGCACATTTTTACAAAAAAGCCGACTGCAACCTCGTGCAATGTGACAAAGCGCCTATAGAATAAATCGACAAAAAAACCAGAAAATCGCAACAAATCTACGTTTTAACACCGTAACGCAACGCAACCGTCGCAATGTGAGGGTTTTCGTAACCGATTTTCTCTATTGTGAAATGCAAGACACAAAGCGTATCTTGTTTGACACGAAACATCGTTTTTTGTGAAAACGCATAGTTTTGTCGGGTGCGCTTTATATTTCGCAAACACTTATTTTTGTTGAGCGGTATCTTTAGTCTATGTAAGCTGCACAGCCGACGCTTTCCGTTAAAAAATACACCAAGGCGAAAAGCCGAATCGGTTAACTTTTGGCGTGCATCGTTTTATTAAGACATCCATTATAAAAACGTTCCGTTACCTTGCACGTTTTAGTTGAAAAAGCGTAAATGTGATTAAAATCTTTGATTTACGCAGAAAGCGATATAAGGAACTTTGTCATCGATTTGCGCTATCGTATCTGCAAAATTGCTACGTTACGCTTAACGTTGCGACAGTCGCAGAGAGCGAAAGCATAATACAAATAGACGTCTTTAAAAAAAGTCTTTTGCGCAGCTCATATAATTACGCACACAAAAACATCCACTATAAAATTTACCGTCTGACGGCTGTACTCCGAGGCTTAAGAAGTCAAAGTCAAAAAACGTCATGAGGTGTAAATAAAAAAACGACGTTACTGCTTTCGAACATCGTCAATTCAAGTATAGTTATAAAATATTGCTTACGCAAGCGACAAACTTCGACATAAAGTCGAATTTATTTGTGCCGTAAACGCAGTGGACGATTGAGTTTTTCTAATCATATAACGCTTTTACTAAAACCGTCGATGTAACCGAACTATGTTTTAGATTTTTTGACGCTTTATATGCAAAACGCCCGCAGTCTTCTTAATCGCCCTGCGAGCGTTTTTATTCAAAATAATTTACTCAAATGTAATTCGGCTCAACACAAATCCGTCCGAATCGCCAAATTCTTTAAATACCTTATCGGCTTGTTCAAATTTCACTTCCGGTATATCGAAGTCCACCTTAATGGCTTTGGTCGCCAAAAGGTTTATTGCCTTAGGAAAGTTGTCGTTACTGCCACAGACGCCTACTATAGTCAGTTTTTTGTCTATAACAGCCGAAATATTTACGTCACTGAGTCCCACGGTCTTCTTCCAACCGACTATCGCTACTTTACCGTTATTTCCCGCAAACATCATGGACTGGCTTAACGGAACGGCTCCCCTTGCAACATAAACAACGTTTTCGCCCATTCGTCCGCCGGTTATATTAAATATCCGCCTAATCGCATTTTCGGTCGATGCGTTGACGGTGTAGTAAACGTACTCGGACGCCCGTTTCAACCTTTCCGAATCGATGTCCACAACGATGGGAATCATCTGATAATACAACACGGCTTGAGCCAGTATAAGCCCCATTTCGTTAGCGCCGACTATTACGACGTGTTCGCCTTTTTTTGCGCCGAGCTTATCGAGCGCATCGATCGCCATGTCTATATGTTCGATAAAAAGCGCCGACTTCGGATCCACCCTTTCCGGAAGCTTCAAAACGTCTTCGGTGTTCACAACTACAAAGTCACGCAAAAAACCGTCTGCAGTGTATCCGTACACAAGTTTATTTTCGCAATCGCTTGCTCTGCCTTCTTCGCATTCAATGCATTCACCGCACGCCGAATACGGCTTTACGGCAACGATGTCTCCCCTGGCAATCGATTTTCCGTCTCCTCCGACCTCGCTGACCATGCCGATACATTGACGAGACGGAACTATACCGTCCCTTTCGCTCCTCGTATCGTAAAGGTACTTATCCAAAACTCCGATAAGCGTGTACTTGGTTTTAATTTTAAGTTGACCGTCTCTGACCGACTGGCTACTCGTCTCCTGCATCGAAATGCCGTCCGACGTAATTTTCCATGCTTTCATAATATCTCCCGACGCCAAGGTCTGAATACCGCCATGCGTCTCAATCTATATAGCCTTTATTGGGTTAGTTTGTCTAACTTTATCGGCTCCTATGTCCGCTTTTTTGTTGCAATTTCGTCAAAAAAGTTTTCCACGATATGTAGTATATCATAAAGAAACAAAAAATTCAACCGATTGAAATATTTTTTTCGTTATTGCGTCATAACATTTGACAAACCGCCCCGTAAGGTCTATAATGTATAAGCTGATGAAAGTATCGACGCACGTTTGCACTACTATTTCAACCGGATAGAGCATTGGCCTACGGAACCAAAGGCGAAAACAACTAAATAATCGATATGCACCATTAGCTCAACTGGATAGAGCGTCGGTCTACGGAACCGAAGGTTAGGGATTCGAACTCCTTATGGTGCGCCAAAAACAGCCCAAAACCAAGCGTTTTGGGCTGTTTTTTACTCATTTTAGGTCTTTTTGTGTTTACCTTAGCGTTTGTTCTAATAAAAGTTGTCAATTTACGATAAAGCGATCTGCGTCGGCAGCGGTCTCGAACCTAAAATACTGTGCCCCGATTGCTTTCATGGCATAGGCAAAACCAGGGTTTTCTTTCGTTCCGATCAGCGCATTTACAACCGTTTCTCCGACTTGCATATTCAAATTTTCGGCTGTTCCGATTTTCAGCACGGCGTTCAGTGTGTTGAACAAATCCGCCGTATCGTCTGCCGAAAGCTTATTGAGCATAAGCGCTTTATGCGTTACGGTATAAGAAAAGCCGTCTTCTTCCGTCTTATCCACTCGCACGACGGATGAAACGTAAAGGTTGTCCGGGATATATTTTTTGAAATATTTATACGGAAAATCACCCATATCGGCTTTGAACGGCGTAAGGTCGATTTTTGCAATGACGTTAAAGTCAGCGCTTCCGCTTGCGGCGATTTCCGAAAAGTCGATCTGCACGACGGTGCCGTTCACCTCTTTTTCGCCTATTTTGATTTTTCCGCCCGTTTGCCCGAAAAAGACCGCCTGTGCAACTGCGCCGACCTGTTTTTCGGTTAGCGAAATCATATCCGTCACGACTTTACCATTGAGCGCATCGAAATTGACCGAATATCCGTTAAAGCCCTTACCCTCTTCGTGCGAAACAAATCCGTCAAACCTTTTGTTCAGCTCGGTTTTCATTGCGGCAAAATCTTCTTCGCCGAAAGCGTCTGGGCAAAGTTCGGTTTCGTCAACCGCTTGCGTAAGAGTTTTTAATTGTCCTGCGGTGCGGAAAAGGTCGATGCCGTACGTCGTGCGGACGTAGATGTATCCGCCGATGATTACAACGCCCAGTATAGCCACCACAACCACAAGAGTTATAATAAGATTTTTTATTGCTTTCATAGTTTCTCCGACGCCAAAATAATTGGCGTTTGTTTTTAATAATACTATTTTACCATATTTTACGGGTTTTGTAAAAACTGTAAGTCCATTTTACAATCCGGGTTTTCGACGCCGTTTTCTTCCAGCAGAATAAAATATCTGTTGCACTTACTTTCGGAGAATCCGGTATCGAGATTTTCGTCGTAATCGAACTTCAATTTCATATCATATCCCGATTGGACAAATTCACCGCGCCCGTTGAAAACCGTTGCCCTGACGTTGCCGTTGATAAGCAGCCAGTGCGTGGGCTTCCCTTTTTCGATATCGAAGCGCCACCAGTAGCGCGGATATCCCGCAATACTTGACTGTCTGGTGTTTATGGCTCTTTCGGAAATTTTGATAACTCCGTACTTGTTTGCGCTCAGATGCCTGTTCAATCTTTGCGAAGTCCCTATCGGCGTACGCACGACGTAAACGTCAAGGGCGTCTTCTTCCGAAATCCACCCGCCGTTTTCGTCCGTATAGCCGTCAACGTTTTTAACGGAAGCAAACTTTATGTATTCAAGCTTGGGGTGAACCTCGCCGATGAATTGCAGAAAATGACTTTCCGTCCACATAAAGTCTTTGTGGTCGTCGTAGTCCTCATATCTGTAATAACCATAAATTTCGTAGCCGTGCCATTTCGCGATTGCGGGTCCGGTCGGCGAGCCTGCGCGAAGCTCCGCGCAAAACTCCCAGTCTTCGGTTCCTCTTGCGAAAAGATAACCGATTTTATCCCTGGCGCGCGCTTCGTACTTATAATTGTCGGGGTTGTAACAAAGTTTCAAAGCCGTGTCTTCGTGGGCGGCGTCCGCCATCTTATACGCATCGCCCTCCTTGTCAATCATATACGAATCTTTGAAATATTCCGTTATGTCAACGGGCTCGCCCGTTGCCGACGGCGCCCACACGCCCTTGTAGTTAAGTTTCGTGCGGTGTGCAACCTTGTTTGTCGTGATCACAAAATACGAAAAACTTGTCGTTTCAAAGTATATATTGCCGCCGTCAACCGTCGTTGCGAGTTCTTCCGCCGTGTTGTCGCCCTTGACGTGATAAGTAACGTAACCGTCAGACTCAAACGGCTTCGGCATGGTGATTTTGACCTTGCCGTCCGGTTGCACCTTTTCGCCGTTCTTTGAAACGGAAATGTCAAAAACGGCAATTTTAGCACTGTCGTAAGGTTTGTCTATCGCAGCAATAGCCGCTTTTCCCTGTTCGCTGTCGGCGGCATGATATTCGGCTTTCAGCACGGAGTCGTTTTCAAACGCACCGTCCAAAGTAATGCCGCTTTCGGCAGTCAGTTTGTTTACGCCTCCGTTTTTGTCACCGCAAGCGACCAGCGCAAAACACAGCGACAACGCAAGCACAAGCGTAAAGGAAATTAACGACTTTTTCTTCATTGAAGCCTCCTTTATGTTTATAGAACACGACACGGGCAAGCGGGTTTTTACGCCCGCTTATCCGTAATTTTGATCAGATAATAACTTTTAAGTTATTTTTCCACGAGTTTGCCATACACCATATCACTAAATACCTTATCCAAAGTTATGACAACTATACTGTCGGAAGGAATTGCACAACCACTTGCACTAATAGTTCCTTTGACTTTGATTTCTGTAATCGTGGCTTCGCCCAATTTTGTGCCAGCGCTGTTGTAAACCTCAACCGTTTGTCCGACTCTGAAGTATCCCTTTACAACAGTTGTGCTTATCCATTTTCCTGTCTCGTTTAAGGCTTGGATTGAACCGGAAGTGGACTTTCCGGTGGTTAACTTCTCAACAACCGTAATCTCAACTGTCGTAACGGATGGGGATTTGGTAACGATTTTGTAGTTTTCCATAACAGGGTTCGTAATGTTTCCTATTTTAAGGAAGAAACAATCCGTCGTTACTTTCTTTTTCTGGTCAGGGATAAAATAGAAAACACCGTTGTTTCCTTCTTTGGTTTCAAACCCTGCTTTTTCGTTGTCAAGCCAAAGTTGGATTTTCTGACCTTCGATACGATTTTCGTATTGTCCGAATAAAAACGTTTTGCCTCTATCAGTCGACGGATTTTGTTGATTTCTAATGTAGCCAAGTTCAAGCACGAACTCATACGGTTTAATTGTGAACGTTTTTACTTCGGAAACCACTGCTTCCCATTCGTCCGTTGCCGTGACGCCGATGCGGTATTCATACTCTCCCGCATTCGTGAGAACATTGGCGACGTTCAAATTCCTTCCCCATTCTCCGCCAACTTCACGGAACTCGACGTATTTTTCGCCGGAAGACATAGGCGTGATATTTTCTACGCCGCCTTCAATTGAAGGGGTGCTTAATTTGTAAACAAGATTTTCATAGGTGAAATTCGCCACTTGCTTGCCGTCGTACGTTTTACCATCAAAGTTCCTGACGGTAAGATTTCTCGGTTTCGCCTTCATAGTGAATATGACGGACGGGGTGGCTCCAAGCTTGTAGTTGTCGCCTTCCGCATATTGAATACTTACTTGGAATGTACCCGTTTTACTTTGTATTACTTCTTCTTTTTTAAGGACACGACTCCAAACGCCATCTTCAATTTGTTTTCGCCAGACGATAGTCTTTTCGCCGTAACCGGTGCCGATTTCAACGTAATTTGTTGTGGGTTCGGGGATATCCTTTGCGCCGATAAAGATCTTGGTAAATGCGTTCGCATTGCTGATTTCAAAGCCTTTGATTTTTGCTTTGACGATTTTCACGTTAACGTCTTTCCTTGCAAGGCTGTAATTAGCTGCGTCTTTTCCGGTGAGTTTAAAGCTTTGGACTGTCGAACCGACATTGGCACTACTCATTGTAACGGTAATTGTTGCTTCGTCGCCTTTAAGCAATTCGGCAGGCTCGCCTTTAAAACTACTTGTATTATCGTAATCATGCTCCCAATCAACGCTGATTGTCCTAGGTGTGATGCTTGCGGTGACGTTTGCTGCGGTAAGCGTATAATTGCCCTTGTCAGCGCCTGCAAGCATAACTTCTTTGACGGTTGCGCCGACGTTTTTACTCG
>ENA-UOJC01002895-UOJC01002895.1-human-gut-metagenome-genome-assembly--contig:-C104-NODE-2895-length-17463-cov-38.589671_pt1 | contig 17463 bp, 15 predicted proteins | sample MGYA00242339_ERZ723886 | MGnify/ENA metagenome assembly ERZ723886 | reverse complement strand
TTTTTTCGGGACGGGGCGGGGTGTATGTCGCGGGAAATGCGTAACTTTGCAGCCGTAAAAAAGATTTTTTAGATTATGGGCGGCGCGGGAGGTCCCCGGCTGCCGTTTTTGATACAGTATTTATCTATGGATTTTTTTGATGTGGACATCCTTTGTCCCGGAAACACCTCCCTGGCGTCGACCCTGATGCTGCTTTCCTTCGTGATTGCGGCGGGTATCTTTATCGGAAAGGTAAAGATCGCGGGTATCTCGCTGGGTGTCACCTTTGTGCTGTTTGTCGGTATCCTGATGGGTCATTTCGGCTATACGGTCGACCCGGAAGTGCTGAAGTTTGTCCGTGAGTTCGGACTAATCCTGTTCATCTTCGCCATCGGTCTGCAAGTAGGTCCGGCGTTCTTCTCCTCGTTCAAGGAGGGTGGAGTAAGGCTCAACATGCTCGCCGTGTTGGGGATATTGCTGAATGTGGCAATCACAGTGGCGATTTTCTTCATCGACGGCACCACCGACATGTCGGTGCTTGTGGGTGTGATGTCGGGAGCGGTGACCAACACCCCCGGACTGGCCGCCGCCCAGCAGTCGCTGTCGGGTGCGCCCGAAGTGGTCAGCGAGGCTGTCAACCGTATGTCGATGGGTTACGCCGCCGCCTATCCCCTTGGAGTAATCGGTATCATCACCTCGATGCTGCTTGTCAAGTTCATCTTCCGCGTGAAGGTCGATGACGAAATCAAGCGTATGGAGAAGGAGGCCGAGGACGCCACCGCTAAGCCCCACCTTGCTTCAATCGAGGTCACCAACCAGCTCATCAACGGCAAGACACTGGTGCAGCTCCATCAGATTATCCACACCGAATTCGTCGTCTCGCGCCTCATGCAGCAGGACGGCACCATAATCATCCCCAAGTCGACCACCCAGATCCGCGTCGGCGACAAGCTGTATGTAGTAATGTCGGCCACCGACCTGGAGAGCTTCGAGAGCGTTGTCGGTCCGTCAGTCGAGATGGGCGACGACCAGTGGGATGAGGTTTCACCCGCTTCCGTGGTGAGCCGCCGCATCGTCATCACCCGCAGCGAGTACAACGGCAAGAGCCTTGCCGACCTGCGTCTCCACAAGGGTTACAACCTCAACTGCACCCGTGTCAACCGTGCGGGTGTAGACCTGCTCGCCACCCCCGGCCTGCGCCTGCAGATGGGTGACCGCATCACTGTGGTCGGCGACCTCAATGACATCGACCGCCTGGCCTCGAAGCTCGGCAACTCGATGAAGCGTCTCAATACCCCCAACCTGATCACTATCTTCGTCGGCATCCTCTTCGGTATCATCGTCGGCTCCATCAATGTCGGCTTCGGCATGAAGCTGGGTCTCGCCGGTGGTCCGCTCGTGGTTGCCATCTTCCTGAGCCGCTTCGGCTACAAGTTCAAGCTTGTCACTTATACTTCTTCATCGGCGTCGCTGATGCTCCGCGAGCTTGGCATCTGCATGTTCCTCGCGGCTGTGGGTATCGGTGCGGGAGCCAATTTCGCCTCGACGGTGTTCAACCAGACCGGTATGTGGTGGGTCATCTGGGGCTTCATCATCACCTTCGTGCCTCTGATGATTGTCGGCTGCATCGGCCGAGGAGTGTTCAAAATCAACTACCTCACGCTGATGGGTATGATGTCGGGCGGCTACACCGATCCCCCGGCCCTGGCCTACGCCAACAACTCCACCGCCTCCGACGCTCCGGCTGTCGCCTACTCGACGGTCTACCCGCTGACGATGTTCCTCCGCGTGGTCGCCGCCCAGGCCCTGATCCTCTGCTTCGCATAATCGGATACTCACGATTGCCCGGGATTTTAAGGAATTCGAGGGAATCGTGAGTGTCAGAAAAGGTCTCACGCAGATTCCGCAGATACGCAGATTTTCCGCAGATTTCAATGATTGGATTGATTTACGGGATTCGGATATCTGTGAAATCTGCGTGAGCCGGATTATAGGAAAAGCACCCGCAAAAACAGTAATCATTGCAATATACGTTTTTGTCCCTGTCATCCGTTTAATCATATATAATCCAATTTATCTGAATAATCCTGTTTATCCGCGAGAAATCTGCGTATCTGCGGAATCTGCGTGAGACCTTTTGGAACTACGTTTAGCGGAACAGACGCCAATCTTGTTTCTCCTGATGAGAATCGATGACCTTACATACGCTATAATCGGCGCGGCATTCAAGGTTCATTCTGAACTTGGACCGGGTCTGCTGGAGCGTTTCTATCAGGCAGCTATGGAGATACAGTTGGCCGAAGAGGGATTGAAAGTAATACCGCAGGCTCCTGTGCCTGTGTTTTACAAAGGAAAGAAATTGGGTGACGATTGCCGGATGGATTTGCTGGTCGAGGATACGGTGATTGTTGAACTGAAAAGCGTGGAATATATTCCGCCCGTATGTCACAAGCAATTACTGTCATATCTTAGATTTGCTAATAAACAGGTCGGGTTGCTGATTAATTTCAATGAATCCGACCTGAAACTCGGCATTCATAGGATAGTCAATAATTATGTTGGCAATTCCGCTGCCGACATTCCTCATAATCATAAACCATGAATGAGTTTTTCGCCATACTGAAGCGGTTTGTGCCGCCCTACAAGAAGTATCTCGCCCTGAATGTCTTCTTCAATGTGTTGTCGGCATTCCTGACGCTGTTCTCCTTCGCGGTCATAATCCCGATCCTTGAGATGCTGTTCAAGGTGAAGGAGGCCACTTATACCTATATGGATGCCGGGAGCGGTTCCATCAAGGAGGTGGCGGTCAACAATTTCTATTATTACACCCAGGAGGCCATCAACACCTATGGGCCGACGGTGACGCTGGCGTTGCTGGCCGCGCTGCTTGTGGTGATGACCGGTCTGAAGACCGGGGTCACATTCCTTGCCTCCTACTTCGTGATTCCGATGCGCAACGGCATCGTGCGCGACATCCGCAACTATGTCTTTGACAAAATGGTGGTGCTGCCGATTTCCTTCTTCACCCAGGAACGCAAGGGTGATGTCATGGCGCGTATGACCGGCGATGTCGGGGAAATCGAGAACTCCATCATGGCCTCCCTCGATATGATGTTCAAGAACCCCATCATGATTATCGTCTGCCTGGTGATGATGATTGTCATCTCCTGGCAGCTGACTCTCTTCGTGCTGGTGCTGTTGCCGCTGGCCGGACTGGTGATGGGTAAGGTCGGCAAGCGTCTGAAGCGTCAGTCGCTCGAACAGCAGGGACAATGGGGCTTGCTGATGTCAAACATCGAGGAATGCCTCGGAGGATTGCGCATCATCAAGGCCTTCAATGCCGAGCGCAAGGTCAGGGAGCGTTTCCACCGCGAGAACCAGGTGTTTTACCGGCTCTCCAACCGCATCGCCCGCCGTCAGAGCCTCGCCCACCCGATGAGCGAGTTTCTCGGCACACTGGCCATCGCCATCGTGCTCTGGTTCGGCGGTGCGCTGATACTGTCGGGCGCGTCGTCGATGAACGCCGCATCCTTCATATATTACATGGTGATTTTCTACTCCATCATCAACCCCGCCAAAGACCTTTCGAAGGCGATGTATTCCATCCAGAAAGGTCTCGCGTCGATGGAGCGAGTCGACAGGATTCTCAATGCCGACAATCCCATCAAAGACCCAGCCAATCCCCGCCAGATAGAGCGGCTTAAAGGTGAGATTCATTACAAGGATGTGACTTTCAGCTACGGCTCGAACGAGGTCATCCACGATGTCAGCCTGGAGATTCCCGCCGGGGCCACAGTCGCGCTGGTCGGCCAGTCAGGTTCCGGCAAGTCCACGATGGCCGACCTGCTCCCGCGCTTCTACGACGTGGCGCGCGGCTCCATCACCGTTGACGGCATCGACATCCGCGACATGAAGGTCCATGACCTGCGGTCGATGATGGGTAATGTCAACCAGGAGGCGATTCTTTTCAACGACACATTCTATAACAATATAACATTCGGGGTGGACGGGGCCACGATGGAGGAGGTTCGTGCGGCTGCCCGTGTGGCCAACGCCGACGAGTTCATCATGGCCACCGAGCAGGGATATGAAACCAACATCGGCGACCGTGGCTGCCGCCTGTCGGGCGGACAGCGCCAGAGGGTTTCGATTGCCCGCGCCATCCTTAAGAATCCTCCGGTGCTGATTCTCGACGAGGCCACTTCGGCGCTCGACTCCGAAAGCGAGAAGCTGGTGCAGCAGGCTCTGGAACGGTTGATGAAGGGGCGCACCACGCTTGTCATCGCCCACCGCCTGTCGACCATCCGCAATGCCGACCTCATCTGCGTGATGCATGAGGGGCGCATCGTGGAGCGCGGCACCCATGAGGAGCTGCTGGCCCTGGGCGGCTACTACTCCCATCTGGTCGAGATGCAAAACCTGTAAACAGATTCCGCAGAGCCGGTCTCTCGCAAACAAGGTCTCACGCAGATTCCGCAGATACGCAGATTTCTCGCGGATAACTCGCGGATATAAAGAGAAAGTAAAAAGTCTCGCAGATTACGCGGATTACGCAGAGACTTTTTCTAAATGGTAGATAGGGTTACAAGAAATTGAGGGAGAGGGGTCTCACAGATTACACAGATTACACAGAAGCCATCCGGATGGAAACGCGCCCGGATGGCTTCTGTGTAATCTGTGTAATCTGTGAGACCCCTCCCCAAATCCGTTTTATCCCTTTTCAATCTGCGGGAAATCTGCGTATCTGCGGAATCTGCGTGAGACCCCTTTTCAGAAAGGGCAAAGTAGACTTTTTGCGAGAGGGAGTCCCGTTCTGCGGAATCACTCGTCGGATTTGGTGGGGACGTGCTCGAAGATTTTGGCTTCGAGGAGGTCGGCCTGCTGGACGCCGACGGTGCGCCATACCGGTTCGCCATCCTTGAAGAGGATGAGGGTAGGCACAGAACGTACACGGTAACGTGCTGCCAGTTCGGCATTCTTGTCGATGTCGATTTTGACGATGGTTCCGGCATCACCGACCTTCTCTTTCACTTTTTCGAGAATGGGGCTTTGCATCTTGCAGGGGCCACACCAGGTTGCGAAAAAGTCGACCAGTGTCGGCTTTGATGATTTGATGATTTCTTGAAAGTCGCTCATATTTTCAGGTTTTGTATGTTTGTGTTGGATAGTGATGATTGATTCATCATATAATATAACGTAGGAAAAGGCCGGATAGTTTGTGGCGGGCGGTAAATATGAAGAAGAGCGCGGGGTGCTGATGGGGCGAACACTATCCCTTACTGCCATGTGTATGACACCACCAAGCAGAACGCGTCCAAAGTCACATGGGCTGATGAAGGTGAAAAGATGTCGAAAGTCGAGGATTACGGCGTTGACCTGACCAAGAAATACTCCATCTGGAAGTTCGAGCTTACCGAGGAGGATCTTGAAAAGTACAACGCGGCAGTGTTCTACTTCCGCTACGGCAATGACTGGATGCGTTACAGCACCGTGACCCTCCATGCCGGAGGAAGCGACACGGAATATGGTAATGTGACCGAAAATGACCAGAACAACTGGACAAAGTATATCTACGCCACCTACTCCAAGGATGTGAATGGTCAGAAGGAGTTCACCCTCTCCGAGACACTCGTTGCTCCCAATGAAATCACTCTTGAAGGACAGTTTGTCGCTGAGAGGTTCAATGAGGAGACCAACAAGTGGGTCTACGGTATCTATGTCAAGGGTCTGGACATTCAGTATGTCAAGGAGAATCTCCACGGATATTCCGACTTCTCGTTTGATTGCGGTTCGAGCGCCGAACTGATTCATGGCAACAGCGACATCAAGAAGACCTACAAGGAAATCGAGACATGCTCCAACTGGGGCCTGGGCGACGACTGGTCGAGCTACCTGCGTCTGGCTGCGTCATCCAACACCGCTCCCGTGTTTATCCACGATGTGGTTGAGGCCGCCGATGTCAAGGATCTCGACAGCAAGACAGTGACCTGTACCCTCTATGCCGTATATCCCGTGATTTACAATCCCAACGCCACACTGACCTACGGCACCGGGGCATCGCTGGCTCCCAGCAACGCAATCGGTTCGTATGAGGGATTCAAGGTTGCCAACGCCCGTATGGCTACTCCGGTTACTTTCATTGTCAATCCCAACAATGCCGTGTCGAGTATGGAGGATATCTTCGACGAGATTGATGCAGACAATGCACCTGTCGAATACTACACCATCTCAGGTGTGCGCGTGATGGGCCAGCCTGCTACCGGGCTTTACATACGCCGTCAGGGTGACAAGGTAAGCAAGGTGGTGATCCGCTGAGCCGCACCTCCCGAGACCAAATATGGCGGCTCTGACCCGCTGTCACGCCGCCAGTGACAAAAAATCCCCGGGACGGGTATCTCCTGCCTCGGAGATTATTAGTAAGAGTTAAAGAAAAACCGGCCCCTGAGAAGACCTGGGACAACAGCCGTTCCGACCGTGAGGCCAGAACGGCTTTTTTGTTGGGGAAGGAAGGGGAGTGGGAGGATTGGGAATATATGGGAGGATTGGGAAAGATGGGGGGAGGGGGGAGGGATGGGGTTTGGCGGATTGGAGAAATTGTTGTAAATTAGCGGTTGATTTCGGCAGACCGTTGCCGCGATTCATGATCCCTTTACCTGTGTTACGAAAAAAGATATGGCAGAAACCCTGACAGCCGATTCCATACGCCGGGCTCTCCGAAGAGGAGAGGTGGCTCCGGTCTACCTGCTTCATGGCGAGGAGGGGTTTTACACTGATCTGATTGCCAGGGAGGTGGAGAATCTTGTGGCTCCAGATGACCGCGATTTCGACCTGACGATGCTGTATGCTCCGGAGACGGAACCGGCGGCGGTAATAGAGGCTGCCCGGCGTTACCCAATGATGTCGGCGCGTCAGGTGGTGATAGTCAGGGAGGTACAGGAGGGCTGCAAGCCGCGTTTCTCCCCGACGGCTTATCTCAACGCCCTCGCGCCGTATGTCAGGCAACCGTCGGCGACCACTGTGTTGTGTCTCTGTTTCCGTGGGGCGCAGGCAAAAGGGGCGGAGTTCACCAAGGCCCTCAAAGAGGGTGGAGGTGTGGCCCTGGAGTCGAGGAAGCTCACTGAGAAGATGGTGGCTTCTACGGTGTCGAATTTCATAACCGGAAAGGGGCTGACAGCCGATCCCAAGGCGCTGGCGATGCTGTGTGACTTTGTCGGCACCGACCTGTCCCGGCTTTACAACGAGGTCGACAAGCTGACTGTCACCCTTGGGCCAAACGCCCAGGTGACTCCCGAGGCGGTGGAGCGCAACATCGGTATCTCGAAGGAGTATAACAACTTTGAGTTTGTGGCCGCTGTCGCCAGGCATGAGGATGAAAAGGTGTTCAGGATTCTGAAACGTTTCGCCTCCGACCCGAAAAACAATCCGCCGCAGGTGTTGGCGGTCAACCTTTTCAATCTCTTTTCCAATCTCCTGGTGGCGCATTACGCCAAGGACAAGAGCGAGAGGGGGCTGATGCAGGAGCTGGGGTTCCGGTTCCCGATGCAGCTGACCGATGTGCGCAACGCCCTGAAATGGTGCGGCCCGTGGCAGACGATTGAAATCATATCGCAGATACGCGAATTTGACGGGGCCTCGAAGGGTAACGGTTCGCGCCAGGATCCGTTCGGACTGTTTCATGACCTTTGTTTCCATATCCTGAATCCTGTTGGCCGCGCCGGTATCGCGGGGCTGAAGGTCTGATGGGAGATGTATCACGAGAAAGTATTGACATTATGAAAAGACTCATATATAACATATCACGGCGGTGGATGGCAGCGTTGGCCATGCTGGCGGCTCTCTCCGCCGGAGGTGCCACCGTTGATGACGCGCGGATTCTTGCCGAGGATGGCGACATCGACGGGGCGATAACGATGCTTCGCGGGATTGTCGCCGATGACCCGAAGGACACCGACGCGGCCCTTATGTTGGGTGAACTGCTCTGGGGAAGCGGCCAGGACTCCGATGCCGAGGAGGTTTTGGAGACTCTGCGCGGACGCGGCAACCGCGAGGCCACCTTGCAGCTTGCCCGCATGGCTCTGTCGCGCTACGATATAGATGAAGCACGTTCGCTACTGGGAGCTTATCGCAAGAGCCTCGTCAAGGGGAAAAAGCAGATTGCCGAAGATCAGTCCGGAAAACTTGAAGACCAGATCGAACGCGCCGAGGGCATGCTCGACCGTGTGCAGAACATCGAGGTTATTGACTCGGTGGATGTCGATGCGGATGAGTTTTTCAGGCAGTATCCCGTATCTTCCGCAGCAGGCCGGTTCTCCGGCCCGGAGGGATTGCCCGAAGGATTCCCCTCCGACGGCCAGACGATGGTGCATGTCACCGAGAGTGGCAGCCGTATGGTGTGGTCGGCTCCAGATCAGGATGGCAACAGCCGTCTCTACTGGTCGTCGGCGTTGCTCGGCGACGAGTGGGAGACCCCCGAAGCGCTCGGTGACGACCTTGCCGAAGGTGGAGACGCTGTATTTCCTTACCTGATGCCTGACGGCGTGACCCTCTACTACTCCAACGACGGGGAGAATTCACTCGGGGGGTATGACATCTACCTTACCCGCCGGGGTGAGGATGGTTTCCTGCAGCCGGCGAATGTCGGGATGCCTTTCAACTCCCCTTACAATGACTATCTGCTTGTGATTGACGAATATACCGGCGCGGGATGGTTCGCCACCGACCGCAACCGCCATCCGGGCAAGGTGACCATCTACACATTCATCCCGCAGGATCTGAGGGTGAACGTGGATGTCGACAGTCCCGACCTCACTTCACTGGCGCGTCTCGACAACATCGCGCTCACCCGCAAGGAGGGCAAGGATTATAGCGCGGTCGCCAAGGCGATAGAGGCCGGAAGGTCGCAGGCCGCGCGTAAGACAGCCGGATCCGACTTCCTGCTCGCGATGCCGGGCAACAAGGTCTATACCACCTTCGGGGATTTCCGCAACCGTCGTGCGGCCGAAGCGATGAAGGGGTATCTTGCCCAGAAGAAAAAGCTTGACGGGGTGATGGAGCGCCTGGAGCAGCTTCGCGAGGCCTATGGCCGAGGCGACCGTTCGCAGGCAGGTCTGATTCTTGAGCTTGAAGGACAGCTCGACAAGGCCCGCGCCGAGCTGAGGACGCTGCGCGACAATGTGATAAAACTCGAACAGAACTAAACTAAAACCATTGGGATTCCGCAGTCAAGGATTCCCGCAATATCTTCTGCCATGACTACATTCCTCGTCTCTCTTGCCATCCTTATCGGAGGCTATCTCATCTACGGAAAAATCGCCGAAAAGGTTTTCGGTATCGACCCGGCGCGTCCCACACCTGCTGTCACCCAGGCCGACGGGGTTGACTTCGTGGCGATGCCTACCTGGAAGGTGTTTCTCATACAGTTTCTCAACATCGCCGGGATGGGGCCGATTTTCGGCGCGATAATGGGGGTGATGTTCGGGCCTGCGGCCTTCCTGTGGATTGTCTTCGGGACGATATTCGCCGGGGCTGTCCATGACTTCATCGCCGCCATGATTTCGCTCCGCTCGGGTGGGCTTTCACTCCCCGAGATTGTCGGGCGCGAGCTTGGCCCGGTGGTCAAGCAGGTGATGAGGGTCGTGACTATCGTGCTGCTTGTGCTTGTCGGGGCGGTGTTTGTGCTGACTCCGTCGGAGGTGGTTGCCGGACTGACACCTGACTGGTTCACAATGCGCCTCTGCGCCGGACTGATATTCCTGTATTACATCCTCGCCACGATGCTCCCCATCGACAAGCTGATCGGGAAGATTTACCCCCTCTTCGGAGCCGCGCTGCTCTTTATGGGGGTAGGACTGCTTTGTTATCTGCTTTTCAGTGGTGTGGAGATACCTGACGGAATGTCGGAAGGGCTGTTCAACCGTCGTGCGGATGCCGCCGACGGGCTGCGTCCCCTTTTCCCGATGCTCTGCATCTCGATAGCCTGCGGCGCGATTTCCGGCTTCCACGCCACCCAGTCGCCGATGATGGCCAAATGCCTTCGAAACGAGCGTCTGGCGCGTCCTGTCTTCTATGGGGCGATGGTGACCGAGGGGATAATCGCCCTGATCTGGGCGGCCGCGGCCATCGCCTTCACCGGCGGTTATGAGGGGTTGGCTGAATATATGGCCACGCCCGGCAATTCGCAAGGTTCGTTTGTCACCGATGTGTCTTTCGCGTGGCTCGGCACGGCGGGGGGCATTCTCGCCATCCTCGGAGTCGTTGCCGCACCGATATCGACCGGTGACACAGCCCTGCGCAGTGCGCGTCTGACCCTCGCCGAGATTTTCAACCTGCCCCAGAAAAAACTTCTGAACAGGTTCCTGATCTGTCTGCCGCTCTTCGTGGTGACATTCATATTGCTTTTTGTCGATTTCGAGGTGCTGTGGCGTTACTTCGCCTGGACCAACCAGACCCTGGCGGTGTTCACCCTCTGGGCCTCGACGGTATATCTCGCCCGACATGGCAAGTTCTATTGGCTTACCCTCGTCCCGGCGCTGTTCATGCAGGTGGTGACCGTCTCATATATCCTGCTGGCTCCTCGACCTGAGGGATTCGGGCTTGACCATACATTGTCGTTCGTCGTGGCCGGCCTGAGCTGTGTGGTCGCCCTCGGCTGCTTCGGTTATTACCTGCGAGGTCTGCGGCCCGAGATTGAATTGATAAAAGACTGAGATTTCAGATGGATTTCCTAAAAGAACTCGAAGGCTCAAAAGCATACACATTCCATTCACACACAGAATTCTGCGACGGACGCGCCACGATGGAGGCGTTCGCCCGCGAGGTGGTATCGCGTGGTTTCACCCATTATGGCTTCTCGCCTCATTGCCCGTTGCCGATAGTCTCGCCGTGCAATATGCGGTGGGCCGATGTCGGACGCTATCTCGCCGAGATTGAGAGAATCAGGGGGGAATATGGCGACCGTTGCCGGTTTTATGCCTCGATGGAGGTGGATTACCTCGGCGAGGAGTTCGGGCCGTCAGCCCCGGAGATTCAGAAGCTGCCGCTCGACTATGTGATAGGCTCGGTTCATTTCGTCCCCAACCAAAAAGGCCGTCTGGTGGATGTCGATGGCCGTTTCGAATCGTTCAGGCGCAAGATGCGCGACTATTTCGACGATGACATCCGTTATGTCTGCGAGACATTCTACGCCCAGTCGGTGGCGATGGTCGGGGCGGGAGGCTTCGACATCATCGGCCATTTCGACAAAATCGGTCAGAACGCCTCATATTTCCAGCCCGGAATAGAGGATGAAGATTGGTATCAGGAGCTTGTTGAAAACCTGATTGATAAAATCATAGCCCGCAATGCCGCCAATCCCGGCAGGCCGCTGACGGTGGAAATCAACACCAAGGCATATGCCGACCACGGAGGACGACTCTTCCCCCATCCCCGCCATTGGGGGAGATTGCAGGAGGCCGGCATACCGCTGATTGTCAACTCCGACGCCCATGTCCCGGCTCTGATTGACGCGTCGCGGGGCGTGGTCTTCGAGATGCTGGAACAGCTCGTAGAAATCTGAACAGGACGTTCCCCCGGATTACCAGTATTTGGCCGGAGACACCGAGAGGATTTCAACCGGCGGATCGGAAATTTCGGAGTGAGACCGCCATACCGGGCGGAGATAGAAGAGGTCGCGCTCTGACTCTGTGGCTTTGGAGGTGGTGAACGGTATTACCTCGAAGAAGCGTGTCTCCTCCTTGCCGGATTCTGTCCGGACGAGGGTGTTGATTTTCAGGTAGGGGTATTCATCCTCATATATCACCTCGCGCCGTCCAGCATCAGCCGGGTCGGTGTATTCCGGCTCCCTGTCTGAGACGAAATTCTCCCCTATGAGGGTGATTCCCTCCACCGCGACATCCCCCGGAATATTCCTGAGCGCCGTCGGCACCAACCTCAACGCCAACTGCCTCCGGTTTGACGGGTGAGTCTTAAGAAAGTGGAGCGACACATATTCGATGAAATAGCTGTTATGAGCCCATTGCCAAGGATAGTGGTTGGAATGAGGAATTTTCACCGCATCAAAAAACACGACTCCATCCTGGCTGAGCCCTAACATCTCTTCCACCTTGCGTTGTTCCTTGCCGACCTGGATTTGGACAGGAACATTGCAGGCACCGTTGATAACAAGAAAGGAGAAAGTCGTGAAGGTGGTTATAGCCCATATGGCAGTGAGGTGCGATGTCTTGGTGTTACGGGACAGGTAGACAGTGGCCAGGGAGACGATACCCGCCGCTGAAAAAACAATTCCCGGAATGGCAGCCCTCGGCATGTTGAAAAAGAGTCCCATTGCGAGATTGGTGGCTGTAACGGTTGTGCAGACCAATTGAACCGACGAAAAAGGGGTCAATCTTACCCCGTTGACAAGCCAGTCTCGGAATGAGAAATGTGTTATCCGTGGCTTGATTTCATTTCGGGACGCTATCAATATGAAGAGAACCATCGCCAGATATATGAAAGGCAACACGAGGTGAGGCCATAGCCATACGCCTTTGGTCAGGGTGTATGGCTGAAACCAGTTTGTAGGGTTGAGGTTGATTCCCATTCCTGAGGCTCTGTGCGAGGTGGCGGGAGCCAGAATGACGAAGGCGATTCCGATGCAAAAGAAAACTATTATCGGGAGCATCGATTTGCGTGCCTTATTGGACGCGCACAACCATAGAATGGCGATGCCACCGAAAACACACAGAGCGTTACCTTCGTGCCACATCCCTCCCAAAAGCATGCATATGCACCCGGCGAGGATATAGCTTTTAGGTAGACTGGGGTTAAAAAAGAGCCGTAACAATATCAGGGTGCCCGTCAATAAAAAAACCATCGCTGTCAGATAAGGAATGTAGAACGAGGCAAGAAACAGGTTGTCATGCCAAGGTAGCCCGATTAAGACAAGTAATGCAGTCAATGATATGGCTATGGCCTGGGATGTCGATGTCGGTCGTGTGGAAAAGGGGTGTGTGGAGGGATTGTGGGAGAACAATGACAACTTGGTCATCAGCAGACATATGAATGCGACGCATATACCTTCGATTATTCCGATTCCCCAGCGTGGAATAATGCCTACCACGATGTCGTAAAGAGGGGTGGCGAGACGACCGTTTGAATGGAGGTAGGGGTCTGAAAAAATCCATCCCAGGTCAGGCAGCGGATTTGTCACACCAATCCTTTCCAATAAGTCGGGATTGAAATACCAATATTTCAGATCATCGGCAAATGGATAGGTGAGGGCACCCATTATCGCCACCACTATGCAGACAGCGATTACAAGCAGGCAGGAAATGCGTTTCTTTATAGTGCCAGACATTTGAACAAGTGTTTGGAAAATAAATATCGGTGTGTCAACAAAGATGAATGTTGACACACCGGCATTGTTCATTTCGGAGTCGTCACTTGACAAGCTCCATTCCTTTGCGGATGGCGGCTTCGTTGACGGGGATGAGGTGGTGGTGGCGTTCGGGGAGGGCCTTCTTCAGGCCGCGCACGACGGCTTCCACCGGGACATCGGGACGCATCTTGAGCAGAGCGCCGAGGAGTATCATGTTGTAGCTCTTGGCCTGGCCCATCTCGATGGTGGCCTCCATGGCGTCGACCGGGACAATGGTGATGTCGGTGCGGGTCGGCGCGTGATGGATGCCGTAGGGGTCGTAGATCAGCACCCCGCCGGGCTTCACCTTGCTCTCGAACTTGTCGAGACTCTGCTGGTTGAGAATCACGGCAGTGTCATATGTGTCGAGTATGGGGGAGGATATCATCTCGTCGCTGATGATCACGGTGACATTGGCCGTGCCGCCACGCTGCTCGGGGCCGTAGGAGGGCATCCATGTAACCTCCAGGTCATTCTCCAGGGCGGCGTATGCGAGAATCTTTCCCATCGACAGAACGCCTTGTCCGCCGAATCCGGCAATGATAATTTCGTCTTTCATCGGAAATTCAGTTAGAGGTTCATGATTTCTTTACTTCCACGGTCTTCTCTTCGAGACCGGCTGAAGTGTCCTTGATGTCGCCCAGGGGATAGTTGGCAAACATGTTCTCCTCCATCCATTTGTTGGACTTCTCGGGGGTGAGCTTCCAGCCCGAGGAGCAGGTGGCGACAACCTCGACGAATGAAGTGCCCTTCTTCTCGATGGCGTTGCGGAAAGCCTTCTTGAGGGCGTTCTTGGCCTTGCGGACAGCCTGGACGGTGTGGACGGCCTGACGGGTCACATAGCATGTGCCGTCGAGAAGGGCCACCACATTGGAAACCTTCAGGGGGAAACCGTTGAGGTCGGAACGGCGGCCATAAGGAGATGTCGCTGTCTTCGCGCCGAGGATGGTGCAGGGTGACATCTGTCCGCCGGTCATGCCGTAGATACCGTTGTTGATCATTATTATGACGATGTTCTCGCCACGGGTGCAGGCATGGATGGTCTCGGCCGAACCGATGGCCGCAAGGTCGCCGTCACCCTGATAGGTGAACACCACCTTGTCGGGGTTGAGGCGGCTGGCGGCGGTGGCCAGGGCGGGCGCACGTCCGTGGGCGGCCTCAATCCAGTCGCAGTCGATATAATTGTAGGCGAACACCGAGCATCCCACCGGGGCGATGCCGATAGCCTTCTCTTCGAGACCCATCTCCTCTATCACCTCGGCCACGAGCTTGTGGACCACTCCGTGGGAGCAACCGGGGCAATAGTGCATATAATTGTCGTCAATCAGCCTGGGTCGGCTGTAGACTTTGTTTTCGGGGCGTATGATTTCCTCGCGTGTCATGATTAGTCCTCCTTGGCGTTAGCGGGTTTGTCAATGAAGTCGCGGCGCAGGGCGTCGAGAATCTCGTTGGGGTTGGGGACGATGCCGCCCATTCGGCCGAAGTGGCGCACGGGGACGGAGTCGCTGACGGCGAGTCTCACATCCTCGATCATCTGCCCGGCGTTTATCTCCACGCAGAGTATCCCCTTGACATTCTTCGCGGCCTCGCGGATGGCATCGTAGGGGAAGGGCCAGAGGGTGATGGGACGTATCAGACCCACCTTGACACCCTCCTTGCGGGCATCCTCGATAGCCTTCATGCAGATGCGGGCAATCGAGCCGAAAGCCACCACGAGGTATTCGGCATCCTCGGTGTAGCGGGCCTCGTAGCGGACCTCATTCTTTTCTATTTCATGGTAAGTGCGCTGGAAACGCTCATTGTTCTTCTCCATCACTGCGGAGTCAAGTTCGAGCGAAGTGACCACATTGCGCTTTGTGCGGCCATGGTCTTTTCCGGTGACAGCCCAGGGACACTGGCGGCGGATTTCCTCCTCGGTGCGGCGCGGACGCTGCTCGGGGAGCACCACCTTCTCCATCATCTGGCCGACAACTCCGTCAGCCAGAATCATCGAGGGGGTACGGTATTTGAATGCCAGGTCGAAGCCCAGGGCCACGAAGTCGGCCATCTCCTGGACGGTCGAGGGGGCCAGAACGATGAGATGGTAGTCGCCGTGACCGCCACCCTTGGTTGCCTGGAAGTAGTCGCTCTGCGAGGGGTGGATGGTGCCGAGGCCGGGACCGCCGCGCATCACATTGACGATAAGCGCGGGCAGCTCGGAAGCGGCGAGATAGCTGATGCCTTCCTGCATCAGGCTGACCCCGGGAGATGACGAGGAGGTCATCACGGCCTTGCCTGTGGCGGCGCCGCCGTATACCATGTTGATCGAGGCAACCTCGCTTTCAGCCTGGAGCACCACCATGCCGGTGGTCTCCCAAGGCATCTGTGCCTCAAGGGTTTCGAGCACCTCGCTCTGGGGGGTGATAGGGTAGCCGAAGTAGCCGTCGCAGCCGTAGCGGATCGCTGCCATTGCGATAGCCTCGTTACCCTTCATGAGTTTTACGTTGTCTTTCATCTGGGGAAATGGCTGGAAAATTAAACTACTTGACTACCACACGGTAAACCTCAATGCAGGCATCAGGGCAGACCATCGCGCAGGCCGCGCATCCGATACATGCTTCCTCGTTGGCGGGGTAGGCAAAATGATAACCTCGATCGTTGACCTCCTTGGGTTGCAGGGAAAGGACATCGCACGGGCAGGCGACCACACACAGGTCGCACCCCTTGCAGCGTTCTTTCTCGATCGTCACTGCTCCGTGAATTTTAGGCATAACTTGCAGGGGACTTAAGCGTAAGCGTTCGGGAAAAGATTGGTTACACATGGCTCCTCCGCCGTAAGCCCGCGAAGGAGTCAATCGCAAAGGTATGCTTTTTTTTTGAATCCGCAACAACTTTCTCAAAAAGAAAGCCCCTCGATTTTGATGTTTTTAAACACTTTTTCCTGAAAGTCGTTGAGATTGGCAAGCATGGCGGCTCCCCAGGCAATAGTTTCCGACAGCGGCGACAGGTCGTCGGCGCCCCCTTTGTCTTGCACGGGAAGGGTCACAGCCAGCCCTGCGCCGCCGCGCCGCAGCGTCCAGCGGCCATCCTCGGCCGCGAGGGTGATGGCCCCCTCCGGCTCAGGCATACCCTCCGGGAGGAACGTCGCGCCGAGGGTGGAGGCCAGGCGGGTGGCCCGGTGGATGTCGGCCATCGTGAAGCAGACCTTGAACCCCGCCGCCACCAGTTCGCGTATCACTCCCGTCATCCCGGGCCTCTCGATGTCGCGTATCACAACCGGGCAGGGGGTGAACTCCACCACCAGCTCCCCGGGGCGCCGCCCGCGCGGAGTCAGGCGAGGACGGAAAGCCTGACGGCCCGCGCCGGCGCGATGCTCCTCCATCCTCTTTTCAAGATAGTTGTCTGCCATCAGAGTCCGAAACTGAGGGTGGTGTAATAGTCGCCGTAGTTGGAGTTGAACTCCAGGGTGACGTAGCGGTTGCCGTCGCCAAACCATGTCGAGGAGATGATGCCCCCTTGGTTGACCGAACGCACCGGCACCCCGTATTGGCTGCAGAAGGTGTTGTAGAGCGCGTTGTAACGGCTCATGTCGTAATATGTAGATGGGTAGGTGAATGATGAGCCGCAGAGCGCACCGTTGTTGTAATACAGCGCCGCGTCAGGCCAGTAATAGTTCATCTGCGGCACATTGGTCAGGTAGACCACATTGTTGCCGTAGCTCGTCACGTTGTACCCTTGGTTGAGCAGGGTGCGCAAGGTCATGTCGACGGTGGTGCCCAAGGCGATGCCGAGGATTGTTCCGAACGACGGCCCGTAAACAGCCGGACGCCACGCAGGAGGAGGAAGCGGACGGTGGTAATGGCCGAAGAAGGGGACATGATGGGTATGGTGGCCGCTACCGAAATATACCGGCGGACGGTGTGGTCTGGGAGGACGCGGTGGGGGCGGTGTCGGCCTGTGTGGTCTGTGGTTGTTTCCGGGCTGACCACCGGGACGGTGACCGTTGTCAGGGCGGTGGTTGTTTCCGGGATTGCCGCCGGGACGGTGACCGTTGTCGGGGCGGTGGTTGTTTCCGGGATTGCCGCCGGGACGGTGACCGTTGTCGGGGCGGT
>ENA-UOJC01002878-UOJC01002878.1-human-gut-metagenome-genome-assembly--contig:-C104-NODE-2878-length-17530-cov-18.295050_pt1 | contig 17530 bp, 17 predicted proteins | sample MGYA00242339_ERZ723886 | MGnify/ENA metagenome assembly ERZ723886 | reverse complement strand
TTGCCGGCAAGAAGGTCGCCGTCGTCGGCGGCGGCAACGTCGCCATGGACGCCGCGCGCTGCTCCAAGCGTCTGGGCGCCGATGTGTACATCGTCTATCGCCGCGGCATGGAAGAGCTCCCTGCCCGCCGCGAAGAAGTTGAGCATGCCGAGGAAGAGGGCATCATCTTCAAGACGCTCAACAATCCCGTCAAGATCAACGGCGATGACAAGGGCTATGTCGCCTCTATGACCTGCATCGAGATGGAACTGGGCGAGCCTGACGCCTCCGGCCGCCGCCGCCCGATCGAGAAGGCCGGCAGCGAGTTTGATCTGCCGGTCGACTGCGTCATCATGTCCCTCGGCACCACGCCGAACCCGCTCATCAAGAACACCACCCCGGGCCTTGAGGTCAACCGCAAGGGCGGCATCGTCGTCAACGAGGAGGGCCTCACCTCCCACGCGAGCGTCTACGCCGGCGGCGACGCCGTCACGGGCGCTGCCACCGTCATCCTCGCCATGGGCGCCGGCAAGCTCGGCGCGAAGAGCATCGACGAACAGCTCAGCCAGAAATAAACACAACCAGAAACGCGCAGAAGGCCGCTTCTGCGCGTTTCCCATCCGCAATCAAGGGAGAGAAGTTATTATGAATCTTTGGCATGACCTTGCACCGGCGCGCGTGCGCCCCGAGGACTTTTTCGCCGTCATCGAGATCGAAAAAGGCTCGAAAAACAAATATGAAATGGACAAGGAGACGGGCGCGCTGCGTCTTGACCGCATCCTCTACACCTCCACCCACTATCCCGCCAACTACGGTTTCATCCCCCGCACCTGGGCGGACGACGGCGACCCGCTGGACGTGCTCGTGCTCTGCTCGGAGTGCATCCGTCCGCTGAGCCTTGTGGAGTGCTACCCCATCGGCGTCATCTCGATGGAGGATAGCGGCAGTCTCGATGAGAAGATCATCGCGATCCCCTTCCAGGACCCGACCTATAATACTTATCAGGACATCTCGGAGCTGCCGAACCATGTGGCAAGCGAGATCCGCCACTTCTTCCGCGTCTACAAGAGCCTCGAGGGCAAGGAGACCATCGTCAGCGACGTCCTCGGCCGCGAAGAGGCCATCAAAATCATTATCAAGTGCCAGGACGCCTATATTGAGAAGTATTGCAAATAACGCACCACAACATATAGTGGCCGGGCGTAGCCTCGGCAGACCGGAGAGAAAAGAAAAAAGCGGCGCGAGCAGCGCCGTGTACGCGAAGAAGTGGCAGGCATTTTGCCTGCCACTTCTTCGTGCTTTTGGGGCTTCGCCGCTCATGCGGTATTGAGAAGGAATGGACGTTATTCCTGACTCTTGCGTACATCGTGTTCCTTCTTCATTGCATGCAACGTGTCATAGTCAAGAATGATAGGTTCCCACTTCGCAGGATTCTTTTTCTGCATGAGCTTTGCGTAAATGAAGAGCACAAGGCCGATGGCAAAGTAGATGAGCAGCGCGATCGTCGTCTGCAAGTCCATTGCAATGATCGCCTGATAGACAACGTAAATGACAAACAGGAGCGATTCAATTCCACAGAACTTCCAGTGCTTCACCTTGAACGGGCGCTCCCACTCGGGGTGCAGACGGCGCATCTTCATGAACGAAAGCACCACGAAGAGATAGACGAACGCGGCGGCACCGACGGTAATCGTGAAAATGTAGTTGATCCAGGCCTCGGGTGCCATCAGGCAGAAGTAGATTGAGCAGATATAGACCACGATGTTAGCCGCCCAGGGCTGACCGTAGCGGTTCACCTTGTCGAGCATACCGGTGATCTGGTGCTGACGCGCGGCACCGTAGAGAGAGCGGGAGGCCGCCAGCCAGAAGCCGGAAAGCGTTGTGACGCAGGTCAGCGCGCCCATCACGATGATGACCATCGCCAGCCAGTGCATGCCGAGCATATCCGCAACGCGCGGATCAACAATATCCATCGTCTTGATCTCGTCGCTCGTCAAGATGCCGCCCACGCCAATAACCGCCATACCATACACGCCGATCGTGCAGATGATCGCGCCGATGTAAGCCCAGACGATCTTTTTGTGGGGAACATTGGATTCCTCCACAAGCTGCGGGACAAGGTCAAAGCCGATAAATTTGAACATCAGCAGGCCAAGGCCGACCGCAAAGCCGCTCACACCGGTTGGAAACCAGGGGGAAAGATTACTGAAGCTCCACTGATCGCTGAGGATGAAGATGATGTCGGCAATGATGGCAATGACCAGCGTACCCCAGAACATCACGTTCTGTGCGATGGCGAGGTACTTGATGTTGAAGTTGACCAGCACAAACCAGATCGTGATCAGCGCAAGAGAAACGATCTTGAGCTGCCCGAACGACAGCGGGACCAAATAGCTGATCATAGTCGCAATACCGATCGTTACGTTCGGCATCGCGGAAAGATACAGCAGAAACATGAACCAGAACACGAACCAGCCGCAGTTCCAGCCATAGGCATTTGAAGCCCAGATGTTTTCGCCGCCTGCATACGGAAGCGTAGAGGTCATTTCCGCATAGATCAGGCAAAGCGGGAAAATGATAACGGCGCACGCAATCAGACAGATTAGAGAACCAGGTCCCGACATTTCAAACCAGTAGGTGATTTCGACCATCCATGCGGCGATCATGCCGCCCGCAGCCATAGCGATCAACTGTGACAGCGTGAGTTCCTTTTTAAAAGAATTGCTTGACATATTTTCCCTCCTTTTTTTCGATAGCGGCAACGCTGCGCCATCCATCCCGCGATGGGACGGATGTGCGCGCCTACTTCATTACACCTCGGGCAGCGTATTGATGTAGTCCACGATCTCGTCCGTTTCGCAGACCGTGCAGTAGATAACGTTCATGATGCGCAGCTCCTGCTCGTGAAGCTCCTTTGAGCCTGCCGCGCAGCAATCCTCGGGGCAGTAAATGCGGAAGCCCTGGTCGGCAAGCACGCGGATTGTGCCGGCTACGCACTGGTCGGTCACAACACCGGTCACGATGACCGTGTCGATCCCCATATTCTGGAGGAGCTGCGTGTAGTTCGTGCCGAGGCTGACGGAGTCCGTCGTCTTGTTCACAACGATCTCATCGGGCAGCGGTGCAAGCTCATCCACCATGGCGGCGTTCGGCGTGTTGATGGGAACGAGAATGTTGTTCCAGCCAAAGGTGCTCTGCACTCTTGCGCGGTCCGTACCGTCCGACTTCAGGCTGCAAATGCGGCCGTAGGTCACTTCGATGCCGTGCTTGCGGCAGGCGTCAATAAGACGCTTGTTGTTGGGGATGGTCACCTTTTCCACGTGATCGAAGTACGGCTTCCATTTCTCCCAGGTACCGCTCTTCTTGTGTCCCTCTGCGTCCTCGCCGTCTTTTAAGAGAAAATGCTTCTGCATATCAACGATCAGCAGAGCAGTCTTCTTCGGGTCAATGTAAAAATCGGGCACTTCCGTGATATCCTCATAATAGAAGGACAGATACTTTTTATTGGGCTTCATAATGTTGTTCTCCTTTTCATTCATTATTTGATCGTTCATGCGGTTTGCCGCAATCACGGCAAGGTCGGCGGCATTCCGCCAATATGCGAAAGGAAGACGTTCAGGCCATGGCACACTCCTCTCCTCGCCGCGCCGTTTTATCACAGTAGCGCGCTGTACTTCGCAAATATATAAGCAAGACGCGGGCCAAAGCAAGACGCGGGCCAACTTTTTATTTTCCGTCGGAAAAGTGGAAACTTTGTCGCAGAACGTCAAAATCACCTTGCAAAGTATATTCGTTTTGCACGGGAATTTTTTCATTTTTTCGTCGATTCACCCTGCCTTCTAGACAGGGTAGATTAAAAAGCATTCATTTTGTTGCCATTATTGACACGCTGTGGTGCGTGTATGGCACAGCTTTGTGTCATCTAATCTGTAAACACTGCTATCGGGTGCTGTATATGACACCACAAGTACAAAAAACACACAGGGGAGTGAAAAGTGCCCGCTTTTCGTTCCCCTGTGTGACTTTTAGAGAGATGCTTGCATATCAAATGGCAAAGAAGATATACAATGCATGCCGAGGTTGAACATCCCTTCGACGAGCCGGACATTGACCGCTAGCTGTACCGCAGCGCGCCGAGCGAGCTGGTGTCGCTGATCCAGAAGTCGTACAACTGGATGGGCGCGCGCTACGATGAGCTGTCTCTGCCGCACGGCAGCGTCGTGCTGGAGACACATCTCAACGCGTTCTTCGCCCTCTATAAGCAGATGGCGCACCTTGACGTAAGCAATATCTACGTTGTGCAGGACAAGTTCCCCGCGATCATCGAGCTTTATAAGTGCTATATCGACCGTCTGCCCGAAAAGTCGGAGATCCTTTACATTGCGGCAGCGGACAACACCACCTTCCCGCTGCGAAAGGGCTGCGTCGACCTGCTGATCGACTATTGCAGCACGAATGAATACGGCATCTACGCCGACGACATCTATCTCGATCGGATGCGGCAGTATCTCAAGCCTTCTGCCTCCGTGATCGGTACTTATTTCTACTTTGACCCCGACAGCCGCTCGCTGGAAAAGCTCCGGGAGCTGTACCCGCTGAACGGGCCGCGCAATTACACCCGCGATTATTTCAAAAGCGGCATCCGTTCGCACTACCACATCGTCAAGCAGGCGGAGATCGGCGTGTCGACCGACTCCGGCGATGCCTGACCTTCGACTTCCACTGCACGGGCGATGCACTCTACATGCGAAGCTTCCTGCTGCGCATTGCAGGACGGCATCAGCAGGAGCCGAACTAAGCGCGCGATCAGCCACGCTATTTAGATGTCAAATGCGCCTGCTTCCATGAGGAAGCAGGCGCATTTCTCTTTGCGCAATTGTTGCTTTTTTGCTAGTGTATTGGAGTTTTTCTTACTTGAGGCTTTCCGCGACGGCGACGGCGACCGCGACGGTCGCGCCGACCATCGGGTTGTTGCCCATGCCGAGGAAGCCCATCATTTCCACGTGCGCAGGCACAGAAGAGGAGCCGGCGAACTGGGCGTCGGAGTGCATGCGGCCCATGGTGTCGGTCATACCGTAAGAGGCGGGACCGGCGGCCATGTTGTCCGGGTGCAGGGTACGGCCCGTGCCGCCGCCGGAGGCGACGGAGAAGTACTTCTTGCCCTGCTCGATGCACTCTTTCTTGTAGGTGCCGGCGACGGGGTGCTGGAAGCGGGTCGGGTTGGTGGAGTTACCGGTGATGGACACGTCCACGCCCTCAAAGTGCATGATCGCCACGCCCTCGCGGACATCGTCCGCGCCGTAGCAGCGCACATTGGCGCGCTCGGTCTCGCTGTAGCGGATCTCGCGCACGACGTTCAGCTTGCTGGTGTGGTAGTCAAACTGGGTCTGGACATAGGTGAAGCCATTGATGCGGGAGATGATCTGGGCGGCGTCTTTGCCAAGGCCGTTGAGGATGACGCGCAGGGGCTCTTTGCGGGCCTTGTTGGCGTTGCGGACGATGCCGATCGCGCCCTCAGCGGCAGCGAAGGACTCGTGACCGGCGAGGAAGGCAAAGCACTTCGACTCATCGGAGAGCAGCATCGCGCCGAGGTTGCTGTGGCCGAGGCCGACCTTGCGGTCCTCGGCAACGGAGCCGTCGATGCAGAAGGACTGCAGGCCCACGCCGATCATCTTGGCGGCTTCGGCGGCGGACTTCACGCCGGACTTGATGGCGATGGCCGCGCCGACGGTGTACGCCCAGCAGGCGTTTTCAAAGCAGATGGGCTGGATGCCCTTGACGATCTCATACGGGTCAAAGCCCTTGGCCTTGCAGATCTCGCGGCACTCCTCGACGGAGGAGATGCCGTACTGAGCGAGGACGCCGTTGATCTTGTCGATTCTTCTCTCGTAGTTTTCAAATAAAGCCATTGTTTCGTCCTCCCTTCCTTATTCCTGACGCGGGTCGATGTACTTCGCCGCGTTATCCCACTGGCCGTAGTGACCCTTGGCCTTTTCGAGCGCCTCGTTGGCGTCGATGCCCTTCTTGATGAAGTCCATCATCTTGCCAAGGTTGATGAACTCGTAGCCGATGATCTCATCCTGTGCGTTGAGCGCGATCTTGGAGCAGTAGCCCTCGGCCATTTCGAGGTAACGGGGGCCCTTCTCGGCGGTGGCAAACATCGTGCCGACCTGGGAGCGGAGGCCCTTGCCGAGATCCTCAAGGGACGCGCCGACAGCAAGGCCACCCTCGGAGAAGGCAGACTGGGTGCGGCCGTAAACGATCTGCAGGAACAGCTCACGCATGGCGGTGTTGATGGCGTCGCACACAAGGTCGGTGTTGAGCGCCTCGAGAATGGTCTTGCCGATCAGGATCTCGCTCGCCATGGCGGCGGAGTGGGTCATGCCCGAGCAGCCGATGGTCTCAACGAGCGCTTCCTGAATGACGCCCTCCTTGACGTTGAGCGTCAGCTTGCAGGCGCCCTGCTGGGGCGCACACCAGCCAATGCCGTGGGTGAAGCCGGAGATATCGGCGATCTGCTTGGCCTGAACCCACTTGCCCTCTTCGGGGATCGGAGCCGGACCGTGATATGCGCCCTTTGCGACAGGGCACATATGCTGCACTTCGGTCGTATAAATCATAACGATCTTTCCTTTCTTATCCACTGTCTCCGTGAAAAACACGGAACATTCCAAACATGTTCCTATCCTAGCAAAACCGCAGGGCATTTGCAAGGTAAAAAAAGCAGAAATTCTGATAAAATCTGGATTCTATTTATGGTATTTCCGCCGCCGCGGCCATTTTTTTACAACAAATGCCGCACGGGACGCAGCGCAAAGCTCAAGACCTCGTACAGTGCGCGCTTTACGGGCGGCAGCGCCGCTTCCTCGTACCGCGTGCCGCAAACCGTACCGCCGTCGTGCAGAACAAGGCGGCTGCGCTCGATGTACCGCTCGCTCTCTTCGCGCAAAAAGGCATTGATCTCCTCGCTCTCGATGACGAGCATCAGCTCGGTATCGAGGTAGGCGCTGCGCATATCGGTGTTGAATGAGCCGACGACGCTCAGATCGTTTCCGATGAGGATCGTCTTTGTGTGCAGCGACTTTTCACTCACGACCTCGTAGATATCGATCCCGCATGAGAGGATGCGCTTTTTCTCGCGCAGATAGTCCGCGCAGCCGCTCGGATTCGCGCCGGTCTCTACGGCGTTCGTCAGAATGCGCAGCTGCCCCTCCCCGGCAAGATTAGCAAGATCGTCATACATCGCGCGGTTGCAGATGGTATAGGGCGTTTGCAGCAGCACATCGTCCCCCTGCGCCATCAGGCGGCAGAGCGTGTCCCACAGCTCGGGCGATTTGTTCTCCGCGCGCGGAGAATTGCTCAGAAGGCTCACGCGCGCGACCGGCACGGTCATCTCCTCCCATCCGGCGGCGGCAAAGGCTTCGGGATACGTTCCTTTCAGCGCCTCATAGCGCTCGCGCAGCGCGTCGGTCGCAGAAGATGCGCGTCCTTTGACGGTCTTGTTCTCCTTCTGCTGCCAAACGGAGGCAAAATACGCTGAAAGCTGGCGGACGGAGCTATGTTCTCCCCCGTCCGACACGACCAGCACGTCGCGGTCGATGTTTCTCTTTTCCTGATACGAGCCGAGGAAGAGGTCGCTCGTGTTGCGCCCGCCGAGAATATAGCGCTCGCCGTCGGCGATGAGGTACTTGTCGTGCAGGCGGTAGTTGAGCTTCCATGGGCGAAGAAGGTCCACAGGGTCGTAGAACCGGACTTCGACGTTCTCCGCCGCCGCGAGCGCGCGGAGCGTGGCGTTTCCCTGCAAATGGAGAAAGCCGTTGAGCCCGTCGACGATCATGCGCACCTGAACGCCGCGCTCTGAGGCGGCAAGGAGCGCAGCCATCACGTCCTGCCCGCTCTCGTCCGCGCGCAGGTCAAAGCTCGAAAGAATGATTTCCTGCTGCGCGCTCTCGATAAGCTGCAAGCGCAAAAGCAGCGCGCTGTCGGAATCTTCAACGGTCATCACGCGCTCCTGCGCGGCGGTGGTGTCCAGCCGCGCTTCGTATTGCTGCCAGAGCGTGCCGCTCGCCTCCTTTTGCGGCAGCGGGACGAGGATCGCCGTCAGCACCGCGTACAAAAGGTATATTTTCAGCACCGAAGCGATGTGTTTTTTTATCTTTCTCTCTTTCATATCGCACCTGTTTCATAAAAATCACAGCGCCAGTTTATCATAAGGAGGCGGATACTGTCCAGCCTCCGCAGCCCTTCCGCGCCAAGGCAAAATCTCCGTTTTGCCCAAAAAATGCTTGACAAGCCCCATATTCCGACTTATACTGTGGGTAAATTAAATACCCCATGGGGGTATTTCCTTTTTCCGAAGGAGGAAGCAAGTTGAAAAAAGAAACCTACGACGTGACCGGCATGAGCTGCGCCGCCTGCTCGAGCCGCGTGGAGAAGGCGGTCGCCCGGCAAAGCGGCGTGCAGCAGGTCAGCGTGAACCTCTTAAAAAACAGCATGGTCGTCGAATACGACGAAAGCGTGCTCTCCTCCGCGCAGATCGTCGCGGCGGTCGAGCAGGCGGGCTACGGCGCATCGCCGCACGAAAAGCCCGGCGCGGCAGTCCCCGCCGCGCAAAGCGGTAAACAGGGCGGCCTCAGCGCCGCGCAGGAGGCCTACCGCGGCATGAAGCGCCGCCTTGCGCTTTCGCTCGTCTTCACCGTTCCCCTCTTTTACCTCTCGATGGGGCATATGATGGGCTGGCCGCTGCCGGGATGTTTCCTCGGCATGGAAAATGCGCTGGTCTTCGCCTTCACGCAGTTTTTGCTGCTCATCCCCATTGTCTTCATCAACCGTCAATACTATATCGGCGGCTGCAAGGCGCTCATCCAGCGCGCGCCGAACATGGATTCGCTCATTGCGCTCGGCTCCGGCGCCGCCATTCTGTACGGCATCTTCGCCATCTATAAGATCGGCATCGGCTTTGGAAGAATGGATATGGACACCGTGCACACCTATATGATGGAGCTGTACTTTGAGTCCGCGGGCACCATTTTAACGCTCATCACCATGGGCAAGACCATGGAGGCCCGCGCCAAGGGCAAGACCTCCGAGGCGATCACAAAGCTCATGGACCTCGCGCCCAAGACCGCGACCGTCGAGCGCGACGGCACAGAGCACATCATCCCCGCCGCCGAGGTGCAGCCCGGCGATGTGCTCATCGTCAAGGCGGGTGAGAGCGTGCCGGTCGACGGCGTGGTGCTCGAGGGCGCGTCCGCGGTCGATGAATCCGCGCTGACGGGCGAGAGCATCCCGGTTGAAAAGCAGGCGGGCGACACCGTCATCGGCGCAACGATCAACAAATCCGGCTACTTCAAGATGCGCGCGACGAAGGTCGGCGACGACACGACGCTCTCCCAGATCGTGCGCCTTGTGGACGAGGCGACCAGCTCCAAAGCGCCCATCGCCAAGCTCGCCGACAAAGTGAGCGGCGTGTTCGTCCCCGTGGTCATCACCATCGCCGTTCTCGCGACGTGCGCGTGGCTTCTGGCGGGCCACAGCGTAGAGTTTTCGCTCTCCGTCGGCATTTCCGTGCTCGTCATCAGCTGCCCCTGTGCGCTCGGCCTTGCGACCCCGACGGCCATCATGGTCGGCACAGGGCGCGGCGCGGTGAACGGCATCCTCATCAAGTCCGCCGAGGCACTGGAAACGGCGCACAGCGTTACGACCGTTGTGCTCGACAAGACCGGCACCATCACACAGGGAAAGCCCGTCGTCACCGACGTTCTGCCCGTCGGTACGGGACGGGACGAGCTTCTCGCCATTGCCGCCTCGCTTGAAAAGCGCTCCGAGCACCCGCTCGCCGAGGCCATTACAGCGGAGGCGGAGAAGGAGCAGCTTACGCTCCTGCCCGTCGAGGAGTTTGAGCAGATCCCCGGTCAGGGCATCCGCGCCGCAGTCGAAGGCAAACTGTGCCTTGCGGGCAACCGCCGCATGATGGAGGCGAATCATGTCGAAAACAGCGAACTGTTTTCGCGCGGCGAAGCGCTCGCGGAAGACGGCAAAACGCCGCTTTACTTCGCCCACGGCGGCCGGCTTCTCGGCCTCATCGCCGTGGCGGACGTCGTCAAGCCTACGAGCGCGCAGGCCGTTGCCGAGCTTTCCGGCATGGGCATTGAGGTCGTGATGCTCACGGGCGACAACGAGCGCACCGCCGAGGCCATCCGCCGTCAGGTCGGTGTGGACCGCGTGGTGGCCGAGGTGCTGCCGCAGGACAAGGAGCGCGAGATCCGACGTTTGCAGGAAAGCGGCAAAAAGGTCGCCATGGTCGGCGACGGCATCAACGACGCGCCTGCCCTCGCGCGCGCGGACGTCGGCATCGCCATCGGTGCGGGCACGGACGTCGCCATCGAGTCGGCGGACATCGTGCTGATGCGCAGCGACCTTCTGGACGTTTCCACCGCCGTGCAACTGAGCCGGGCGGTCATCCGCAACATCAAGCAGAACCTCTTCTGGGCGTTTTTCTACAACGCCATCGGCATCCCCATCGCGGCGGGCGTATTCTACCCCGCCTTCCATCTCAAGATGAACCCGATGCTCGGCGCGCTCGCGATGAGCTTCAGCTCGGTGTTCGTCGTGAGCAACGCGCTGCGCCTGCGCTGGTTCAAGGCAAGGCACGCAGCGCCGCAGGAGCAATCTTCTTCGCCGCACGGCGGAGCGGAGATCATAAGCAGCGAACAAACAGTAAATGAAGAAAAAGGAGAAGCAACAATGGAAAAAGTTATCAGCATCGAAGGCATGGCCTGTATGCACTGCGTCAAGCACGTGCAGGAGGCGCTCGCCGCCGTTCCCGGCGTGCAGGAGGTAAATGTTGACCTCGAGGGCAAGTCCGCGACTGTCAGCGTGGACGGCAGCGTGACGGATGAGGCGCTCAAGGCCGCGGTCGACGGTGCGGGCTACGAGGCCCTCTCCGTCCGCTGAGGGCCATGAGAGCCGATCACGATTCCGTGCGCCGCAAGCTCAGGATCGCGCGCGGCCAGCTCGACGGCATTTTGCAGATGATCGACGACGACCGCTACTGTGTGGACATCTCCAACCAGCTTCTTGCCACGCAGTCGCTCTTGAAGAGTGCCAACCGCGAGATCATGCGTGCACACATCGAAGGCTGTGTGCGCGAGGCATTGCAGACCGACCACGTTGACCCCAAGCTGGAGGAAGCCTTCCAGCTTCTCGAGCGCATGGCGCAGTCATAAGCGCAGAAAAGGACGACAGCTTTTTTAGCTGTCGTCCTTTTTTTGCGTTATTCGCTTTATTCGATGAGATCCTCGCGCGCAAGGTGCTTTTCCGCAAGTCGCCGCGCCGTGCGCTCATGCACAAGCTGGAGCGCCACGGCCATAAGGGGGATGAAAAACACGATGCCAATAAGGCCGAAGAGCTTTCCGCCCAGCAGCGCTGCCAGCAGCGTCCACAGCGGGGCAAGACCCACGCTGCCGCCGACCACGTGCGGGTAGATGAACTGGTTTTCTACAAACTGCACCGCCTGATAGACGATGAGGCAGAGAAGCGCCTTGTCCGGCTGGGCAAGCAGCGTCAGCAGTACGCCGATTGCGCAGGAGGCCAGCGCGCCGACATAGGGCACAAAGGCGAAGGCCGCCGTCAGCGCGGCCGTCAGGCCCGCATAGGGAATACCGCAGAGGGTAAAGGCGAGGAAGATCATCGTGCCGAGGATCACGACCTCCACGCACTGGCCCGAGAGGAACTTTGCATAGGTATCGTGCGTCAGGCGCGCGACGCGGCAGATATACTCTGCCCGCTCTTCCTTCAATCCGGCGAAGAGCAGCCGCTTTGCCCCGCGGGCAAGGTTTCTCCGGTCGGTCAGCACATAGAACATGATGACCGCCGCGAAGACGACGTTCATCACCGCCGAGACCGTCGTCCCGGCGATGTCCATCACCGAGCCGATCAGCGCGCCCGCGCCGGTGAGCGCCCGGTCGATCACGGTTTTCCAGTCGAGCGCGGCGATGCGCTCGGTGAGCTCGCTCGTGTCCACGCCGTAGTCTGAAAGCAGGCGCGCCCAATCCGGCCAGTGTTCCTTCACCAGCGCGCCGATGCTCCCAAGCGAAGCGGCAAGCTGCGGCAGCGCCAGCACGCACAGCAGCACCACCGCCACCACAACGCACAGGACCGTCAGCGCAAGGCTCAGCGCATCGATCGTCTTTTCCTTTGCCTGCGGCATCCGGCGCTTTAAGCGCTTTGCGATGCCCAGCATCGGCACACTGAGCACAAAAGCCATCAAAAGCCCCGTGATGACGGGCGTAAGGAGCGAAGCGAAGCGGCGCAGAAAGTGCGCGACCGCGCCGAGATTCATCAGCGCCGCGTAGAGCGCCACGCCAAAGGCGACGAGTAAAAATTGCTGTTTGAGTTTTTTATCCATGCTGTTTTCGATCCCTTTCGCGCGCCCGCTCTCTCCTTCCGCCCGGAGCAGCGAACGCCGCGTATATCCTTTCATTATAATTATAGAGCGGCAGATATCACTTTGCAAGCGCTATCCGCGTTCATTTTTCCATATTCTGCCCCGCGCCATGCGTTTCCCCACGCGTTCTTAGCGGCAAATCGCATTTCTCCCCTTGGCGCGGCGGCGATCGTCTGCTATACTGAAGGCAAACGATCACGCCGCCGCGGCACAGACGCCGCCGGCAGAAAGGCAGGCACAGAATGAATCGAGCAGCGAACCGTCCCAAGCTTTGCGAGGACCCGCATGATTTCCTCCTGCTGCGCAACCTCTACAGCGCAGCGGTCAAGCAGCTTTCGCTGAAATTTGACATCCTCAACAGCGAGTTCAACGTCCTCTACGCGCGAAACCCCATCCACCACATCGAAGGGCGCGTCAAGTCGCAGGAGAGCATCGTGGCAAAGCTCGTGAAAAAGGGGTTGCCCGTCACCATCGCCTCCGCACGGGAAAATGTCAACGACATCGCAGGCGTGCGCGTGGTGTGCAGCTACATCGACGATGTATACCGCGTATCGGAGATGCTCGCGCGCCAGACGGATGTGGAGATCATCAAAAAGCAGGACTATATCCAGACGCCGAACTACAACGGCTACCGCTCGCTGCATCTCGATATCCGCGTGCCGGTCTACCTCTCCGACCGCACAGAGTGCGTCATGGCGGAGATCCAGATCCGCACGATCGCGATGGACTTCTGGGCAAGCCTCGAGCATGACATCCGCTACAAGGCGGACAAGTCGAAGCTCCCCGCGGGCATCAACGAAGAGATGTTCACCTGCGCGGACAAGATCGCCGAGATTGACCGTCAGATGCAGGATATGTACCAGCGCATCAAAGCCGCCGAGTCGGCCTCGGCGGAGTAAGGTCTCCGCTTTCGCGCGGAAAATGCACATATCAGAATATGAGAAAGCGCGGCTTGCAGCCGCGCTTTTTTCTCTTCAGCGCAGCGTGCGGAAAAAATCCGACAGCACGGCGCTGCACTCTTCTTTCAAAATGCCGCCCACGAGCGCGGGACGGAAGGGAAACTGCTCCATAAAAAGGTTCAGCACGCCGCCGCAGGCGCCCATCGCCTCGTCGCGCGCACCGTAGTAGACGCGCGGGATGCGCGCGTTGACGATGGCCCCCGCGCACATGGGGCAGGGTTCGAGCGTCACATAAAGCGTGCAGCCGTCGAGCCGCCAGGACTTCAGCGCCTCGTTCGCCTGCGCGATGGCCTCCATCTCGGCGTGGGACGAGGTGCGCTGCAATTCCTCGCGCCGGTTGCGGCCGCTGCCGATGATCTCGCCGTCCTTGACGACGACGCAGCCGACGGGGACTTCCCCCTCCGCCGCGGCCTCGCGCGCAAGGCGCAGCGCCTCGCGCATATATGCTTCATGCTCCATCGTTTCCTCTTCCTCCCTGTTTGAAATGCGGAATAATTGCCCACAATCCCCATACACTGGAAGCATAACGGGACAAGGAGGGCAACAACATGCGAAAGGCCGATCTTTTCCGCCGCGAGATCGCGCGCGACGCGTCGATGCAGGAGCTGTTCAGCGAGCTGAGCGACACGCGCTTTGCGCTCTCGCAGGCCTATGCCCGCTTCAACGCGGTCTGCGAGCCGGAGCTGGTGGATTCCTGCGTGTATGAGATCAACGCGGTCCTCTCGCGCTACAACTACCTGCTGCGGCAGATCAAGGCGCGCGGCGGAACAGCCGAGCAGCGCACCTGCACGGAGGGGGCGGGCGCATGGAGATAGCGGAAAAGGCGCTGCTCACGGCGTTCGCGCTCTTTGCGCTGCTTGCCGTGCTCAAGCTGTTCGCTTCCCCGCTGAAGCTTGCGGGAAGGCTGCTCGTCAACACGCTTTTGGGCTTTGCCCTCTTGGGGCTGCTGAACGTGTTGGGCGTGCTTGCAAAGCTCTCGCTGGGCTTGAATCTCTTCAATGCGCTCATCATCGCCGTGCTCGGCGTGCCGGGCCTTGCGCTGCTCATTTTGCTGCGGATGATATTTATTTAGTACATAGCAGGTCTGTGCTGCCGGGACCGTCATTTGACGCTCTCGGCAGTTTCCGTATCCCAGCCGTAGAGCGGATAGCGCTGCATCGCGCCGAAAAGCTTCTGCTTGAGGTCTGGGTAGCGCTCCGAGAGCGACTCGATGAGCTCCTTGACCTCCTGCCGGCGCGTTTCGCCGTTGGCCGGGCAGGGGTTCTGGACGATAGGCAGCTCCAGCTTGGCGGCGACCTTGCGCACCTGCTGCTCTTTCACATAGAGCAGCGGGCGGATCTGGTAAACGTCCGTGCGGCTGAGGTAAGTGACGGGCTGGAAGCAGCCGATACGCCCTTCGAAAAGGAGATTCATCAAGAGTGTTTCCACCGCGTCATCATAGTGGTGGCCGAGCGCGATCTTTTTGATGCCGTGCTCGTTCATCGCCGTCGAGAGCGCGCCGCGCCGCAGCTTTGCGCACAGCGAGCATGGATTTTTTTCCTTGCGCTCCAAGAAGACGACCTCGTAGATCGGCACGTCCACGCGGATGTACTCCACGCCGAGCGATTTGCAATACGCCGCGACGGCGTCGAAGTTCATGCCCGGTACGCCCGTTTCGACCGTGATGGCCGCGACATGGAAGGGCTTTTGATAAAACTGTGAGAGCCGCGCAAGCGCGGCGAGCGTAACGAGTGAGTCCTTGCCGCCGGAAACGCCGACGGCGACGGTCTCCCCCGCCTGGATCATATCATAGTCCGTGACGCAGCGGCGCACGAGCCCTAAAATTTCCTGCATAAGCCTTGCTCCTTGGAAAAAATGAAAGAATTTGATTTTGCGTTTTCAGAAAACGAGAGAAAACGAGAGAAAACGAGAGTATTCACGAGCATTGTTTGCGCTAAATTAAAATGGTGTTGACATTCCCGCGCAGGAATGCTATAAATAGACTCGTTCCGATTTTACCAAGGGGCAATACAAATGTAAAGCACAAGCTTTCATTCATAGATCAATATGGAGGAAACACACCATGTCCACTTTTATGGCGAACAAGGGCAACATCGAGCGTAAGTGGTACGTCATCGATGCTGCCGGCAAGCCCATGGGCAAGACTGCCGTTGTTGCGGCTGACCTGCTCCGCGGCAAGCGTAAAGTCACCTACACCCCGCACGCCGACTGCGGCGACAACGTCATCATCATCAACGCTTCCAAGGCTGTCCTCACCGGCAACAAGATGGAGCAGAAGTACTATCGTACTCACTCCGGCTGGGTCGGCGGTCTGAAGGAGACCAAGTACCGCATCCTCATGCAGGAGAAGCCCGAGCTTGCAATGCGCGTGGCTGTGCGCGGCATGATGCCCCGCAACACCGTGACCAAGGACTCCCTGAAGCGCCTGCACGTTTACGCTGGTGACACCCACGAGCAGCAGGCCCAGAAGCCCGAAGCTTACGAAGTCTAAGGAGGAAGAGAAGAATGTATCAGTCCAAGAAGCCTTATCTGTACGGCACCGGCCGTAGAAAGTCCTCCGTCGCCCGCGTTCACCTCTTCCAGAACGGCACCGGCTCCATCACCATCAACGGCCGCGACATCGACGAGTATTTCGGTCTCGAGACCCTGAAGATGGTCGTCCGTCAGCCCCTCGCCGCTACCGAGGAGCTCGGCAAGGTCGACATCGTTGCCACCGTTGAAGGCGGCGGCGTTTCCGGTCAGGCCGGCGCTCTGCGCCACGGCGTTGCCCGCGCTCTACTGCTGGTCAACCCCGAGTACCGCACCGTCCTGAAGAAGGCCGGTTTCCTCACGCGCGATCCTCGTATGAAGGAGCGCAAGAAGTACGGCCTCAAAGCCGCTCGTCGCGCCCCGCAGTTCAGCAAGCGATAATCGACTGCTCAGACTATATCAAAATGGTTCAAAAAGCCCGGAAAATCAAGGTTTTCCGGGCTTTTGCTATATCTAAACGGGCTGATATGGTTTGACCAAATTTGGCAAAACGAGAGCCGATTTCATCCAATTTTTAGTGGTCCGCAAGTGGTTAACTGGCCAAAAAGAGGGCAAAAAGAGGGGGAAGTGGTTCCCAAAGTGGTTAACCGAGAGCCGATTTTTGGGGTGCTTTTCAGCCCTCCTTCCCCTCGTTTTTTGGCTGTGGCAGTTTGGCATAGTTTGAGCTAATTTGAATAATTGAATATGAATTTGATGTAGCACACAGTATAAATGCTGGGTGCTTTTTTCATTTCAGGAACTCGTATTCCGGCGATAGAAAGAGCCGTCACTTCACTGTTAATTTTGAAGTGGCGGCTTTTTCTATTTCCAGAAGCAACAGCAATAATTAGAAATGAGGTGAAGTCAATGAACACGCAAATCATCGCCATTGCCAACCAGAAAGGCGGCGTTGGCAAGACAACGACCTGTGCCAACTTGGGAATCGGGCTGGCGCAGGCCGGAAAGAAAGTCCTTCTGATCGACGGGGACCCACAAGGGAGCCTGACAATCAGCCTGGGAAATCCGCAACCGGACAAGTTGCCATTTACATTGTCCGATGCAATGGGCAAAATTCTGATGGATCAGCCTATACGCACTGGAGAAGGTATTCTGCATCATGCGGAAGGCATTGACCTGATGCCTGCGGACATCCAGTTATCCGGTATGGAGGTATCCCTGGTAAATGCCATGAGCCGTGAGACTATCTTGCGGCAATATCTGGACACGCTGAAGGGGCAATACTCCCATATCCTCATCGACTGCCAGCCCTCCCTGGGGATGCTCACGGTCAATGCGCTGGCCGCTGCGAACAGGATCATCATTCCCGTTCAGGCGGAGTATCTGCCCGCCAAAGGGTTGGAACAGCTGCTCTCCACGGTAAACAAGGTAAAGCGGCAGATCAACCCCAAGCTCCAGATAGACGGTATCCTGCTGACGATGGTGGACAGCCGAACCAACTTTGCCAAAGAGATCTCCGCGCTCCTGCGTGAGACCTATGGCAGCAAGATCAAAGTATTCGGCACAGAGATTCCCCATTCTGTCCGGGCAAAGGAAATTAGCGCCGAGGGAAAAAGCATTTTTGCCCATGACCCTGGCGGCAAAGTGGCAGAGGGGTATCGAAATCTGACGAAGGAGG
>ENA-UOJC01002876-UOJC01002876.1-human-gut-metagenome-genome-assembly--contig:-C104-NODE-2876-length-17534-cov-7.889067_pt1 | contig 17534 bp, 42 predicted proteins | sample MGYA00242339_ERZ723886 | MGnify/ENA metagenome assembly ERZ723886 | reverse complement strand
AAGACGCAGCCCTCTCAAGGCTGAATCATGGGTTCGATTCCCGTAGGGGTCACCAAATCGATAAAATATTAGAGTAGCAAGGATTTAAAGAAAAATTCTAACTACTCTATTTTTTATTTTCCCACTTTTTTCCCACTTTGGATTATAATAAATCGTTCAATCTGTTAACTGCATCAGATTTAGTTTTAGGCAGTACATGTAAATAAATTTGAGTAATAGTTATGTCTGAATGTCCCATTAAATCTTGTACTGTTTTTAAATCAACACCTTTTGTTAATAGCATAGTAGCATAAGTGTGCCTTAATGAATGAAATTTTTTATATGGTATATTGTTATCATTTAATACTTTTTTCCAATTGCCAAAAAGTGTTTTAGCAGAATATGGGTTACCATTTTCATCTTCAAAAACAAATATTGTATTTTTATTCATATTAGATAAAATATCAATTATTTTGTCTGGTAAATCAACTTTTCTAATAGAACTTAAACTCTTTGGTTTTTGATATATTGTTTCGAGTTTTTTATTTCCATCGGAATCAAAAATATATACTTTTTTTACACTTTCTTTTACTTCAATATATTTATCCTGTAAATTCACATTTTCCCATTTTAAAGCTAACAATTCGCCTTGCCTTAATCCTGTCCCTAGAGCAACTAATATTAAATTATAAAATTTATTATTTTCAAAGGCAGTTTTTAACTTTTCAATTTCCTCTTCGCTAAAATATTCTATATTATCAGATTTAGTTTTAGACTGTTTATTTGGAATTGTAAGGTTATTGCAAGGATTCTTAATAATGTATCCTTCATTTTCAGCATAAATAAAAAATTGCTTCAACAATTTGTGTAACTTTTTTATTTGTGAGTATGATTTTGTTTTACCTAGTTTATTATAATATTCTTGTATTTGTATAGATTTAGTATTATATACTTTTATGTCAGCAATATCCGAATCTTTTATATAATTTCTAAAAGTGCCTTCATAAGATTGGAAAGAAGAAGGTTTTAATTCATTCTTTTTTATTTGAAATAGCCATTTATACATTAAAGAATCAATAGAAATATCTTTAGATTGTAATATTCCTTCTTCAACTTCCTTTTTTCGTATATAAAACTTTTCTTCAGCATCACTTTTATTTGCACCGTAAAAATCTTCGTACTTGCCATTTATTTTTCTGTGCAATCTGTAATATTCAGTTCCATTTTTTTTACAGTTAGTTTTCTTTGCCATATTCAAATCCTTTCTAAAAAAAGAAACACTAATAACTTAATGCTTCTTCTGTAAAATCTCCATATTTTTCTATATAAAATGAAATACATTTGCCTATAAAAGCCTCTGTAACCTCGAAATAATTTGCCAAGCTATAAACTGTTGTTAAACCATTTTTAATTGCTCTACGCAAATCCTCGTAAGGGACAAGCACATTGTATGCCCACTTTTTAGCCTTTCGTTCTTGCTTTGATATAACCTGCAAATCTTGACAGTATAGAGAATAAGTAGCATCATAATAATAATGTCCAAGTTCTTCAGCTAATACACACTTTTCTTCTATATAAGTACCAATATTATCATAGTTCAAAGCAATAGCGTTTATCTTATCTATATTAATATAAGCACCGTCAGCATTTTCAATATGCCAGTTATATACTTTTATTCTTTCTTTTTCAGTTAAACTATATAAATTATCTAAATTCATGACATTTTCCTTATAAATTATGATATAATATTCATAGAGGTGATATATTTATGTTTTTATTATATTTAGCAATTGTAGTTATATGTTGTTTTTTAACATATAAAATATCTTGTTATCAGTTTATAAAATTAGATAAAACTAATAGCAAGGGACTTGATATTCATCAAAAATATATTTGCGAGGCATTAAACGAAATAGCAAATATAAAAGATGATGTAAATCAAATTAAGAAAGACATATATCAATAAAATTTTTTCCAAAACTTGTAAGCTGAACAATACCTTTATCATAAGCTAAAGTTCGATTTGTATTTAACTTATAGTACTTTTTTATTCGTTCAAATAATGTTTCATATTGTTCTTTTGATGTTGGATAAGTAAAAAAAACTTCATAAGTTTGTTCTATAAGTCTGTGCATTAAAAGATTGTCTATTACTAGTGGGTTTAATTTAGAAAAGCCAAATGTTGTATTATTTGAAATAGAGTCATGATTATAGTCATAAATAATATATTTATCTTCTAGCGAGTAGTGTCCATCTAAACCTTGTTCTGTTACATTAAGAGATATAGAACATAAATGTCCGTCAAATTTCTTTAATAACATTAAAAATTCTGCATCTTTTTTTGAAAGTCGTTTTACGATCTCAATATATGAAGGCAAAACTCTATCTTGTTTTCTATTATCCATATCAGATAATAAGATATTAGTAAACATTTCTTTAATATGTTCTTCATCTAAATTATATTTTAATCCTTCCATAGTAGGACCTAAAATATTAACTCTGGGATTTACAAGATTTATTTCAGGGATTTTTTGTGCTCTTTCTTGCAAATCTTCTGCATATCTTTTTAGTTTATTTTCTGCATATAAATTATACTTTTGCATAGGATACATAACAGAATTATAAAAAAAATCTAATACTGTAGTTGTGATTTTACTAGTGCTACTTAGTGGTCTTTTTACACCATCTGCATAGGCATCCTCTGCAACTTTTGTCAAATCAGCTGTAACTTCAACTTTAGGAACAGTTACTTCATCACTCATTATTTATTCTCCTTCTTATTATCTTTTAATATTACCTCAAGTAAACCTTTTATCTGCTCTCTTTGTGCGTCTGTTGGAGGAACATACTTGTCCATACTAAAGCCTACTTTAGCAAGTCCAAGTGGGTCAGATTGCTGTGGATTTCGTATGTCGGATTTGCCGGCTATATATTCAATACAGCAACCAAATAACTCTGATAAAATTATATAACCATCTAAATCTAATTCATTTGTTCCATTTTCATATAAACTTATTTGTTGTTGCGTCTTATTTAATTTTTTTCCCAATTCAGTTTGAGAAATTTTAAATTCTTCTCTTAATTGTCTAATCCTATTCATATCAACACCTCTAACAATATTATACAAGCTAAATTTGTATAAGTAAATAAAAAACAAGAAAAAATTGTAAAAAACTATTGACAACAAGTTTTGCTTGTGATAATATAATCGCAACAACAAGAAAAACTTGTAAAAAGAGGTGAATAGTATGAAAAACAATAAATGTAAAGAATTAAGAGGAAATAGACCACAAGTAGTCATAGCAAGGTTTTTAGGAATTACACAACAGCAATATTCGAACATTGAAAATTCTAACAAACCACCCAAGATAGGGATTTGCATAAAGTTGTCACAATTTTACAACAAACCTATAAATTATATATTTCCACAAATTTTTTTAGATGAAAATACAAGCAATACTTGTGAAATAAAATAAGAAGAAGTTTGAGTAAAGGAGGCGAAGTAATGCCAGAAGTACCATTCTATTATTTATCTGCAAGAGCTTATGCAAAGCAAACAGGAATAGGAGAAGCAGAAGTAAAAAAACAGTTGCTAAAAGGAGAACTCGAAGGACTTAAAACTAATAATCAATATAAAGTAAAAGTTTATAAAAATGGTGGAGTCTCTTATCAACAATATGAAACAGTATTAAAAAGAGCAATTGAAGCAGAAACAAAATTAGAAAAAGCAAAATCAATATTAGTTTAGAAAGGAGGAAAAACGAATGAAAAAGAAACTAAATAAAAAAACAAAACAGAAGATTAAAGAATATATTTATTGCGCAATATTTGGATTGTTATGGGCTGTATTCTTTATAATAGGTTTTTAGATTTTAGGAGGATGAGATGAAAGATAGAGAAGTGTTGAAAAAATTGATGAAAGAACAAGAAAAAGAAGATATGTTTTTTAAAGAACAAGTAAAAGATAACAGTTTAGATTCTAACTTTAGAATAAAAAGCATTAACCAACTAATTGATGAAATACTTACAAGATTAACTGGAGTCAATTCAAAAGGAAATAGATATTCGAATGAAATTCTATCTGAAACAGTTTATACAAATATTGAAGAACTAGAGAAGTTATATCTTATTAGAAATCTAGAAAGTTCTTACAAGAGCAACGATAGAAACGATTAAGGCAATAAAGGCAACAATTAAAGCCAATGTTTCAATAATATGTTCAGAAAGCCATATAGAGATCCTTACATGATGATATGTTTTTCCTTTATTGGTAGCTTGATAAAGGTTACTACTAATTATTCTCAAATGTCCATTAGAACGTAAAATATGAAGTATTTCTAATATATCTTTTGGAGATAATTCAGGAAACATTTTGCTAACAGTACTAGCCGAATACATTTCATTAGGATGAGCATTGAAAAATTTTAAAACTTTATAACTATTTTTATCCATAATAATAACCTCGCTTTCGAGGATATTATACATTATTAAAATAAAAGATACAAGAAAGGAGATGAAGAATATGGCATTGTTTTTAGCATTAGTAATACTAATTGTTTTAATAGCTTTTATGTACTATAAAGAAACAACAGCAATAGAAATAGACGAGTCAAATTCAAGAAATGTTTTTATTTTTCAAGATAAGTTAGAGATTTAAGTTTTGAAAACAAACAACTTAAAGATTTAAGAAAACAAGAAGTACATAATAACACAATTTTAGTTAAAGAAAATATGAAGCTACAAGATTTATTAAAAGATGTAGCAGATAGAACTATTGCTTGTCCAGTAGACAGCGAGAAAATAGTTCTAAACAAAATAAAAGAGCTAGTTCGCGACTACCAATCAAAAAACTAACTCAAAACTTATTAGTAAATATATTACTTTTTAATATTTTACTACATAAGAAATAAAAAGTCAAGGAGGAGTTATGGTAACAGAATATAACGTAACGGATTTAATAAATGACGAGAGCTATAACGAGTATTACAAGAAACCAAGAGATTGGGACAAGTATTATGAAGATTTGGAGGACAAATATAATGAGTAATTTAAGTTTATATAATATAACAAACAAATTTACAGAATTAATGTCAAAAGCAGAAGAAGGAGAACTTACAGAGGAAGAATACAATATTTTAGGAGAAGAACTGGCAATAGAATTACAAAACAAAAGTGGAAATATCATAGGATATTCACAAAATGAAGAAGCATTAATAGAGGCAATAGATATACAAATAAAAAGATTACAAGAATTAAAAAAAACAAAGAAAAACAATTTAGACAGATTTTATCAATATGTAAAAGATAATATGAACAGATTAAGACTAACAAAAATAGAAACAGAATTAGGAACAATAAGTATAGTAAAGAACCCTATTTCAGTAGAAATAGAAGATGAAGAAGCTATACCAGAGAAATACAAAAATGTAATTGTAACAACCAATATAGATAAGACAGCTATAAAAACACATTTTAAAGAAACAGGAGAAATTGTAGCAGGAATAAAAATAGTAGACGATAAAACAAGTTTAAGAATTAAATAGGAGAAATCATGGATTATTTAGATTTAATGGATTTAGGAGAGGTAGATTATTATGAATATTTATGAAAGTATAACAAAAATCATGGAAGAAATTCCTGCAATAGGAAAAGACCAAACAAATAAAACTCAAGGATTTAAGTATAGAGGAATAGATGATGTAATGAATACTTTACAACCATTGTTATCAAAAAATAAAGTATTTATTGTTCCTCAAATATTAGAACAAACTAGAGAAGAAAGAACAACAAATAGAGGTGGAAACTTAATTTATTCTATATGCAAAATAAAATATATTTTTTATGCAGAAGATGGAACTTATATTGAAGCAGTAACAGTTGGAGAAGGAATGGATAGTGGAGATAAAGCAACTAATAAAGCAATGGCAATAGCTATGAAGTATGCACTATTTCAAGTATTCTGTATTCCAACAGAAGAAATGAAAGATCCAGATGGAGAAACTCCAGAAGGAAGTAAACCAAAAAATCAACTAATTAGCGCAGAAGATGCAAAAAGATTACAAGAAATTATGGAAAACAAAGGCTTAAATGTACAAGCATTATTACAAAAGAATTATAACTTAAATAATACAACAGAGCTAAATAGCGAACAATATGCAAAGATTATGATAGCAATCAAAGATATACCAAATAAAATTGAAGGAGGAAATAACAATGAATAAAACAATATTAATGGGGCGTCTTACTAAAGATCCAGATACAAGATATACACAAACAACAAATACACAAGTAACAAGTTTTACATTAGCTGTAAATAGAAGATTTGCAAAAGAAGGAGAACAACAAGCAGATTTTATAAATATAGTTGCTTGGAGCAAAACAGCAGAATTTGTCAGCAAATACTTTAAAAAAGGACAACAAGTAGGAGTTATTGGAAGAATACAAACAAGGACTTGGGACGATGACCAAGGACAAAAGCATTATATAACAGAAGTTATTGCAGAAGAAGTATATTTTGCAGATAGTAAAAAAGAAGGACAAGCAGATACAACATTAGACACTACTAATGATTTTGAAATATCTAGCTCAGATGACTTGCCATTCTAATTAGGAGGTAACTATGTTAGGTACAGCAGAAACATTACTTAAATGGTTATTTAATCAAGACAGAACAAAGCTATTTGAAATAAAAGAACATAAAGAAAAGAGAACATTAACACAAAACGCTTATTACTGGGTGTTAGTAAATGAGTTAGCAAACAAACTGAAATTATCTAAAGAAGAAACACATTTTAGATTACTTAAAGATTATTCACAAGTAGCATTAATAACTATAAAAAGCGACATAGATATAAAAGGTTATATAAGATACTTTGAATTTGACAGAGAAACCAGTATAAACGGAGTAAAGTTTAAAGTATATAAAGTATACAAGGGAAGCTCAGAAATGGATAAGAACGAATTTAATGTGCTTTTAGAAGGTACTATACAAGAAGCAGAGCAACAAGGAATACCAACACTAACACCAAATGAAATAGCAAAGTTGAGGTGGATAGAGAATGAAAGAGTTTAGCATAATGCCACAAAATCCGTATTACGAAACAGAGCGATTTCCAGGAAGTGAAAGACATGAAATATTTGAAGGTAGAACAGGCAACAGAGATAAGTCAATAGAAGATGGATTAGTAATATTCATTATGCCGTATCAACACAGGACTGGTAATGACTCAATCCACTTAAATCCTAAACAATGGGAGTGGTTGAAAGTAGTTGCTCAAAAGACTTGGCAAGACTATTACAATAAAACAGAAGAAGAATTTAGATTAAGATATGGTAAAAATTATTTATAGGAGGATTTAGAATGAAATTTAAAATTGGAGATAGAGTGAAAGTAGTTAAATGTAAAATTTCAGGAGAATGTTGTGAAAATATTAACAAAATTTCTACAATAACACAAGTAGAAAAGGATGTGCCTTATCCATATATGTTAAAAGATTTATATGAAACTTTTAGCGAAGATGAACTAGAACTCGTACGAAAAGAACGATTTACAGAAGCTGATTTAAAGGACGGAGATAAATGTACGTTAAAAAATGGACAAGTTATATTTGTTGATAAGACTTCAATGTATGGGTTTAATAACTTGGATAAACAGTTAAGATATTTTAACGATGATGTAAGTATAGTTAAGGTAGAAAGGCCTTTAAAATATAAAACAATGTTTGAGAGAAAAGAAGAAATACTAAATGAAACAGAGAAAAAATATCTAGCAGATGTTATTAGACCTTTTAGTAGTAAAGTTAGATTTATTTATAAGATGGCTTCTATTTATAGCAATAAAGAATTTATAAATATACAACTGAGAGATGAGAATTTTAGTTTACCATACTTTGAAAAAGGAACAATGTACAAAGGAATACAAACAGGTAAACGATACACATTAGAAGAATTAGGATTATAACAACAAGGGCTGGCAACAAAAAACTAGCCCTTTTTACGAAAGGAGAAGGCAAATGGATAAAAGCAGTTTCTTAATATATTTAGATTATGAAGAACAATTCAATTTGCTAACAGACGAACAAGTAGGTCAGCTTATGAGAGCAATAATTAAATATGAAAGAACTAGAGAAATACCACAGTTAGATGGCGTGATAAAAATAGCTTTCTCTTTTATAAAAACACAACTAGATAGAGATAGAGAAAAATACGAGGCTAGATGTGAGAAAAATAGAGAGAATGCAAAAAGAGGAGGAAGACCTAAAAAAGCAAATGGTTTAGAAAAAACCGAACGGTTTTGAAAAAAACCAAATGGATGCCAAAAAACCCGATATAGATAAAGAAGATGAAGAAGATAATGATAAAGATAATGATATTAAAAAGAAAGATAAAAAAAAGAAATTTCAAAAACCAACTGTTGAAGAAATACAAAAATATTGTTGCGAAAGGAAAAATAATATTAGTGCACAACAATTTTATGATTACTATGAAAGTAATGGGTGGAAAATTGGCAAAAATGCAATGAAAGATTGGCAAGCTACAATACGAACGTGGGAACAAAGAAATAAAAGTAGTACTAAAAAATCAGCAATAGAGGAGTGGTTAAATGAATAAACAAGAATTTGCAAAAGGTGTAAAAATACTAGAACTTACATACAATCAAAAATTTGATGAAGAAAAAAGAGATTTTTGGTTTAGACAATTACAAGATTTAAACGCAAGTAGATATTTTAACAATATTAAAAACATAATTAAAACAAGTACTTTTATGCCTAATATAGCACAGTTAAGAAACGAGCCAAGGAAACAATTTGCAGATTACGAACAGAGAGACTACTCGAATATAGATTTAAATCAATTTTATGCAAATAAAGGAGTGATTAACAAATGAAAATATCACAAAAAGATAGAATAATAAATTACATACGAGAGTTTGGTTCAATATCTAGTTGGGAAGCATACGCAGATTTAGGAATAACACAGCTAGGGGCAAGAATAGACCAACTTAAAAAAGAAGGATACGAGTTTAAGACAGAGTGGGAAAGCAATACAAACAGATTTGGAGAAAAGACAGATTACAAGAGATATTATTTAGCAGATATTGTAGCGAATAATATGGAACATATAACGCAGGTTTAGGAGGTAGTTATGATAATAGTAAGTCAAGATAGAGAAGATATTATAAATTTTGATAATGTGAAAATGATAAACAGGGAAGAAAATAGAATTTCAGTTGATGCTAATTTTGGTAGAGGCGATTTCTATTGTATAGCAGAGTATGATACAGAAGAAAGAGCAGAAGAAGTATTGAGAGATATTGCACATTGGTACGAAATAGAAGCTAAAGTATATAGAATGCCAGAGGAATAAATTATGAAACAAATAGAAAAGAATACGCTATGTTATTACTGTCTAGGCTGTAACAAACAAGAAGATACAGACTATAAGCCAGTAATGAGATGTAAAGGTTTTGTACCAGGAATTAATAATTGGCAAGAAAAATTACGAGAGGAGCTAGAGAAAAAATGAAATATAGATTTGAAATAGATAAAAGGTTAATGGGATTAAACGAATACACTAGATTAAATAGAGAAAATAAATATAAAGGGAATCAAGCAAAACAAAGAGAACAGGCTTATATTATGTGGTGCATTAAGGAACAGCTAGGTAACTTGAAGTTAGATAAGCCTGTTATAGGACATTTTACTTGGATAGAAGAAAATAAAAGACGTGATCTAGACAATATCTGCTTTGCTAAGAAATTTATTCTAGACGCATTAGTAAATGCTGGGGTATTAGTAGACGATAATAGAAAAATTGTAACAAACTTTACAGACAGTTTCGGATATTCAAACAAAAGCAGAGTAATTGTAGAATTGGAGGAAATATGAAAGAGATAGAAGTAAATGAATAGAGGAACAACAAGACATCCTGAATATTATTGTGATAAATGTGGAATCAAGATAACAAGAGGAAGAAGACACACATATTACAAATATAATTCAAAAGCTTGTGCTGCAACAAAAGATTTTGATTTATGCACAAGTTGCAATAATCGATTAAGAAATTGGCTAAAAGAAAAAGAAATACCAACAATAGAGGAAATATTAAGTAAGTTTCCTGTATATGTGAAAGTAGGAAGAGAAGAATGTTAACATTACCAATTAAAAAGAAATGGTTCGATATGATAAAAAGTGGTGAGAAGAAAGAAGAGTATAGAGAAATAAAACCATACTGGACTAAAAGGTTTAAAAATTATTATGAAATAGCAAAATTAAATATTGAACTAGAATGTCCAAATTTTAAAGAAATTTATTATAGGGTAGTATTTAGAAATGGATACGGAAACAATGCTCCACAAATGACCTGTGTGTGTAAATTAAGAGTAGGACAAGGCAAAGAAAAATGGGGTGCAGAGCCTAATAAAGAATATTACATATTAGAAATATTAAAGATAGTAGGAGGAGAAGATGAATAGAGAATATAGAAAAGAATTACAAGAACTAAAAACAAAACCAACAGAGCAAATAAATGGAATATATATAATTCCGGACAAACCATATAATCGGATTCTGGGGCAAAAATGGTTATAAATCTTATGACTTTATTTTTGAAAATGCAGAAAGGAAAAAAATAGGTTGGTGTCATTGGGAAGGTGATGTAATTCATTTATTAAACAAAAAAGAATATGGAATGAATATAGATTGTGAAAATAAAAATAAATACATTAGACTATTTACAAATTACGGATTTAATATAAGTGACATGATGATAAGCGATTTAACAATTGAAGTAGGAGGAAAAGAAGAGTGTTAAAGGAAAAGTAAAAAGATTAATTAAAGAACTTATAAAATTAAGAGATGATTTAGAAACAGAAAGATTATCAAAATTAAAGTTAATTATTAGGGGGAATAGATATATTAAAGATAAGAGATGATGTAGATTTAAAAGAACTTGAAAAATATCGGATACGAATTATTAGAATATGATAATTATTACAGAAAATATGAAAAAGATTATCAAGTTCAGATAAACATTTTTGATAGAAAAATTTTAGTATTTAAAAAAAGAAAAAATAGCAACTGGGGAGATTATATAGGGTATAGCGGAGAAGAAGAAAAAATAAAAGAATATACACAAGATTTAATCAAAGCAAATTTGGTGGTAAAGGAGTAAATAAGATATATGGAATACGAATACACAGATATAAAATTAACTGAAAAACAAAGATTAAAATTACAAGCATTATATGAAGCTGAAAATCCAAAACCAAGAAATAGAGAAGAAAGAAGAAGACAAAAATTTGGAAAGAAACGTAGAAGGAGTAAATAAGATATGAATAAAATAGATAAATTAAAAATATTTTTACAAGAAAATTATCCTAACGAACAGGCATTTAATACAAGAAACTTGATAGGTGACAATATGAGAACAGTATATGATGAAGATGGAATAATAGTTGATTATTGTTATGAGTATGAATATATAGAAATATTTGGTTTAACAGATGTAGAATTTGAAAATTTAATTGATGATTATGGAATGTTAAAAAATTTTAATGATGAGATGATGGAAGAAAATAGTATCAAGAATGAACGAAGTTCTATAGAAGAAGATATAATAATCTTAGAACAATTAATAATAGCAAATGAAAATTGTATTAAAAATGCTAAAAATAAAGACAATCCTTTTGTGACTGTTTGGAAAAAACAAAATATAGCAATAGAGCATATTATATCAGAATATAAAAGAGTATTAAAAGAGAATGAAATATTAAAGAAAGAAAAAGAGCAAGCTTGGGAAGAGTGGAATAATTTAGAACAGGGAAGTTATGAAACAGAACAAAAATTAAAACAACAAATTAAAGAATCACAAAGAGAGAATGAAGAATTAAAAGCAAGAATTAGAGAACATACATTATTGATTTCACCCTATTATGTAAAAGAAAACTATATTCCAATTCAAAAAATAAAAGATAAAATAGAGAGAATACAAGAAGAAGGGTATTGGCTATTTACAACTGATAGAGATAGCGATAACTGTGTAGAAGTTTTACAAGAACTGTTAGGAGGAAAAGAACAAAATGAGTAATGTTTATGATATGTCAGGCAAAAAGAAAATGATATTTACAGAAGAACCAGAACTAAATATTACATATAAAGAAATAATGAATACAATAATAGAAAATGCAACAGAAGAAGGATGTCATCAAATATTTACTTATGGTGGGATAGATATGTGCCCATCAGATATATTCGGACCAGAAAAAATAAATAAAGAGAAAGAATTATACACTTGTAATTATGAAGATATAGGATGCACTAAATGCTGGACTAATGCAATTAAAAAAGTAAAGAAGGAGTGAGAAAAATGGCTATAAAGAATTATACAACAACTATAAATGTAAATAAAACCATAGGAGAAATACAAGAATTATTAAGTAAACATGGGGCTACTGCGATTATGACAGAATATAGTAATGGAAATGTAACCGGATTAAGTTTTAAAATTATGACTTCCAAAGGAGAAGTTGGTATTAGGTTACCCTCAAATACAGACAGAGTTTTACAAGTTTTAAAAAATCAAAGAAAAAACAATAACCAAATTAAAGATACCTTTGACCAAGCAAATAAAGTTGCGTGGCGAATAATAAAAGATTGGATAGATGCTCAAATGGCAATATTGGAAACTGAAATGGTGGAAATGGAACAGATATTTTTACCATATGTTATGAATAATAAAGGACAAACTTTATACGAATCATTTAAAGAAAATAGAATATTATTGGAGGATAGTAATGACTAAAGAACTACAAGATGATATAAAAACAGACGAAATCAAATAAATGGAGGTACATATGACAATTAAGCATGTGCAAGAGATAATTAAAAAAGCTATGTATGAGATAGAAACAGTAGACTTTTTTAACAACGAAAAAAGAAGAGAAAATCAGAAAAAACTAAATAAAGCATACAATATATTGGATAAGTTTAACGATGAACTTATTAGAGAACAAATTAAAAACAAACAGAAGGAGGATACAAATGATTATACAGCAATGTGATATATGTAAAAGAGAAGTACCTATATTAGATACATTAATATTATATAAAAAGTCAATAGATTATTGTGAAAGATGTAGAAGTAAGGCAGAAAAGCTAAAGCAAGAATATAAAAGAGAAATTGAGTATGAATATTGTATTCTTGATAGTAGGCTAAAAGCAAAAGAAAAAGAACTAATTAAGAGATTAAAACAAAGATAGGAGGGACAAATGATGAGGCTAAGTAACGAAGAATACAAAGAAGCAAGTTTATGTTTAAAGAGATATAACTATAATTGCCTAAAAATTATGAACATAAGAGCAGATATAATGAGTATAGGTTCACCAGTATTAGATGGAATGCCTAAAGCACCATACAGTGTGTCAGATAGAACGTTAAAAGCAGTGGTAGAATTGCAAGAAAATGAGCATTTACAGAAGGCAATAAAAGAATACAAAGCAGTAGTACAAGCAGTAGAACTAGTTAACAAGGATAGTAAATACATATTTGAGGAATTTTATATTAAAAGCAAACCTAAATGGGAAATAATAAATTCTGGAATATCAGAAAGAACATTTGTAAGACGCAAAGGGGACTTAATATATGCAGTACATAAAGAATTAAAAAAGTTGGCGTAAAATTGGCGTAAATTTGACAAAAAAATGTGTTAAAATAGTAGTAGGTCAAAAAGGAGTTAGAGAAATCTAGCTCCTAAAAAAATAACAAAAAAATAATTTTGTTGACAAATTTCGACAGTATTTTTCTTTGTGGTATGATATAATCTCCTGCAAGGAGGTAAAGATATGTGTTTTAAATTTGAATGTAAAAATCATGGATTAGTGAATGTAGTATATTATACTATAAAACAAGGATATGTTCATAGACCAATACCAATTACAGCTAAAGTAGTAAATCTAGATAGCACTATTTTGTTCAAAGAAGATGACGAACATTATGTGTTGAAGTGTAAATGTCCTGAGTGCGATACAGAAAATACAATACAATTAGATGAAGGACAAAAAAATACGTATATTATTTATACGACAGAAATTGAAGGATGCAATACAGAGTCGAATACGAAAAGTGCTAAAGAATTTATTGAAAAGATTAGGAAATGCTGTTATAGTATAATAACAAAAGAAATAATAGAAGAATTAAATAAAGATTTTAAAAAATTCAAAGCAATAGAAGTAATGCAAATAAAAAATAAAAATCTTAATTATTCAATAAGTCCTACAGAATTTAAAAAAGTAATTGAAGAATTAATTGATGAAATAACGTAAACAAGAGCTTACAAAATAGTAGGCTCTTTTATTATGCAAGAAAGGAAAAATACAATATGAAAATAATGATAAGTCAGCCAATGAAAGGCAAAACAAATGAACAAATTAGAGAACAAAGGGCAGAATTGGTAACTAGACTACAAGAAGAAGGACTTGAAGTAGTAGATACAGTATTTGAGAATGCACCAGCAGATGAAGACATTGCAATATATATGCTATCACAATCTATAAGATATATAGGAAAAGTCGATGCTGTATATTTTATGAAAGGCTGGGAAAAAGCAAGAGGTTGTAAAATAGAACACGAAGTAGCAGTACAATATGGAAAACAAGTATTTTATGAAAATTAATTAAAATAATAACTTTGCCCTATCAAGCGGGCAGGCACAGAAATGTGCCATATAAAAGATAATAATAATACTAAATAAATTATTATACCAGTTGCTAGGTCGCTCCTAGATATGCGTAGTATAAAGTGTGAGGAACCTACGTTGAAAATAAAATTAAAACCTTCTACATATTGCGATTGTAGAGAACTGAAATCTCGTTAGCCTCATAAGCTAAAGGCAGTTGGTTTGATTCCAACCATCGCAACCAAGAAAAAGAAATATCTTTTGCGGAGCTATGTTCGTAGAACGTGGCTCTATTTTTCTATAATTATTATTTTGTATGTAGTGCTACAGAACTTATTTAGCTGAGAACGGCAAAGCTGAGAACAGCAAAAATGCCACTGAAACAAGCAGGTCAGCTAACTTGTTAAAGTAAATAGCATTACATAGAGCATAATATAAACACAAAAGAGGTATTTAGATGAGAGGTAGTATAATAGCGTCATACATCGATGAGGAATACAAGATAAGAAAAGCATACTCAAACAAGAAGAGACAAAAGTGCGTTGTCGAAGGTGAAAAGCAATGTAATATATGTGAATACAAACCTATATGTGAAGATAAGGAAGAAAAAAGATTTACATAATTGACAAAACTAAAATAAAGTGCTATAATAAGTAATGATGTACAATACGGTACATTATTAACAATTCGGACGCACAAATGTGCAGGAGGACTACTATGGGAAAAGACTATTGGGATGGTTCGTATGGAACCAGCAAAGAGGGTCAGCAGACTCTCGAGGATGACATCCTGGACGCAGGCATAGGTAAGTTCACTTATCCTTGCGGGAGTGGCACTATCAAGGAAACTCCGAACTCTATCAACGTATATTTTCCCGACTCCAGCAGCCCTGACGGACACTCTCACGAGGGAGTAAACAAACAGGGGCAGCACTACAAAAAGTAGTCAAAACGGAGACACTGATTATTTCAGTGTCTCTTTTTATATGCTGAAGAAATAAATAGGAGTATAATATGGAATTTAGAATAAATGGTACAAAGTGGACCATAGAAGAAGTAGATGAAGCTACAATAAAGACAAAACAAAAGTAGGTGAGTAAAATGGCAAATGAAAAGAATTTAAAACCAATTCGAACCAAGAGCGAAGCAAGAGAAAAAGGGAAAAAAGGTGGTATTAAATCTGGCGAAGTAAGAGCACAGCGAAAAACATTAAAAGAAGAATTACTGATATTATTAGAAACTAAAGTAGAAGATAAAACAATACAAGAAAAAATTAGTTTTTCACTTATTCAAGAAGCCTTATCTGGGAATGTAAAAGCATTTGAAACTATTCGAGATACAATAGGAGAAAAACCACAAGATAAAGTTAATATATCTGGAGAAGTAAATAACCCATTTTCAGGAATGTCTACTGAAGAATTAAGAAAGATATTAAATGAATAGTAATTTGAAAGAAGAATTAAAAAAACAAGCACGTTTAGAATTAGCCAGACGTGATTTTTTTGAGTATTGCAAATTAACTGCTCCAGATTTTTATAAAGATGATAGACAATTCTTAAAAGATATGTGTAGTGAATTACAAGACTTTTACAAAAGTGATGATAGAATTTGCGTAATAAATATGCCACCAAGACATGGGAAATCAAGAACAGCAGGTAAACTTGTCGAGTGGGTATTTGGAAACAATAATAAAGAGAAAGTAATGACTGGATCATACAATGAAATACTCTCAACTACATTTGCAAAATCAGTAAGAGATACAATAGCGTCAGAAAAGACAGAAGGAATAATAGTATATAACGATATATTTCCTAATACAAAGATTAAATTTGGCGAATCCAGTGCAAATAAATGGGCACTAGATGGAAGTGGACAAGCAAATTATTTAGCAACATCACCCAAAGGAACTGCAACTGGTTTTGGTTGTACATTAATGATAATTGATGACTTAATAAAAAATGTTGAAGAAGCATACAATGAAAATGTTTTGCAAAAGCAAATAGATTGGTTTAATAATACAATGCTATCAAGAACAGAAACAGGATTCAAATTGATAATTATTATGACAAGATGGTCTAGTAATGATTTGGCTGGTTATATATTAGAAAATTATGACAATGTAAGACATATAAATTACAAAGCAGTTCAAGAAAATGGGTCAATGCTATGTGAAGCAATATTAAATAAAGAAGATTATAAACTAAAAACAAAGAACATGAACAAAGATATTATATATGCTAACTATCAGCAAGAACCAATAGATGTAAAAAATAGATTATATACAACATTTAAAACTTATGAAAAATTACCGTCGGCACATTATATCATGAATTATACAGATACAGCAGATGAAGGAGCGGATTATTTATGTTCAATAGATTATCAGATGTATAACAATGAATATTATATCTTGGATGTTATTTATACACAAGAGTCAATGGAAATAACAGAGCCAGCAGTAGCAAGGATGTTAACAAAGGATAATGTGGGAAATGCGAATATAGAAAGTAATAATGGTGGTAGAGGGTTTGCAAGGAATGTGCAAAAAGAATTAAAACAGTTAAAAAATACTCACACAAAAGTAAATTGGTTTCATCAAAGCGAAAATAAAATTGCAAGAATATTAAGTAATTCGACAGGAGTAATGAATAACATTTATTTTCCAATTAATTGGGAAGATAGATGGCCAGAATTTGCAAAACATATAAAACATTATGTAAGAACTGGAAAAAATGAACATGATGATGCAGAGGATTGTTTAACAGGAGTTTATGAACACCCAAGACCAAATACAATACAATTTGGATATAACAATATAATTTAAAGGAGAAAAAAATGAGTTTTGTAGAAAAAATACAATATAAAGATGAATTTTTAAATAA
>ENA-UOJC01002860-UOJC01002860.1-human-gut-metagenome-genome-assembly--contig:-C104-NODE-2860-length-17603-cov-12.623775_pt1 | contig 17603 bp, 7 predicted proteins | sample MGYA00242339_ERZ723886 | MGnify/ENA metagenome assembly ERZ723886 | reverse complement strand
GATTTTGAATGACAGCGAAAAAAATTCTTAAACACCCTTGACAAAACGTATCAGAAGACACCCTGCTTTCTGCAATGGAAAGCGCAGGCAACAAAGAGTTTGAAAAAGACACGGAAAAGAAAGGACTGGGAACACCTGCGACCCGTGCAGCGATTCTGGAAAAGCTGGTATCTTCCGGCTATGTGGAACGCAAAGGCAAGCAGATTCTTCCCAGTGCAGAGGGGGTTACGGCAATCGCAAATATCCCGGATTACCTGAAATCGGCAAGCATGACCGCTGAGTGGGAAAATGAACTGCTGCGGATGGAACGGGGCGAAACAAAGCCCGCCGACTTCATGCAGGGCATCGGTGGATTGCTGGAACGAATGCTGGCAGACCTCCGGCAAATTCCGACCGTACAGGAATCACCTATTTATAATAAGGTATCTATCGGGAACTGCCCGGTATGTGGAAAGTCCGTCTGTGAAGGCAAGCTGAATTTCTATTGCTCTGACCGGGACTGTAAATTTGCCCTCTGGAAAGAAAGTAAATACCTTTCCGGCATGAAAAAGACGCTCACAAAGAAGATGGCAACTGACCTTTTGAAGAAAGGACGTACCTATGCAAAAGACTTCTACTCTGCCAAAAAGGACAAGACCTTTGCCGCAGACCTTGTTATGGCAATAGAAAATGGCAGGGCGCAGTACAGTCTTGAATTTCCGAAAACACCAGCTAAGAAGTAAGGAGGGAACGATTGGCGAAATTTAACGATATTCGGGAACTTGCCCAGCAGAACGCACGGTGGGTAAGCAATTCTCCGAAAGACTGGATGAACTATCTGGATGTGGCGGCACGGCTGTACCGCTATTCGTTCAAAGATACTCTGCTGATCCATGCTCAGCGTCCTGATGCGACCGCCTGTGCAGAGCTGGAAGTCTGGAACAAGAAAATGAACCGCTGGGTAAACCGTGGCGCAAAAGGCATTGCGCTTTTGGACGATGCCAGCCCACGGGCAAAGCTGCGCTATGTGTTCGACATTGCGGACACGCATCTGGTGCAGGGCGGCAGAACGCCGATCCTCTGGCGCATTGATGATTCGGAACACCAGCAGATGATCCTCGACCATCTGGCAGATACTTATGCTCTGACGCAGACGGACAGCATGAATGCTGCGCTGATGGAACTGGCACAGCAGTTGACCGCTGAAAATCTGGAAGAAGCGATGGATGGTCTGGAATATGAGGTGGCAGACACTTTTCTGGAAGGACTGGATGAAGATAACCTCCGTGTCCGTTTCCAGGAGTTAATGACCAACAGTATTTTCTATACCCTTTCCCGACGCTGCGAACAGGAACCGCTGGAAGTTTTGGAAGATGAGGATTTTATCCGTATTGTGGATTTCAACCAGCTTCCGGTTTTGACGTTCCTGGGCAATGCTGTTTCGGAACAATGTGAAGCGGTTCTCCGTGACATCGGACGGGAAATGCAGAAAATTTACCGAAAAGAAGTCACAGAACATCTTGCAAAAACTGCCGACAGCTTGTATAATACCAGTACGGACTTTAGCACATTAAAGCGTGAAACTGAAACGAACATCACTGAAGGAGGAAAACCGTATGGAACTGACTTATCACCGCAAGGGGGACTACCTGTTTCCGAACCTGACCGTACAGGACGAGCCGATGAGCATTGGGAAGTACGGGATGCTGCGCAGGACTTATCTGAGGGAAAACAAGAAGAACTGGTATCAGAGTATGCTGATGAGCGGCAGGCTGAATCAGCATCTGGCGCAGATCGACGAGCAGGCGGAGAACCGGATGGAAGAACTGATCGAGAGCCTGAACGAGAAGTATCCGGCTCCGAACAAGGAAACCGAACAGATGGCATGGGTGGCACATCAGAACAATCTGACCGCGATGGCGGAAGAGATCGTGCTGAAGGAATTGGTGTACAACTAACCGCTGACACAACCGAACAGGATTTGAGCGAAGCAGAGGAAGAAATTGCCTCTGCTTTTTCTCTGCCCAGTCTGCCGACCGTGGAACAGCAGATTCGGGCAATCGAAGCCCTGATGCAGGCCCAGTATGCCGATGAGATCACGATTCCGGCAGAAGTTGTGGATGAAATCCTGCGGACGGGAAGCAATCGAAGCAAAAGCCAGCTCCGCCTTATTTATAACTTTATGACCGAACAGACCCCGGAAGAGTATACTGCTTTCGTCAAAAAAGAGTATGGCGAGGGCGGCAAGGGCTTTGAGATCGGCGGCACAAAATATGCAGTCTGGTTCGATGAGTTGGGTATGCAGATCGCCGTTGGAGATACGGTTCGGAACGACCCCAAAAACAAAGCATTTCTGTCCTGGGAAGATGTCAGCTGCAGAATCCATCAGCTTCTGCAGCAGGGAGAGTACGCACCAAAGTCTGTCCTGGATGCAGCCCGTGGCAATGCTCTGCATGAACACGCAGAAGCCCTAAGCTATATGGAACGCGATATGGCAGAGGGCGTGGCAGAGATGGTCTTTGCCGATACGTCCATCTTCTCCGGCGGATACCCGGAACTTACAGAACGACTTGCAAAGTTGATTGACCAGCCGGAATTTCTGGCTGACCTGAACGAACGTCTTTTGGGACTGGCAGAAGCCTACGCCGAAGATAAAAGCGTGATGCGGATGCCGTTCTATCGCCCGGACAAAGTATCCGAACAGTTTCAGAAGTTTGCCCTCCCGTTCCAGCCGTATCAGGCAAGAGAGGGCTTTCAGTGGAATGAGCAGGAAGTCTTTATCACGGAAGATGAGATCAATGCTTTCCTTGCAGGCGGCGGGCCGTATTCGGATGGCAGGCTGGCAACGTACAGTTTCTTCCTTACCCATACAGAGAAAGCAGAACGCGCGGCATTTCTGAAAGACCGATACGGTGTGGGCGGCAGCAGTCATGCACTTTCCCGTGCAGATAATTCCCATGCCAGCTATGACGGCAGAGGTCTTGAACTGGCACGGGGCATCTATGGAAAGCCGGATGCGCTGGTAAAGCTGAACTGGAACCAGGCGGCTGAACGAGTTGCAAAGCTCATTGACCAGAGTTTGTATCTGAAGCCTGCGGATTACAGCCGGATGCCGAGTTACGAGCGTGAGCAGATGGCAAATCGGGTAATCGGTTTCTACCATCGTCTGCCTGATGAAGTAGAGCGTCCATTTAAGCGGGAATTGCTGAATGAGGATGCCAGAAAGAAACTGCCCACCATGCTGGCTGACCCGGAACAGGCGGTAGAGCTTCTGGAAAAGATGGATGCAGCACTTCTTTCCGTGCCGCTGGATTCCCCGGAATATGCGGAAAAATCAAAGACGCTTGCTGAACTGCACCAGTATGTTGAGGGAACGTACACGATCTTCCCGGAAAAGAAAAAGGCTGTTGAGATTCCTGTTTCTGAGACAGGACAAATATCGCTTTTCGATATTTGGGCGCAGGAACAGGAATCGAAAGAGCATTCAACCACCGCAGTGGTTGAAGAACCCCAGAAGCAGGCGGCAAAGTACAGCAGAAATGTCGGGGATTATCTCTATCTGGAAGATGACCGCCTTTATAAAATCGAACGTGTTACGGATTCTCTGATCTATCTGAAAGATATGGAGCGTCCTGCATGGGCGGCGCGGGTGCTTCGACCGAACCAGTATGATGCAGAACTGGCAAAGAATCCGCTGAATGATTATCTTCTGGCAGGGCAGGAATCTGCATTGAAAGATAGTCGCTGTGTTTACAAAGAATGTCTGTATTCCATGCTGGATGCGGTGCAGCAGAGTGAAATCTATCCGTATCTCCGCAACCGCGATGTGGATGCAGACGAAGCGGAAAAGGAACTTCGGAACAAGATTGACGAGCTGTTAGAGCAGAATGCGAAAACTGCTCCGCTGCATCTGGAAGCAAGCCAGAACTGGGAAAACTTCAAAGACTGGTTGGTAGAAGATATTTTCCAGCGCACCTATCAGGACGTTATTACGGACAGACGGGATGCCGTTGCACTGTATCAGGATAGCAAGGACGCACCGCAGTGGGTGCGCGGCATTATGGTTCCGTATGCAGCGGAAGAAAAGGCCGTTGAGCCGACCTTGCAGCCCCTGCCGCTGGATGCCGTAAACGAATATAACGCGCTGAAAGAGCGTTACCCGGATGCTCTGGTCGGCTATGAGCAGTACGGCAACTTTGAGTTCTACGGCGAGGATGCAAAGCGCGTTTCAGAACTTCTTGGCAGCAAGCTGTTGGAAAAGAAAACCGCACTCGGCAAGGTTGAGGTATCTGGTTTTCCGCGTGAACAGTGGGTTTCACAGGCAATGAAGCTCTGGAAGCAGGGGGAGAGCGTCTATCTGTCCGGCCAGCAGGAAGATGGAACCCATGCGCAGACAAAGTATTTCCGCAGAGAGGAATATCTGCCAGTCAATACCATCGTTGAACTGGACGATAGAGAGTTCCGTGTGGATTCGGTCAACTTTGAACAGGGAACGGTCAGCTTGCAGGACATGACCCTTGCAAAAGAAGCCCGGTATCCGATTTTCCGAACGGAACAGCTGGAGTACATTCGGCATCTGTACGAACAGGCAGATGTACCGATGGAAGAAGCGGTTGAAATCACAGTCTTTACGGCTCTGCACAATGCGGGTGTGGCCTACGAGGATTTCTCCCCGGAGCAGATGGATGTGATCTATTCGGTGGCAGAATCGGGTGGCGAGTTGGAAGAACTGCTGAATCCCGACTTCTCGCCGGAACAGATGCAGCTGATCGCGGATGTGCAGACCCGGACAGATGCCATCCATCGTTCGGCAGTGGACGATGTTTTGAATCCTCTTACTAGTAAGCCTATGACCCCGGAAGAGGTCAACCATGCACGGCGGCAGCACAACCTTCCGCTGGACAGTGGAGCCGAAACGGAACAGCCTGTACAGCCCAAACAGGAGCCTATGAACTTCAGTATTACGGACGATGATCTCGGCGCAGGAGGAGCCAAGACAAAATTCAAAGCAAACATCGAAGCCATCCGGCTGCTGCAAACGCTGGATGCAGAACAGCGGCAGGCAACCGCAGAAGAACAGGAAGTTCTCTCCCGGTATGTCGGCTGGGGCGGCATTCCGCAGGCGTTCGACGAGAAGAATGCGGACTGGGCAAAGGAGTATGCGGAACTGAAATCTCTGCTCCCGGCAGATGAGTACAGCGAAGCGCGGGCATCCACGCTGAATGCTTTCTACACTTCGCCTACGGTTATCAAGGCAATGTATGAAGCCCTTTCCAACATGGGTCTGAGCAAAGGCAATGTACTGGAACCGTCCTGCGGTGTCGGTAACTTCATGGGTCTTGTGCCTGAAAGCATGGAGAACATCAAGATGTATGGTGTGGAGCTGGACAACGTATCAGGACGCATTGCACAGCAGCTTTATCAGAAGAACAAAATTGCAGTGCAGGGCTTTGAAACAATGCAGTTCCCGGACAGTTTCTTTGATTGTGTGGTGGGTAATGTGCCGTTCGGCAATTACAAAGTGCCAGATAAGCGGTATGACCGCCACAACTTCCTCATCCATGATTACTTTATTGCAAAAAGTCTTGACCTTGTTCGTCCGGGCGGCGTGGTGGCGGTAGTCACTTCCAGCGGTACGATGGATAAAAAGGATTCCTCTGTCCGAGAGTATCTTGCCAACCGTGCCGATCTGGTCGGTGCAATTCGCCTGCCAAACAATGCGTTCCAGCGCAATGCGAACACAAGTGTTGTAGCTGACATTTTGTTCCTGCAAAAGCGTGACCGGGCGGCAGTGGAGCGGGCAGAGTGGGTAGACCTTGGCACAACGCCGGAGGGATACCCCATCAACCAGTATTTTGAGCAGCATCCTGAAATGGTGCTGGGTGAGATCACGACTGAAAGTACACAGTACGGCAAACAGGAAACCACGGTCAAGCCCATCGAGGGCGCAGACCTTGCACAACAGTTGAAAGCAGCCGTTGAGAACATCCATGCGGAAATCACTGAGCCGGAAATCACGGACGATGAACTTGACCAGAACGCAGAACCACTTCCGGCAGACCCAAACGTGAAGAATTTCAGTTACACCAATGTGGACGGACAGGTCTATTACCGTGAAAACTCCTATATGAACAAGGTTGACCTGCCTGCGGTCACGGCAGAGCGTGTGCTGGGGATGATTGCCCTGCGGGAAACCACACAGAAATTGCTGGACTGCCAGTTGCACGATGGTACGGATGCCGAAGTGGAACTGCTGCAAGGAAAGCTGAAAGACCAGTATAAGCGGTTCACAGCGCAGTATGGTCTGATCAACAGCACCGCTAACAAACGGGCATTCCGGCAGGATAGCAGCTATTGTCTGCTGGCATCTCTTGAGATTCTGGACGAGGATAAAAACCTCAAGCGGCTGGCAGATATTTTTACCAAGCGCACCATTCGCAAGCCGGAACCTGTGACCTCTGTGGATACGCCGAGTGAAGCCCTGGCACTCTCCATCGGAGAAAAAGCAAAGGTCGATGTGCCGTTTATGGCTGAACTTTGCGGAAAGACAGAGCAGGAAGTAACCGAAGAACTGGCGGGCGTTATCTTCCGCAATCCTGTCACACAGGCGTGGGTGACGGCAGACGAATATCTGTCCGGCAATGTCCGGGAAAAGCTGGAAACGGCAGAAACCTTTGCTGCAAACCACCCGGAGTATCAGGTCAATGTCGAGTATCTCAAGCGGGTACAGCCGAAAGATTTGAATGCTTCGGAGATTGAAGTGCGGCTTGGTGCAAACTGGATCAAGGCAGAGTACATTACGGACTTCATGGAGCGGGTGTTCAAAACGCCGAGTTACTATATCGGAAGTTCCATCAAAGCAACCTATTCGGAGATCAGCGGTGCATGGAATATCAGCGGCAAGTCGCTTGACCGGAGTAATCCCCGTGTGACGAACACCTATGGCACAATGCGGGTCAACGGCTATCGACTGCTGGAAGATGCGCTGAATCTCCGGGATACCAAAATTTACGATACCATCTATGAGGATGGAAAAGAAAGGAGAGTGCTGAACAAAAAAGAAACCATGCTGGCGCAGCAGGCACAGGAAGCGATTCGGGATGCGTTCAAGCAGTGGATTTTCAAGGATTTAGACCGCAGAGAGGAACTTTGCAAGGTCTACAATGAGCGGTTCAATGCGATTCGTCCCCGTGAATACGATGGCAGTCACATCAAGTTCGTGGGCATGACCCCGGAAATCAGCCTGATGCCGCACCAGAAAAATGCAGTGGCGCATATCCTGTATGGCAATAATACGCTGCTGGCGCATTGTGTGGGTGCTGGCAAGACCTTCCAGATGATCGCTGCCGGTATGGAAAGCTGCCGTCTGGGTCTGGCGCAGAAGAATCTTTATGTTGTGCCGAACCATCTGACGGAACAGTGGGGTGCAGACTTCCTGCGGCTGTATCCGAATGCCAATGTGCTGGTGGCAACGAAAAAGGATTTCGAGCCATCCAACCGAAAGAAGTTCTGTTCCCGGATTGCCACGGGCGATTATGATGCTATCATTATCGGGCATTCGCAGTTTGAGCGGATTCCGCTTTCCCCGGAACGGCAGAAATCCATGATCGAGCGGCAGATTCAGGACATTACCTTTGCGATTGCAGAAGCAAAGGCAGAGGACGATGGCAAGAGTTTCACGGTCAAGCAGATGGAGAAAACAAAGAAAACCTTGCAGGCAAAACTTCAGAAGCTGAACGACCAGAGCCGCAAGGATGATGTAGTTACATTTGAGCAGCTTGGTGTTGACCGCCTGTTTGTGGACGAGAGCCATTTCTATAAAAATATGTTCCTCTACACAAAAATGCGGAACATCGCTGGTATTGCTCAGACCGATGCACAGAAGTCCTCGGATATGTTTGCAAAATGTCAGTATCTCGATGAAATCACTGGCGGCAAGGGTGTGACCTTTGCAACAGGTACGCCTGTATCGAACAGCATGGTAGAGTTGTATACCATTATGCGCTACTTGCAGTATGACACCTTACAGAAACTTCATCTTGGACATTTTGATAGCTGGGCGGCTTCGTTTGGTGAAACCGTTACAGCGATTGAATTGTCCCCAGAGGGAACGGGCTACCGTGCAAAGACGCGGTTTGCCCGTTTTTTCAACCTCCCGGAACTGATTTCACTGTTTAAGGAGTCCGCAGACGTACAGACGGCGGATATGCTGAACCTGCCTGTGCCGGAAGCAGAGTACATCAATGAGGTGCTGAAACCCAGTGAAACGCAGCAGGAAATGGTGAGCAGCTTTGCCGACCGTGCAGAGCGTGTGCGGAACGGAAATGTCGATCCGAGAACCGATAATATGCTCAAAATCACGAACGACGGCAGAAAGCTGGCCTTGGATCAGCGGCTTATCAATGACCTGCTGCCGGATGAGCCGGAAAGTAAGGTCAACCTCTGCGTGGAGAATGCCTATCAGGTATGGGAAGAATCCACGCCCGACAAATCCACCCAGTTGATTTTCTGCGACTTATCGACCCCGAAAGCAGACGGAACATTCAATGTGTACGATGATGTCCGGGAAAAACTGGTGGCAAAGGGAATCCCCCGTGAGGAGATTGCTTTTATCCATGAGGCAAATACCGAAACCAAAAAGGCAGAACTGTTTGCAAAGGTGCGCTCCGGTCAGGTGCGTATCCTGCTTGGTTCGACCCCGAAACTTGGTGCTGGTACAAACATTCAGGACAGACTGATCGCCCTGCATCATCTGGACTGCCCGTGGAAGCCCTCTGATCTGGAACAGCAGGAAGGACGCATTCTTCGTCAGGGAAACCGCAACCAGAAAGTGAAGATTTTCCGTTACGTCACAGAGAATACGTTCGATTCGTATATGTGGCAAATTCTGGAAAATAAACAGAAGTTCATCTCGCAGATCATGACCTCGAAATCTCCTGTTCGTGCCTGCGATGATGTGGACGATACCGCGCTGACCTATGCAGAAATCAAAGCATTGGCAACGGGAAATCCCTACATCAAGGAAAAGATGGATTTGGATATTCAGGTCAGCAAGCTGAAGCTGATGCGGGCCAACCACACCAGCCAGATTTACAGCCTGGAATCGGATATTGCACGGCGGTATCCGGCAGAAATCACGGCAGCGAAAGAGCGCATAGCAGGTCTGAAAACTGACCTTGCAGTGGCAAAGCCGTTGCTGGAACAGGACAAGGAGAAGTTCTCCATCACGGTGGAGGACAGGGTTTATACCGACCGCAAGGAAGCAGGCTCGGCAATTCTTGCAGCCTGTGCCGCAATGAAGATCGCTAAGACAGAGGGGCAAATCGCAGATTTGGGAGGGTTTGCAATCAGTTCCCGGTTTGATGCGTTCGCCCAGACATTCAAGCTGACCATCAAGCGGCAGAGCAGTTATACGATTGAACTTGGCAGTGATCCGGCTGGCAATATCCAGCGTATTCTCAATGCGCTGGCATCTATCGAAAAGACACTGCCGCAGGTGGAGCGCAGATTGGAAACCTTACAGCAGCAGTTGGCAGAAGCAAAGGAAGAAGTGCAGCGTCCGTTCCCGCAGGAGGCGGAATTAAACGAAAAATCTGCACGGCTTGCAGAATTGAATGCCCTGCTGGATATGGACGAAAAGGGGGATGATGCGGCTCTTGGCATGGATGAGGAAGTAACGGATAGCGAACTTCCTGCGCCGAAACGTGAGATTGAGCGGAGTGCAGACAGCGTAAAACGTCCGTCGATCCTTGCACAGCTTCACGAAAAACAGGCAGAACGCATGGCAGAGCCGAAAACGCAGAAAAAGAAAAGTCACGATATGGAACTGTAACTGAGAATGCCCCGTCAGATCTCCGAAAGGAAATCTGATGGGGCGGATTTTGTAAAGGAGGGCATGAATGGCAGATAAGCGGGCAGACCAGCTCAAAGAAATCACGGAACGGTTGGAACAGGGCGTAAAGGACATTTTTACTTCGGAAATGTATACGAAGTACCTGCTTACAATGTCGAAATTCCACAATTACAGCTTCAATAATACGCTGCTGATCGCAATGCAGCGTCCAGATGCTACGTTGGTGGCTGGGTACAATGCCTGGAAAAATAAGTTTAACCGCTATGTGAAAAAGGGTGAAAAGGGCATCCAGATCATCGCGCCTGCCCCGGTAAAGGAACGGGAAGAGAGGGAGAAAATCGACAAGGACACCGGACTTACGGTGCTGAATGAGAGCGGGGAGCCGGAAATCGAAGTGGTGGAGAGGGTGATTCCCCGGTTCCGGGTAACAACGGTTTTCGATTATGCCCAGACAGACGGAGAACCGCTGCCTACGCTGGAAGTGAATGAACTGACTGCCCGTGTCAAGGATTATACCCTGCTGAAAGAGGCAATCGAACAGGTATCTCCTGTGCCAATTCGTTTTGGAGAGATCGAGGGCAACGCAAAAGGTTATTACAGCCACATGGACAAAGAAATCTGTGTTCGTGCCGATATGGGTGAGAGCCAGACCATCAAGACGATGATCCATGAGGTTGCTCATGCCATGTTGCATGACAGCGACCAGATGAAACAGCGCGGCGAGGAAAAAGACCAGCTTACCAAAGAAACAGAAGCGGAAAGCATTGCATTTACGGTTTGCTCGGCACTTGGCATTGATACTTCGGACAACTCGTTCCCGTATGTAGCAAGCTGGGCAAGCGGCAAGGAACTGAAAGAATTGAAAGATTCGATGGATACGATTCGATTGACCGCTGCTGATTTTCTTGAAAAACTGGAAACGGCGGTGGCAGAAAGGAGTGTGGAGCGCATGACGGCGATGGAATATGCTGAAAAGCTGATTGCGGACAAGGAACGGGACAAAACCGTTTTTGACAACAGCCAGCGAAATCTCATTGTAAACTTTGCTTACAAGCTGGATGACCGGGTGGCAACGGAAGAACTTGCCAACAATCTGGCGGCTGCGGCTGAAAACACGGAAGAAATCAATCGCCTGATGTGGGAAGCAGAGGAGAAGATCGAAAGTCTGCCGGATGGCATGATCGGTCTTTCGGAAATGCACGAATATGGGTATCTGAAAGATGATGTTCTGCCGCTGACAAAGGAAGGCGCACGGGAGTGGCATCGGCTGGGCGAACGGATTTACCCGCTGTTTCAAGATGGCACGGCAGGAGATTTCGCCAGTCAGGAAGAGATCGAACAGCATGATGGCATTTTCGGAATCAAGGCTGACGCATGGAGTGCAATTTTGCTGGAAAAGAACGAAGAGTATCTGGAAGATGAGTATGCCCGCCCGGACGCTGCACTGACGGTGATAAGCCGGGAGCAGGCTCTGCGCCTGTTTGATGAGGGCAAGCAGATTTATCTTATCCGTATCAGTCCGTGGCCGGTTCTTGTCACAGAGCGTGAAGAAATTGAACGTGGAAGTGACTATTTCCAGATTGCCCAGGAAGATTTGGAAAAGGACAAGCAGAAAGCAATGGAAAACAGCGAGAAAGCACCCGTTGAAAAGCTGGCGGCAGACCTTGATGATTTCGCCTTCGACTTCGATTTCTACCACTATAAGGACAGTGTGGAGGATCGGGAACAGGCAGTTGAAGCACTGAAAGAACAGATTCAGGCTGGGGATATTCAGCCGATCAGGGAATGGCTACAAGTTGCAGTGGAGGAATCAGAGGGAGAGTCCGCAGAAAAGGCGGCAGAGCTGATAACCCGGCTGGATGCGTTGGTCAAGGAGCAGAAGCTGCTTTCTGGCAGCGAAAAGCAGTTTGGCATCTACCAGATCACTGCCCGTGACCAGGAACACGACTACCGCTTTATGAATCTGGACTTTGTAAAGCGGCACGGGATGGAAGTAAACCGTGCAGACTATGAACTGGTCTATACCGCGCCTCTTACGGAAAAAGATACACTTGAAGCTATTTACGAACGTTTCAATATCCAGCGTCCAACGGATTTTACCGGGCATTCGCTTTCCGTCAGTGATGTTGTGGTGCTGAACGATGGCAAGTCCATCAAAGCCTGCTATGTGGACAGCATCGGCTTTGCAGAGTTGCCGGATTTTTTCAAGGAAAGAAAGATGGATTTGAAGAAAGAAACGATTCTGGATGAACAGTTGCAGGAAATTGAAATCTTTGATAAACCCGGTCTTTTCAGCAACAGCAGACTGCGGGATGAGGATGTGCCGGATGGATTGTACCGCTATGACCTGCGCGGGTCGGACTATGATCCGGGGCAGCCGATTCTGGTGGAGAAAACAGTGATCGTAAACCATGCGGCATCTGTTCTGATGGCAGAAGAACTTGACCTTGGCGCAGGCGGTCGGCTGGAACTGGGCGAGGAAGGGCTGAACTTCACGGGTGGATTGCTGACTGTACGGGAGTTTATGGAAGAACAAGAGCATAAAAAGGATGGCTTAATACACGGTGACTCCGACCAGATTGCAGTTGAGGGTCATGTTGGTACATGGTATGCGATTGATGAAACGGAGGTCGGTGGCGAGAAGTTCTTCCTGCTGGAGCATGAGGAATACGGGGATGAAGCTGCCTGCGTTGCGGTCAATGAGCAGGGAAAACTGGTGGCAGAAGATTTGTGGAACGGCTTTGATGAGGACTTTCAGGATGCCGTAAAGGAGTATTTTGCAGAAAAGAATCCGACTTCACAAAAAGAAGAACAGGCTGTGCCTGTGGCAGAGGAAAGCCGCACGGATAATTCGGATGTTCCGGTTTATTACGAATCTTTTGCCTATGCAGCAGAGAATGGCGAGGTGGATTTGTACCGCATTTCCAGACAGCTCAATGAAGATTGCAGAAATGCCATTGAAGAAGCGATTGCAGACAATTTCGATGGAATGCACCTTGCAGACGATGCTACGAAATCCGTCGTTGAACAGTTCGGCATGGAGCGTATGGGCTATATTCTGGCGTATACGCTGAATTATAACAATCACGATGGACGGTATTCGCACAGCAATAAGGAATGGGCAGAGACCACCTGTAAAGGAGAACGCGGTAACAACATTCGTCCTGACTGGATCGTGCGCAGTCACCCGGCTGTGCTGAACGGATTTGTGGATATGTACCGCAAAGAACTTGAGGCTGAACAGCAGAGGGAGCCGGAAAAGCCTTTTGTGCAGCAGTTCTATGTTGTGACAGATTTGCAGACCAATCCGATGCAAATTGAGAAGTTCGGGGATCTCGATGATGCAATGTCTTGCTATCAGCAGGTTCCGAATTTTCATCTAAAAGCCCTTGGCGTAGAGAAAACGCCTGACCCACTTCCGGGCAGTCTGGACATTGTGCAGTGCAAGAACGGTATCGACACGATTGTGGAGGACTACAAGAAAGTTCCGGGCTGGGATAATCCGTATATCCAGAATCATGTTGTTGCATTGGTGGCAGAAGCATTGAAAGTGCAGGATGTGGCGGTAGCCTATGAAATCAACGATGGCTATTTTTACATCCAGACCAGCGAGGATGGCTATGACTATACCTTATATAATAAGGACTTCACGGTAATGGACGGCGGTATCATCGAAGTGGATGGATATAGACCCGTGCAGGAAATGATGGAAGAAGTTCTGGCAGAACACGAACACAGCGTTTCTGAGTGTGGTGTGATTAGTACTGCGTATCTTCAGGAACAGTCCTACCGTGCAGAAACACAGCGGGCAGAAGCAATGAAAGAAAAGCTGGCAGCAGAGAAGCCTGCGCCGGAAGCGAACATCAGCTTTTATGTGGCAGAGTGTGCAGAGTTTCCGGTGATGGGAGAGTTCCATGACAATCTGACATTGGAGCAGGCATTGGAAATCTACGATAAGATTCCGGCAGAACGGATGAATGGAATCAAGAGCATCGGCTTTTCCCTTGAGGATGGAAGCATCTATTCGGGAATGTTTGACCTGATGGTAGGTGGAGAGGTGCAGGCAGAGATCGTCAACCATATCCAGCATTACCGGGAAAGCCCGCTGGTGCAGAAAGCGATTTCGGATATGAAAACGCTTTTGGAAAAGCGGCAGGCAAGCAAGGAGTTAGAGGAACGCCCCAGCACCCGGCAGTCTGTTCGTGAAGCGTTGAAGAACCGCAAAAAGGTGCAGGAACAGCAGTCCAATCAGGAACAGGAAAAACCGAAGAAGGCAAAGAAGAAAGGAGAAATGGAACTGTGAGCAAGGTGAAGTTTAATGCAGATGAGATGATGGTTATGGCAATGTTTGAGCAGCCGACACGGACGGAAACCATGAGATATATCGAGGAAGTTGTTCCGTTTGTCGAGGACGATGTTGAAGTTTTTTCGCTGGTAGCATCGACCATGAAAAAGATGCGCTCTATTTCGGACATGGAATTTTCCAGACTTGACCTTAAACCGTATCTTCAGGATGTGGTGGCAAAATGAATATCAATCAGTATGCGGTCTATCAGCTGAAAGAAAGTGCAGAACTTGCTGCGTATCGGTCACGTTCATATCAGTATTTGACGGAACATCATTTTCAGGTGATCGTACAAAATTATCAGCAGGCGTATTTTACCAAGTTGTTTACATCGGACACACCAGAGATGATTCGGAAACGGTTGGAAGAGCATCGACCGAAGAATTTCCGTGGCCGTCCATTTGGTGTCGGTGATGTGATTGTCATAAACCAACAGGGAGAAATTACGGCGTATTTTGTGGATAAGGACTCCCTTGTTGTGGTTGCTGGCTTTATCCGCAGTAGTAGTTCTGGCATTCTGGTTACACTTGACACGAAAAATCTTTTTATAGATGGATGTGCTGGAACGTGGATGGCAACCGAAGAATGCGTAGTAGAAAGCCAGCACTTTTTTCTGATGCAGCATGAAGTCTATAAGGAAAAGGCACCGAACGTGATTGTAGATGCTTCTGGCAAACTGGTTTCCACTGAAATCCGAAAAGGGTTGGATGAGGATGCCAGAAAAAAGATTCTGGATTATCTGCATCCACCGCTGATGGAAAAGCCGATGAACCAGAAGACGTCACTACACCAGATGGAACATTATCAGAAGTTCTATGAGAACGGGGAATATGTTCGGGCCGTAGAATCAACTACGGAACAGAACTACAATATGATTGATGGCTGTGCCAACAATCTCCCTAAGCCCCGCATAATCAACGGACGGGAATCCGTTCTTGATAAATTGCGAATCAGGCAGATGGCACGGGAAAAGCAAAAGAGTAGCCAAGAGCAGTCGGCTGATATGGAACGGAACAGGAAGTGATCTGTTGTTGCCCGGATGCAGAGGGTTCCCTGCAAACAGGCGTTGGAAGAAATATTTCAGGATCGCTTTGTGGAATTACAAAATGGTTTCTTGAAATACAGGGACGCTTAAAGACTGAAAATAGTGCAAGAGCCACCATAGGCTTACCCAACAAAAGGGTAGCGTATGGTGGCTCTTTTTTGCTTAAAGGGTCTGTTCTGTTCGCTGGGTGTGATCTCGAATGTGGTGCTGCCCCAAGATGTTGTCAACATTGGCACAGGCTGTTCGCAATTCTTTTTGATAATCTTTATAATAGGTGTAGGTGTCGTATTGCGCCGCTTTCAAGGCAAGCAACCGTTCTTTTTCAAGCTTCAAATCTTTCATCTTCGGAAGTGAGTCGTCTGGATTTTGTGCTTTCAGAATCTGGACGGCTTTTTCATGCTTCTCAATTTCATCGGCATGATCCTTGCGGAATTTTCCTTTGAAGCAAGCTTTCAAAAATTCATTGTAGGTGGATTTTGTGGAAAGGTACTGACCCAGATAGTGAATCTGCTCGTTTACAGATTTGATTTGTGCTTCAGTGTCCTTTGCCTTTTGCCGTGCATCGTACATCTGTGAGGTGATGCTATCGTAGGTTGACTGTAAATTTTCTCTGGTGTCAAATCCGTTTTCCTGAATGTAAGCTACGGTCTTTGCCATCTGCTGAAGATTGGAAATTTTAACTTTTTGAGCATAAGCTCTGCTCTGTTGAGCCTTAATACAGTTCTGCAAGTCCACAACAAGACGCAGATCAGAGCGAATGAAGAGAATGGCAATCGGGTCTGCATGGTAATCGGGCATGGTCTGTCGTTGCTTTTCTTCTTGCTCAGCAGCAAGTGCATTGGCTTCAAAAAGATTGAGCAAATAATCTTTATCAAAATTTGTGCCTAAAGAGCGACCAGAAATGTACTTCTCTCGCTCTGGATGCAGATAGCTATATCTTCCCCGATTTTCTTTCACGTGAATCTTATACTTTTCAAATAACTGGCTTTGAAAATCTTCAAACGAAATTGCGGAGGAAGAAATCTCTGAAACGGCATTCCGAACAAACTGCTTACGAGTCTGAAATGTTGTTTCCATTGGATTCATGCCATCAGCAATGATCTGTTCGTTTATATCTTCCAGCTCTTTCTGCCCTCGCTTTTGCAACCAGTATTCAGCTTCAGTGATTTTATGTTGAGCCGGAGAGAGAAGATCGACCTGATACAGATTTTCACGCTGGCATAGATTCATAAGTTCTTGCTGCAAGTATTTTAGATAATCTTTTGTCAGGTGATGTTTGTATCCTGCTTTGCAGTCAATGCTGCGTGTGGTGTATGACTGTGGCTCTATGTCTAGTTTCCGTAAGCTGTTGATTATGATATGAACATGGATGTTGCCACTGCCATTATGTCCATCCGTGTGAGTACAAACCAATGCTTGATGGCCGGGAAGATGATTCTTCACAAATTCAAGTCCCAGGGTTTGTGCTTTCTCGCCAGTAAGATGGTGTTCGTCTTTATCGCGCGGATCAAAACTGATGATATAGTGATGGGACTTGACTTCGTCGTATCGGTAGTTTTTTCGATACTGGTCATTGAGCATTTCGCACTCAAGATCAAAGGTGTCGGGATTGCAGTTTACTCCATTCATGTGAAATTCGCTGCGGAGCGTCATGCTCCCATTTTCATCAAGGAGCGGTTTTAAGTGTCGTTCATCATGCTGATATTTCAAATAGCAGACTGCCGCACTGTAATCAGCGTTTTTTATTGCGATGTGTTTTAACACGGCCATGATAGGTTCCCCCTAATTTGATTGCTTCTTGCCGAAGCTGCCATAATGCAGTGAGATGGCGGTTGATCTCGTCCTGCATTGACTTGGAATAGAAACCGCCAGAGTGGAAGTATTGGGCAATCTGATTCAGGTTGTTGCCGATGGCAGAATACTCAGCAATCAGTTTTTGAAGTTCGGGAAGTTCTGCAGTGATGTTGTAGTGGACTTCGATGCGTTCGTCCAGCGCACTCTTCCTGACATAAACGGCAACCGGATAGCCTGCCTGTTCAGCAGAAATGGAAATAGAAGCGTACTCGGCATCCGTAAAACGTACCATTACGTTATTTGTTCTTTTTATCTGCTCGCACTTTTTTCTTCTGCCCATAGATAGAAACTCCCTTCAAATTTATTTGCGAAGCAAATCCCGACAAGCCGTAGGCGGTCGGCTGCGACCACTTTAGTGGAAGCCAAATAGCCAAAATCAGAGATTTTGTGCGTACCGAGGGAATGGGGAAGCGGAATCCCCATCAAGATTGCCGGTAACGAAAAATCACGAAAGTGAATTTTGAGTTACTCCAGGCGAATCTTGCCCTACTTACGGTGAAGCCGTTGCCTTACGCATTTTTCGGGTT
>ENA-UOJC01002854-UOJC01002854.1-human-gut-metagenome-genome-assembly--contig:-C104-NODE-2854-length-17635-cov-302.261164_pt1 | contig 17635 bp, 19 predicted proteins | sample MGYA00242339_ERZ723886 | MGnify/ENA metagenome assembly ERZ723886 | reverse complement strand
TGCAGCTCGTACCAAGGACTCACGTCATTTCTATGCCACCGACCGTTACTGTGGTGGCATATATGTCCGCCGATTTTCCAGCAAGGCGTCTCGTGATGGGTGGGTTTCCAGGGATTCTAGACGGTACGCCATTACCTATCGCCAGGCTTTCAGCGCAAACACATCCTATATTTTCTCTATGTAATGCAAGGAGGCTTGATTGTCATGCAGTACACACCTCGTGCAATTGCCACTGTCGCCACTGAGGCCGTGCAGCGTTATATCGACACCGCCCGGCCTTATGATCGTGAGCTGGTTGCCCGTGTCTGGGCCGACCTTACCCATGAGATCGTCTTCGATCCCTTTACCGGACGTGTCGAGCATGCCCGGGATGCGTCTTACTGGAATTTCGTGTTCCGCGATGTTGCAATGGAGTTCGATGAGTGGCTTGGGCGTCATGGTCTCCATGGGTCTCTTGTCGAGCGTGTGGGTCGTGTTGTTCTGGATTCGTGTCGTGCGTTTGTGGGTCTCGAACGATGCTGTGAACCGGGGGGGAGGTGATTGTCATGTCCAGCTTGTCCGTGGTCATCATCGTCTTTGTCTCTCTCATCGCAGTCCTTGTCGACCTCGTGGTTTTCGTCCATCTCGTCACCGCCGTGGTGTCGTCTGAATTGAGATCCCAGCGCGGCGAGGAGCCGGACGCCCACCGCACGGTCATGTGGTGTACCGTCTGGGTTGCGGTCGCCGTCGTCGCCGTTGTCGTTGCCGGCATTGCCTCCGCCCTGTGAGGCCTGTCCGCCTTTATATGGCAAGTCGCCGACCCCATGGGTGTCATGGTGTCGGCGACTTGTTGAGCCTCTATATTACTATAAGAGTCTCTACTACTCCAATTTAATGGTATCACATGACACTCACGTGTCAAGTTGGCGTGTCATTTCAGCTTCCGGTCGATGCCCTCCAGCAGGTCGAGCGCCCGCGTGACCTTGTCGTACATGTTGAGGTTGCGCTTGTCCCCCCTGTAATGGTACTCCCAGATGCTCGCGGGAATGTTCGCGGTGCGTTTGAGCAGTGTCTGCAGATCCGCGAGAATGCCCACGATGCGGTTGTACATGTTGCGCTTGTCCTTGTCCGGGCCGTAATGATATTCCCAGACATTCTTGGGGTCCACTGCCATATTGGTGCCTCCTGATGGTTGTCCCAGTAGTTGGTTTGCCTTGTTGATGACGTACTTGACGTCAAGTCCGTTCGGAGCGAGGTCGGGGCATGTGGTGTGCGTGGAACCGGGAATCTCCCGATGCAAATACACATTGCCCCTCACCCCGTCATGCCAGAGTCGCTTCCATCCGTGGCGTCTGGCGATGTCGGCACAGAGGCGTGCCGAGGCGTCCATGCACGCGCGGGTGCACTTGGCCTGCGGCAGTCCGCCCTCATGCTCGATGCTGATGCCGGTCTGGTTGGACAGCCAGTCCGAGTCGCTCCATGGCGTGTCGGACTCGCGCACATACTGGTGGATGGTGCCGTCGGCCCCGATGCCATAGGTGGCCGACGTGCCGCGCGATGCGTCCTGGAACGTGGCGTCCGTTCCGGCGAGGTACCCTGCCATGATGTGCAGGGTGATGTGGTCGACGTGGTTGCCGCCGCGTCCCGGCGTGTAATTCGGTGTGCCTATCCATGTGATCCGGTTGCCCATATTGTGTCATTTCCTTTCGCCGTGCTTGGGTTCCACCTTGGAGAAGATGGCGCCGATGGGTGAGTCCGCCAACCGTGGTTCCACCGCGCAGGCGTTCTCGAGGATGCTGGAGCATTCGATCGCGATGATCGCCGTGGCGCAGATGATGGAAAGGTCGAAGGGGAGGCCGATGCTGCCGCTGATGTCGAGCATGTCGGCGACGGCGGCGAGCACGAGGATCAGCAGGTACACCGCTTTATGCAGCAGGCCGCCCTTCATGGTGCGCGAGGTGACGGTCTGGGTGGTGATGGCGGCGATGATGCCGGTGAGATAGTCCACGACCATGCACGTGAACGAGAATCCGATGAATCCCATGGCGGCGTGTGACAGGGTGTGCATGCTATATCAATCCTCCTATGAGTTGTTGGAACGATGATTTGACGGCCACGGTGTCGAAGCGGAGCGCCCCGGCGTCATAGGTGGCGCGAAGCCGGCGGATGAACGGCGTGGAGCGGGTGACCAGCTGGGTGTGTTCGTCCACGGCGTGCGGGTCGAAGGTGACACGCTCGGCGGTGGAGGGGAGGCGCCGGGAGATCCAATGCGAGACCACACCGTCGGTGTCGTCCACGTAGAGCCCGAATTCGCCCATGGTGGGTGTGTGGATGCGGATCGACCCCACGGCGGTGGGCGGGATGGGGGAGACGAGCGCTTCGCTGCCGTCCTGGAACGTGTTGCCGATGGCGTATTGCGCGTAGTCCTCGTCGTATGCGGTGATGAACCGTCCGAAGCGTGTGGAGGCGACCTTGGTGCTGAACCCCCCGTAGTCGGCGAGTTCGACGCAGAGGAACCCGTCGCAGTAGGTTCTGAACTGCTCCATGCGTGAGAGCTGGTTGGCGACGTCGATGCGGTAGCGTGCGAAATACGGGTTCGCCAATGTCACCGCATTGGCGAGCATGACGACGCGCGTCTTGTCCTTCCACCGGTCGATGGTGGAGTAGAGCTCGGAGAACTGCCTGGCCTCGTCGGGCAGGAACCGGAGGTTGTTGGGGATGGCCTCATCGAATATGAGCAACGTGACGAGTGGGTAGGGGATGGATTTGATGTTGCCCGCCTGCGAGAGTGCACCGAACCAGCAGCAGGTGCCCCACTCCAGCGAGTCCCCGTCGCCGTCGCGTCGGGCGATCTCGCCCCTGTTGCCGTTGACGCGGAACTCATGGTCGGGGAAGAACTCCCGCAGGTCGTCGAAGAAGGATTCCTTGCCGTGCTGTTCGGTGTCGTAGCGCCTGAGGTAGAAGAACTGCTCGCCGGTCTTCAGATAATTCCTGACCCCCCAGCGTTTGAACGCGAACGTCTTGCCGAGGCCGCGCGCGCCGACGACCATGTTCCACATCGCATTCCGGGAGAGGATGCGGTGCGGCGAGTAATAGTCGTCGGTGGTGAGCACGCTGGTTTTGGGCATGCGTCCATTATATTACACGTAGCGGCGTATCTCCCACATGACCGCCCCCCGCATCTGGGTGGCGGCGTCCTTGTACACGGGGCCCATGCCGGGGCCGCCGTGGCCGATGCATCGCGGGCCACCGGTCATCATCTCCACATGATCGTAGGAGGGGTTGCGCCAGCTCCACGCGAGCAGCAGCAGGTCGCCGGCATGGCTTCCGGCGATCGCCTCGGCCACGCTGTCGCGGTCGGAATGGTAGACCTGCGTGCCCTTGCCGACCATGGCTCCGGTCCATGTGCCGACGTCGACACCCAATGAGTCCTGGTAGGCGCGCCAGATGGTGCTCGAGCAATCCCCGTAGCCGGTGTGGAGCGGGTCGAGGCGTCCTCCCGCCTGTGAATACGCGAACCGTCCCTCCCATGATTCGTAGAGCTTCAATACCTTGTCGCCCTTGGAGTCGCCGGGCTCGGGGGTGGGGTCGACCGGTCGGGCGGGTTTCTGCCCGCCCTCGATGGGTTTGCCCGCCTCGCCGGCGTACAGCCATGTCTGGGAGACGGTCTTGCGGTATTGGCGTATCCTGTTGCCTTCGTGGAGGTAGAGGCAGTCGCCCTGCGCCTGTATCCATGATTTCGCGGCGGGTGTGGCCTGTTGGGCGGGGGGCTTGTTGCCGCCCTCGTTCGGTTTGACCACCTGCGTGTCGGACACCTGTCCGAAGTCCGGTGGGGCCGATTGCTCGTCCCAGTCCTTGAGCATATCGTAGGCGGTCGTGTACCGGTTGGCGTATTGTCCGAGCACGCCGTTGTTGAGGCAGGTGGTGTGCAGGAGCTGCAGGCTTGCGGTGGCGGAGCATCCGCCGATGACCTGCAACGCGTATTTGGGCCCCTGATGCCACATGGCCATGAAGTAGATGCGCTCCGCGATGTTGTTCGCGGGGAAGCCGTATTGGTCGCACACCTGCTCGTATCCGGCGCAATCCTCGGTGAACTGGCGCTGCTGGACGACGTGCTGTTCGTCCCGGCCCGCCCATGCGATGAAAGCGTTGCCCTCGGCGGCGGTGATGTAGTAGTGCGGCCAGTCGAGGTCGTTCGCCTCCACATGCGCGGCCAATGAGGGGGCCGCCGTCTTGAATGCGGCCCACCCGTCCGGATCCTCGGTGCGCCCCCGGTTCAGCAGTCCGTAGGCGCGTGTCCCGTACCATTGCATCATGCCGAGCGTGATGGGGTCGCGGTAGTTGACCGCCGTCCATGTGTGGTTCGATTCGACCTGTCCGATGACGTACATGGCGTACATGGTCTGATTCACGGTGAAGCCCATGCCCCCCATTATAGCGGGCATGGGCCCCGTCGGGTGGTCGTGGCGTCGGTCAGTTGCCGGACGACCAGTTCTCCTCGGCGGCACGGTCGCCCCTCGCGAAGGTTCGTGTTGTGGTGGCGTCGGCGAGTTTGATGAACGAGATGGCCGCGTGGTTGACACGTCCGGTCATGGGGTGGTCTGTCGACATATGCGGGGCGTGCAGACGCAGGCGGATATGCTGCAGCTTCCCCACCGATTCGATGATGGAGAGCGCGGCACCCTGGACGGCACCGGACAGGGTGGCGTCGTTGTTGGATTCCTTGACGAAATACGTGTCGACCTGTCCCAGGACGGTCGGCGACGAGCCTGCCATGTCGGAGATCTCGCATCGGATCGAGGTCTTGTATGCCTCGCCGCCCGCCGCGACATTGATGAGCCTGAGCTCGAAATTGACCTGGTAGACGCCGGGGGTGAGGGCGACGTCGGCCTTGTTGCCCTCGGACATGGTCGCCCATGCCGGGGCGAGCACCGCGGGGGCGTCGAACACCACCTCCTTGTAGTCGGTGGGGGAGGTCATGGTGAAGTCACGCTCGGTGCCGGTCTTCCAGGCGGCCGCCTGTCCGACGAGGTGGCTGGCGAAATGCTCGTCCGAATATGATTTCGTATACACTCCGTCACTGTCCGCCTTGCCCGCCACGGTGGCGTCCAGTGTGGACAGGTGGGTGTCGGTGGTGGTCTTGTACTGGTGGAATTCATTGGCATTCGCGGTGATCCGGCTTTCATTGGCCTCGGCCTTCGCCTCCGCGCCATCGGCCGTGGTCTTCACCTGTGCGATCGCCGTGGCATTCGTGTTGGCGGCGTTCTGCGCGTTCGTCGCGGCCGTGTGTGCGTCGGCGGCCGCGTTCGCGTTGCATTGCATGCCACGGTCGATTTTGAGCATGTCGCCGTTGTAGTCGCCGCGCCATGTGGGCTTGTCCGCGTCGGCGAACTGGGACAGGTTGTAATTGGTGGTCTTGGTGGTGCTTGACATATCTTCTCCTTGACTGGCTCGTTACTCGGCCGGTGGCTCCGGGGAGAGCTGCACCGAGTATTCCGTGGAAAGCTGTTCGACATCGACGGTCAGCATGCACTGGGGTTGTGCGTTGCCGGCGGCTGTCGTGTCGTTGAAGGACGTTTCGAACATGATGTCCCAGGCCCCGCTCTTTCCGTCGTATGGCACGACGAACGAGCAGGCCGCGTTGTATGCCCGTCCGTACGGGCGGTCGCCGTTGTGGACGAGCGGGACGCAACGGGCTTGTGCGCCTGCGACCAGTTGTATGTCCGCGAATGATATGTTCGCTGACGGCTGGTACGTGGCATTCGCCTCCACCGTGACACGGTACATCCCGCGGCCGGTGACCGCCAGTGCCGCCGCACCGGCCGTGGAGGAAGAGTCGGATCTCACCCATGCCCACGGGACATCGGCCGGTTCGGCGTTGCGTGTGAGCGTGGCCAGGGGGTGCTCGAAGCCAAGGGCGAACACACCCCCGTCGACCGTGCCTGTATCCGGGTTCTTGCTCTGGAGCATTGCGGTCTGTCCCACGGAGCCTGCCGTGCCGATGCTCTGCTCCAGTGCCGCCACCCGGTTGAGTGCGGTGAGGGCGTTGGTCTGCGCCAGGTTGAATCCGGTGTCGATCCTGCCCATGTCCTCCGTGTAGTCGCTCACGTATGATGGATGGTCGGTGTCGTTGTATTGGCTCAGGTGGAGGTGTGGCGTGCTGCCGGATGCGCTCATGGTGTGCTCCTTTCGAATTCGACGGCCTGCGGGTTGCGGTGCATGTACGTCTGTTCGGCCTCCTCGCGGGACACCCAATGGTCGGGGTCGGCGTCGCCGATGCCATTGCCGATTGGGTTGCGTGGTGGGAAATGCTCGCGGCCGTCCGTGAACGCGCCCAACTGTTCGTCGATGATGTCCGTGGCGAACAGGTCGTAGCCGCGCGCGGTCATGCCGAGCGCGTCGTATTCCTGCGCCTCAAGCCCCATCTCGTCGTAGTCCTTGGAGAATATGGCGTGGACGCGCACGTTGTCGTACAGGTCGTCGAACACGTGTTGGACACTGTCCTCGTGTCCGCGTACCGGCGACCAGACCGTGCCGGTGGCCGATTCGGGCAGTTGCGAGCGCAGTCGCGCCTCCATGTCGGCGAGCGCCTGTGCCACGTCGGCCATGGCCTTGGCGAACGCGCCGTCCCACTCGTCGTCGTCCGATTCCATCTTGTCGATGGTGTCGTTGTACGTGGTGCGCAGGGAGTCGAGGTTGCATTGCAAGGCCTGCAGCCAGGTGAGCATGTTGAGTGTGTCACGGTACACGAATGGTTGCACCGTGCTGTACTGCGGGTGCAACGGTGGCCGCCATGGCACCGTGGGCCAGTGCGGTGTGGGTTTGCATGTCATGTTACCTCCAGCCGATCATATAGGGGTATTCCCCAGTATAGTAGGTGGCCGGTGGTGTCGGGCGCGTGGTCATGGCGTCCCCGGATCCCCATGTCTGCATGAACAGCCGTTCCAGTTCGTTGACCACCATCATGTCGATGTTGAGCACGGCGGCCCTGGCCTCCATGATGAGGGATGCGCCGGATTGGGAGCGTCCCGAGCTGTGTGTGGTGCCCTTGCCGTTGGATTTGGAGTGCTGGAAGTCCGTGCGCGCCTCGCTCGTGTTGTGCGACGTGGAATCCTGCGAGCCGGTGGTGTGCGAATTGCCGTGCGAGTCGGTCTGCGACGCCTCCGTGGCGTATTTCCGGAAATCGTCGAGCCGGGTCTGGGGGAACTGGCTGCCGACCGTCATGGCGGAGTTGTCGGTGACCGTGTCGGATTCGGACGTGCTGTGCGTGGTGGACGAACCGTCGGACGTGTTCCTGGCGCTCGATTCGCCGGTGTTCTCACTGTCGGACGTGCCCCACATGTCCACGGAGACCAGCGGGTCGTATTTTTTGTCCTCAAGCGCGTACATCTGGTTGTAGTATGGCATGATCTCCGCCATGGTGCGGCCCAGGTAGAAGACGAACGCCTGCGGGGTCTCCATGCCGATCTCCCGCAATCGGTAGTGTTCGAGGATGCGCCGGTTGAGCGTGTCACGGTGCGCCTCGTCGTGGAGCGGATAGTATGCGGCGGACAGGTGCAGGTCGTCGTCCGTGGTGAAGCCCATGGCGATGAGCGTGCCGAGCTCCATCGTGGTGTCGGCGCCGGTGTCCAGTAATGCGAGATCGGAATAATCAGTGCTCATAGTTCACGTCCATCGTCGGGGGGGGTCACATCAGTGCCGAGCATGGCGCCCTGTCCGGTGTCACGCCAGGTGACGGACAGGTGCATGCCGACCCGGTCGAACCAGAGCCGGTTGATCTGGTCGCACGCCTGCTGGCGGCATTTGAGGTACGACTGGCGGTACACGTTCGTGCGTTCCTGCGCGTACTCGGCCTCGTCGGCGACGAGGCGTTCGCGTTTCTCGGTGCTGGAGTTCTGGATGCCGAGGAACGTGACCATCTCGTTCCAGATCTGGTTCTTCACCTCAAGCAGATCCTTGGACAGGTTCGGGGTCTGGTTCGGGAATGTGGCGAACATGCCGTCCGTGTCCATCGTGTCATACGTGTACACGTAGGGGGCGCCCTGCTCGCGGGCCTGCATCATCTGCTGCACCGTGAGCTTCTGGGTCTCCTTGGTGCGGATGATGAGCGGTATGGCGACGTTGTCCAGGTTCACGTCGATGGCCTTGTCGCAGTTGGCGAGCCGTATCGCGTAGTCGGCGACGATGTCGCGCATGGTGGCGCGCAGCGGGTTGTCCCAGATGGGCACGCAGTGCTTGCCGTCCATGGTGCCGGGATGGTATTGTGGGGCGATCGGCGTGAACTTCGTGGGGTTGTTGTAGTTGTTGAGCCCGCCGATGGCACCGCCGGACACGACGAACCGTTTCCATTCGCGGTTCGGGTGGAACAATGCCAGGCCGTTCTCGAACAGGGTGAGTTCGAGGTAGCGTTCGTCGATGCCGTCCGGCAGGCCGTGCCATTCGAACCGGGAGACGGCCAGCATCTCGATGAGCTTCAGGTATTTCTGGACGCGCATGGATTGGCGCATCTCGAGCGAATTGTATTGCGGTGCGGTGATGCCGCCGCCCAGCACGCGCTCGGTGACGTTGCGTGTGCACTGGGCGCGGGCCGCGCGATTGGATTTGGTGCGTCGTGACATGATGCCCCTTCGTCTGGTGGACTGCGTTGCTTCCATCTTAATACCGGTATCCGGGCAGTGGCGCGTTGTCGCCCCTGTCGCAGGTGGCGATGATGTCCGGATCTGACCACACCGTCACGCCCTTCTCCAGGATGCCCTTGAGCGTGAGTTTGAACTCCTCCGGCATGGCGCCGCGCACCAGTTCCACGTCCTGGCATTTCCAATACGCGAAATGGCTCATGCACTTGAGCTTGGCGGGGAGGGTCATGTAGCGTTGCACGTAGTAGCCGTAGCGCAGCCAGACCTCGCCGATGTTGCGGATGGCGGCGTCGTTGATGCGACGCAGGCGCAGGCGGCACTTGTTGTCCCCCAGTGCGATGAGCGCCGCCTCGCCGCCACTGGTCCCCACCGTGGACGGGGGGATGAGCTGTGCGTCCTGCACGCGGGCGTTGATGCCGGCGATGGTGTTGGCGTAGTCCCCGTGGGCCACTGCGACGCCGAGCGCCCTGTTCTGGTCGGCGAACCGTTGTTGCATGGACGCGGCGTCACTGGCCTGCGTGTAGGCGTTCTCGCTGCTGGCCGACATGGATGCGGTGGACAGTGCGTTGTTGATGGAGGTGGCGGAGGTGGCGGCGTTGTTCTGGATCGCCATGTGCTCGTACTGGGCGTTCGTCCCGATGGCCAGTGACCCCGCCTGCCCGGCCAGCGACACTCCGGCGGCCACCGGCCCGGACGCCGAGGCGATGGAGCCCGCTCCGGACACGATCGCCTGTGCCGTCTGCCGGGACACCGATGTGTTCGCGTTGAGCCGGTTGGCGAGGTTGCTGTTCTCGGTCTGCGCGTTCGCGGCGTCCACCTGCAGGGCGTTGAGCGTGCGGGCGAGCGTGCGGTTGCGCCCGGCGTTGGTCTGCGCGAGCGACGCGCTCTCGCTGGCCTGTGCGTAGGCGTTGTTCACGCCCTTGAGTGTCTTGTCCTGGGACCATTCGGCGTTCGACCGTTGGTAGCGGATGCTGTTGGCATTGGATGCGAGCCATGTCTGCGACGCGTTCGTCACCCCCAACAGCCGGGGGAAATCATCGAACCCGACGGTGATCGACAGCCCCTCATTGCCGTTGTAGGCGTCCGGGCTGATCCACATGCGAGGTGAAGGTGCCCCCAGCCATTCGAAACTGCGGGCGACAATGGTGTCCGAATCGAAATACTGCGGTTTGAGCGTGACGCACGACCCGTTGGTGGTGGACAGTTCGATGACGGTGTACGGGTAGGTGAGGAATTTCCTCAGATGCCGGTATCGTGCGGGGAGCGACAGGTTCTCCATGCTGATGAAATTCTCGGCGCGCATGAACTCCCGCACGCGGGTCAGCGAGCCTATCTCCATGAGCTCGACGTTCCGCTCGTCGCCGAACAGGTGGAATTTGAGCCCCCATGCCGAACTGCCTGCCGGGGGTGGTGTCTGGTATGTGATGTCCGGGCACAGCCACATGGACAGCACGCCCTGCGACGCCCATGATTTGCTTTGCATCTGCCCCCAGAATTCGAACATCTCCTTTCTGCCGAACAGGGCGTACACGTTGGCGCCGTTGCTGATCGTGTCCACAAACGATCCGTTTGCGGTGAACAGATGCGGGTTCGAGACGTCGCCCGGATCCTGGGAGAGGTTGACCGTGGACACGATGACCAGCATGGTGTGGGTTTCGTCCGGGTGCGTCTCGCCCGGGTGCGTGGTCTTGGCGAGGTAGTGCTGGTCGACCTGTTTGACGATGCGGTATTCGCTGCCGCAATCCAACCCCTCGGGGATGTCGAGGTTCGCGCGCATATGGTATGCCATCTGGTTCTCGTTCGCGACGCCGATGTGCCCGCGCTCCACATACGCCTGCCCCCATGTGCGGTCGAACAGGTACGTCTGCCACACGTCGAGGTACACGTTGAGCTGGGTGACGGTCGCGTTGACCTGCGTGCAGTCGGTGATGAAATAGCAGTAGCGTTTGGTCGTGTCGAAATCATACGGCTGTTCGACCACGAGGTAATTGTAGAGGCTGGCGCGGTTGAACGGCACGTCCACGCGCACCGGCGCGCCGTAGCGTTGCATGGACGCGCGCGTCACCGTGATGCCGGGCAGCCTGTCGAACCACGCGTCCTGCGCGGCACGGTCGGCGAACTCCACGACATTGCGGTACCCGCTGTCCCATGGCACGTTGACCAGACGGAACGTGGAATTCGGGGCCCAATACGCGTAACTGGAGTTGATGGGCAGTTCACTGGCATCCATGGCCACGCCTTTCCTTCCAAGACAGAACAGGGAGGCCGTCGGGCCTCCCTGTCATTGTATCGCATCCGATGCGGCTCAGCTGGCCGCCACGGTGACCGCCTTGGTCGCGGTGAGCCCGTACCCGCTGGCCTTCAGCGAATCCGCGCCGGTCGCACCCGGTGCGGTGTACGTGTGAAGGGCCATGTCCACGGCGCCCTTGGTGGCGGTGACGTCCACGCTGGCGGTGACGTCGATCGGCTCGCCGCTCGACACCTCGGCCTCCACTTTGTAGGCGTAGGCGGTGCCGGCGACGATCTTCGTGGCGGGCTTGCCGTCATGCAGCAGCGTGACGGTGAGATCGCGGTAGAGGTTGGAGTTCCAGCCGCCGACATACGCGCCGACCACCGGCACGGACAGTGCGGCGGACACCGTCTGGTCGACCTCGGGGGTGGCGGGATCGATGTACGTGGCCTGCGCCTTGACCATGAGCGTGGTCGCGTCCTCGTCGAGCCCGCAGGTGATGATGCCGTCGTTGTCGATGTGCGTGTACTGGGATCGCGCGCCCTCGAGCTCGTAGCGGATGCCCTGGGGGGTGAAGTCCGCGCCGTCGGGCTGTGCGGTGATGGTGGACACCACCTGCACGCGCTGGCCGCGCGTCACGTTCTGCGGGGTCGCCTCATCATAGCCGAGCGCCGAGAGCCGCAGCTGGAATGCAGGCGTGCCCGCGGTCGCCGAGGTCGGCGGCACGAACCCCTCCGGCGTCGGTTCGCCCGTCCAGAAGAGGATGGCGTTGGCGACCGGGTTCGGCGTGATGCTGCCGCGGTGCTTGTAGAAGATGTTGTACTGGTTGCGGATCGGGTCGAGCGGCCCCGCCGTGGTCTCCAGCAGCTCATCCCAGCGGAAGAGGAAGTCGGTGGTGGTCAGGATCGCCTGCACGCCCTTGATGCCCATCATGTCCGCCGGGATCGGGATGATGCGGTACGGTGCCACCGCGCGGTCGAGGTTGAACACGGACGCCAACGCCTCGACGTCCATGGCGGCGATGACCTCGGGGGTGGCGAACAGGACGGCCTTGGATTCGTCCCACGGGGTGACCCAGTGGGCGGCGTTGTACCGGCTCATGCCGGACAGTGGCGTGGAGCGCAGTTTGTCGGCCATCATGCGGATGCGGCGCAGCAGCACCTTGGCGTCCGCCTCGGTGGACGTGTCCGCGCCGACGTCGGGGACGTGGACGCGATAGTAGCCGCCCTTGCGCGCGTACTCGGCGAAGCATTGCGCCGCCAGCAGATACGTGTCGTTCGCGTCGGACTTGACCGGCGCGTCCATGAGTTCGCTGATGAGCGAGCTCAGGCCCTCCTCGCTGTCGAATGCGGTGAGCAGCGCGTCGGTGGGCACGGACACCGCGTAGTAGTGGTCGAAGGTCAACGGGTGGTAGATGGTCTTGACGGGTGCACGGTAGTCGCCGTACACGTCGCCCGCGCCGTAGGTCTTGTTGAAATTGCGGTCCCGTGCCTCGAGCAGGCCGACCACGGCGTGCTCGTACACGCTGCCGTACCTCTTGAGGTTGTTGGGTTCGCCGATCTCACGCAGCGGATCGGCCCATGACGTGTGCGTCACCCATGTGCCGACGATCTTCTGCACCAACGCATTGAAGAACTCGTCGCGCATCAGCGGGAAGTCGCCCATGGCGTCGGCGAAGTCACGCATGTTGCCCTGCGTGGCCGCCGGAATGCGCATCTGGAACTGGGGGGACAGCATTCCCTTGAGGGCGTTGACGATCTCGGCGTTGCCGGTGCCGCTCAACGGTCTGACATCTGACATGATCTACTCCATTTCATCAAACAACGCGGCCACGGCGTCATCCACCGAGGTGTACTGGCGTTCGGGCTCGGGGTCGTGTACTGGCTCATTGAATATCGTATCATGGGCCTTGAGTTCGGCGATGGCCTTCTCAAGGGCGTCGAGCCGCGAGGTGATGGCGGTCAGATCGACACCCGTGGGCGCCGGTGGCTGTGCCTGTGGCTGCGTCTGTGGCTGTGTCTGTTCGGGGGTGGGGTCCTGTGGTGTCTCCTGTGCGTCGAGCACGTCGACATCCTCGTGGACGGTGTCGTCTGCGGTTTCCTCCATGGCATGCCTTTCATAGGACGGTGGATGGGTCAACTTCCATTATACGGGCATGAAAAACGGCCGCCGTTGCAATCACGCGCGGGCGGCCACTGATGCCATGAGAGCCCCGATGGTGTCGGTAGCAGGTCGAAGCCGGTCGATGCGTCCATACCGCACCGGAATCTCTTCCGTTGGCGTGTGCGGTATGCTCTGCAGTCCGACGACGCAGGCTCAGGACAATCCCGAGTATACATGACCGTACCTGCCCGACGCAAACTCGTCCCACGTCGGCACCTCATCCTCGACATACCCGGAATGGCACCACAGCCGCCCTCCCTGCACGGTCTCGCCGAGGTACAGGTTCGACGCCAGCAGGTTCACCCGGCGGAATTCGGCCTCCACCTTGTATTCGCCCTGCCCACGGCCCATGGGCAGGATGTCGCGCAGCGCCTCGACGTCCAGGCCGCACACCATGAACCCGTCGGTATTGCAATAGACGACCTCACCGCCAGCCTGCCGCACGCTCGAGATGTCCTTGAGGAGGCGCAGCCTGGCCTTGCCCCATACCGCCGCCGCCAACGGGGTGTACCGCACGCTCGTGGACACGCCACGGCCGGCATCATCGCAGCGGACGGTACGGAACACGACACGCCCCCGGTCGTCAAGGCAGGGGATCACCGATATGTTCGCGTTCCGGTGATGCGCCTGTGCGAACTTTCCGACGAACGCGTTGAGCAATGTCTTGTACACCCCTTTGCCCGAGCGGGGGGCCATGTCCTTGAGCCAGCCCAGTTTCGCCGTCGACGAGGCGAAGAACGGGGTGCACGTGTCGAACGCGACGCCGCCGTGCACGATGAGCTCGGCGTCGCAGGACAGGCGCACCGCCTCGATGTCGTCGCTGGTGAGCGTCATGGAGGCGAAGCCGTTGTCGCATGCGATCGGCGTCTCCCTGCCCCGCCTGCCATCCGCCCGTCTGGTGAGCCAATGGGGCATGCCCGGTCGCTCCACGCCCATGATGTCCACTTCGAACACCCCCCACTGGTCGTCGCGCATGTCCTCCACGGAGTCCACCTCGGTCGGCGTGCCATGGGGGAGTCGACAGGATGCCAGTATGCTCGGGTACATGCTGTTCACGTCGAGGTCGATGACATCATGGTATGCGCCGGGCCTGTCGAGCCATACCAGTCCACCCCGGCATGCCTGTGACACCAGTTGCCCGGCGAATCCGTCGGGGGCCGGATAGGTTCGCGCGAACCGTTCCATGTGCTTTCGTGGTATGGTCTGCGCGACGGCGGCGGAGCCGGGGGTGGGGGAGGTGACCTGCAGGTCATGGAGCGTCCGTGCGACCTCGACCGCATTCCCCCCGTATTCGCAGTATCTGGTGATGTCGAGGAACCGCATGCGGTTCCTCCCGTCGAGCCTGACGGTCAGCGACAGGATGGCATGGTCGGCCGAGATGCACCCCGTGCATTCGCCCAGACGGAGCCGGGAGGCGTCCGGATTCCACGGATACCGGGCGAGCATCATGCCGAGGATGTCCATGAGGTCGGGCTGTCCGCCGCACCACACCGTGGCCGGGCAGTCACCGTAGGGCAATGCCCGGATGATTTCGCTTATGGAGGACACGGGTGTGCGTCCCCCCTGTAGCCATATGAGCTCCCCGTCGTGGTAGAGCACGGTCTGTGTCGTTGTCATTGCAACCCCTTGTTCCTTTGGATGTGTTCCCGCTATCCCAGTCCGGCAAGTGACAGCATTTTCTCGGCCGCATGGATGGAGGCGTCGCCTATGAGCTGGGAGAGCACCCCCATGGAGGCGATGCCGTCCGCCCCGCTGGCACGGCGGGATTTCGGGGGTGAGTCTATCGCCGACATGACATCGGCGACGAATTGGGTGTTGCGGTGCAGGTAGTCACGCTGTGCGGCGGTGAGGTTCCCGTACCACTGCCGGTACCCCAGCAGGTCAAGCGCCCGGAGCAACGCCCGTGTCTGCTCCGTGGACATGCCGGGTGCGCGCATCCGTTCCACGGCCTTCGCGTCCCTCATGGCGCGCCGCTCCGATTTCGACAGGCTCCCGGGGCCTTTGCGCCTGCGTTTGCGCAGGGCCTTCTCGGATTGGAATATCCTGCGCGCCTGCTCCTCGCCGTACCCCTCCTGTGCGAGCTGGTGCATTCGCGCCCGCTGTGATGCGCCGCCCACGCCGGATACGGACATGCCGGCCTTGCGGGCCATGCTCGCCAGATAGATGTTGTACGTGGATTCGCTCATGGAGCCGGATTCCATGCGGCGCTTCGCGGCGGTGATGCCCCTCGCGGCGCTGCGCAGGGAGCTTTCCTCGGCGCTGGGGCCGAACGCCACGGCATCGTCCTGTCCCGTGCCGAGGATTTTCGACGCCACCATGGCGTCGAGGGCGTTGACGGTCATCCACCGCCCGTTCGCGGCGTCGTTGACACGCTGCCGGGCGGCGAGGATCCTGTTGTTGGCGTTGCGGGCGAGACGGGCCTGCCTTGGCGGCATGGACTGGATCACCGACTCGTCGGTGAGTTGTCTGGAGGCCATGTACATGGTGTTCCGGTTCACCCTGGGGGAGGGGGTGAGTATGGAGCGCACGCGCCTGTCATGCTCCGCCTTGCGTTCGGCACGACGGGCCGCCATGGCTTCCGCGCGACGCTCGGACGCGCGGATGACGGCCCGTTCCAGATCGGCGCGCTGGGATGGTGTGAGCATGGTGATGTTCTTGAGGGAGAGATGGCTGACATCGATATGGTGTTCCAGGTCATGCACGAGCTGTTGGTGCACCTGGGCGCTACGCGCCCTGACCCGGGCCTTCCTTGCCTCGAGTTCCCTGCGGCGACGTGCCGCACGGCGTTTTCTGCCGGATGACTGCTGCTTCATGGGGTGCCCCCTTGGTAAAAACATAGGGAGGCAGATGCGGTCTGCCTCCCTATTGGACGAACCTAGGTAAGAACAGGGGAAAGAACCCTAGGTGGTTTCCAGTATACCCCGTTCTGTCCGGTCGGGCTACTTCGTGGGGAGAACCTCCATCGCGTAGTAGCGGTTGCCCTTGCGGGAGCGGCGCTCGTTGACCACGATGGTCTTCGGGCTCCTCCACGTGTCCGGGGTGCCGAAGATGCCGAACATCGTGTTCACCGACGAGGCGATGGAATCGGAGGTCGCCGAGTAGGCGCTGTTGTCCGCCGTGACGAAGATGGTGCGGATGGCGTCACGAACCTCTCCGGTGTTGTCGTCGGTCATGGCGACCTTCTGGGACACCACGCTCTTGATCTCGAGGGGTTCGCCGAGGTGTTCGTTCAGCGGTTCCGCGTTGTTGATGGCGGTGTACAGGGCGACCTGCCCCTCTTCGGTCGAGGTGTCGATGAACGCCCGGATGGCGCCGGTGTTCTGCGGTTCCTGTGCGAGTGCGATTTCGTTCGTCATGATGATCACCTTTTCTATTTCTTTGGTTTCCGTCTTCTCTTGAAGACATTTTCTATATTACTGTTTTTTTTGATGAAGTCAAGTTCGGCGTGTCGTTATCCTAAGTTCAACTCATGCACCTCAGTCCTCGAATGGCGGCGGGCAAGCTCCACGAACTGCTCCACCTCCATGATGCCGGTCTCCTTGTAGACGGAGATCGTCTGGGGGACACAACGCCTGTTGATGCGACGCGCCTCCTCGAAATACGCGCCGACCGAATTGCGACGGCCGTCCACGCGCACATCCTCCTTGTCGATGCTGCCATCCGGCCGCACCACAATCGCATGGACGATGGCGTAATACACGGAACGCACGATGGGCTGGCGCTTCTGCAATGGGGCTACCATAACAAACCACTTCCTTAGATTAATGGACAATACCATTATAAATCAAATACAGCAGTTTTGCAAGACGGCGAGTCGCGTTCCATGGACAACCAATCCTCCGACGAGAACCGACGCTCATCAATACCAGCCATACAAAACGCCATACGAGACGCCACACGAGTCTCGGCACCACAGAGATTCAACATGCAACGCACATCAAACTCACTGCCGCCCACCGCAATGACACACGCCACCCAACCCATCAAAGCCATGCGATCCAGAGAGCCATCAAGCAGCATGACATCATACATGTGATCACACACCTGACGAACAGTGGGATAGGGGGGGAGCACAGCACAGATATCCACAGCGGCAAGCACCGCATACCGCACAAACTCGCCACCACCATGCCCCTTGTCAAGCACCGCCTTGGAGATCAGCGACGTGGCCTGACAGGCCAGCTGAAAATCGCCACCGGAATCAAAACGCTTCAGATTCAGACGACGCATATAGCCTTTCATGCACCGGCGAATGGCCGGGGAGTCGAAAATGCCATCATCAAACGGAACAAGATTAGTCATGATAGATTCCTTTCCATAGTGTGTTCAACGGACAAGAGCATCCACGAACCGCCGATACAACCGCACGGCATGGCCAAATGACCGGCACACCACCACAAAGCGATACCGGGAAAACCCGCCGCGACCACCCACCTTATGGCCGTCAAGCACCCTCGCAGGAGGAGTGCAGGCCACGAAGGCATCACGATCCTCCCTAAAAGGGAAACCATAGGCAACACCGAAGACGTCAGCATAGTAATGACGAGGAAGTCGCCGACACCGCGGTGAAGAGGACTGCGTGGAGGGAGGAGGGACGGGGATGAACCCAGAGAGTGAAGTGGTTGCG
>ENA-UOJC01002834-UOJC01002834.1-human-gut-metagenome-genome-assembly--contig:-C104-NODE-2834-length-17710-cov-12.208836_pt1 | contig 17710 bp, 18 predicted proteins | sample MGYA00242339_ERZ723886 | MGnify/ENA metagenome assembly ERZ723886 | reverse complement strand
TTTCCGCCGGAGCCCAACGGCTATCTGCATATCGGCCACTGCAAGGCCCTGACCATCGACTTCGGCACCGCCGAAAAGTACGGCGGCCTGTGCAACCTGCGGATGGACGACACCAACCCCACCAAAGAGGACGAGGAGTATGTGGAGGCCATCAAAGAGGATATCCACTGGCTGGGCTTTGACTGGGATGACCGTTTTTATTATGCGTCCGACTATTTTGACACCATGTATGAGTACGCCGTGGCCCTCATCAAAAAGGGCCTGGCCTATGTCTGCCAGCTGACGCCGGAGCAGTTCAAGGAATACCGGGGCAGCATCGGCGTGCCCGCCAAGAGCCCTTACCGGGACAGGCCCATCGAAGAGAGCCTGGACCTGTTTGAGCGGATGAAAAACGGCGAATTCCCCGACGGCGCCATGACCCTGCGGGCCAGGATCGACCTGAACAGCGGCAACTTCAATATGCGGGATCCTGTTATCTACCGCATCAACCACCTGCCCCACCACCGCCAGGGAAACAAGTGGTGCATCTATCCCATGTACGACTTTGCCCACCCCATTGAAGATGCCCTGGAGGGGATTACCCACTCTCTGTGCTCACTGGAATTTGAGAACCACCGCCCCCTGTACGACTGGGTGGTGAGCAATGTCCCCATTCCTTACCACAAGCCCCGGCAGATCGAATTCGCCCGCCTGGGCATCGACCACACGGTCATGAGCAAGCGGAAGCTCCGCCGCCTGGTGGAGGACGGCAGGGTCTCCGGCTGGGACGATCCCCGGATGCCCACCCTGTGCGGCCTGCGCCGCCGGGGATATACGCCCCGGTCCATCCGCAATTTCTGCGAGCGCATCGGCGTTGCCAAAAGCACCAACGTGGTGGAATACGGTTTCCTGGAGCACTGCCTGCGGGAGGATCTGAACGAGACCGCCCAGCGGGTTATGGCTGTCACCCGGCCGATTAAGCTGACCATCACCAACTATCCGGCGGACAAGCAGGAGACTGTCACCGTGGAGAACAATCCCGTGGATCCCAACGCGGGCACCCGGGAGGTGGCGTTTTCCCGCGATTTGTGGATCGAGGCCGACGATTTTCTGGAGACCCCGGTGCCCAAGTACAAGCGCCTGTTCCCCGGCGGGCCGGAATGCCGGCTGAAGGGCGCGTACCTCATCACCTGCACCGGCTGCGTCAAGGACGAGGACGGCAATGTCACGGAAGTCCTGTGCGAATACGATCCAGACAGCCGGGGCGGCGATCCCGCCGATGGCCGGAAGGTGAAGGGCGCCACCATCCACTGGGTGGACGCCGCCACCGCCGTGGACGCCGAGGTGCGGCTGTACGACGACCTGTTCCTGGACGCGGCTCCCGACGCGGCGGACAAGGACTTTCTGGAGTGCCTGAACCCCAACTCCCTGGAGATCCTCACCGGCTGCAAGGTGGAGGCGGGGCTTAAGGACGCCGCGGCGCCCGCCAGTTTCCAGTTTATGCGCCTGGGCTACTTCTGCCTGGACAACAAGGACTCCAAGCCGGGCCATCTGGTGTTCAACCGCAGTGTGTCTTTGAAGGACAGCTTCAAAAAATGAGATGAAACCTGAAAGAAGCAGGGCGCCCTCCGGCGCCCTGCTTCTTTCAAAATTCGATTTTCTGTTCCGTTTGGAAAAAGGTGAATGTGCCCGTGCCCAGCAGCGTTCCGTTTTGATCGGTGACCCTCGCTTCGTAGACACAGACGGTCTTTCCGGTTTTGATCTCCGCGGCCTCGGCGGTCAGGGTGTCGCCCAATTTGGCACTGCGGAAAAAGTTGTAGCTGGCGTTCATGGTCACAGCCACGCGGCCATGGGCGGCCATGGCGGAGCCGCAGGCGGTGTCGGCCATGGAGAAATAGATCCCGCCGTGGGGGACCTTCAGCGGGTTCAGATCCTCCGGACCGATGGTCTTGCGCACCTTGGCGTGTCCGGGGCCGATTTCCGTTACAAAGATGCCCAGCCGCGTGACGGCGGGATTATTGGCGTTGCGGTATTCTGCGATTTTCTGGAAATCCATGGGACCCACTCCTTTTCTTTTGAGGCCATTGTACACTTTCCACGGGAAAATGTCCATTTGTTCGAAAAAAGATTTGTACAAAACTGCCTTTGTGGCCAGGGGAAAAAGACGGTATATTAGTATCACAACGTGTGGCGAACTGCGTAAATCCGGTTGCAGGCCGCGCGTTTCTTTTTTGCCGTTTTGAAAAAACGGGATACGGAGTGTGTGGCCAGTGGCGTAAATCCAGCTTTCTGACCATGCGCTTTATTTTTTTGCCTAGAAAGGGAGAACCATTCCAAATGAACGAATCCAATGCCAACACGTTCCTGGAACAGGAAAAACTGGGGACGCTGATGCGGAAATACGCCGTCCCCTGCATCATCTCGCTGCTGGTGGCGGCGCTTTACAACATCGTGGATCAGATCTTCATTGCCAACGCCGATTACCTCGGCTCTTACGGCAACGCCGCCAACGGCGTCGTGTTCCCGCTGACGGTGGTGGCGCTGGCCATTGCCGTGATGATCGGCGACGGCTGCTGCGCCTATGTCAGCATCTGCCTGGGAGCCAGGAACCGGGAGAACGCCCACAGGAGCATCGGCAGCGCCACACTGCTGTGCATCATCAGCAGCGTGCTCCTGACCATCATCTATCTGGCCTTTCAGGAGCCGCTTCTCACCGCTTTCGGCGGCCGGGTCAACAACGAGACCTTTGTCCAGGCCAAGGAGTATTTCTTCTGGATCACCCTGGGCGTACCGTTTTATATGTTCGGCCAGGCGCTGAACCCCATCATCCGTTCCGACGGAAGCCCCAAGTTCGCCATGGCGTCCACGCTGGCCGGCACCGCTGTTAATATCGTGCTGGACCCCGTTTTCATTTTCGGCTTCAAATGGGGAATGATGGGCGCGGCGGTGGCCACTGTCCTGGGACAGATCCTCACAGCGGCTCTGGCGGTTTGGTATATGTGCCACATGAAGGTGGTCCGCCTGCGGCGGGAGAGCTTCCGCCTCCATCCCGCGCTGGCGAAAAAGTATCTGCCGCTGGGCATTTGCAGCTTCCTCTCCCAGATCTCCCTGGTGGCAGCCATGGCCGCCATCAACAATATGATCCGCAAGTACGGCGCGCTGGACGAGATTTTCGGCCAGGAGCAGTACGCGCAGATCCCCATGGCGGTGGTGAGCATCGTCATGAAGTTCTTCCAGATCATCATTTCCATCTCTGTGGGCACCGCCGCCGGCTGCATCCCCATCGTGGGATATAACATCGGCGCCGGACGGAATGACCGGGCCAAGGGCCTGTTCACCCGCCTGCTGGCCGTGGAGGCGCTGGTGGGCGCGGCCGCGCTGCTGATCGTGGAGCTGTTCCCGGCGCAGCTGATCGGCATTTTCGGCGCGAAAAACGAGAGCGTCCATTATACGCAGTTTGCCGTCCGCTGCTTCCGGATCTATCTCTGCATGCTGCCGCTGGCAACGGTGAACAAGGCCACCTTCATCTACCTCCAATCCCTGGGCAAGGCGCTGCTGTCCACCGTGCTGTCCATGGTCCGTGAGGTGGTGTTTGGCGTGGGCTTCGCCCTGCTGCTGCCGCTGTTTTTCGCACTGGACGGCGTGCTGTATTCCATGCCCGTCTCTGACGTGCTGACCTTTGTCATCTCCGCCGTCGCTATCGTTCACACCTATCGGACATTGAAGTAAGGAGGCCGTTATGAAAAACAGGATCATCACCATCAGCCGGGAATTCGGCAGCGGCGGGCGGACCGTCGGCAAGCTGGCGGCCCAGAAGCTGGACATCCCCTGCTACGACCAGGAGGTGATCGAAAAGATCGCCCAGCAGAGCGGCTTTTCCCCGGCGTATATCAAGGAGCAGGGCGAATACGCCGTCCGGGCCGGATGGCTGTCCAACGCCCTGGCCAGCCGCTTTTCCAACGGCCTGACCAGCCAGGACCAGCTTTGGCTGATCCAGCGGAAGGTCATTCTGGAGCTGGCGGAGAAGGGCCCCTGCGTCCTTGTGGGCCGCTGCGCGGACTACATTCTGCGGGAGGAGGCCGACTGCCTGACCGTGTTTATCCACGCCAATATGGACAAGCGGGCGGAGCGCATCGTCCAGGTCTACGGCGAGCGGGAGGAGACCCCGGAAAAGCGCCTGCGGGACAAGGACAAGCGCCGGGCTGCCTACTATCAGTTCTACACGGACATGACCTGGGGCGACGCGCGGCATTACGACGTCGCCCTGGACAGCGGCGTTTTCGGCATCGAAAAATGCGTGTCCACCCTGGTGCATCTGTACTGACAGATTGGGACCGCCGGTAAAACCGTCAAAAAGAGACCCGGAAGGGTCTCTTTTTCTTTTAGATATTCTTTTTAATGGTATTGATGGCGCCCTTTTCCAGCCGGCTGACCTGGGCCTGGGAGATGCCCACCTCGGCGGAGACCTCCATCTGGGTCTTGCCCTCGTAAAACCGCAGGGACAGGATGCGCCGCTCCCGGTCGTCCAGCCGCTTCAGCGCGTCCTTCAGCGCGATGCGGTCCGTCCAGTTCTCGTCGTTGTTCTTTGCGTCGCTGACCTGGTCCATGACGCAGATGGCGTCGCCGCCGTCGGAGTACACCGGCTCGTACAAAGACACCGGGTCCACGATGGCGTCCATGGCGAAAACCACCTCCTCCCGGGGGATGCCCAGCTCCGCGGCGATCTGCTCCACCGTGGGCTCCCGCTGGGACTCCGCAATGAGCCGGTCCCGGACCTGCAGCACCCGATAGGCGGTGTCCCGCGTGCTGCGGGAGACGCGGATGGCGCTGTTGTCCCGCAGATAGCGGCGGATCTCGCCGATGATCATGGGCACGCCGTAGGTGGAAAATTTCACCGGTTGGCTGATGTCGAAATTGTCAATGGCCTTGATCAGGCCCACGCAGCCAACCTGAAACAGGTCGTCCGCGTTCTCTCCCCGGCTGGAAAACCGCTGGATCACGGAGAGCACCAGCCGCAGATTGCCCTCGATCAGCTGGCGGCGGGCCTCCTGGTCGCCCTCCTTGGTCCGGCGCAGAAGCTCCGTGGTCTCCTCGTTTTTCAGGACCTTCAGTTTTGCCGTGTTGACGCCCGCGATCTCGACCTTTCCCTGCATGAAAGCCGCCCCCTGATCTTCTGAAAACTTCTGAGGTCAGTATTTCCCCCGGCGTTTTTTCCTATACTGGGAGCTTTTGTCACATTGTGGGCGCATAGGACATCCGCATCCCCGCATAGGGTCTTGCAGGGAGGGGATCATGATGCAGTGCAGGATCAGAGACTTGCGTTGTAAGGAAGTCATCAATATTTGCGACGGCTGCCGCCTCGGCTTTGTCTCCGACGTGGACGTCCGGGTGCCGGAGGGACAGGTGGCTGCCATTGTGGTCAACGGCCCCTGCCGCTTTTTCGGCCTGTTCGGCAGGGGGGAGGAGTTCTACATCCCCTGGGACTGCATTCAGCGCATCGGGGACGACATCATCCTTATCGACAAGCCCTTCCAGCGCCGGGACCCCAGCCTGGAGCGGAAGCGGCGGCGGAAATTCTGAAACCTGGGCCGGACGGCCGGAATTTTGGGTGAATTGCTGGGATTTTACCAGATTTTTTGTAAAAACTACTTGCATGAGAATTTCGGTTGTGGTATTATATTTCAGCATTCCGCACGGTGCGTCGACTTTCTGTTCGTGCCCAGGTCAAAGCAATGGGTCAGCAGGGGGGATGAAGCCGCCGGAGGTAAAAACGAAATTGATTTGGAGGAACAAACAACTATGGCAAATTCTAGCGTCGTATCCATGAAGGCCCTGCTGGAGGCAGGCGTCCACTTCGGTCACCAGACCCGCCGCTGGAACCCCAAGATGGCTCCCTATATCTACACGGAGCGCAACGGCATCTATATCGTGGACCTGCAGAAGACCGTCCGCAAGCTGGAGGAGGCCTATAACTTCGTCCGCCAGCTCAGCGAAAGCGGCCAGTCTCTGCTGTTCGTCGGCACCAAGAAGCAGGCCCAGGAGGCCATCCGCGAGGAGGCCACCCGCTGCGGCCAGTACTATGTCAACGCCCGCTGGCTGGGCGGCATGATGACCAACTTCAAGACCATGCGCACCCGTGTGGACCGTCTGACCCAGCTGAAGACCATGCAGGCCGACGGCACCTTCGACATGCTGCCCAAGAAGGAAGTCATGAAGCACCTGGGCGAGATCGAGAAGCTGGAGAAGTACCTGGGCGGCGTGAAGGAAATGAAGAAGCTGCCCGGCGCCCTGTTCATCGTGGATACCCGCAAGGAGCGCAACGCCATCGCTGAGGCCCACAAGCTGGGCATCCCCGTGGTTGCCATCGCCGATACCAACTGCGATCCCGACGAGATCGACTATGTCATCCCCGGCAACGACGACGCGATCCGCGCCATCAAGCTGATCTCTTCCATCATGGCCAACGCCGTGCTGGAGGGCAAGCAGGGCGAGCAGACCGAAGAGGCCGCCGCCGAAAAGGCCGAGGACGCCGAGTAATCAGGTCTGTTCAGGCGCTGCGCGCTTTGATACCAACTATATTGGAGGAAACGAAAATGGCTTTTACTGCAGCTGATGTTAAGAATCTGCGCGAAATGACCGGCGTGGGTATGATGGATTGCAAGAAGGCGCTGACGGAGTCCGACGGCGATATGGACAAGGCCGTCGAGTGGCTGCGTGAGAAGGGCATGGCCGCCTCTGCCAAGAAGGCCGGCCGCATCGCCGCCGAGGGCATGGCTTACGCCGCAGTGATCGACGGCGTGGGCGTTGTGGTCGAGGTCAACGCCGAGACCGACTTCGTGGGCAAGAACGAAAAGTTTGTGGACTTTGTCAAGGGCGTGGCCGCCACCGTGGCCAAGGAGAATCCCGCCGATATGGACGCTCTGATGGAGTGCAAGTATGCCGGCACCGACATGACCGTGACCCAGCAGCAGCAGGAGATGGTCCTGGTCATCGGAGAGAATATCAAGGTCCGCCGCTTTGCCCGCTTTGCTGACGGTGTGTCCGTGGCCTATGTCCACGCCGGCGGCAAGATCGGCGTGCTGGTGAACCTGGAGACCGACCTGCCCGCCGAGAAGGTGGAAGAGGCCGGCAAGGACGCCGCCATGCAGATCGCCGCTCTGAACCCCCGTTTCTGGGACAAGTCTCAGGTCACGGAGGATGTCCTGGCGGAGGAGAAGAAGATCATGCTGGCCCAGATGGCCAACGACCCCAAGATGGCCGGCAAGCCCGAGGCCGTCCGCGAGAAGATCGTTCTGGGCAAGATGAACAAGTTCTATGCCGAAAACTGCCTGCTGCAGCAGGAGTTCGTCAAGGACAATTCCATGACCGTGGAGAAGTATATCGCCTCTGTGGCCAAGGCCCAGGGCGGCACCATCACCTTCAAGGATGCCGTGCGTTTCGAGAAGGGCGAGGGCATTGAGAAGAAGCAGGAGAACTTCGCCGCGGAGATCGCCTCCATGGTGAAGGGCTGATTCGCCGGATTTTTTCAAAGAGCGGACGCTTTTGCGTCCGCTCTTTTTATGCTGTGCTACCCGCGCGTGCCTCTGTTTCCCGGAGGCCCAGGCAGTCTGGATTTTCCTTGTGTTTTACAGAGAAATCTGGTATAATCACCAAGTATATTGGAGCATTATGACTGGAGAGAATTATGCTGCACTATCTGCAAGAGCTGTTCCGGGCGTTGGATGTCGCTTCTCTGGGCGACGCCGCGCTTCGGGTGGCTGCGATCTTCCTGTGCCTGACAGTCCATGAGACCTGCCACGGATTGGCCGCGTATGCCCTGGGGGACCCCACCGCCAAATCCATGCACCGGCTGTCGCTGAATCCTCTGCGCCATATCGACTGGTTCGGCCTTTTGATGATGTTCATAGCCGGCTTCGGCTGGGCAAAGCCGGTGCCTGTTGACCCGCGGTATTTCAAAAAGCCAAAGCAGGGAATGGCCGTCACGGCGCTGGCCGGGCCGGCATCCAATTTTCTGCTGGCGCTTTTGCTGATGCTTGTCAGTAAAGTGATTTATCTTTACGCCCCTTATTCTGCCGGTATGGAAACGCTGTTCAACTTCTGCCTGTACACCGCGGCACCGCTGTCTATCGGCTTGGGGCTGTTCAACCTGCTGCCCATCCCGCCGCTGGACGGCTCCAAGGTCCTGGCGGTGCTGCTGCCGGACCGGGCGTATGTCCAGCTGATGCGCTATGAGCGCTATGGGATGCTGGCGCTGCTCCTTCTCAGCTGGTTTGGCCTGACGGGCAGATGGATCGGCGATGTCATCATGGCCGTGTACGGCGCGTTTATTAACTTGATCTTTTGAGGTGGCTCTTTTGGAGAATCCCGTATTCAAACTGGAAAAGGTCGTCCGCTCCAAGGCGGAGGAGATGCAGGACTTTGAAGGCCCGCTGGACCTGATCCTATTTTTGCTGAGCAAAAATAAAATGGAGATCCAGGATATCTCCATATCCCTGATCTGCGACCAGTACCTGGCATGGCTGGAGCAGCGGCAGAAAATGGATCTGGAGGTCGCCAGCGAGTTTGTGGCCATGGCGTCCCATCTGGTGTATATCAAGACCCGGATGCTGCTCTCCATTGAGGACGAGGAGGCCCAGAGCGAAATGGACGCCCTGATCCAGTCCCTGGAGGAGCGCCGCCGGAATGAAAATTACGTCCGCGTCAAGGCGCTGGCGGCGCGGCTGGGGCCCATGGGGGAGTTCGGGCGGAACATCATCACCCGGAACCCGGAGCCTGTGCGGCGGGGCAAGATCTATGAATACGACCAGGAAAAGGCGGATCTGATCCTGGCCATGGCCGAGATCCAGAGCCGGGCGGAGCGGACGCTGCCGCCGCCCAGGGCCGCCTTCCAGGAGATCGTGCAGCACGAGCCCTATCCGGTGGAGAGCAAGGCCCGGGAGATCATCCGCCAGCTGAAGGAGCATGGCATCACCCGGTTCCGGCTGCTTTTCCGGGGCAGCCGCAGCCGCAGCGAGATCGTGGCGACATTCCTGGCGGTGCTGGAGCTCTGCCGCGCCCGCGTGCTGCATCTGGCGGGCTCGGAGACGGACTGCACCGTGCGTCAGGCGGGCGAGCTGCCGGAGAATTTGACGTTGTAAGGAGCAATTTGCCATGGAGACCATGGAGATGAAAGAAATTGAATCCGCCATTGAGGGCATCCTGTTCGCCTCCGGCGAGCCCATCCATGTGGACCGCATCTGCGTGGCCCTGGACATGGACCGTCCCACAGTGGAACAGGTGCTGCAAAGGCTGATGGATTACTACGCCTACGAGCGCCGGGGCATCCGCCTGCTGCGCATTGAGGACAGCTGGCAGCTCTGCTCCGCGCCGGATTACGCGGACGTGATCCGCAAGGCCTTTGAGATCCGGAAGCCCGCCAAGCTCAGCCAGCCGGCGCTGGAGGTCTTGACCATCATCGCCTATTATCAGCCCACCACCCGGGCCTATGTGGATCAGATCCGGGGCGTGGACAGCTCCTACACCATGGGGCTTTTGCAGGAGCGGAAGCTCATTGAGGAGTGCGGCCGCCTGCAGGTCCCGGGCCGTCCCAGGCTGTACCGGACGACCAAGCAGTTCCTGCGGGCTTTCCATCTCACCAGCCTGGACGATCTGCCGGAGATGCCGGACCTGGGCGGCGAGGGGCAGATGCGCCTGAATGAAAGCGGCGAGGTCATCGATCCCGCCGAGCAGGCGGAGATCACCGGCGCCGACACACCGGAGGACGCGGATTTTCCGGAGGAATGACCGACAGCCTTTGAAGCGGGGAGGTGAAGCCGATGCTGTGGCTCTGGATACTGGGGGTGCTGGCGGCGCTGACCGTGCTGCTGTGCCGGACCCGGGTGGGAATCCGCGCGGCTTTCGGCGGCGGAACGCTCACCCTGGATGCCAAGGTGGGCTTATTCCATATCCGTATACTGCCTGCTAAAAAGAAACGGGAAAAAGCCGGAAAAAAAGCGGCGAAAGCGGAAAAAGAGAAGCCCGAAAAGCCAAAAGCACCGCTGCAAAAGCCGTCTCTGGCGGATATCAGGGACGCGGCGCGTACGCTGGCCCCGCCGCTGAAGCGCGCCCTTGGCCGCACGAGGCGGGGGATTCGGATCCATCCCCTGCGGCTGAGCATAACCGTAGGCGGAAGGGAGGATCCTGCCGCCGCCGCGGAGCTGTACGGGGATCTCCACGCCGGGGTCTGGACGGGGATGCCGGTGCTGGAGCAGCTGCTGGCCATTCCCGCGCCCCACATCCACATTGGTATCGATTTCGACGCACCGGACACCATAGCAGAGGGAGAACTGGGCGTCTCCGCCCGGATCGGGACGCTGCTGGCCGCCGCGCTTGGCGTCGGAATCCCGGCGCTGCGGTGGTTCCTGCGCTATCAGAAAAAGCATAAGCAACAGACGCCCGCCAAGGCCTCCCGGCAGGCGGCCGCGTGAGAAAGGACGGTTTACAATGGATAACACAATGGAGAAAAAAAGTCCGCTGAACGACCTGATGCGCTCCACGATGGAGAAGATCCACGAGATGGTGGACACCAACACCATCGTCGGCGAGCCCATCAACACAGTTGACGGCGTGACGCTGATCCCGATATCCAAGGTCAGCTTTGGCTTCGGGAGCGGCGGCGGAGACTACGGCAAGGCGGCAAAGGACGGCTTCGGCGGCGGCAGTGCCGCCGGCGTCAAGATCGATCCCGTGGCGTTTTTGGTCATCAAGGACGGCGTGACCCGCGTCCTGCCTGTGGCGGTGCCTCCTGTGTCCACCGTGGACCGGGTGGTGGAAATGGTTCCCGATATCATGGATAAAGTGGAAAAATATTTCGACAAGAAGGAAGTAAAAGAAACCCTGTGACAGGGGTATACTACCATCACTGTGAACAAATGAGGTGATGGTCCATGCCAAAGCGCGTTTGCCGCTGTCTGGCTTTTTTCTGCTTGCTGTTCAGTGTTTTACCTTGTCAGGCTGGCGCTGTCAGCACATCGGCCGCCTCCACCATTCTGATGGACGCGGACAGCGGCCGGGTGCTGTATGAGCAGAACGCCGACGCCCGGATGCTGATTGCCAGCACCACGAAGATCATGACGGCGCTGGTAGCCATCCGGGAGGGCAATCTGGCTGACACAGTCACCGTGAAGCGGGAGGCCACGCTGACAGAAGGCTCCTCCATGTATCTGAGGGAAGGGGAGCAGCTGACGCTGGAGACGCTGCTGTACGGGCTGATGCTGTGCTCCGGCAACGACGCCGCCGTGGCCATCGCGGACCATGTGGGGGGCGGTCAGGCAGGCTTTGTGAAGCTGATGAACGAGACGGCCCGGGAGCTTGGGATGGATAACACCTCCTTTGCCAATCCAAACGGCCTGGATGACGAAAACCACTACTCCACCGCCAGGGACATGGCGGTGCTGGCCTGCGCGGCCATGGAAAACGAGACGCTGGTGCGGATCGTGTCCACCCGCAGCATCACCGTCGGCGGGCGGACCATGACGAACCACAACAAGCTGCTGGCCTACATGGACGGCTGCATCGGATTGAAAACCGGCTATACCCGGGCGGCGGGCCGGACCCTGGTCAGCTGCGCGGAACGGAACGGGCAGCGGCTGGTGGCGGTGACCCTCCAGGACGGCAACGACTGGGCGGACCACCAGGCGCTGTATGAATACGGATTTTCCACCTACCCCGCCAAGCGGGCGGCGGTTTTGGGGGAGACGCTGAAAAATGTGCCGGTTCAGGGCGGGCTTCGTCCCACAGTGCCGCTGGTGGCGGCGGACAGCTTCTCCTGGCCCCTGGCGGCGGGGGAACGGCTGGAGACCCGCATGGAGCTGGACAGGCCCCTGACAGCGCCGGTGAGCGCCGGGACGAAGGCGGGCCAGGCTGTGTTCATCCTGGACGGCCGGGAGATCGGCCGGGTGGACCTGCTGTGCGGCGCGTCCGTGCCGCCGAAGGTGGAATCCGCATGGAACGCCCTGAAGCTGGGCCTGCCGGAATGAGGATCGAAAGACATGGAAGAACGACTGCAAAAACTGCTCTCCGCCGCCGGGCTCTGTTCCCGCCGGGCGGCGGAGGGGTACATCACCGCCGGGCGGGTCACGGTCAACGGCGAGACGGCGGAGCTGGGCCGGCGGGCCGACCCGGACCGGGACGATATCCGGGTGGACGGAAAGCCCCTGTCGCCTCAGGCGGAGCCGGTCTATCTGCTGCTGAACAAGCCCCGGGGATATGTGACCACCCTTTCCGACGAGCAGGGACGGCGGACGGTGGCGGACCTGGTGAAGGACTGCGGTGCACGGGTGTATCCCGTGGGGCGGCTGGACCTGGATTCCGAGGGACTGCTGCTGATGACCAACGACGGGGCTTTGATGCAGCGGCTGCTGCATCCCAGCTGCGAGGTCTCCAAGACCTACCAAGTCTCCGTCTACGGCCCGGTGGCCGGAGCGGCGGCACGGCTGGCCGCCGTCACAGACCTGGAGGGGGAGGCCATCCGCCCCGCCCGGGTGGAGGTGCTGCGGCAGACAGCCCGGACGGCGGAGCTCGCCATCACGATCCACGAGGGGAAGAACCGCCAGATCCGCCGGATGTGCGCCGCCTGCGGCCTGACGGTAAAGCGGCTGCGCCGGGTGCGGGAGCATACCCTGGTGCTGGGAGATCTGCCCTCCGGAAAGTGGCGGCGGCTGACGGAACAGGAAACGGCGGCATTAAAAAATCAGGAATTAGGAGTTAGGATTTAGGAATTTTTACTGTTCCGGCAGGTTCTGATCTCTAATTCCTGTTTTTGCAAGTCCATGAAAAAAACTTGCAAAATGTGTTTGAATTGCTCTGGATTTGTGGTACAATACGGCAGGATGCGGCCTGCCGGAAGGGCAGGCCGGCGCCAGGAGAAAACAGAGAGAATGAACACGGAGGGAGCACCGTGGCCAAGAATATTTTACATACCATCGAAAGCGGCATGAGCGGCTTTTCCAAGGGCCAGAAGCGGATTGCCGGGTATATTCTGGAAAACTATGATAAGGCGGCGTTCATGACCGCCAGCAAGCTGGGCAGGCTGGCGGACGTCAGCGAATCCACTGTGGTCCGCTTCGCCTCCGAGCTGGGGTACGACGGCTATCCCAGTATGCAGCGGGCCCTGCAGGAGATGATCCGCAGCCGCCTGACCTCCACCCAGCGGATCCGGGCGGCGGGGGACCGGCTCTCCGGCCAGGATCTGCTGGGTTCGGTGCTGCAGTCGGACATCGACAAGCTGCGGGAGGTCGTCAGCGAGGCCGACCGGGAGGAGTTCAACGATGTGGCGGAACGCATTCTGAAGGCCAGACACATTTATATCCTGGGCGTCCGCTCGTCCTCCTTTGTGGCAGGCTATCTGAACTTCTATATGCATCTGCTGTTTGAAAACGTGACCCTGGTGCAGTCCAACGCCGCCGGAGAGATCTTCGAGCAGCTGTTCCGCATCGGTCCCGGAGACGTGATGATCGCCATTAGTTTCCCCCGGTACTCCAAGGTCACCATGAACACCGTCAAATTCGCCCAGGACCGGGGGGCCACCATCATCGCGGTGACGGACAACGAGCTGTCCCCGGTGTACCAAATGTCCGACGCGGCGCTGCTGGCGCCCTGCGAGATGATCTCCTTTGTGGACTCCATGGTGGCGCCGCTGTCCCTCATGAACGCGCTGGTGGTGACGCTTGCCTACCGCATGGGGACGGACGTGGCCACCACCTTCGGGGAGCTGGAGGATATTTGGAACGAGTACGGCGTATTTGGAAAGATGGACGATGAGTAAGAGGACTGTAGTGATCGGCGGCGGCGCCGCCGGAATGATGGCCGCCATCTGCGCGGCGGAGCAGGGGGGCGCCGTGACGCTGCTGGAGCCCAACGAGCGGCTGGGCAAAAAGCTGAACATCACCGGCAAGGGCCGGTGCAATGTGACCAACAACGCCGACCTGGAGACGCTGCTGGCCAATGTGCCGAAGAACGGGAAATTCCTGTACAGCGCCTTTTCCCATTTTGACGGGCGGGCCGCCATGGCCTTTTTTGAAGGGCTGGGCGTCCCGCTGAAAACGGAGCGGGGAAACCGGGTGTTTCCCGTCTCTGACCGGGCATTCGATGTCAGCGCCGCCCTGGAACGGCGGCTGAAGGCATTGAAGGTCGCCCTGGTCCGCGACCGGGCGGTATCCCTGGATATCGCGGACGGCGCGGCACGGGGCGTTATGGGGGAGAAGGGCCGTTATCCGGCGGACGCGGTGATTCTGGCCACCGGCGGCGTATCCTATCCCGCCACCGGCTCCACCGGCGAGGGCCACCGCATGGCGGCGGAGGCGGGCCATACCGTGACGCCGCTGCAGGGATCCCTGGTGCCCCTGCGGGATTTTGGCGTGGGCAGGCGGATGCAGGGCCTGAGCCTGCGGAACGTCAGCCTGACGGCGTTTGAGAACAACAAAAAAATTTATACGGATTTCGGGGAAATGCTGTTCACCCACTTCGGTGTCAGCGGGCCGCTGGTGCTGTCCGCGTCGGCCCACATGCGGCATTTTGAGAAAAAAGCCTACCGCCTGGAAATCGACCTGAAGCCCGCGCTGGATGAGCGGCAGCTGGACAGGCGGCTGCTGTCCGATTTCACAAAATACGCCAACAGCGACTTCTGCAACGCGCTGGACGACCTGCTGCCCCAGAAGCTGATTCCCGTGATAGTGGAGTGGGCGGAGATCCCGCCCCACCAGAAAGTCCACGATTTGACGAAAGAGCAGCGCCGCGCCCTTCTCCATCTGTTGAAGCATTTTCCCGTTGCCATTGCCGGGCCCTGCCCGGTGACGGACGCCATTGTCACCTCCGGCGGCGTCAAGGTCAGCGAGATCAACCCCGCTACAATGGAATCAAAGATTGTAAAGGGGTTATACTTTGCAGGGGAAGTGATCGATGTGGACGCCTACACCGGCGGGTTCAACCTGCAGATCGCGTGGGCCACAGGCCGTGCCGCGGGGATCGCGGCGGCGCGGAACGACACAGGACAGGAGAGAGACGCATGAATATCAGCATTGCCATCGACGGACCCTCCGGCGCGGGGAAGAGCACCCTCGCCCGCAGCATGGCCCAAAAGCTGGGGTATCTGTATGTGGATACCGGCGCCATTTACCGCACCATCGGCTACCATGCCTTTGCCAGCCATATCGACCCCAGGGATGAGGCGGCTGTTGCCGCCTCGCTGCCCGCGCTTCAGGTGGAGCTGGCCTACGGGGAGGACGGCCTGCAGCACATGCTGCTGAACGGCCGGGATGTGACGAAGGAGATCCGCCTGCCGGAGATCTCCATGTATGCCTCCGCCGTCTCCGCCCACCCCAGTGTGCGGGCCTATCTGCTGGAGATGCAGCGGGAGCTGGCCAGGACCCACAACGTCATCATGGACGGCCGGGACATCGGCACCGTGGTGCTGCCGGACGCGGAGGTGAAGGTGTTCCTCACCGCCTCTCCGGAGGCCCGGGCCCGGCGCCGGATGCTGGAGCTGGAGCAGCGGGGGACCCCGGAGCCCTTTGAAAAGGTGCTGCGGGAGATCCGGGAGCGGGACTGGAACGACTCCCACCGGGCCGCGGCGCCGCTGCGGCAGGCGGAGGACGCCGTTCTGCTGGATACCACGGAGCTGGATTTCCAGGAGAGCGAGGCGGCCCTGCTGGAGATCGTTCGGAGGAGGACGGGCCGATGAAACCGATGAACGGCTTTTTTGTGTTTGTCTATTACGTGGTGGGCTTTCTCACGCGGATCCTGTTTCCCACCACGGTGGAGGGGCTGGAGAAGCTGCCGAAAAGCGGTGTTTTGCTGTGCCCCAACCATTCCAGCAACTGGGACCCGGTGCTGCTGGGCACACGGCTGCCGGTGAATTACCGGCTCCACGCCATGGCCAAGGAGGAGCTGTTCCAAAACCCCGTTCTGGGCTGGATCATCCGCAAGCTGGGGGCGTTTCCCGTCAGCCGGGGCAGCAATGACATCAGCACCGTTCGGACGGCCATGCAGGTCATCAGGGACGGCGACAATCTGCTGATCTTCCCGGAGGGCACGGTGGTCCGCAACGGCGTGGGGTACATAGACGGCCTGCCCGCCCACGCCAAGGCGGGCGCGGCCATGATCGGCGTGCGCACCGGGGCCACGCTGGTGCCGGTGTTCATGGACGGGGAGAAGAAGCCGTTCCGCCGCACCCGCATCATTTTCGGCGACCCCTATGAGCCCCGCTACACCGGACGGCGGGGGACCTCTGAGGAGATGCAGAAGATCGCCGACGACATTCTGGAGGCCGCCTACGCCCTGGGCGGTCAGGCCGTGGGGGGGAAGCCGCTGTGCGAGTGATCCTGGCGGAGAGCGCCGGATTCTGTTATGGCGTCCGGCGGGCGGTGGAGCTGGCGCAAAAGACCGCGGAGGAGTCCGGCGGCTGCTGGATGCTGGGGGACCTGATCCATAACGCCCACGTGGTGGAGGAGCTGTCCCGCCGGGGCGTGCGGAAAACGGAAGACCCGGCCCGGCTGGGCCCGGGGGATACGGTGGTCATCCGCTCCCACGGGGAACTGAAAAACACCCTGGACGCCCTGGAGCGGCAGGGGGTGACCTGCGTCAACGCCACCTGTCCCAACGTCTGCCGCATCCAGAAGCTGGCGGCCCAGGCGGAGCGGGAGGGGCGGCGGCTCGTCATCATCGGCGAGCCCCACCACCCGGAGGTCATCGGCGCCGCCAGCTGGTGCCGGGACCCGCTGATCTTTGACGGGCCGGATTCCGTAAAAATGTGGCTGGCCGAACGGCCGGAAAACCGGGAAACGCCCCTGACGGTGGCGGCACAGACCACCTGCATTCGTGAACTTTTTGAAACTTCTTGGAAAATCCTAAAAAAAGAGTGTACAAACGTAAAAATATTTGATACAATATGCAATGCTACGCATAAGCGTCAAGCTGAGGCGGCATCCATTGCCGGCAAGGTGGACGTGATGGTCGTGGTGGGAGACCGTAAAAGCGCCAACACCAAACATCTGACGGAAATCTGCACGAAGAGATGCCCCCGTGTTTTTCAAATCGAGAACGCGGACGAGCTCTCGCCGGACTTTTTCAATGGTTGTTCTGTTGCGGGCCTTACGGCCGGTGCCTCCACGCCTGCGGGCATTATTAAGGAGGTATATGCAACGATGAGCGAAGAAATCAGAGCGGCCGAGGGCAAAGAGGAGTCCTTCGAGGAATTACTGAATCAGTCTTTCAAAACTTTAAATACAGGAGAGAAGGTCACCGGCATTGTCACGGCTATCACGCCCACCGAGGTCCAGGTGGACGTGGGCGCCAAGCAGGCCGCTTACATCAAGCTGAGCGAGCTCAGCGACGATCCCAGCGCCAAGCCCGAGGATATCGTCAAGGTCGGCGACGAGATCGAGACCTACATCGTCCGCGTCAACGACGTGGAGGGCTATGCCGAGCTCTCCAAGAAGCGCCTGGACGCCGTCAAGGTGTGGGAGAACATCGAGACCGCCGTTGAGGAGAAGACCGTGCTGGAAGGCACCGTCACCGAGGAGAACAAGGGCGGCATTGTGGTGTCCGTCAAGGGCGTGCGGGTGTTCGTGCCCGCCTCCCAGAGCGGCCAGCCCCGCGGCGCGGACCTGTCCGCCATGAAGGGCCAGAAGGTCCAGCTGCGCATCACCGAGGTCAACCGTGCCCGCCGCCGGGTGGTGGGCTCCATCCGCTCCGT
>ENA-UOJC01002831-UOJC01002831.1-human-gut-metagenome-genome-assembly--contig:-C104-NODE-2831-length-17728-cov-3.943643_pt1 | contig 17728 bp, 12 predicted proteins | sample MGYA00242339_ERZ723886 | MGnify/ENA metagenome assembly ERZ723886 | reverse complement strand
CAATATCGGTTTGCCCTTGACGCGGTCCGGACCGGCCTTATGTTACGGGTAATTTTCTTCAGGAGGTTCGTCATGGCCGAAGCCGGCAAAAAGACCCGTCAATTCCGCGCCGAAGTGCGCAAAGTTCTGCATATTCTCACCAACTCCCTCTACACCAACCGGGAAATTTTTCTGCGCGAGCTTATCTCCAACGCGTCGGACGCCCTGGACAAGCTGCGCTTCCGCATCAACCGGGGCGAAAGCCCGCGCGAACCGGAGCTGCCCCTGGAAATCCGGATCAGCATCGACAAGGATGCCAAAACTCTGACCATTGCCGACACCGGTCTGGGCATGACCGCTGAGGAACTGGCCGACAATCTGGGCACCATCGCCAAATCCGGCTCCGAGGAATTTCTGGCCGGTCTGGCCGCCGAGTCCCGGACCCGCAAGGAAATGAGCAACGGCAAGGGCGACGGCGCGGCTGAAGCCGAAGCCGCGGCGGCCGACGCGGCCAACATCATCGGCCGTTTCGGCGTGGGTTTTTACTCGGTCTTCATGGTGGCGGACAAGGTGGAAGTGACCTCGCGCCCGGCCTTTGAAGAGGGCGCCCAGGCATATGTCTGGATCAGCGACGGCCTGGGCTCGTACAGCGTCGCGCCCTCCGACGCCGAAGAGCCCAGGCGCGGCACCGTGGTCAAGGCCCACCTCAAGGACGACGCCGTGGAATTTCTGGAAAAATTCCGGGTGGAGTCGGCCATCCGCAAGCATTCGGCCTTTGTGCCCTTCCCGGTGTTTGTGGACGGCGAGCGCATCAACACCCAGCCCGCGCTCTGGCGCGAGCCCAAATCCGGCGTGACCAAGGAACAGTACGACAATTTTTACAAGGCCCTGACCTATGACGCCAAGGATCCCCTGGACGTGCAGCACATCGCCGTGGACGCGCCGGTGCAGTTCAACGCCCTGTTGTACATTCCGGACTCCAGCCAGGATTTCTTCGGCGCGGACCGCGATTTCTGGGGTCTGGACCTCTACGCCCGGCGCGTGCTCATCCAGCACCGCAACAAGGAGCTGATCCCCGAATACCTGGCTTTCCTCAAGGGCGTGGTGGATACCGAGGATCTGCCCCTGAACATTTCGCGCGAAACGCTGCAGGAAAACGTGCTGCTGCGCAAGATCAACCAGGTCATCGTCAAGCAGACCCTGAGCCATCTGGAAAAAATAGCCGGGGACGACGTGGAGAAATACAACCGCTTCTGGCGGCTGCACGGCAAGATCTTCAAGCTGGGCTACCACGACTTCCCCAACCGGGAGCGGGTCAGCGCCCTGCTGCGCTTCAATTCCTCGGCCCTGGCCGACGCCGAGGCCCTGACCAGCCTGGATGAATACATGGCCCGCGCGCCCGAGGGCCAGAAAACCTTCTGGTACGTGGCCGCGCCCAACCGCGAGGCCGCTCGTCTCAACCCGCACATGGAGCTCTTCCGCAAGAAGGGCATTGAAGTGCTCTATCTTTTCGAGCCCGTGGACGAGTTCGTCATGGAAGGCTTGGGCAAGTATAAGGAATGGGACTTCAAATCCGCCGAAAGCGCGGCGGACGACGCCCTGACCTCCTTCGCGGACAAGGAAGCCCCGGAAAAAGAGAGCGCCGCGCCCCTTTCCGAGGAGGACAACGTCTCCTTTGACAAACTGCTGGCCCGGATGAAGGAAATTCTGGGCGACAAGGTCAAGGACGTGCGCGTGTCGCACCGCCTGGCCGACAGCCCGGCCGTGCTGGTCTCGGCCGACGGCGGCATGAGCTCGTCCATGGAAAAACTGCTCAAGGTCATGCAGAAGGACGACTCCCTGCCGGTCAAGATTCTGGAGGTCAACCGGGATCATCCCCTGCTGCGTAACATGCTGCGCATGTTCAAGGCCGACGGCCGGGACAGGACTCTGGCGGAAATGACCCAGGGCCTCTTTGACACCAGCCTGCTGCTGGACGGCTACCTCAAGGACCCGCAGGCTCTGGCCGCGCGCACCAACGAACTGCTGGCCGAGGCGGCGGCCTGGTATACGGAAGTCAGAAAGATCTAGCGGACGCGGCTGGCTTCGCCGGAGCGGGCGAAGGATCCGGGGCTGTGGACGCTCGGGATCCTCCGCCCGCTTTTTTATTGCCTGACGGCGCGGCGCCGGATGGTCAGCGCCCGCCGTCGGCTCCTCCCGCGATCCATTCCCGCACTTCCTGCCCGGAAGGCACGCGCCCGGCGCACATGACCCTGCCGTCGATGACCACGGCGGGCGTGGACATGATGCCGAGCAGCATCATTTCCTTGAGATCCGTGACCTTTTCCACTGCGGCCGTGCCGCCCGTTTCCCGGACGGCGGTGCTGACGACGTTTTCCGCTTCCGCGCACCGGGCGCAGCCGGTGCCGACGACCTTGATGATCATGGCGCTCTCCTTGCCTTAAAAAACGGTTGTCTGAAGGGCATTGAACAGCCAGCCCGCAAGCGTGAAGATAACCAGCAGCAGGCCCAGAAAGACCGCCAGCAGCTTCCAGCGCATGACCTGCTTGAGCATGAGCACTTCCGGCAGGCTGGCCGCCACGGCGCTCATGCAGAAGGCCAGCGTTGTGCCCAGGGGCAGGCCCTTGAGCAGCAGACTTTCCATTATCGGAATGATGCCCGTGACATTGGTGTACAGCGGAATGCCGATAGCCACGGCCGCGGGGACGGACCACCATTGGCCCGCGCCCAGGTTTTCCGTAAACCACTCCTGCGGCACAAAACCGTGCAGCGCGGCGCCGAGGCCCACGCCGACGACAACCCACAGCCATACTTTTTTGAAAATATTGCTCGTTTCGGCTTTGGCGAACACATGGCGTTCCTTGAGGCCCTTCTTCGGAGCTTCGCCCGCTTCCACCGCGGCTGCCCGGGCAGCCGCATTCTTCATGGCATCCAACAAACAGGGTTGCAGCCAGCGTTCCGCACGAAGCGCGTCCATGATGATTCCGCCCGCAATGCCCGCAACCATGCCCACCACCACATAAATGACCGTGAACTTCCAGCCCAGAAGTCCCCACAACAGGACCACGGCGATTTCATTGATCAGCGGCGAGGTGATCAGGAAGGACATGGTTATGCCCAGGGGAATCCGGGCCGTGGTGAAGCCCAGGAAAAGAGGGATGCTGGAACAGGAGCAGAACGGCGTAACAGCCCCGAATCCTGCCCCCAGGACATAGCCGATGCCCCGGCCTTTCCCCGCCAGATAGTCCCGGACCCGCTCAACGTGCATCGCGGCCCGCAGCCAGCCGATGACATAGACCATAAGAACGAGCAGCAAGAGGATCTTTGCCGTGTCATAGAAAAAGAATTCGACGGAATCACCCAATGGCGTTCCCTTGCCGATAGAAAAAAGATCATAGGTCAGCCATTGCGAAAGAGGCACAATGACGGAATAGACCGCCCACCACAGCCCAAGGGCAGCAATGCCGATTCCGAAACAGCATGCTCTGTTCACTTGCGACGGGCTGGAAGGGGATTGCGGTGCTGTGGGCTTTTGACAAGCGCACTGGGCAGAGGGAGGGAACATCTGTTTTTCTTCTGGTGCGCCCGCGCAGCATTTTGACATTTTGCTATCTCCCTTAATTTTCTTTATTGGCAAAATTGCCAATATTGTGAGTAAAAAAATTACCCTTTGTTCAGCATATCCATTTGCGAAAGGATACGCTTTTCCACGATTTCACCGGTGCATGACAGAAACGTTTCCAGGCAGCAAAGAGCAAGCCGATAATAAATATTCGTTCCCCTTTTCTCGCTGGAAACCACCCCCGCTTCCCGGAGCACGGAAAGGTGTTTGGAAACAGTGGACATATCGTCCCCCACCAGGGTTTGCAGGTCGCAGACGCATTTTTCGCCGTCCCGCAGGGCGTCCACCATGAGCAGACGGCTCGGATGCCCGAGCGCCTTGAATATTCTGGCTTGCGCCGCAATGTATCTTTTATGCTTGTCCATGCTATATTTTTGGCTTTTTAGCCAAATAGTCAGTTCTCTCTCTTCCGTCAAGACGAAAGCGTCAATCTGACGCGCGGCGGGATGGAAGGAGCGGTCATGCCCGCAGGCTCCGGAAGGCAAGATGTTTCCGGCAGGCTCTCCGGCCGCCTTAAAGCGGTTTAAGGTAGTATGTTCTAATGATTGGCGGTGCTCGCCGGTCTGTGCGGCGCGAGGTGGAACGACAGTGGCCGGTACACGGAAATCAGGCACATGGACAGGATGACCGTCAGCTGCAGCGCGCCTTCCCACATGCTTTCCGGCAAAATGCAGGCCCGCACGAAGCGCAGCGGCCCGTCCAGGCCCAGCGGAACGAGCACGGCGATGAGGTCGTCGCCCCACGGCCCCCAGAACATGGTTCCCCAGAAGCCCGCGCAGAGGCTGATCAGCCATTTATAGCCGATCCAGGCGAACTTGAAGAAGCCGATGGACGTGCAGGTGGAGTAGAACAGGCCGCTCAGCAGACAGCCCGCAAGCCCGGGCATGACAACCCAGGTGTCCACGAAATGCAGGCACCGGGCCACCTGTGCGGCAAAGGCCGCATTGTCGGTGGAGAGCCGCAAAAAGCTGAGCGCCTGCATGGAAAGCGCGCCGCCTGCCCAGGCCGTGGCCGCGAGCAGATGCAGGGCCTTGGTGCCTTTGATGATGATATTGTCGCGCGCGCTGAACCCTTTGCCCAGCCTGCCGTAATTTCTCACCATTTCGTTCAGCATGCCGATCCCTCACAGCTGCGAAGCCCAAAGCCGGCTTTGCCCTGGTTCTGGATATGTCTGTTACGCGGTCACTCCTGCCGCCTGGCTGGAAATTTTGAGTATAGACGCTTCATGGGTATCGGCAAGTATTGTTTGTTTGATCAAACAAGATTCTGCTGGACAAGGCGTCCGCTTGGAGCCATGATTCCCGCCGTTGTCCGGCTGCCCCACGGAGCGCGGCAGCCGGGTTGCGCGACGCGCAAGCGGCGCGACGGAGGACTGTATGCTGGAAGCCCTGTTCGCGGTTGTTCCCATTTTTCTGATCATCGGCATGGGCGTGCTGCTGCGCGCTCGGGACGTGCTGCCCGAAAGCGCGGGCCCGGTCTTGGGGGTCTATGTGCTCAAGCTTGCCCTGCCGCTGCTGATTCTGCACATTCTGGCCGGCGCGCATCCCGGCGACCTGGCCCACGGCGGCTTCTGGGCCGGGGTCATCGGCTCGCAGCTGATCGTCTATGCTCTGGGCTACTGGGGCGACCGCCTCTTCTGCCGCCGGGGCGCGGGCCCGGCCGTAATTTCCGCCCTGAGCTGCAGCGCCTGCAATACCGCCTTTGTGGGGCTGCCCATTGTGACCAATCTGCTGCCCGGCAATCAGGAGGCCCTGCTCATCGCGGGTCTGGCCACCCTGACCACCAACATTGTGATGATCATGGGCCAGGCCCGGCTGGATATGCTGGCCGGGGCGGCGGCCTGGGGCGGCGGCTCCCGCTCCGGAGCCGTGGCGCTGCTGCGGGTCTTCATCCTGGGCAATCCCATTCTGCTCGCCACCCTGGCCGGGGCGGCCCTGTCCTTGTCCGGTCTGGGGCTCTGGGCCCCGCTGGACCGCACCGTCAGCTTGGTGGGCTATACGGCGGCCCCCTGCATGCTGCTGGCCCTGGGGCTGGACTTGCGGCAGAAACTGGCCCTGGCCATGCACCGGGCCGAAGGGCATGCCGTGCTGCGTCAGGTCTGGCTGATTTCCTGCAAGTTGCTGCTGCATCCGCTGCTCTGCTGGGCCATCATGTGGCTGCTGGGCATTTCCGGAGCCTGGCTGGCTATCGGCGTGATCATGAGCGGCACGGCCACGGCCCTGATCGTTACTGTCCTGGCCGAGGTCTACGGCGCCGTGCCCGAGGAGTCCGCGCTCACGGCGGTGCTGTCCAATGCCCTGAGTATGTTCACGCTGACCGGCTTTGTCTGGCTGTTCATGCGCCTGGGCATGATTTAGGGGCAGCCCTCATTGAACCGCCTGCCGCAAAGCCGCCTTTTTCGTGCGGCGGCGTTGCACAGCGAAAATTGACCTCGCGGAGTACACAACAGCGTCGCCCGATTTCCGTTTCGCGCCTTGCCGCCCGAAAAAATTCAGCTTTTCGCGGACGGCATGTCAATGAGGCTGACCCTAAGGACGTATCGAACGGCGCGGCGGGATCAGAGGCGCGCCTCCTGCGAGAGATAGATCAGCTCTTCCGTGATGGTCAGCAGTTCCTCAATGAGGCCGCCGCCGTGCATGGGGTGCCCGAACAGGGCTTCGCGCTGATTGTCGAGGCCGCGCTGGTCCACGGCGTCGGGCAGGGTGGGAGAGAGGGTTTCGGCCAGGCGGCAGGCCAGCAGATAGCCTTCGGCCCCGGCGGCGAACAGGGAGCTCAGCTCCGCGAAACGGGAACTAACGTCGCGCCAGTAGTCCAGGGCCTCGCCGGAAGGCGCAAGATTCACGGCCGTGCAAAGCGCCGCGTGCAGATTGTTGCAGGCCGCGCCGGGCAGGCCCGTGCGCCAGCCCCAGAGCCAGGGCGCGCGCCGGAAAAAGAGGTGATGCTCAACCGCCAGGTCCAGCAGGGCGCGGGTCCGGCGCAGGGCGTCCAGCAATGGCATCGCCGTCGTGTAGTCCGGCCAGGCCGGTACGGGTTCGCCCAGCTCCCAGCCCGGCACCATATCCCGCCGGGGCTCCAGAGCCGCCAGGCGGCGCAGGAGATGGGTCAGCCAGGCGTTGGCGTCCGGACTCTGCGGAGTTTCAAGATGCGAGTAGCTCAGCACGTAGCGGCCTTGGCCGTATGCGCCGCTGACCACCAGGGGCTGATCCGTGAGGAAGTCCGCCGAAAGATTGATGCCGTACAGGGCCTGCCAGGCCTCGAAGACGTGCGCCGGAATGTGCTGCAAGGGCAGATCCGCCAGCCAGAAATCCGCGTCCGGCGCGTCATAGGCCGCCAGTACCCGCACTCCTTCCGTCCTTTCCGGCGCGAAACGCCCCGGCCACCAGACCGGCAGGGAAAGGGGCGCGTTGTTCCTGCTTCCGGCGGCTCCCGCCGGAAGCAGGGGCGGAATTCCGGGCGGCGAAAGTTCTTCCCCGGCGCGGGCCCGCACCCGCACAGGGCCGGAACGCAGATGATGCTGGCGCTGGGGATAGGCCGCGCGCGACCAGGGGCAGAGTTGCAGGCCGTCGCGCGGGTCGCGGTGGCTGAGGGCCAGGCCCGCGCCGCCGCAGAAGCCCAGATAGCCGCCGCCCTGCTCCAGATAGGCGCGCACGGCCGCGCGCCCGGCTTCGCCAAGGGCCAGGGACTTGAGCTTGGCGTTGCCGCCCGGCACCACCAGCAACGGGGGCGGGGCGGCGGTTTCGTTTGCCCGGCAAGAGCCCGGCTTGCCTAAAAGCGCGCCTTCGGCTATTTCTTGGCCCTTAACCAGGCGGCAGGACAGCCCCAGGGCGCGCAACGCGCGCCAGGCCATGAGGCCCCAGATGTGGGATGCGTCCCATAACATGTAAATCGGCTGCGCGGGCTGCATAGGCGCGCAGTATCGCCGCCTTTTACGGAGAAAGCAAGATGGCCGATACCCTCCCCAAGGGCTATGAGCCCCATGACGTGGAAGCCCGGTGGCGCAAGCACTGGGAAGAGGAAAAAACCTTCACGCCCGACCCGGACGCGCCCGGCGAGCCCTATTCCATCGTCATTCCGCCGCCCAACGTCACCGGGGCCCTGCATATCGGCCACGCCTTGAACCTGACGCTCATCGACGTGCTCTGCCGCCACGCCCGCCAGAAGGGCAAGAATGTGCTCTGGGTGCCGGGCACGGACCACGCGGGCATCGCCACCCAGAACGTGGTGGAGCGGGCCCTGGCCAAAGAGGGCAAGACCCGCCGGGATCTGGGCCGCGAAGCCTTTGTGGAAAAAGTCTGGGAGTGGCGGGCGGACTACGGTCACCGCATCCTGGATCAGATCGGGGCTCTGGGCTGCTCCGTGGACTGGACGCGCCTGCGCTTCACCATGGACGAAGGGCTTTCGGCGGCGGTGCGCAAGGTCTTTGTGCAACTCTATGATGAAGGACTGATCTACAAAGGCGACTATATTATCAACTGGTGCTCGCGCTGCCACACGGCCCTGGCCGACGATGAAGTGGAACACGAGCAGAGCAGGGGCAGGCTCTGGAGCGTGCGTTACCACCTCACGGACGGTTCGGGCTCCATCGTCATCGCCACCACCCGGCCCGAAACCATCCCCGGCGATACGGCCATCTGCGTGCATCCCGAGGACGAACGCTACGCCCGTCTGGTGGGCAAGACCGCGCGTGTGCCCGTGCTGGGACGCGAAGTGCCGATCATCGCGGACAGCTATGTGGACCGCGAGTTCGGCACCGGCGCGCTGAAGGTGACGCCCTGCCACGACCACAACGACTGGATGCTGGGCAAAAAGCACAATCTGGAATTCGTGCAGGTCATTGACGAAAACGGCGTCATGAAAGCCGAGGCCGGGCCCTATGCGGGCCTGACCAAGCAGGAGTGCCGGGACAGGATCGTGGCCGACATCGAAGCCGCCGGGGATCTTGTGGACGTGGCGGAACTGGAGCATGCCGTGGGCCACTGCTACCGCTGCCATACGGTGGTGGAGCCGCACGTCTCCACCCAGTGGTTCGTGGCCACCACCAAAATGGCCCCGGCCGCGCGCGCCGCCGTGCCGGAACTGACCAGAATTTTTCCGGAATCCTGGCTCAAGACCTATTATCACTGGCTGGACAATATCCGCGACTGGTGCATCAGCCGTCAGATCTGGTGGGGACACCGCATTCCGGCCTGGACCTGCAAAGCCTGCGGCAAGCTGATCGTGGCCGAGGAGGCCCCGGACGTCTGCCCCGTGTGCGGTTCGGATCATCTGGAGCAGGACGAGGACGTGCTGGACACCTGGTTCTCCTCGGCGCTCTGGCCCTTCTCCACCATGGGCTGGCCGGAACAGACCAGGGAGCTGGCGCGCTGGTACCCCACCTCGGTGCTGGTCACGGGCTTTGACATCATCTTTTTCTGGGTGGCCCGGATGATGATGATGGGCCTGCACTTCATGAAGCGGCCGCCTTTCCACGACGTCTATCTGCACGCCCTGGTGCGCGACGCCACGGGCCGCAAGAGGTCGAAATCCACGGGCAACGTCATCGCCCCGCTGGTCATGATCGAGAAATACGGCTGCGATTCCCTGCGTTTCACGCTGACGGCCTTCGCGGCCATGGGCCGCGACATCCGCCTGTCCGAAGAGCGCATCGAAGGCTATCGCCACTTTGTGAACAAGCTCTGGAACGCCGCGCGCTTCGCCCTGATGAATCTGCCGGAGGAAGCGCCCGCGCCCGTGAGTCTGGAAAATGTGCGGGGCCTGCACCATCAGTGGATTTTGCACCGTCTGGAAATGCTCAAGCTGGACATGGATCAGGCCCTTGCGGACTACCGTTTCAATGACGCGGCCCAGCTCGGCTACAAATTCCTCTGGAACGAGTTCTGCGACTGGTATCTGGAGCTGATCAAACCGGATATGGGGCCCGACATGCAGTCTGACGACCCCGCGCGCAAGGCCGCGGCCCGGTATGTGCTCTGGCTGGTGCTGCGCGAACTGCTGGTGCTGCTGCACCCCATCATGCCCTTTGTCACGGCCGAGATCTGGCGCGCCCTGCCCGTGTCCGCCGGGGAACAGCCCACGGATCTGGCCCTGGAGCCCTATCCGCCGCTGCGCCCCGGCTGCGTGCGTGAGAGAGAAGCCTGCCGCATGGAGCTGATCCAGGGCGTGATCGTGGCCGTGCGCACCATCAAGGCTGAACTGGGTATCAGTCCCGGCCACAAGGTAAGCCTGCTGCTCCATCCCGTGGACGAGGAACAGGGCGCTTTACTGGAGGAAAACCGGGGCCTGATGACGACCCTGGCCCGTCTGGAATCCCTGGAACTGGGCGCGGAAGTGCATGCGCCCAAGGCTTCGGCCTCGGCCGTGGTCCAGGGCTGCCAGGTCATCGTGCCCCTGCGCGGGGCCGTGGACCTGGCCGGTGAGCTGGCCCGCCTGGACAAGGAACTGGCCAAGCTGGAAAAAGACGTGACAGCCGTGAACATGAAGTTGAGCAACGAGAGCTTTGTGAGCCGCGCTCCGGCCGAAGTGGTGGCGCGCGAACGGGAGCGCGCCGGGCAGTTGCTGGACGCCAAGGCAAAATTGCAGGCTTTGCGGGCCCGTTTCGCCGAGGCCCTGGCCGAAGAATAATCCCGGCGGCCCGGCCCTCGCGAACCGGACTCAGACTGATGACACAAAAATCAGTCGCCGCGCTGCCGCTGCCTGTTTCCCTAACCCACGTTGCGGCTAAGGGAAATGCCCGGGGCTGCCGGGCATCCTTCGGGCAGCTGACGGCACGGCAAAGCCGTGACCCGCTCCTGATTTTTGGTCGCGTTGACTTTATCAACGTTCCCTGCGGCCCGGCCCTCGCGGACCGGGCCGCTTACCTTTTGTCCGCGGGCGCGCCGCACGCTTCCGGCGCGCGTCCGGAGGCCGCATGCCGCGTTTCGCACGTTGTATCCCGATTGTTTCCCTGGTCCTGATTCTCTCCCTGGCTTTCATGCTGTCCGAGCCCGCGGCCGCCGTGCCGGGCCGGAGCGCACAGGAAACCGCGCATCCCGCTCCGGACTGGGACAAGGAGGGCGCGCTCGCGCCCGATTCGGCTGACCCCGCTTCCGGCCTGGAAGACGGCATGGCTCCGCCGTCCGTCGAATCCGGCGGCCGTGTCTCTCCCGCCGCCGTGGTCAAGAAAATGCGCCCTCGGCTGGGCCTCCGGGCTCTGCGCCGGAGTCTGGACGACATCGGCCTGCTCAAGGCCGCGGGCTTTGCCTATCAGGAGGGCCTGACCCTGCCCGGGGACATCTGCCCTCAGCCCGGCGACCGTGACCAGGCGGCGGTGCTCAGCGGCATGGCGGCATCGGATCAGGCCTACGCCCTGTTTTTCGGCAAGGCCGAGGACGCGGCGCGCGAAAACCGCCTTTTGCGCAAACTGAGCCCCAAGACCCATTTGCCCGGCCTGACCGCCAAAGAAAAGAACGTCTTGGCGAAAGACCCCACCGGCCCGGCCGGGCGGGAGATCATTGTCCAGCGCAGCGAGGCCCAGGTGCGGGCCATGCTGGCGGCCGCCTCGCAAAACGAGGCCAATCTGCGCCTGCTGGGCGCGCATCTCTACGGCCTCTTTTTGGAGCGTCTGTATACCACGTCCGTTATGGTGCTGGCCGCCGCTGAAAGCGACACCCTGGAACCGCTCCACAAGGTGCGTGCGGCGCTGAGCGCCAGTCAGGGCAAACTGGTGGAGTTGCTGGCGCGGCGCGGCCTGCTCGGAGACGCGCGCTTCGCAGCGACCCGTCTGGAGACCGTGGACAGCCTGCTGCGCCTGCTGGCGAGCAACCACGGCCGTCCGAGCCTGGCCCGGATGGAGGAAATTCTGGGTATCGTGCGCGAGGAGCGGGCCTCGTTTTTGACGCCCTGCCCCTAGGCTCAGCCCTCATTAAAACGCCGCCCGCAGCGGCGCACGAATCCTTACGGGTTCGCGGCATGCGCCGCTTGACGCGACACCGGGCTCAGCTTTCATCAGTTTTTGAACTCATTGCAGGGGCATCGGTCCTGCGGGAAACGGGGGTCACGGCAGCCATTCTCCGTACGCCGTTTTTTCCGCTCCACGCGCCATTTTGGGCCGGGCGTCCCGCGCATTGACAAAGCGGGCTTTAGCACTATGCTACAATAAGGTCTTTCGGCACAGCAACGGGATGTTCCGATGTGGGGCGTCCCGTTGCGTCGTTTTCGCGGGGATTGCGTATATGGCCCCGCCAACCGAAGCCGGCCCCGCCGGGGCTTTTACCGGAGCGTCGCCGCGTCCAGCGCGGGATGGCCGCCGCAGTCAAGGGTTTTTGTGAACGCGAAACTAAAGGATGCCACCTCCACCCTCCGTAACCGCCTGGTCAGCCGGGCTCTGCGCCTGGCCGACCAGGTTGCGGGCATCCCCACTCTGGCCGCCATCCGTTCCGCGCTTATCGTCATGCTGCCCTTCATGTTTCTGGGCTCTCTGGCGATTTTGCTGAACAGCTTTCCTCTTACCGCCTACAGGGACTTTATGGCCCATGTTTTCGGCCCGCGTTGGACCCTGTTCGGCGAGACGCTCTACAGCGGCACCTTTGCGATCATGTCCCTGAGCTTGGTCTTTTCCATCGGCCAGCATCTGGTGGACCAGTTCAACAGCGCCAGCCGGATTTTCCGGGCTAATCCGGTCATTGCCGGGCTGGTCAATCTGGCGGCCCTGTTCTGTCTTTTCCCGCAGTCGGCCTCGCCGGACAATCTGCGCTGGTTCGGCGTTTCCGGCCTGTTCGTGGCCCTGCTGGTGGGTCTGGCTTCCACGCGGCTCTTTCTGTTCTTTTTTTCCTTCAAGCAGCTCCATCTGCACTTGCGCGGCGGCGCGCCGGACATTGCCCTGCCCCGCACCTTCAGTTCCTTTTTGCCCGGCATCCTGACCCTGCTGGTCTTTGCCGCCGTCGGCACCTTGCTGCACGGCGCGGGTTCATCCATGCACGAACTGGCCTATCACTACATCCGCCTGCCTTTCGACGCCTTGCACGACGGCCTGGAGCGGAGCCTGCTCTACATCCTGTCCCTGCATGTGCTCTGGTTTCTGGGAATCCACGGAGCCAATGTGCTGGATCCCATTACCCACGACATTTACGGCGCGGCCATGCTTGCCAATGAAACCGCCGCCGCCGTGGGCCTGCCCCTGCCGCACATCATGACCAAGAACTTCATGGATGTGTTCGTGTTCATGGGCGGTTCGGGCGCGGGCATCTGCCTGGCGGGCGCGCTGATTCTGTTCGGCAAAACCCGCACCAGCCGGGGCCTGGGGTTTTTGTCCCTGCTGCCCGGCGTGTTCAACATCAATGAAATTCTGCTCTTCGGTCTGCCTGTGGTGCTCAATCCGCTGATGCTGATCCCCTTTGTGTGCACGCCACTGATTCTGGCGGGCGTCAGCTATCTGGCGGCGGGCTGGGGCCTGGTGCCGGGCGCGAGCGTGGCCACGGAATGGACCACGCCCGTATTGCTCAACGGCTATCTGGCGACCGGCTCCCTGAACGGCTCTCTGCTGCAACTGGTGAATCTCTGCCTGGGCATCTGCATTTACGCGCCTTTTGTGGTGCTGACCAACAAGGTCAACATCCGCCGCACCAACGCGGCGTTCAGCACTCTGGCCGGGCGGATCTGCGGCGGGGACGGCGGCCCTTACAGCCGTCAGCAGGACGATGCGGGCACCCTGGCCCGCAGCCTGATCGTTGATCTGGAAGGGGAGAGCCGCAACGCCCAGGGACTTTTTCTGGAATACCAGCCGCAAATCTGCGCCCGCAGCGGCAGAGCGGTGGGCGTGGAATCTCTGTTGCGCTGGCGGCATCCGGCCTATGGGTCCATTCCCGCGCCAGTGACCGTGGCTCTGGCCGAAGAATCCGGGCTGATCCGGCCCCTCGGGATCTGGATTTTCGAAACCGCCTGCCGCACGCGCCGCCGCTGGCTGGACGCGGGCCTGGCTGATCTGACCGTGGCGGTCAATGTTTCCGCCCTGCAACTGCAGGACTCGCTGCCGGAGCGGTTTATGGAGATAACCCGCCGCTACCGCGTCCCGCCCGCGCTGATGAGCGTGGAAGTGACCGAATCCAGCGCGCTGGATTCCGGCTCGCCGGAAAGCCGGGTGGTGGCGCGCCTCCATGATCTGGGCTTTCCCATCGCCATTGACGACTTCGGCATGGGGCACAGTTCGCTGAAGTATCTCAAACAGTTCCCGGTGAATTATGTGAAGATCGACGGCGAAATCACCAAGGAACTGGTCACCAATCCCATCTGCCGCGATATCGTCTCCTCCATCACCCGTCTCTGCCGGGCACGGGGCATGCGCTGCGTGGCCGAATTTGTGGAAAACGACGAACAGGTCGCCATCCTGCGCGAGGAGGGCTGCGATATCTTCCAAGGCTGGCGCTACAGCCCTGCCCTGCCGGAAGCGCAATGCCTGGCCTATCTTCAGCAAAACAGGGCCGAAGGCGAAGACCGCGCCGCCCCATCCGGCGCAACGCGGCCGGGGCCCGCCGTCGGGGAGCGCTAGCCCGTGGCGGAACGGCGGCACCGCCGGGTTCGGGGAGAATGCCGCACACTGCGGGGAAGCGTGGGACGGGCTGTGGCCCTGTTCTGTCTTCCGGTTCTGTTCTGGGCATTGCTCTGGGCGCTGTGGCCCGCGCGCGTGGATGCGGCGGATGTTGCGGACAGCGCGGCCGATACGGCCAGTCCGGACAAAAACAGCGCGTCCCGGACGCTTCTGCCCGAAGACAGTCCGCTCAGCCCGCTGGTAAACGATGCCCATCTCAGCGGCGGCCTGTATTTCTTCGGCCGGGACCGTCAGCGCTATGACGTGGAACGCAAAACCTACCGCACCAATCTGCGCCACGGTTCCCTTCAGGCCAATCTGGATCTGGTCTCCGGCTATGCCTGGGATCATCTGGGTTTTGATTTCGGCGTCTTCACCTCCCACGATCTGTTCAACTACGGCGCGCCTGACCATGAAATGGGCTACGTGCCCTGGCAGGACCCCTGGCACCCGGACTGGAGCAGGCACTTCACGCTGAGCGGCGTTTCCATCTACAAGGCCGCGCTCAAGGCCAAGGCCGGTCCGGCCTGGCTGCGCGCGGGCTGGTTGCAGCCCGAAGGGCCCGGCGTGCTGGGCGTGAACTGGTCCATCATGCCCGGCTCCTGGCGGGGAGTGAACGCGGGCCTGGATTTCGGCGGCTTTTCCGTGGCCGGTATGGTGGCCGACACCTACAAGGCTCCCTGGTTTCTGGACGAATACAAACTGATGAAGAACGACGGCGAGAGCCATGTGCCCGGCGTCTGGAGCCTGGGCGCGCGCTATGCCTTTGACAACGGCATTACCCTGGAGGCGGCCTACGGCCAATCGCCGGGCCATCTGCACAACGCCCATTTCAAGAGCAGCTGGGAACTGCCTGCGGGGCCGGGACGGCTGAAGTTCGGCTACCATCTCTACGCCATGGCCGACAGCGACGACGGCGGCGGGGTCAATAACAACTTTGACGGCCTGGCCTTTCAGCACTATCTCTTCGGCTTGTACGAGCTGGATATGTGGACCTTCCGCCTGGAAGGCACCTATACCGCCGCGCCCATGTCCGGACCCTGGAGCCAGGGACAGTTCGCCTACCGCCTGGCGGACCGCAACGGCGGAGCCAAGGGCGCCTATGAGGTCTGGTGGGATTCCCGCTCGGACTGGAACGCGGACGACGAAAAGGCGGTATTCGCGGGCGTGGAGCGCCGCCTGGACGACATCCTTCCCGTAAAGGGCTTTTACGTGGGCGTGAGCGGGGCCATGGGCTGGGACGGGCGGGGCTGGGGAACGTCCGAGCGCCTGCGCGAATGGGCCGTGAACGGCGATCTCGGCTACGTCAAGCCCGACGGCCCCCTGGAAGGCGCTTTCGTCAAGCTGCATTACACGGAATATCGCAACGGCACGGACGCGCCCAGTTGGTCCGTGTACAAGAACGGTTTTCAGTCGGAACACGATTTCAAGATTCTGATCGGCCTGCCGTTTTCGTTTTAAGCCAAAAAATATGCCGGACAGGGCTAATCCCCGGACAAAGTCTGCCGTAAAGCTGATCAACAGGATCATATATCGGCCGCGCACCGCGCGGCCAACCGTGCGACTTTTTCGCGGGAGATACGAGTATGCGTTGGCGAGATATCCGGCTTGTGTACAAATTGAGCCTTGCCTTCGGAGTGATTTTTCTGTTGTTCGGCCTGTACACGGTTTATAATTTCAAAATCATCGGCGACATCTCCGGGGTTTCCGACGACCTGGACCGCAGCAGCGAGTCCGAACTGACCCTGCTCAAGGCGGAAAACGCCCATTTCATCTGGGCGGCCAATGTGGCGGCCTACCTTCTGGACGATACGGTGACCAGGCTCAATGTGGTTACCGACGGACATCAGTGCACGTTCGGCAAATGGTTTTACGGCGAAGGCCGCGAGGAACTGGAACAGCGTCTGCCCGCCGTGGCTCCCATTCTGGACGCCCTGGAACAGCCGCATCTGGCCCTGCATGCGGCTGTGCCCGGCATTGTGGCCGCCCATGAAAAAGGCGACGTGCAGGGCATGCAGAAGCTCTACCGGGAAGGGATCGCCACCAATCTGCTGCTGATTCGCGAAGGCCTGACCAAGGCCATCAAACTGGTGGACGAAGATCTCATGCGCTCCAACACGGCCCTGGCCAGGACCCTTGTCCAGAGCCGGAATGTGGCCCTGGCCATGAGCGGCGGCATTCTGCTGGTCTGTGTGCTGCTGGCCGTCTTTCTCACCCGCAGCATCGCCGGGCCGTTGCGCCTTCTGGTGCTCTACGCCAGGGAAGTGGCCGGCGGCAACCTGCGCGAGCCCCGCATCGTCCAGAACGACGAGGTGGGCCAGTTGAACGCGGCCTTGGGGGTGATGGTCGGCACGCTCAAACGCAAGATCGAGGAGGCCCGCGAACAGACCGATATGGCCCTGGCTAAAAGCCGGGAGGCCGAGGAGGCCTTGAGTTCGGCCGAGGTGGCCGCGCAGGAGACGGCGGCCAAGAATGACCTGATTCTGGGGGCCTGCCAGCGCATCGAGGACGTGGTGAGCAATGCCAACCGGGCTTCGGGCGAGCTTTCCGCCGGTATTCTCCAGTCCAAGAAGGGCGCGGAGGTTCAGGCCCGCAAAATTTCCGAAACCGCCTCGGCCATGGAACAGATGAGCGCCGTGGTGATCGAGGTGAGCCGCAACGCGACCTCGGCGGCGGAACTTTCCGCCGGCGCCCGCCAGAAGGCGGAGGAGGGCGCGGATGTGGTGCTGGAAGTGACCCGGAGCATCCGTAGCGTGCAGGAGCAGTCCCGCAGGCTGAAAGAGGATATGCAGACCCTGGGCCAGCATGCCCAGGCGGTCAACCGGATCATGAGCGTGATCTCGGATATCGCGGACCAGACCAATCTATTGGCGCTGAACGCGGCCATTGAAGCCGCGCGGGCCGGTGAATCCGGGCGCGGCTTCGCGGTGGTGGCCGACGAGGTGCGCAAGCTGGCCGAAAAAACCATGGCCTCAACCACGGATGTGGATAACGCCGTGCGGGCCATCCAGCAGAGCGCGGACAAAAATATGCGCCAGGTGGATGAAGCCGTGCAGACCATCGAACAGGCCACGGAACTGACCGGCAGGTCCGGCGAGGCCCTGCGCGAAATCGTTTCCATTGTGGACGGCGCCGCCACCCAGGTGCGGGCCATTGCCACGGCCAGCGAGGAGCAGGCCGTTTCCAGCCGGGAGATGGCCGACGCCATCAACGAGGTGGATACGGTGGCCGGGCAGACCGCCCAGGCCATGAACAACGCGGCGCGCTCCGTGGCGGACCTGGCCGGGCAGACCCGGACCCTGCACGCGCTGGTCATGGAAATGCGCGGCAAGGAGTAAGAGCGCGCGTCTTTTTTCGAGCTGCCTTGGCCGCCGGATAGCCGTCCGGCTGGACAAGCGGGTCTTTCAGCCTTATTCCCGCAGCGTTACGGAAGGCCGGTGAAAGAGCATTTTTTTTGCTTTGGACACAAAAAATGCGCGTCCTGTTCATGCGTCTGTCCCGCGCGAAAGCGCAGGGCAGACGCATCTAAAAAAGTCTTTATTCCCCGATAGATCGGAGAACGAGCA
>ENA-UOJC01002816-UOJC01002816.1-human-gut-metagenome-genome-assembly--contig:-C104-NODE-2816-length-17803-cov-14.758790_pt1 | contig 17803 bp, 14 predicted proteins | sample MGYA00242339_ERZ723886 | MGnify/ENA metagenome assembly ERZ723886 | reverse complement strand
GGTTGTAGCCGCCGGGCTTCAAGATGGTGGTGGCGACGGTGATGGGCCAGATGCCCGCGGCAAAGAGCTTGTCGCAGTTGAAGTAATCCGCGCCGCCTGCGAACGAAATGCGCATCTTGCCGCCGAACTGACGGGAGATGCGATTGCACATCTCGATCGTCAGCGGGAAGAGACTGCGGCCGGACATATACATTTCCTCATTGGGAAGCTCGCCGCGCGTCGTGTCAACGGGGAAGGTGTTGGAGAGCTTGAGACCGAACTCGAGACCCTGCTTGTCCGCGAGCTTTTGCAGCCGCTCGAACATCGGCACGGCGTCCTCCCACTGGAGGTCCTCGTTGAAGTGGTGCTCATCGAAGACGATGTAGTCATAGCCCATGGAATCGAGGATGCTGCGCGCGGTCTTGTAGCCGAGAATGGTCGGGTTGCACTTGACGAAGGTGTGCAGATGCTTTTCCTTGAGAAGATAGCTTGCGATGCGCTCGATCTCCTGCGGCGGGCAGCCGTGGAGCGTGGAGAGCGTAACGGAACGGGAAACATTCGGGGAGATGGAGGAGATGAAGTCCTTTTCCTCGGGGAAGAGCTCGGTCAGGACTTTTTTGCACTCCTTGAACTGCGCGGTCTTGCCTGCGTCCATCATGTTGTTGATATAGGTGTTGACCTTGCGGCCCTTGATGCCGTCCAGGTCGTAGCCGACGGACATATTGAACACGAACCCGTCGGGATCGCCGAAGCCGTAGACCTTGCTCATGACCTTGAGCGCGCACCAGGCCTTGATGTACTCGTCCTGCGCCTGCTGCACGGTCAGTTCGGTCGACCACTCCTGGTTGTAGCCCTCGTCGGCGGCGAGGATGCAGGGGCGGGGGACGCAGGCGGCAAGCTCCGCGCCGTCCATTTTCTGCACGGTCTTGACCTCAAAAAAGCGCGCACCGGCGGCGTAGGCCGCGATGATATTCTGCGCAAGCTGACTGTTGGGGCCGGCGGCGGGGCCAAAGGGCGTTTCGATGCGCTCGCCGAAGATGGGCAGGCTCTTGCCGCTCGCGTGATAGTGCTTATGAACGCCGAACACATCGCCGCACTGCGCGTATTCGCTCGTCACCCAGTTCATCAGAGAGTCGAACGGGATGGGATACATTTTCTCAGACATGGGAATGCTCCTTTCTGTGTGCGATCAATATTCCTCGCCGTTGAGGGAGGTCCAGAGCTTCTTCGCGGCTTCGAGGATGTGGGCGTTTTCGGCTTCCTCGTCGATGCCGACGAGTTCGCGGTCGAGCATGAGAGTCTTGCCGGCGGCGATGGTGGTTTGGCACTGGCGGCCCGTCATGCCGAAGATCATGTGCCCGTCGATGTTCGCGTCGGAAAACGGGGTAAAGGGCTTATAGTCCATCACGATGATGTCCGCCGCCGCGCCGCTCTTCAGAACGCCGAGCGTGTCGGGGAAGTATTTCTCGCCGATCTTTGCGTTGTTCTTGAAGAGCATGTCCGTCACCTCGCACCAGCCGACGTTCGGCAGGCAGTTCTGGCTGCGCTGGGAGCAGAGGGCGACCTTGAGGGACTCGAGCATATCGTTCGTGTAGGCGTCTGTGCCCATGCCGAGAAGAATGCCGCGCTTGTGGAGCTGGAGCACGGGGCAGATGCCGATGGCGTTGCCCATGTTGGACTCGGGATTGTTCACGACCATCGTGCCCGTCTCCTTGATGATGTCCATCTCGGCGGTGTTGACGTGGATGCAGTGGCCGAGGATGGTCTTGGGGCCGAGGATGCCGTGATCCTGCAAGCGCTGGACGGGGCGGCGGCCATAGTTCTGGAGGGAGTCGTACACATCGTTCATGCCCTCGGACACGTGGATGTGATAGCCCGTGCGGCCGTTGTTGGCCGCGACCATGCGGTCGAAGGTCTTATCGGAGATCGTGAACAGCGCGTGGCCGCCGAACATTGCCGCGAGCATCGGGTCCTTATTCTTTTCGCATTCGGTGATAAAATCGGCGTTCTCCTGAATGGCCTGTAAGCACTTCTCCTCGCCGTCGCGGTCGGAGACCTCATAGCAGAGGCAGGAGCGAAGGCCGAGGCGCTTGCTCTCCTCCGCGATGGTGTGCAGCGAGCCGGGGATCTCACCGTAGGAGGCGTGATGGTCGAAAATGGTCGTCACGCCCTGCTTGATGGAGTCGATGTAGAGTGCGGCGGCGGAGGCGCGCGTGCCGTCCATCATCAGGTGGCGGTCGATGGCCCACCATGTGCCGTTGAGCACCTCATAAAAGTTCGTCGGATTGTTGCCCTTGATGGAAAGGCCGCGGGCGAGGGCGGAGTAGATATGCGTGTGCGCGTTGATGAGCGCGGGCATGATGACGCCGCCCTTGGCGTCGATGATCTCGGCGTCGGGATACTTTGCGCGCAGCGCCGCCTCTTCGCCGACTTCGGAGATCTTCGTGCCCTCAAAGGCGACCGCGCCGTGCTCATAATAGCCCTGCGCGCTCGCGTCGCGGGTGATGAGACGACCGTTGGTGACAAGTTTCATAAGTTTGCTCCTCCTTTTTCTTTTGCCTTTTCCCCGCCGCGAAAGCGGCACCACAAGGGGAAAGAAAAAAGCGCTCCTCACACAGACCCCGCCGCTGCCCAAAAGGGAAGCGACTGTACAGCCCGTGCGCGAAGCACTACGTTGCAGCTACCAAACAATAATTGAGTTACTATAAATATTTTACAGGAAACGGGAACAAAATGCACGTTTTTTCCGTCTCAGTTGATGTAGAAAATGAAATGAGAAATTTGTGCAATTCGCGGAAAATATAAAATTGCCCCGCAGTGGCCGTGTAAGCCCCGTCAAAACCTGCACCATTCTGGACAGGTGGGTCGTCTCTGTCCGGCTTTATTGCTTCCAACGTCCAGCCGCAGAAGGCAGCCGGGAGGCCTGCAAACCACCGGAGCGTACCGACGTCCCTTATGACGAAATGTGGGTTTAAAAAGAACTTATCACGCACCCCGCAGGGCAAATTCAGTTTACCGCGATGAGACGGAAAAATCCGTCGCAAGAGAGAAGAAACTTATTCCTCGTCGGAAAGGATCTGCTCCATGAAGAGGTCGTAGACCTTTTCGATCTCTTCCTCATCGTCGACGGTGACAAGGAATTCCTCGCCGTTTTCCATCTGGCTCTTGAGGATGACAAGACCGTATTCCTCTTCGTTTTCCTCTTCCTCGCTATCTTCTTCCATCACCGGGAAGAAAGCCATATAAGTCGTGCCGTTAAATTCCAGCGCATCGACATATTCAAGCTCTACATCGTTGCCCTCATCGTCTGTCAGCGTGACAAAATTGGGGCCGAACTCCTCACTCATGGGGGACACCTCCTGGTAGTTTGTGAGCGCATTATACCGCACTTCCTGCAAAAAATCAAGACAAGATGCGCACCTCTTGACAGGCGTGCTATACTATATTCTGTATTCTTATTGAAACCTGCAACCAACGTTATGCGCACAGCGCGCATATTTTCTAAGCAAAGGAGGAGGCGCTTTATGGAAGAAAACCGCGCAGAAAACCAGACGCCCCGAAGACAGTACACGCAGGCGAAAACGCATCAGGCGCACAAGAAGAAAAAAGGCGGCACGGCGAAAACGGTCATCGGCACCATTCTCGCCATCGGCCTTACCACCTGCCTGATGTTTTTCGCAATCTTCATGATCTATGTCCACACCTCGCTCGACCTTGATGTGGACATCTCGGCCTACACGCTCAAGCAGAGCTCGACGGTCTACTATCAGGACAAGACAAGCGGGGAGTGGGTAGAGCTGACGAAGCTGCACGGCGTGGAGAACCGCACGCTCGTGAGCATCGACGATATTCCCAAGCACGTGCAGGATGCGCTCATCTCCATTGAGGACGAGCGCTTTGAGAGCCACCACGGCGTGGACTGGAAGAGCACGGCGAAGGCCATTCTCGGCAAGCTCACCGGCACCTCGACCCGCGGCGGATCGACGATCACCCAGCAGGTCGTGAAGAACATGACCGGTGATAACGAGGTGACCATCAAGCGCAAGGTGACGGAGATCTTCCGCGCGCTGCGCCTTGAGAAGAACTACTCGAAGGACGAGATCCTTGAGACGTACCTGAACCTCGTCTACTTCGGCAACGGCTGCAACGGCATTGAGGCTGCGGCGGAGGGCTACTTCGGCAAGACTGTTGGTGAGCTGAGCATCGCGGAGGCTGCGTCCATCGTCGGCATCACGCAGTTCCCCTATAAATATGATCCGTCGCGCGGCGACTGGTACCGAGAGCAGAATAAGGATCGCCAGCTCACGGTGCTCTACAAGATGCACGAGCTCGGCAAGATCAGCGACGAAGAGTATGAGCAGGCAAAGGTCGAGCCGCTCGTCTTCACATGGGACCCCGACTTTGTTCCCTCCGCCGGTATGGCGAGCCGGGCGGACACCGCGTCGAGCACGACATATGACTCCTACTTTGTCGAGCGTATGTTCAACGACATCGTTGCCGATATGCACGAGCAGCTTGGCTACAACGAAGAAACGGCAAAGGATATGCTCTACACCGGCGGCTACTCCATCTATTGTACGGTCGACCCCGAGGTGCAGTCCATTGTGGAGAGCGTCTATGCCGACCGCGGCAACCTGAACTACACCTCCTCCAAGGGCCAGCAGCTCCAGTCCGGCGCGACGATCATCGACAATACGACGGGCGACATCGTGGCCGTTGCGGGCCGCGTGGGCGAGCGCGAGGGCCGGTTCCTGCTCGACTATTCGACCGTTGTTCGTCAGTGCGGTTCCGCCATCAAGCCTGTGAGCGTTTACGCGCCCGCGCTGGACGCCGGCGTTATCACGCCCGCGAGCGTCATTGACGACTATCCCGTGGAGATGCTGGGCGGCAGCATCTGGCCGGTGAACGCCTACTCGGGCTACCGTGGCATTATGACGCTGCAAGACGCCATCCGCAATTCGTCCAACCCTACAGCAGTGCGCACGGCCATCAAGCTGACGCTGCCCGCGTCGTATGCGTTTATGACCGAAAACTTAAGCTTCACGACGCTGACGAACGACGATATGACCGCGGCGGGCGCGCTCGCGCTCGGCGGCCTTTCCAAGGGCGTTACCACGCGCGAGATGGCGGCGGCTTACGCCTCCTTCGCCCGCGGCGGTATCTACACAACGCCCCGCACCTACACCGAGGTGCGCGACCACAACGGCAATGTCATTCTGGAGAACAAGAGCGAATCTCACGTTGCGATGAAGGAAAGCACCGCCTACGCGATGAACGAGCTTCTCAAAAACGTTGTGCGCAACGGTACCGGTACGGGCGCGAACTTCTCGAACATGACCATCGCCGGTAAGACCGGTTCGACCAACAGCAACAACGACCGTTACTTTGTCGGCTATACGCCGTATTACACGGCGGCCGTATGGGTCGGCTACGATACGCCGACGCGCATCGTAGCAAGCGGCAACCCCGCCGCCACGCTCTGGAAGACCTTTATGAGCAAGGTCCACGCAAACCTTCCCAACAAGGACTTCGACGTGGGCAGCGGCGATATGGTCAGCGTGACAGTCTGCACGCAGACGGGGCTTCTTGCCTCTGCCGGCTGCCCGTCGCAGACGGTGAAGGTCGCAAAGGATCATGCGCCCACGCTTTCTTGCGACGCGCACATTTCCGTGACGATCTGCGCCGACTCCGGTATGCTCGCCTCGGACTACTGCCCGAACGTTGAGACGGCTTATGTGCTCGATCTGAGCCAGCCGAATGTCAGCGCGGGCTGGGGCTACAAGCGCGATCTGCTCACAACGCCTCTGAGTGCGGCGATGCAGGCGACGTATCAGGCGCAGCTTGCAGAGGGTCTCATCACGTCGATCCCCGCAGGCGAGCCGGTGCGCACGAACAGCGGCACGGTGCAGCTCTACAGTGACCTCATGTACAGCGGCATGTGCACGACGCACATCACGCCGCTTGAACCCACGCCTGACCCGAATGCGCCGGATAACAGCAGCGAGAGCGGCGACAGCGGTGAAACAGGTGACAACGGCAGCACCGGCGGCGCCGTCGGCGAAAACGGAGATTTCCTCAACTGGCTGCTCGGCAACGGCGGTACAGGAAGACGATAAGAAAAGGAAGGGCGGCGAAAGCCGTCCTTCCTTTATACTGCAATGGCTGTCAAGTGGTTTCACCTTCGTGCTTCCCTGCGACCTGCGAGAGCAGCAGGAGGAAGAAGGGGAAGAGGATCATCCCCGCAACGCCGAAGGTGCAGTAGCCGAGATACATCGCAAAGAGCGAGGCGACAGGCGGCAGGCCCGCCTGCGCAGAGATGAGCTTCGGCTCGAGCGTATTTCGCGTGACGAGCGTGCAGAGATGGAGCGCGAGCAGCACGATCGCCCGGGGCGGAAAGCCGAAAAGAAGCGTAAAGAGCGCCCACGGCAAAAGCGCCGTGCCCGTGCCGAAGACGGGCAGCGCGTCGAGCAGCGTGATGAGAAAGGCGAGCAGCAGCGCATAGCGCTGGCGCATGAGCAAAAAGCCGAGCAGCAGCTCGAAAAATGTCACGCACGAGAGCGCCGCCTGCGCGCGAAGCCACCGCGCGAGGGAATTTGTCGCGCCCGCGCGAAAGCGCCGGAACGCCGCAAGATATCTTGGCGGCAGTGTCCTTTTCAGTGCAGCGCGGAGCGCGGGATAGGACGCGGAGGTGAAGAAGATCGCAAGCACGCAGGTCGCGGCGGCGAGAAAGCATCCCGGCAGTGCCGATGCAGCCGCGGCGAGCGCGCTTACCGCCCGCGCGGACAGCGCGCGCAGCAGACTGTCCGCGTCGCTCACGGCGTGCAGGAGCTGCTCGCGCAGGAAGCTTTCGAGCCATGGCGCGCGCAGCGCGCCCGAGCGTTCCAATCGGGCGAGAAGCCCCTCCGCCGCTTCGGGCAGCGCATCAAAAAACACGGGCGCGGCGGAGAGCATCGCGCTCATCTGAGAGAGCAGCGTTGTCCACAGAAGGGACAATAGCCCCCCAAGAAGAAAAAGCAGCGTCAGCGTCAGAACGAGCGAAGAAAAGCCGCGCCGTAAGTGAAGTGTCCGCTGCCAGCGCAGCACGATCGGTTCGAGCAGCGAAGCGATAAGCGCCGCCAGGAGAAATGGCAGGCACCAGGGCAGAAGATAGCGGAACGAGAGATAAAAGATGCCGCCTGCCGCCGCAGCGGAGAGGGAAAGAAGCAGAAAACGGCGCAGTGTTTCCTCGCGCAAGCGATGCCACCTCCCAAGGAAAAAAGTAGTTGCATTCCGCAGGGCGGTATGCTAAAATTAACACCAATTAAAGACAATTGGCCATATAGGAGAAACAAATATGATGCCAGCAACAAAGTTTTATATCGTCTCGGCCGACGCCCTGCCCGAGATCTTCATCAAGGTGGCCGAGGCCAAGCGGATGCTCCAGTCCGGCGAGGTGCGCACGGCGGGCGACGCTGCCCGCGCCGTCGGCATCAGCCGCAGCGCCTTCTATAAGTACCGCGACGCGGTGCGTCCCTTCAACGACATGAAGACGGGCCGCATCATCACGTTTTACGCCATGCTCAAGAACAATCCGGGCGTTTTGTCCAACGTCCTTTCTATTTTTGCCGAATCGGGCGCGAATATTCTTACGATCAACCAGAGCATTCCGACCAACGGCTGCGCAGCGGTGACGATCTCGGCGGAAACGTCGGAGATGCAGGAGTCGATCGAGGAGATGATGGCCACGGCCTCCGCGCTCGATGGCGTGGTTCGCTTCGACATTCTGGCGGCCTGAGACACCGCGTTTTGTCCTCCTTCATACGATGGATTGGCAGTTGCCGCAAGGGCGGCCTGCCGATCCATTTTTTTGTTGGAAGTGGTGCAAATGAGTCTGATCGTGCAGAAATTCGGCGGCAGCTCGGTGCGCGACACGGAACGTCTGCTGCGCATGGCACATATCGCAAAGGAACGCCGGGATGAGGGCTGCGACGTGGTCGTCGTCCTCTCGGCGCAGGGGGACACAACGGATACGCTGCTCGAAAAAGCACACGAGCTGACACACTCGCCCGATAAGCGCGAGCTGGACGCGCTGCTTGCCTCGGGCGAGCAGGTGAGCGCGGCGCTGGGGGCGCTGGCACTCAAAAAGCTGGGGGCGGACGCGATCTCGCTCAGCGCATGGCAGGTGCCCGTGCGCACGGACGGCGTACATGGCGATGCACAGATCGAGACGGTCGGCACGGAGCGCATCCGGCGCGAGCTCAAAAAGGGGAGAATCGTGGTCGTGACGGGCTTTCAGGGTCTTGATGAGAAGGACGATATCACAACGCTCGGGCGCGGCGGCTCGGATACGAGCGCCGTGGCGCTCGCCGCGGCGCTTCACGCCGATGAACTCATCATCTACACCGATGTGGACGGGATCTATTCCGCCGACCCGCGCCTCTGCCCCGATGCGCGGCGACGGGAGCGCATTTCGTATGACGATATGCTGCTGCTCGCGCAAAAGGGCGCACAGGTGCTGCATGAGCGCAGTGTGGCGCTCGCGCAGCAATACGCCGTGCCTATCGCCGTCAGATCATGCGGGGAAAAAAGCGCGGGCAGCCTCGTCTGCGAGGCGGGGGAGGAGTCGCCGGTCACCGGCGTGACGCAGCAAAAAAGCGGCAGAAGTCCGCTTGCGTCCATCTCGGCCGTCGGGCGCGCGCTGCCAGACAGCGCATATAAGAAAAAGGTCGTTTCCGCGTTGGAGGGCGGCGGCGTGCGCGTTTGCGCCGTTGTCACCGGCGAGCGGCTGATGAGCGTTTTTGTGCCGCGCGAGGACGCTGAGCGCGCCCTGCGCCTTGCGCACAGCGCGCTGATCGAGGGAAAGAAGACCTGAAAGGGAAAAAGCACCGGGGCATCTGCCCCGGTGCTTTCTGCGTATGTTCATTCCTCGGCGTAGCGCTTTTTCGCCTTTTCGATCTTCGTTTCGTAGCGGTCCTCTTCAGAGAAGACGCAGCCGCAGTATTTCTGCATATAAAGACCCATCTCGCGCGCCTTGTTCTGCCCCTCGCGGAAGCCGGGGCGGAAGTCGCGGTAATAAAAGGGAACGCCGTACTTTTTGCCCATCGTTTCGCCCACGGCCTTCAATAGCTCATGATCCTGATAGGGCGAGATGAGCAGCGACGAGGTGTAGGCGTCGTAGTCGTGGTCGGCGGCGTATTTGGCTGCCGTGCCGAGGCGGATCGTATAGCAGTGCGCGCAGCGATGGTCAATGTCGGCGCTCACGGCGCGGACAAAGTCGCGCAGGCCGTAATCCTCTAAAATGTGCACCGCAAGGTGCTCCTTTTCGCCGTATTCCAGCAGCGTGCGGCGGCGCGCGTCGTATTCCGTCCACGGGTGGATGTTGGGGTTGAACCAGAGCGAGGCGGGCTCGATGCCCTCAGCGCGCAGCGTGTCCACGCAGTAGACCGAGCAGGGCGCGCAGCAGGAGTGAAGCAACAGTTTATCCATGAAAAAAGACCGGCTTTCTATCGTTTCTTTTAGCCAGCATAGCACAGATGTGCAGTAAAGTCCATCGCAAAAGGAGGGAAACACTTAAATAAAGTATCGTTTACGATTTATACATTGACTATCGCCGCGCGGACGTAGTATAATAACACGATTATTATGAACTACTATGCCTTGCGGCGAAGGAGATACGATATGTGGATCGCAGACGGATGGAATGATTACGAACTGCTTGACTGCGGCGGCGGGGAAAAGCTGGAGCGCTGGGGCAAACAGACCCTTGTGCGCCCGGATCCGCAGGCGATCTGGGAGACGCCGCACACGAACCGCGGCTGGCGCAGCGCGCAGGGCCGCTACTACCGCTCGTCCTCGGGCGGCGGACACTGGGATAAGGACAAGCTCCCCGAATCCTGGCAGGTGAAGTACAAAGACCTCACCTTTCAGGTCAAGCCCATGAACTTCAAGCACACGGGCCTTTTCCCCGAGCAGGCCGTGAACTGGGACTTTGCGCGCGAGAAGATCGAAAACGCGGGTAGACCCATCCGCGTGCTGAACCTCTTTGCCTACACCGGCGGCGCGACGGTCGCGTGCGCGGCGGCGGGCGCGCAGGTCTGCCATGTGGACGCGGCGAAGGGCATGGTCAACTGGGCGCGCGAGAACGCGCGCGTGAGCGGACTTGGCGAGGCGCCCGTGCGCTGGATCATCGACGACTGCGCGAAGTTCGTCGAGCGTGAGATCCGCCGCGGCAAGACCTACGACGCCATCATCATGGATCCGCCGAGCTACGGCCGCGGTCCGGGGGGCGAGGTGTGGAAGCTCGAGGACAATCTCTATCCCTTCGTGAAGCTCTGCTCGCAGGTTCTCTCCGATAAGCCGCTGTTCGTCATCATCAACTCGTATACGACGGGGCTTGCTCCGTCCGTGCTCGGCTATATGCTGCACCTGCTGGTCGCGGAAAAGTACGGCGGCAAGGTCACATGGGACGAGCTGGGCCTTCCCGTGACAGAGACGGGGCTCGCGCTGCCCTGCGGCGCAACGGGCCGCTGGTTCAGCGAATAAACAAAAGGAAACGCACCGATATGGAAATGATAAAAACACAGGACCTCGCCTTCACCTATCCCGGCGCGGAAGGGGAGGGCAATACGCGCGCGCTGCGCGGCGTAGACGTGGAGATCGAGCGCGGCAGCTTTGTCGTGGTGCTGGGGCACAACGGCAGCGGCAAATCGACCCTTGCCAAGACCTTCAACGCAGTTCTTCTGCCGAGCGGCGGCAAGGTCTATGTTGAGGGCATGGACACGAGCAATGAAGAGCTTCTGCTCGAGATCCGCAGGCGCGTGGGCATGGTCTTCCAGAACCCCGACAACCAGATCGTCGCGAACGTCGTCGAGGAGGACGTCGCCTTCGCGCCCGAGAATCTTGGCGTGCCGAGCGAGGAGATCCGCAAGCGCGTGGACGACGCGCTCGAGGCGGTCGGCATGTCGCAGTATGTCAAGCACGCGCCGCATCTTCTCTCCGGCGGACAGAAGCAGCGCATCGCCATTGCGGGTGTGCTCGCGATGGAGCCTGAGTGCATCGTGCTCGATGAGGCGACCGCTATGCTCGACCCCGTGGGCCGGCGCGAGGTGCTCGCGGCGGTGGAAAAGTTCAACTACGAGCAGGGCATCACCGTGGTGCTCATTACCCACCATATGAACGAAGCCGAGCATGCCGACCGCGTGATCGTGATGAACGACGGCCTTGTCGTGATGGACGGCACGCCGCGCGAGGTCTTCACCCGCAAAAAGGAGCTTGAGGACATCGGCCTTGCCGTGCCCGACACGGTCTCTCTGCTCTTTTCCCTGCGCGAGGCCGGGATGGACGTGCCGACGGACGCGATCACCGTGAAAGAGTGCGCGGACGCCATCATGAAAAATTTTACCTAAGAGGACAGAACCTTGGAAGAGATCATTCGTGTAGAAAACCTGACGCACACCTACGGCGCGGGCACGCCCTTCTGCCGCAGTGCGGTGCAGGATATGTCGCTTGATATTTATCGCGGCGAATTCCTGGGCATCATCGGCCACACGGGCAGCGGCAAATCGACGCTGATCCAGCACTTGAACGGCCTTTTGAAGCCCACCTCCGGCCGCATTTTGCTCGGCGGGGTGGATATCTGGGCAGACCCCAAGAAGATCCGGGACGTCCGCTTCCGCGTGGGCCTTGTGTTCCAGTATCCGGAGTATCAGCTCTTTGAGGAAACGGTTTATCGCGATATCGCCTTCGGCCCGACGAATATGGGCCTGTCGAAAGACGAGATCGACCGCCGCGTGCGCGAGGCGGCGCGCTTTGCAGGCCTTTCCGAGGAGCTGCTGGAAAAGTCGCCCTTCGCCCTCTCCGGCGGACAGAAGCGCCGCGTGGCCATCGCGGGCGTCATCGCGATGGAACCCGAGGTGCTCGTGCTCGACGAGCCGAGCGCGGGCCTTGACCCGCAGGGCAGGGAAGAGCTGCTTGCGAATATTCGCGAATTCCACCGCGCGCGCGGCACGACCGTCGTGCTCGTGAGCCACAGCATGGAGGAGATCGCGAAAAACGTCGACCGCATCGTTGTCCTGTCTGACAGCCATGTGCTCATGAGCGGCTCGCCGCGCGAGGTCTTTGCCCGCGGCGATGAGCTGATGAGCGCGGGACTCGACGTGCCGCAGGTCACGCGCATCGCCATGGCGCTGCGCGAACGGGGACTTGCCATCTCGCCCGATGTTTACACGGTGGAGGAGCTGAGCGCGGAGCTTGTCGCGCTGAAGAAGGGGGGCGGCAGGAAATGCTGAAGGATATCACGCTCGGACAGTATTTCCCGGGCGATACGCTCGCCCATAAGCTTGACCCGCGCACGAAGCTGCTCATCACGGTGCTCTACATCGTGGCGCTCTTCACCGCCAAGAGCTACCTTGCCTACGGCATCCTCGTTTTGACGCTCGTGATCGCCGTGCGCATCTCGCGCGTGAGCGTGAAGGCGCTTTTCAAAGGGCTCAAGCCCGTTTTGTTCATCATCGCCTTCACGGCGGTGCTGAACCTCTTCTATACGCCCGGCAAGGAGATCTGGCATTTCTGGATCTTCCACATGACGCTCGAGGGCGTGCGCGCGGCCGTCACAATGATGCTGCGTATCACGCTTTTGATCATGGGCACGTTCCTGCTCACCTATACGACCTCGCCCATCCGCCTGACAGACGGTCTGGAGAGCCTGTTGAACCCCCTCAAGGCCATCAAGCTCCCCGTGCACGAGCTGGCGATGATGATGTCCATCGCGCTGCGCTTCATCCCCACGCTCATCGAGGAGACGGATAAGATCATGTCCGCGCAGAAGGCGCGCGGCGCCGACTTTGAGACCGGCAGCCTTATGCAGCGCGCCAAGGCGCTCGTGCCGCTGCTCGTGCCCCTCTTCGTCAGCGCCTTCCGCCGCGCCGACGAGCTGGCGACGGCCATGGAATGCCGCTGCTACCACGGCGGCGAGGGCCGCACGAAGCTCAACGTGCTGCGCTATCAGACGCGCGATTACCTTGTGCTCGGCTATTACGCAGCGCTGGTGGCGGTTGTCATCGTGCTGCGCTGAGAAAGGACGCTTTTATGCGAAACATTGCCCTCAAGCTCATGTATAACGGCAGCGCCTATCACGGCTGGCAGGTGCAGAAGACCGTTTCCAGCGTCTGCGAGACGATGGAAAAGGGACTTTCGAAGGTCTGCGGCGAGAGCGTCAAGCTCGTCGGCTGCGGCCGCACGGACGCCGGCGTGCACGCCGAGCGCTACATTGCGAATTTCCATACAAATTCCCGTATCCCGGTCGAGCGCCTGCCCTTTGCCGTGAACACGCACACGCCCGAGGATATCGTCGTGCGCGAGGCGCTCGAGGTGGCGGATGATTTCAACGCCATTCTCTCGTGCAAAAAGAAGGAATACACCTACCGCATCTTTAACTCCCGCATCAAAAATCCGTTCTATGTCGACCGCGCCTATTTTTACCCCAAGCACCTTGATGAAGAGGTGATGGACCGCGCGGCGCGCGCCTTCGAGGGCACGCACGACTTCAAGGCCGTGCGCTCCGTCGGCACGGAGACGAAGACCACCGTGCGCACCGTGCATTACTGCCGCGTGTCGCGCTCGGGTGATCTTCTGGAGCTCAAGGTCTGCGCGGACGGATTTCTGTATAACATGGTACGGGCCATCACCGGCACCGTGCTCTACGCTGCCGAGGGCAAGCTCACGCCCGAGGACATTCCCGAGATCCTTGCCTCCGGCGACCGCTCGCTTGCAGGGCCCACCGTGCCGCCGGGCGGACTATACATGACAAGACTATGGTATGAGGATGAACGACTCAATGACTGACCGCAGAGAGGAAGAGAATATCCGCGAGGAGATCCGCCGCTCACAGGCCGCGCCGCGCCGCGGCAAACGGGTGCTGACGGTCGTCCTTACGCTCGTGGTCGTGCTGGCAGTAGTCGTCGCCGCAGCATGGAAGGATCTGAGCAGCCTTGACAGCGTCCGCCGCCTGTTTTCCTACAACAAGGTGCAGCAGGACGAGCAGGGCAAGGCCGAGCTCTATTCCTTCAGCAACGACCGCAGCAATGTCTTCGCGCTGCTCGGCGACCATTTGATCGTCGCCTCGACGACGAACGTCTCCGTGCTTGGCAGCGACGGCAGCATCGTTTGCAGCGAGAATGTGAAGCTCACGACCCCGGCCATCGCTGTCGGCGGGCAGACCGCCGCGGTGTATGACATCGGCGGGCGGTCGCTGCTCGTCTTCTCCGCAAGCGGTCTCGTGCGCGACATGAGCAGCGACCTGAGCGGCGACATTCTGTCCGTCTCGCTCAACTCGTCTGACTATATGGCGCTCAATGCGGAAAAGAGCGGATACAAATCCGCCGTCACGATGTACGACGCCTCGGGCGAGAAGGTCCTCGCATTCAATTCCTCCGAGCGTTACGTCATCGACGCGACGGTGCTGCGCGACTGCAAGCACATGGCCGCCGTAACGCTCGGCGAATCGGGCGGCATCTTTGCCGACACGGTGAATATCTATTCCCTCGGCAGCGACAAGCCGACGGCGGTCAACACGCTCACAGGTTCGCTGCTCCTTTCGACCGGCAGTGTCGCGGGAACGCTTGCGTGCCTGACGGACGAGGGTCTCACGCTCTTTACGGCGGAAGGCTCGCTCTCCGGCAGCTACCGCTATGAATATCCCTATCTTCGCGGGCAGAGCCTGAACGGCGAGAATTTTGCCGCGCTGCTCCTCGGCCGCTACCGCTCAGGCAGCACGATGAAGCTCGTCACCGTCGCGCAGGACGGTTCGACCCTTGCAAGCCTCGATACGACCGGCGAAGTGCTGTCCATGTCCGCCGCGGGCCGCTATATCGCAGTGCTCTACAGCGACAGTCTTATGATCTACACCCCCCAGCTCGAGGAATACGCGCGGCTCGACGGCACGGAATACGCCCGATCCGTCCTGATGCGAGCGGACGGTACGGCGGTGCTCGTCGGCTCGTCTTCCGCATGGCTTTATATTCCGTAATTTCTGAAAATCGCTAAAAATGTTACAATTTGGACCTTGAAGGAAACGTGAGAAACATGGATAATGGTCTTATTGTTGATCTGATCTTTGCACTCGTGCTCGTGCTCGGCGTTGTGCTGGGCGCAAAGCGTGGGCTTTTCCGCAGCTTCATGGCACTCGCGGCCGTTCTGGTCGCGCTCATCGGCGCGTCGCTTTTGACCGACGCGCTCACAGGGCCCGTGACGGAGGCGCTGATGCCGCGCGCGGAAAAGAGCGTGCAGGAGTGGTTCGACGCCGCAGGGCGGTCGCCTTCGGGCGAAGCGCCCGAGCTGGAAGGCGTGGAGCCGCAGGACGAACAGCCGGGAGAAAGCGCCGATACGGCTTCGCCCGAACCGGAAAATGCGGACGACGCCTCGCCGCTCGCCGTGACGGGACTTCTCAAGAACCTGCTGCACTTCGACCTTGACGGCGCGGTACGCAGATCGCTGCGCTCTGCCGCGCAGGAGGCGGCGCTCACCGCCGTGCGGACACTGCTTGGCAGCGTAGTGCGAACGGTCGTGTTTTTGCTGTGCTTTCTTGTGCTGTCGCTGCTGCTCCGCCTTGTGATAGCAGCCATTGACAAGGTGTTGGGCTTGCCAGTGCTGAACACCCTCAACACCGCCGGCGGCGCTCTTTTCGGCCTTGTCGAGAGCGCGCTGCTGCTCTTTCTCGTCTGCGACCTTGCGCCGAAGCTTGGCTTCAAGATCTTCACCGCGTACGAAGGCACCTATCTCTTATCTTTTTTTATGAACCAAACCCCGCGCGGCATTCTGTCCGCGCTTTTACCCTGATTTTTACCCCAAGGAGGACTTACCATGCAGCCGCAACTCTGTTCCAGATGTAAAAAGAATATCGCCGTCGTGTTCATCACCCGCCAGGAAAACGGGCAGAACGTGAACGAAGGCCTGTGCCTCAAGTGTGCCAAGAACCTCGGACTGCCGCAGGTGGACGAGATGATGCGCCGTATGGGCATCACCGACGAAGACCTCGACAACATCTCCAACGAGATGATGGGCGCCTTCGGCGGCGCGGAGAATCTCGAAGGACTGACCGACGCCGACGATCCCGCGGGCGATGACGAAGAGGACGGCAAGACCGCGACCTTCCCGTTCCTGAGCCGCTTTTTCGGCGGCAGCCCCGCCGCAAGCGACGCGCCCGCGGGCGACAGCGAGCAGACGCAAAGCCCACGCAGCGGCAAAAAGGTCGAAAAGGGCAGCAAGCACAAGTTCCTTGACTCTTACTGCATCAACCTTTCCCAGCGCGCGCGTGACGGTAAGCTCGACGCGGTTATCGGCCGTGCGGAGGAGATCGAGCGCGTCATCCAGATTCTCAACCGCCGCCAGAAGAACAACCCCTGCCTCATCGGTGAGCCGGGTGTCGGCAAGACCGCCATCGCCGAGGGCCTTGCCCAGCGCATCGTCGCAGGTGAAGTGCCCTTCAAGCTCAGAAGCAAGGAGGTCTATCTGCTTGACCTCACGGCGCTTGTCGCGGGCACGCAGTTCCGCGGCCAGTTTGAAAGCCGCATGAAAGGCCTCATCGAGGAGATCCGCAAGATGGGCAACGTCATCCTCGTTATCGACGAAGTGCACAACATCGTCGGCGCGGGCGATGCCGAGGGCAGCATGAACGCCGCCAATATCTTAAAGCCCGCCCTTTCCCGCGGCGAGATCCAGGTTATCGGCGCGACGACCTTCACCGAGTACCGCAAGCACATCGAAAAGGACACCGCGCTCGAGCGCCGCTTCCAGCCTGTCACGGTCAACGAGCCGAACATGGAGGATACGCTCAAGATCCTGAAGGGTATCGCCCACTACTATGAGCAGTACCACGGTGTCAAGATTCCCGAGGGCATCCTGCGTCAGGCTGTGCTGCTTTCCGAGCGCTACATCACCGACCGCTTCCTGCCTGATAAGGCCATCGACCTCATCGACGAGGCCTGCTCCGACCTCAACCTGCACGACAAGAACATCAACCGCCGCATGGAGCTGCGCCGCGAGATCGAGGATTACGACAAGGAGCGCGAACTGCTGCAGGGCGCGGAGGAGCCTGATTTTGAGCGCCTCGCCGAGCTCAAGAGCCTCACCATGAAGGCGCAGGAGGAGCTTGACGCGCTCTGCGCGCAGGGCGACCCGCAGCTTACGATGGACAATCTTGCCCGCGTGATCGAGCTGTGGACGAAGATCCCCGCCTCGCGCATCCGTGAGGACGAGTTCCGCCGCCTGAGCGAGCTCGACAAGCGCTTAAAGGAGCACATCGTCGGTCAGGACGAGGCCATCGAGGCTGTTTCCGCCGCCATCCGCCGCAACCGCGTGGGCATTTCGCCCAAGCACAAGCCCGTGAGCTTCATCTTTGTCGGCCCCACGGGCGTCGGCAAGACCGAGCTTGTCAAGCAGCTTGCGCAGGACCTCTTCAATTCGCCCGACGCGCTCATCCGCCTCGATATGTCGGAATTCATGGAAAAGCACTCGGTCTCCCGCATCGTCGGCTCGCCTCCGGGCTATGTCGGCTATGACGAGGCCGGTCAGCTCACCGAGAAGATCCGCCGCAAGCCCTACGCCGTCATCCTCTTCGACGAGATCGAAAAGGCGCATCCCGACGTGATGAACGTCCTGCTGCAAATTCTCGACGACGGTGAGATCACCGACTCCCACGGCCGCAAGGTGAACTTTGAAAATACCGTCATCGTCATGACCTCCAACGCAGGCTCGGAGCGCAAGGAGGGCACCGTCGGCTTCGGCCACACGCTCAACGAGCAGAACCGCGACCGCGCGATGAAGGCGCTCGGCGAGTTCCTGCGCCCGG
>ENA-UOJC01002806-UOJC01002806.1-human-gut-metagenome-genome-assembly--contig:-C104-NODE-2806-length-17881-cov-7.320375_pt1 | contig 17881 bp, 15 predicted proteins | sample MGYA00242339_ERZ723886 | MGnify/ENA metagenome assembly ERZ723886 | reverse complement strand
TGTGACCCCTGCCGTGTGAAGGCAGTGCTCTACCGCTGAGCTAATCACGCAAATTCTTGGTGGGTGATACATGGATCGAACATGTGACTCCTGCCGTGTGAAGGCAGTGCTCTACCGCTGAGCTAATCACCCCAACCAGCAATCTGGTAAGCCTTGAATTATGTCACAGCTTGAGTGACGTTTTCGGAAACTCGCCAAATTGTTTTGCCACCAGAGGCCTTATCGACCTCGTCCAGATAGGCTTCGTGGGCAGCCAGCTCCTGCTCATTGGGCTGGAGCACAGGCAGCCGGTAGCTGCGCAGATCAATGGCAGGCGCAGATTCACTCGAAGCCTGGCCGCCATGGTCATCGTCTACATCCGGCATGACCAGGGTGTTCTGCCCCCGCGTCATGTTGATGTAGACGTCTGCCAGCAGCTCCGCATCCAGCAAGGCACCGTGCAGCTCACGGCCGCTGTTGTCCACCTCCAGGCGCGAGCACAGCGCATCCAGCGAGTTGCGCTTGCCGGGGTACAGCTCCTTGGCCATCACCAAAGAGTCCGTCACCTTGGCAACGTATTCGGTAATGGGCTTGAGCCCCAGCAGCGACAGCTCCTTGTTCAGAAAACCCACGTCAAAGGGCGCGTTGTGAATGATGAGTTCCGCACCTTGCAGATAGGCGAGGATGTCCTGCACCTTCTCTGCAAACTTGGGCTTGTCGCTCAGAAACTCCGTCGTCAGCCCGTGCACGCGCAAGGCATCTGGATGGCTGTCGCGTTCCGGATTGAAATACAGGTGCAGGTTATTGCCTGTGAGCTTGCGGTTGACCAGCTCCACGCAGCCCAGCTCAATCACCCGGTCACCCGTTTCCGGTGACAGGCCCGTGGTTTCCGTATCCAGAACGATTTGACGCGACATAAGAATCAGTGGTTTTCTTTGGCGTGGTTGATGGAGTATTTGGGGATTTCCACCACCAGATCAGTTTGCGCAACGATGGCCTGACAGCTCAGGCGCGACTGAGGCTCCAGCCCCCATGCGCGGTCGAGCAGGTCGTCTTCGGTCTCATCGCTGGCGTTCAGCGAGTTAAAGCCTTCACGCACGATCACGTGGCAGGTCGTGCAGGCGCAGCTCATGTCGCAGGCGTGCTCGATGTTGATCTTGTTGTCCAGCAGTGCTTCGCAGATCGTGGTGCCAGCAGGCGCTTCGATCTGTGCGCCCTGTGGGCAGTATTCAGGATGGGGCAATATTTTGATGATGGGCATATCCAACGTTTCTTAAGAGATAGATTGCACGCTCTTACCCGCCAGCGCTTCGCGAATATTGCGATTCATGCGCTGCGCGGCAAAAGCTTCTGTCCCCTTGGCCAGGGCCTGTGTGGCAGCTTCGATCTGCGCGGCGTCTTCGGACGCCTGCACAGCACGCAATTGCTCCATCAGGGCGTGGATTTTTTCCAGCGCTTCGGGTTGTAGCAGATCCGCATCGGCTTCCAGTGCACTCATGGTGGCCAGCAGCATGCGATCTGCATCCACGCGCGCCTCCACCAGCGCACGGGCTTTCATGTCCTGCTGCGCGGTGGCAAAGCCATCTTGCAGCATCTGGGCAACTTGTTCATCCGACAGGCCGTAGGAAGGCTTCACATCAATGTGTGCTTCCACGCCGCTGGTCTGCTCCTTGGCAGAAACGGACAGCAGGCCATCCGCATCCACGGTAAAGGTCACGCGAATACGCGCTGCACCTGCTGCCATGGGCGGAATGCCACGCAGCTCAAAGCGCGCCAGACTGCGGCAGTCTGCCACCAGATCGCGCTCACCCTGTACCACGTGGATGGCCATGGCCGTCTGGCCGTCCTTATAGGTGGTGAAGTCCTGCGCACGGGCCGCAGGAATGGTTTCGTTGCGCGAGATGATGCGCTCCACCAGACCGCCCATGGTTTCAATGCCCAGCGACAGCGGAATCACATCCAGCAGCAGCAGGTCACCGGCTGCATTGTTGCCCGCCAGCTGGTTGGCCTGGATGGCTGCGCCCAGCGCCACGACTTCGTCGGGGTTCAGATTGGTCAGCGGCTTGCGATCAAAGAAAGCCTCTACCGCCTCCTGCACCTGTGGCATGCGGGTGGAGCCACCCACCATGACCACGCCCTGCACTTCTTCAGGCTGCAGGTCTGCATCACGCAGTGCACGGCGCACAGCGCTGATGGAGCGCTTGGTCAGCGCAGCAGTGGCCTGATCAAAGTCCGCACGCGTGACGCGCTGCTCCAGACGCTGGCCGCTGTGCAAATCCATGCTAAACACGGCTTCATCACTGTCGGTCAGCGCTTCCTTGCAACGCTTGGCGGCCATGCGCACGGCTGCCAGATCCTGCACCTGCGACAGCGACACACCCGCCTGAGCCAGTACCCACTGTGCCAGCGCCTGGTCATAGTCATCACCGCCCAGCGCGGAGTCACCACCCGTGGCAATCACTTCAAACACGCCCTTGGTCAGACGCAGGATGGAGATGTCAAACGTACCGCCACCCAGGTCATAGACGGCGTAAATGCCTTCGCTGGCGTTATCCAGGCCGTAGGCAATGGCAGCAGCAGTAGGCTCATTGATCAGACGCAGCAGATTGATGCCCGCCAGCTTGGCCGCATCCTTGGTGGCCTGGCGCTGCGCATCATCAAAATACGCAGGCACGGTGATCACAGCACCGTACAGGTCGTCGTTGAAGGTGTCTTCGGCACGGTAGCGCAGCGTGGCCAGAATTTCCGCACTGATTTCCACGGGCGACTTCACACCGGCACGTGTGTGCAGGCTGACCATGCCCTGTGCACCACCATCTTCAAAGCGGTAAGGCAGCTGCTCCTGGTTACCGATATCTGCCAGCGAACGCCCCATGAAGCGCTTGACCGACACAATGGTGTTGGCCGCATCTTCCACGGCAAAAGCCTTGGCATCGTCACCAATTTGGCGCTTGCCCGCTTCTGCATATCTCACGATAGAGGGCAGCAAAATCCTGCCTTGCGTATCTGGCAGGCACTCTGGCACACCATTGCGCACCGCTGCCACCAGGGAGTGCGTGGTTCCTAAGTCAATACCCACCGCAATGCGGCGCTGGTGTGGATCTGGCGATTGCCCGGGTTCTGAGATTTGCAGTAAAGCCATGGCTTTGTCTATTCCATTCAATGGCCAGCATGCACTGCCAGCCTGGACCCTGCCGTGCAGCAATGCAGCGGCAAAGCACCAATAATCATTGTCCCAACTGGTCGCGTCGTGCTTCGATGTCGGCGCGGAAGCGCTCCACAAACATCAACGAGCGCACTACCTGCACAGCCTCTGCGGCACCTTCTGGTGACTGCAGCAAAAGCTCGCATTTTTGCAGCATCTGCTTGCGCACCGCCTGCACTTCCTGATCCAGCGCGTCGATGGCATCTTCTGTTTCCGCCTCTTCCAGCGCTTCACGCCATTCCATTTGCTGCATCAGAAAAGCAGCAGGCATGGCGGTGTTGTCTTCGGCACGCACAGGCACGCCGTACAGTTCACACAGATAGGCCGCACGCTTGAGGGGGTGCTTCAAGCGCTGATACGCCTCGTTGATGCGCACAGACCATTGCATGGCAATGCGCTGCGCCACGCCGCCCTCGGCCGAGAAGCGGTCAGGGTGCGCCTGCTTTTGCAGCTCTTTCCAGCGTGCATCGAGCAGATCACGGTCCAGCACAAACTGGCGCGGCAGCCCCATCAGCTCAAAATCGTCGGATTGCAGATTCATATCAATAAAAAACCGCCAACACATGCGCGATGGCGGTTCTCAATGCAGTGCTCTACCCTGCTGCAAGCAGCAAAGCAGCGCTGTTACACGCGAAAGCTCTCGCCGCAACCGCAGCGATCACGCTCGTTGGGATTGTGGAACTTAAAGCCTTCGTTCAAACCTTCGCGCACAAAGTCCAGCTCTGTGCCATCGATGTAAGCCAAGCTCTTGGGGTCGATCAGCACCTTCACACCGTGGCTTTCAAACACCACATCTTCAGGCTCCGCCTCGTCCACATACTCCAGCTTGTAAGCTAGGCCAGAGCAGCCTGTGGTTTTGACCCCCAAGCGCACGCCAATACCCTTGCCACGTCGGGCCAGGTAGCGCCCCACGTGACGAGCAGCCGCTTCCGTCAGCGTAATCGCCATGGCGTTACTCGGCAGACACGGCTTCGCCGCGCTTGGCTCGGTAGTCGTCCACTGCAGCCTTGATGGCGTCTTCTGCCAGGATGGAGCAGTGCACCTTCACGGGAGGCAGTGCCAGCTCTTCAGCAATCATGCTGTTCTTCAGCGCAGCAGCTTCATCCAGCGTCTTGCCCTTGACCCACTCTGTCACCAGAGAGGAAGAAGCAATGGCAGAGCCGCAGCCGTAGGTTTTAAAACGAGCGTCTTCGATCACACCGGTTTCGGGGTTGACCTTGATTTGCAGCTTCATCACGTCGCCACAGGCTGGCGCACCCACCATGCCGGTACCAACAGTGTCGTCACCCTTTTCAAAGGAACCAACGTTGCGGGGGTTTTCGTAATGGTCAATGACCTTGTCAGAGTAAGCCATGATGTCTACCTCTTGATTTCAATGGTGTGTTGCAAGGCGCTTAGTGCGCGGCCCACTGGATGGTGCTCAGATCAACACCGTCCTTGTACATTTCCCACAGGGGGCTGAGTTCACGCAGCTTTTCAACGTTCTTGCGAATCGAAGCGATGGCGTAATCAACTTCTTCCTCTGTCGTGAAGCGACCGATGGTGATACGCAGCGAGCTGTGCGCCAGCTCATCCGAACGACCCAGGGCACGCAGCACATAGCTGGGCTCCAGGCTGGCCGATGTACAGGCGGAACCGGAAGACACTGCCAGGCCCTTGATACCCATGATCAGGGACTCGCCTTCCACGAAGTTGAAGCTGATGTTCAGGTTATGGGGCACGCGGTGCTCCAGATCACCATTGACGAACACTTGCTCAAGATCCATCAGACCGTCGAGCAGACGCTGCTGCATGCGCTTGGCGTGCTCGTAGTCCTTTTGCATGCCTTCCTTGGCGATGCGGAAAGCTTCGCCCATGCCCACGATCTGGTGGGTCGCCAGCGTGCCGGAGCGCATGCCACGCTCATGGCCACCGCCGTGCATCTGCGCTTCCAGACGCACGCGAGGCTTGCGGCGCACGTACAGCGCACCGATGCCCTTGGGGCCGTATGTCTTGTGCGAAGCCAGGCTCATCAGATCCACAGGCATGGTCTGCATGTCCAGAGGCATCTTGCCTGTGGCCTGTGCAGCGTCCACGTGGAAGATGATGCCCTTTTCGCGGCAGATTGAACCAATAGCGTTCAAGTCCTGGATCACGCCGATTTCATTGTTCACAGCCATCACGCTCACCAGGATGGTGTCAGGGCGGATAGCTGCCTTGAAGGCTTCCAGATCCAGCAGACCGTTTTCCTGCACGTCCAGATACGTCACTTCAAAGCCTTCACGCTCCAGAGCGCGCATGGTGTCCAGCACGGCCTTGTGTTCTGTCTTGACAGTGATCAGGTGCTTGCCCTTGCCCTGATAGAAGTGCGCAGCACCCTTGATAGCCAGGTTGTCAGACTCGGTAGCACCGCTGGTCCAGACGATTTCGCGGGGGTCTGCATTGATCAGCTCAGCCACTTGCGTGCGGGCCTTTTCAATGGCTTCTTCGGCTTCCCAGCCCCAGGCGTGACTGCGAGAGGCAGCATTACCAAAGTGCTCACGCAACCATGGAATCATGGCGTCCACCACGCGAGGATCGCAGGGAGTGGTTGCGCCGTAGTCAAGATAAATGGGGAAATGTGGGGTCTGGTCCATGACTGGCTCTATTGAAATCAACGCAGCAACTACAGGAAGCTGCCTTTTCGAAAATCCGAACATTTCTACCGAGCAAGCCCGGTAGAGCACCTCAAGCAATGAAGTTAAGACTTGGCAAAAACGTTGCCCAGCGCAAACACCGAGTTGGGGGCATTCACACGGATAGGCTTCACCACAGGCGCCGTGGAAATGGCGCGGCGCACCACAGGCTTGTCCTCAATCTGGACGCCCTTGGCCAGCTGCTCATCCACGAGCTTTTGCAGCGTGACGGAATCCAGAAATTCCACCATGCGCTGGTTCAGTGCAGACCACAGTTCGTGTGTCATGCAGCGACCAGCTTCGCCCATGCAGTTTTCCTTGCCGCCGCACTGGGTAGCGTCAATAGGTTCGTCCACGGAGACAATGATGTCTGCCACGGTAATTTCCGCTGCCTTGCGGGCCAGCGTATAGCCGCCGCCAGGGCCACGGGTTGACTCCACCAGTTCATGACGGCGCAGCTTGCCAAACAGCTGCTCCAGGTAGGACAACGAAATTTGTTGACGCTGACTGATCGCCGCCAGCGTAACGGGACCATTGTTCTGGCGCAGGGCCAAATCGATCATGGCTGTGACCGCAAAGCGGCCTTTAGTTGTAAGACGCATCGTGAGCTCCTTCAGTCAGGCTGTTCGTTACAGAAACATCAATCACGGATTACCGGATTGACTACCGTCTCCGCCCTTACTCCGTCCTGCAAAAGGCGCAGAGCCCTTCTTCATGAAGTTTTGTTGTTGTTGAGTAATGTGTAGGAGTATAGCACAAACCCCATTATTTTTGTCGGGTACATCCAATCGCGGCAATCGCCACAGGCTATCGCCGCACTCCCTCCAGGGTTGCTCAAGCTCCAAAAAGCTCTTGTTTTAATAGCGCCAACTGGTCGCGGATACGGGCCGCGGCTTCGAATTCCAGGTTCTTGGCACGCTCCAGCATTTCCTTCTCCAGCCGCTTGATTTCCTTGGCCAGTTCCGCTTCGGAGAGCACCTTCCCCGCCGCATTCGAAGAATGAATTTGCAATTGTTCACTGGCCGAACGTGCACCTTTTTCGCTATAAACCCCATCAATCAGATCTTTCACCCTCTTGACAAGTGCTTTTGGCGTAATTCCGTTGGCTTCGTTAAACGCCATCTGCTTGGCACGGCGGCGTTCGGTTTCACCAATGGCCTTGCGCATGGACTCGGTGATGCGGTCGGCATACAAAATGGCCTTGCCGTGCAGGTTGCGCGCGGCGCGGCCAATCGTCTGAATCAGGCTGCGCTCAGCACGCAGAAAGCCTTCCTTGTCGGCATCCAGAATCGCAACCAGTGACACCTCGGGAATATCCAGCCCTTCGCGCAGCAAGTTGATGCCAACGAGCACATCAAACACACCCAAACGCAGGTCTCGGATGATTTCCACACGCTCCACCGTATCAATGTCTGAGTGCAGATAGCGCACCTTGACGCCGTTTTCGCTCAGGTAGTCTGTCAGCTGCTCGGCCATGCGCTTGGTCAGTACTGTGATCAGCACCCGCTCATTTTGTTCCACGCGCAGGCGAATTTCCTGCAGGACATCGTCCACCTGATGGGTAGCCGGACGCACCTCAATCTCAGGGTCCACCAGCCCGGTGGGGCGCACCACCTGCTCGACCACCTGCCCGGAATGGGTCTTTTCATAGTCAGCAGGCGTGGCCGAGACAAAAATCACCTGGCGCATGCGCTGCTCAAACTCTTCAAACTTGAGCGGACGGTTGTCCAGCGCCGAAGGCAGGCGAAAGCCATACTCCACCAGCGTGGTCTTGCGCTGGCGGTCACCGTTGTACATGGCGTTGAGCTGGCCAATCATCTGGTGGCTTTCATCCAGAAACATCACGGCATCTTTGGGCAGATAGTCCGTCAGCGTGCTGGGCGGCTCACCGGGTGCTGCGCCCGAAAGGTGGCGCGTGTAGTTCTCAATCCCTTTGCAGTGCCCTACTTCGCTGAGCATTTCCAGATCAAAGCGGGTGCGCTGCTCCAGGCGCTGCGCTTCCACCAGCTTGCCCATGCCTACCAGCTGCTTGACGCGCTCGGACAGCTCCAGCTTGATGGTTTCCACCGCCGCCAGCACCTTGTCACGCGGCGTCACATAGTGGCTGCTGGGGTAGACGGTAAAGCGCGGAATACTCTGGCGCACACGACCTGTGAGTGGGTCAAACAGCTGCAGGCTGTCCACCTCGTCATCGAACAGCTCAATGCGCAGGGCCAGCTCGGAGTGTTCCGCCGGGAAGACGTCAATCGTGTCGCCGCGTACACGGAACGTGCCGCGCGAGAAATCCTGGTCATTGCGCTGGTACTGCATGCGAATGAGCTGGGCAATCACATCGCGCTGGCCCACACGGTCGCCCGTGCGCATGGTCATCACCATCTGGTGGTAGCTCTCTGGCGCGCCAATACCGTAGATGGCAGAGACCGTGGCCACGATCACCACATCGCGTCGCTCCAGCAGGCTCTTGGTGCAGGACAGGCGCATCTGCTCGATGTGCTCGTTGATGGCGCTGTCCTTTTCAATGAACAGATCGCGCTGCGGCACATAGGCTTCAGGCTGGTAGTAGTCGTAGTAGCTGACGAAATACTCCACAGCGTTCTTGGGAAAGAACTCGCGGAATTCGGAATACAGCTGCGCCGCCAGCGTCTTGTTGGGCGCAAACACAATGGCCGGGCGCCCCAGGCGCGCAATCACATTGGCCATGGTGAAGGTCTTGCCCGAGCCGGTCACGCCCAGCAGGGTCTGGAAGGCCTCGCCATCACGCACCCCCTCGACCAGTTGCTCGATGGCCGCAGGCTGATCTCCTGCGGGTGGATAGGGCTGAAAAAGTGCAAACGGCGAGTTGTCAAAGTGAACAAACTGCCCTGCCCTGCTGGCCGGGGCTGCGGTGACATCGTGCATGGGGAAGTTCCAAGGTGGGAGGGGTGGTGCGAACCGGAAATAGCGACAAACTGCTTGCTATACTGCCAGAAAGTGATGCACAAGCTTTCAGTTTCAAGCGCACAGCATGGCTGTGCCCCCAACCTGCCTTCGGGCACAAGTGGCAGGGGGATGCTTTGCCTCCGACGCGCCCTGACCGGGGGGCTGGCGCTGCTGCTGGCCGGCTGCGTTTCCCTGGCCCCGGAATACGAGCGCCCCCACACGCCCCTGCCCGCGCAGTTCACCGACCAGGCAGCTGCGTCGGCACCCGAGGATGCCGGCAAGGCCACCCTCCCTGCCAGCCGACCGGCCTGGCGCGAATACTTCACTCACCCCGAGCTGCAAGCGCTCATCGAGCAGGCGCTGGCGCGCAACCGCGATCTGCAGGCCGCCATGCTGCGCGTGGAGCAGGCACGGGCCGCGTACGGCCTGGCGCGGGCCGAGCGTGCGCCCAGCGTTGGCATCGGCCTGGAGGCGCAGCGCGCACGCGTGCCGGGGGATCTCAACCTGACGGGCGAGCCGCTCGTCTCCAGCCAGTACCAGCTGGGCGTGGGCCTGAGCAGCTGGGAGCTGGATCTGTGGGGCCGCGTGCGCAGCCTCAGCGATGCCGCCCGGCACAGTTACTGGGCCAGCGTGGAAGGGCAGCGTGCCGCCACCCTGCTGCTGGTGGCCCAGGTGGCCGAAGGCTGGCTGACGGTGCGCGAGCTGGACCGCCGCATCCACCTGGCCCAGCAGGCACTGGCCACCCGCACCGAGGCCCGGCGCGTGTTCACCCGCCGCGTGGAGGTTGGCTCCTCATCGCGGCTGGATCTGGTGCAGGTGGAGCTGCTGTGGCAGCAGGCCAGCACGCTGGTGGCGCAGCTGCAGCTGCAGCGCAGCACCCAGATGCAGGCGCTGGCCGTGCTGGTGGGCGACCCCGGCCTGCGGCTGGAGCCCCAGACCGAATCGCTCCTTGCCCTGGCACCGTTGCAGCCTCTGGCACCGGGCCTGCCTTCGCAACTGCTGGAAAACCGCCCCGACATCCTGGCGGCCGAGCACGCACTGCAGGCGGCCAATGCCCGCATCGGCGCGGCACGTGCCATGTACTTTCCGCGCATTGCGCTGACCAGCAGCGTCGGCACCGCCAGTGCCGAGCTGGACGGTCTGTTTGCCTCCGGCAGCCGCGCCTGGACGTTTGCGCCCGGCATAGCGCTGCCGATTTTTGACGGCGGGCGCCGCCGCGCCAATCTGGAGCTCAGCCAGGTGCAGCGCGCGCAGGCGCTGAACCAGTACCAGCAGACCATTGAAGCCGCCTTCCGCGACGTGGCCAACGCCCTGGCCGCCAACCAGTGGCTGGACGAACAACTGCACACCCTGCGCGCCACGCAGGACACGCTGACGGAGCGTGCGCGCCTGGCCCAGCGGCGCTTTGATGCCGGGGCCACGCGCTACTTTGAAGTGCTGGATGCCGAGCGCGACCTGCTCACCGCACAGCAGCAGGTGGTGCAGGCCGAGCACGCCCTGCTCAGCGCCCGCCTGCAACTGTATGCCGCACTGGGTGGCGCTGCCCCTGCACGGCCAACGGCCCAGGCCCCGCACCAGCCCTAGGAAGAACCACGCTATGCAAACCACCTTGAAGAAGAAATGGATGGGCCCGGCTGCGCTTGTCATCCTTGCCGCAGCCGCTTACTGGCTCTGGAACGCCAATCGCACGCCACAGCTGGGCGAAGGCTTTGTGCAAGGCAACGGACGCATCGAAGCCACGGAGGTGGACATCGCCACCAAACTGCCCGGCCGCCTGGCCGAGGTACTGGTGGCAGAGGGCGATTTTGTCCAGGCTGGCACCGTTCTGGCGCGCATGGACGCTGCCTCGCTGCAAGCCCAGCTCAGCGAAGCCCAGGCCCGCCACGCCCAGGCACAGCACGGCGTGGCCAGCGCGCACGCACAAGTGGCCCTGCGCGAAAGCGAGCTGGATGCCGCCCAGCGGCGCCTGGCGCGCTCCACCGAGCTGGCACGCGATGGTGCCTCTTCCCAGCAGGAGCTGGACGACGACCGCGCTCGCGAGCGCAGTGCCCGCGCGGCCCTGACCGCTGCGCAGGCCCAGGTCGATGCGGCACGCGCCGCCGTGCAGGCTGCGCGCGCCCAGGTCACCGGCGCTGACGCCCAGGTGCAGGCCGCACAGGCCAGCGTGCAGCGCCTGGAGGTCGAACTCCAGGATGCCACCCTCACCGCACCGCGCGACGGGCGGGTGCAGTTTCGCATCGCAGCGGCCGGCGAAGTCCTGGCCGCCGGGGGAAGGGTGCTGAATCTGGTCGATCTGTCCGATGTGTACATGACGTTCTTCCTGCCCGAGACCGTGGCAGGGCGCGTGGCCATCGGCAGCGAGGCGCGCATCGTGCTCGATGCCGCGCCCCAGCTGGTCATTCCGGCAACAATCAGCTTTGTCTCGGCCACGGCGCAGTTCACCCCAAAGACGGTGGAGACGGCCAGCGAGCGCCAGAAGCTCATGTTCCGCGTGCGTGCGCAGATCGACCGCGACCTGCTCGCCAGGCACCTGCAACAGGTCAAGACGGGCCTGCCCGGTGTGGCCTGGGTCAAGCTGGACGCTCAGGCCGCCTGGCCTGAACAGCTGCAAGTCAAGCTGCCGCAATAGACGCCATGGACGCACCGGTAGCTCGCCTTAGCGACGTGGCCCTGCGCTATGGCAATGTGCAGGCACTGGCCGGCATCACGCTGGACATTCCCAGCGGCTGCATGGTGGGGCTGATCGGCCCCGACGGGGTGGGCAAATCCAGCCTGATGGCCCTGGTGGCCGGCGCGCGCGTGATCCAGCAGGGCCGCATCGACGTGCTGGGCGGCAACATCGCCGAGCGCCGCCACCGCAATGCCATCCAGCCACGCGTGGCCTACATGCCCCAGGGGCTGGGCAAGAACCTGTATCCCACGCTCTCGGTCGAGGAGAACCTGCAATTCTTTGCCCGCCTGTTCGGCCACGGCAGCGCCGAGCGGCGCCGGCGCATCGACGAGCTGACGCAGGCCACCGGCCTGTACCCCTTCCTCTCACGCCCGGCAGGCAAGCTCTCCGGCGGCATGAAGCAAAAGCTCGGCCTGTGCTGCGCCCTCATCCACGACCCCGACCTGCTGATCCTGGACGAACCGACCACGGGCGTGGACCCGCTGGCGCGCGCGCAGTTCTGGGAGCTGATCGCGCGCATACGCGGCCAGCGCCCCGGCATGAGCGTGCTGGTGGCCACGGCCTACATGGACGAAGCGCAGCGTTTTGACTGGCTGGTGGCCATGGACGCCGGCCAGGTGCTGGCCACCGGCACGCCGGCGCAGCTGCTGGCACGCACGGCCACTGCCTCGCTGGAGGAAGCCTTCATTGCGCTGCTGCCCGAGGAAAAAAAGCGCGGCCACGTGCCCGTGGTGATTCCGCCGCTGCACGTGGCCGATGACGACATCGCCATCGAAGCGCACAACCTGACCATGCGCTTTGGCGCTTTCACCGCCGTCGATCGCGTCAACTTCCGGATTCGCCGTGGGGAAATCTTTGGCTTTCTCGGCTCCAACGGCTGCGGCAAGTCCACTACCATGAAGATGCTCACCGGCCTGCTCGATGCCACCGAAGGCCAGGCCAGGCTCTTTGGCAAGGTGGTGGATGCGCGCGACATGGCCACGCGCCAGCGGGTGGGATACATGTCGCAATCCTTCTCGCTGTACAGCGAGCTGACGGTGCAGCAGAACCTGGTGCTGCACGCCCAGCTGTTTCACGTGCCGCCCGAGCAACTGCCGGCGCGCGTGCAGGAGATGATCGAGCGCTTTGACCTGGACAGCGTGCGGCACAGCCTGCCCGGCGCCCTCCCCCTGGGCGTGCGCCAGCGCCTGTCGCTGGCCGTGGCCATGGTGCACCGGCCCGAACTGCTGATCCTGGATGAGCCCACCTCGGGCGTGGACCCGGTGGCACGCGACAACTTCTGGCGCCTGCTGGTGGAGCTGTCGCGCCGCGACAAGGTCACGATCTTCATCTCCACCCACTTCATGAACGAGGCCGAGCGCTGCGACCGCATGTCCATGATGCATGCCGGCAAGGTGCTCGACAGCGACACCCCCGCAGCGCTCATGCGCAAACGCGGCGCAGCCACCCTGGAAGAAGCCTTCATCGGCTACCTGGTGGAAGCCAGTGGCGAGGCGCCTGCCTCTGCTCCCGCTCAGCAGACTGCCGCCATGGCCTCCAGCCTGCCAGCCAGCGGCCACAGCGCGATGCAGCAGCACCACCGCCTCTTCAGCATGCAGCGCATGTTCAGCTACTTCTGGCGCGAGGCGCTGGAGCTGCAGCGCGACAAGGTGCGCGCCACCCTGGCGCTGCTGGGCTCTATGCTTTTGATGCTGGTCATCGGCTACGGCATCAACATGGACGTGCAGGACATGCGCTACGCCATCCTCGACCGCGACCAGAGCGGCCTGTCGCAAAGCTATGCCCTCAACCTGGCCGGCTCCCCCTACTTCATCGAACGGCCTCCAATTGCCGACGAGGCCGACATGGACCGGCGCATGCGCAGCGGCGAGCTGACGCTGGCCATAGAAATCCCCTCCAACTTTGCCCGCGACGTGCTGCGCGGCCACCAGGCACAGATTGGCGCCTGGGTGGATGGCGCCATGCCCACGCGCGCCGAAACCGTGCTGGGTTACGTACAGGGCATGCACCAGCAGTGGCTGGCCACACAGCTGGCGGCGCGCGGCCTGACCCTGGCCCAGCCCGCCGGCATCCAGATACGCTACCGCTACAACCCCGACGTCAAGAGCCTGCCGGCCATGGTGCCGGCGGTGATTGCGCTGCTGCTGCTCATGCTGCCGGCCATGCTCACCGCGCTGGCCGTGGTGCGTGAAAAGGAGCTGGGCTCCATCCTCAACCTCTACACCACCCCCGTCACGCGCACCGAATTCCTGCTGGGCAAGCAGCTGCCCTACGTGCTGCTGGCCCTGCTCAACTTCCTGCTGATGTGCGGCATTGCGCTGCTGGTGTTTCAGGTTCCCATCAAGGGCAGCTTCTGGGGGCTGCTGCTGGCCTCCACGGTGTACGCCTTCATCGCCACGGGCATGGGCGTGCTGGCCTCTGCCCTCACCCGCAGCCAGATTGCCGCCCTGTTCCTGGCCATGATCTCCACCCTGGTGCCTGCGGTGCAGTTTGCCGGGCTGCTGCACCCGGTCAGCTCGCTGGAAGGCCTGGGGCGCATCGTGGGCGAAATCTACCCGGCCACCCACATGCTGATCATCAACCGGGGCATCTTCGGCAAGGCGCTGAACCTGTCGGAGCTGATGAGCGCCTTCATCCCCCTGCTGGCGGCAGTGCCCGTCGTCATGGGCGCCGCCATCCTGCTGCTCAAGAAACAGGAGCGATGATGCACCGCCACCTGCACAACATCTACCGCCTGGGCGTCAAGGAGCTGTGGAGCCTGTGGCGCGACCCGGTGATGCTGATCCTCATCCTCTACGTGTTCACGATCTCGGTGTACTCGGCCGCCACCGCCGTCCCGGAGACGCTGCACCTGGCCCCGATTGCCGTGGTGGATGAGGACCGTTCCCCGCTGTCCACCCGCATCGTCAGCGCCTTCTACCCGCCGCTGTTTGCCCCGGCCGAGCACATCACACACCGGCAGATGGATGCCGGGCTGGACCAGGGCCGCTACACCTTCGTGCTCAACATCCCCCCCAACTTCCAGCGCGACGTGCTCAACGGACGCCGACCCGACGTGCAGCTGAACGTGGACGCCACGCGCATGAGCCAGGCCTTTTCCGGCAGCCAGTACGTGCAGCAGATCGTGCTGGGCGAGGTCAACGAGTTCGTCCAGCGCCAGCGCAGCACGACGCAGCTGCCCGTGGAGCTGGCACTGCGCACACGCTTCAACCCGGCGCTGCAGCACAGCTGGTTTGGCTCGCTCACGCAGGTGATCAACGACGTGACGCTGCTGGCCATCATCCTCACCGGCGCAGCGCTGATCCGCGAGCGCGAGCACGGCACCATCGAACACCTGCTGGTCATGCCCGTCACCCCCACCGAAATCATGCTTGGCAAGGTCTGGTCCATGGGGCTGGTGGTGCTGCTGGCGGTGCTGCTGTCGCTGTGGACGGTCATCCAGGGCGCGCTGAACGTGCCCATTGCCGGCTCAGTACCTCTGTTTCTGACCGGGGCAGCGCTCAATCTGTTTGCCACCACCTCGCTGGGCATCTACCTGGCGACGCTGGCGCGCTCGATGCCGCAATTCGGCCTGCTGATCGTGCTGACCGTCATGCCCATGCAGCTGCTCTCGGGAGGCGCCACGCCGCGCGAGAGCATGCCCCAGCTGGTGCAGGACCTGATGCTGGCCGCGCCCACCACGCACTTTGTCGAGCTGGGCCAGGCCATCCTGTTTCGCGGCGCCGGGCTGGATGTGGTGTGGAAGCCCTGCCTGGGGCTGGCGCTGATCGGCACCGCGCTGTTCGTGCTGGCGCTGGTGCGCTTTAGAAAAACCATCGGGCAGATGGCCTGATGGCTGCCAGCGGAATTAAAATGGAGAGCTTTCCCCACACGGCCACCCAAGAGGCCGGCACCCGAGAGGGAAAGCGCGCTTTTTTTCTACTCTCAAGGACAAAAACCATGTCTCTGTTCTCCGCCGTCGAAATGGCCCCCCGCGATCCGATCCTGGGCCTGAACGAGCACTACGCCGCCGATACCCACCCACAGAAAGTCAACCTGGGCGTGGGCGTGTACTTCGACGATAACGGCAAGCTGCCTTTGCTCAAGTGCGTACAGGCTGCTGAAAAGGCCATGATGGAAGAGCCCAAGGCTCGCGGCTATCTGCCCATCGACGGGATTGCTGCCTACGACAGCGCTGTCAAGGGCCTGGTTTTTGGCGCTGACTCCGAAGTCGTGCAATCTGGCCGCGTAGCCACTGTGCAGGCCATCGGCGGCACAGGCGGCCTGAAGATCGGTGCCGACTTCCTGAAGAAGCTCAGCCCCAACGCCAAGGTGCTGATCTCCAACCCCAGCTGGGAAAACCACCGCGCCATCTTCCAGAACGCTGGCTTCGAAGTGGGCACCTATTCCTACTACGACGCAGCCACCCGCTCGATCAACTTTGACGGCATGCTGGCTGACCTGAACGCCGCTGCTGCTGGCACCATCGTGGTGCTGCACGCCTGCTGCCACAACCCCACCGGCTACGACATCACTGCCGAGCAGTGGGAACAGGTGATTGCCGTGGTCAAGGCCAAGGGCCTGGTCGCATTCCTGGACATGGCTTACCAGGGCTTTGGCCACGGTATTGCCGAAGACGGCGCCGTGATCGGCAAGTTCGTGGCTGCAGGCCTGAACATCTTTGTGTCTACTTCCTTCTCCAAGAGCTTCAGCCTGTACGGCGAGCGCGTGGGTGCCCTGTCCGTGGTGGCCAACGACAAGGAAGAAGCTGCCCGCGTGCTGTCGCAGCTGAAGATCGTGATCCGCACCAACTACTCCAACCCTCCTACACACGGCGGTGCTGTGGTGGCTGCGGTGCTGAACAACGCCGAGCTGCGCGCTCTGTGGGAAGAAGAGCTGGCTGGCATGCGCGTGCGCATCAAGGAAATGCGCCAGAAGCTGGTGGACGGCCTGAAGGCTGCTGGCGTGCAGCAGGACATGAGCTTCATCACCACCCAGATCGGCATGTTCTCGTACTCGGGCCTGTCCAAGGAACAGATGATCCGTCTGCGTTCCGAGTTTGGCGTGTACGGCACTGACACAGGCCGTATGTGCGTGGCTGCGCTCAACAGCAAGAACATTGACCACGTGTGCAAGGCGATTGCCGCTGTGATCTAAGTCTGTGAATGCCATGCCGCGCCCTCAAAGCCCGGCATGCAGCGCACACCAAAAAGGCAAGGTGATTCTCACCTTGCCTTTTTTCATGGCTGCTACCTGCCGCTACAAACAGGTAAATCTTTAAAAAATAGCTGCCAGCGCTTGCAAATCAATGCTTTCAGATAGCTTTATATCTGAAACATAGTAAATTCAAGCGCTAGCAGCTCTCTTTTTTATAAACCGTGCCCAAAACAAAGGCTGCCGAAGCAGCCTTGTTGCCATACATCGCCATGGCTGGCGAGGCTGCGCAATCAGTCAATCAGACCGACGAAGACGTTCTGCACGTCGTCATCATTGTCCAGACCGGCCAGGAAGGCCTGCACTTCTTCCTGCTGCTCGGCAGACAGGCTGGACATGCTCACAGGGTTCTTGGCCTTGTAGCCCAGCTTGGCCGACAGCACCTTGATGCCATGCGCAGGCAGAGCCTTGGACACTGCGTCCAGATCGGTAGGCTCGGTGATGAACAGGGTCACGCCCTCTTCGTCGCCCGCTTCAAAGTCCTGTGCACCGGCTTCGATGGCGGCCAGTTCGGGGTCAGCACCGTTTTCGGCTTCGCCTTCAATCATGCCCACGTGGTCAAAATCCCAGGCCACGGCCGTCATCTGGCCCTTGCGGAAGCACACGCGCATATTGGGAGCGGTACGGTTGGGGTTGTCGGTCAGACACTCCACCATCACGGGCACGCGATGGGGGGCATAGCCTTCAAAAATCACGCTGGAGTAGTTAACCGCATCAGCGCCTGCACCCGAGCCTTTTTTGATGGCACGGTCCAGCGTGTCCTTGGGCATGGAAGCCTTGCGCGCTGCTTCAATGGCCATGCGCAGGCGCGAATTGCCTGTGGGGTCGCCACCGCCCAGACGGGCTGCGACCGTAATTTCCTTGACCAGTTTGCCAAACAGCTTGCCTTTGGCATCCGCAACCAGGGCCTTGCCCTTGGCTTTCCATTGCGCTCCCATACGGGGCCTTTCTCGAAAAAGAACAAAAAAACCGCACGAGCAGTGCGGCATAGAATGCTTCGATTTATACACCTGCACCATAGGCCACAGCGCCAGCATTGCCAAGTTTTTTGACGGCTCAGGCGCTGTTCTTGCGTGTTCGCAAAGTTTTGATGAGGAGACATTCGCCCATGGCCACCCCCAGCTTTTTGCGCACCCCCCCCCCCCTGTTCTGTGCTGCCCAGCTGCAGCATGGCAGCGCACACGCCCAGCAAGTGCATCCCGAATTGGTCGCCCAGGGATTGCAGCACCCCAGGGCCGTAGCCTTTTTTCCCGATGGCAA
>ENA-UOJC01002774-UOJC01002774.1-human-gut-metagenome-genome-assembly--contig:-C104-NODE-2774-length-18036-cov-8.602914_pt1 | contig 18036 bp, 17 predicted proteins | sample MGYA00242339_ERZ723886 | MGnify/ENA metagenome assembly ERZ723886 | reverse complement strand
ATGCTGTTTTTTACACGTTTTTCTGCGTATTTCGGTACTATCCGGCAAAACAAAATCGGCTTTAGCGATGATATTCAGCGGATATTTTCACATAAACCAACCTTGGTGGGTATCCCCCCTGTTTAATTCTGCGAAAATTCACACGAAGGGGACCATCGGTCTTCTTTCTCAAAATCTGTCGAGATTATTATCCCCCCTCCGCAATTTTAACCAACATTAATATTGCTTTTATTCGTTGTAGCGTATATAATAATTATTATAATCATTCAGGAGGATGCCATGGACTATATATCAGTAAAAGAAGCTGCAGTTAAATTTGAATTGTCAGAAAGACGTGTACAAAAACTCTGCGAAACCAATAGAATCGACGGGTGCAACATGGTGAGTGGTGTTTGGCTAATTCCTGCCACAGCAATTAAACCATCAGATGAACGATTATCTGAAATACCCGATTCTATTGATTGTATAACACTAAAAGAACTGTGCGAAGAATTATCGATTTCTACTGCCACAGGAAGGAACTGGATTAAACTTGGGAAATTAACACCAAAATATTCCGAAAAAAAGACACCTTATTTTTCAAAGAATTATGTAGAAACTTTACGTACCAAACTTCAATCTGGCGAGAACAAAGCTCTGAAAAGCAGAAGAAATAAAAAATTCGTATCCGGCAATTCATTATACAATTCCTACGTTTCAGAGCAATGCAAAAATATACCTACTTTACAAAAATTATTGGCGTTAGCTTCAGATAGTAAAATAGATTTAGATGTAGCAACCATTCAACTATTAGTCGCTGACTGCGCATTACATTTGTTTATTTCAAAAAACAATTTACAAACAAATGAGCACAATAATGTATTGTTACAGTTCCTTCTAAAAGAACTTTCAATTGGAGAATATGATTGTTTAATTTCTGACTTAATAGAAAATACAGATTTTGCCATAAGCTTTTGTAAAAAACATCCTTTACTTTTTAATATGGAATATATTTATGAAGCTAACGAAGACGTATTAGGTCTTATCTATATTTCTTGTAAAAACATCGGGAACAGAAAAGCTACCGGCTCATATTATACTTCCACAAAAGTTGTTAAAACTCTTATTAACAAGCTTAATTTTCAAGAGTCTCAGAAAATACTAGACCCTTGTTGCGGAACCGGAAACTTTCTCTTGCAACTACCAGAACACATTACATTTGATTCGGTATATGGCAACGATATTGATACAGCAAGTGTCAAAATCACTAGACTGAACATGGCGTTAAAATACAATGTCCCTATCTCGGCAATTTACGACCATATAACCGAGTTGGACTATTTGATTAACTACACAAACAAAGATTTCCAATACATAATTGGCAATCCACCTTGGGGTTATGAATTTTCAGAAGACGATAAATCAAAACTTAGAAGTGTATACAAATCTATTTCCGGAAAAAATATCGAATCTTACGATGTGTTTATTGAGCAGGCTCTCAATCATCTTGCTGATAATGGTCACTTAGCATATGTACTTCCAGAAGCAATACTAAATGTTAAGGCACATACGAACATTCGTAAGATAATTCTGGAAAGCTGTTCAATTAAAAATCTCGATTTCTTAGGTAACGCATTTGATGGTGTGCAATGTCCATGTATTATTTTAGATTTACAATGTACCCATTCTGCTCTCTCAACTTTAGGAATGAATGTTAATACAGGTACTGAGTCATTTACGATTAACACAGAACGCACAGTAAGCCCAGAATACTTTAGCTTTACAACAGCAGATGCTGAATACAATGTTATGAGTAAAATCAGAAACGTTTCAAATGCATCTTACCTACTTGGAAATGCAGATTTTGCATTAGGAATCGTAACAGGAAATAACAAGGAGTATATTTCTGGTCAAAAGACCAACTCGAATGAAATGGTATTGAAGGGCTCTGATATCAGCAAATATCACATCAACCCGACCAACAATTACATCATTTTTAAGCCTGAAAGCTTTCAACAGATAGCACCAACAGAAATGTATCGCGCTCAAGAAAAACTACTATACAGATTCATAAGTAGCCAATTAGTTTTTGCCTACGATGATAAACAAACTCTTTCGCTTAACAGCTGTAATATTGTCATACCTCGAATACCCGGTATAAAAATGAAATATGTACTCGCTATACTTAATTCCAGAATTGCACAATTCATATATAAAAGAGAATTTAATTCTGTGAAGGTCTTACGTTCACATATCGAGAATATTCCTATTCCGACAGTGGATGAATCAACACAAGATAACATTATTATTCTTACAGAAAAACTTATATCAGGCCTTGAATTACCTGAAGCAGAAAAAGTGTATGACGAATTAGATATCCTTGTTTCTCAAGTATTTAATCTGAATTCAGACGAGTTCGAAATCATAAAGAAATCCGTTGATGGAGAAAACAAATTTTTAGCCTAATCATCAAATGAGCCAATGCCTAAAAATAGACATTGGGATACTCCCGTGACCAAAAGCAAGACGGTTTTTCCGTCGGATGACAGCCTTTTAAAAATGCTGTATCTGGCAACCCTGGATATCACGAAAAAATGGACTGGTCACCGGCAGGACTGGGGCCAGATTCATTCCCAGCTGGAAATTTATTTTGAAGAACGCCTGATTGGACACAACCTGTAAAAACAGCTTGTTTTAGGCAGGTTTTATTGACATGCCCAAAAACTCCTGTATAATGCAGATATGGGCAGAATCCGGAAAATCGGCTCTGCCCATTTGTAACTATTCACAAATCTTATATCAGCTTTTAACGTTTACACAAAACTTGAAACTGTCTCAGACATTGGCTCATTTTTATACTTCTAACAAATTATAAAGTTCTGCGTATGTTAATACTCTTTCAAGGAAATGATTCCTATGATATTCTATATTACTCTCGTTCAAGTGGAACTGGCCTTCCCCTTCGTTGCCACGATGCTGTTTATCAGAATATCCCGGACAATCCAGCACTTCTTCACTTGTCATTTTGTACACCTCAATTTTATCAGCAAAAAACAATCCATAATATAACAAATCAAATTCTTTTCTTTTTACCTGCTGAATATTGCAGTCAAAACTATATCTGCCTGTCTCAGAAGACTTCATTGCTCGATTTGCTAAATTTGCTTTCTTGCACTGATCAATAACATTATCATCACGAATCCTATCATCATTCTCTTTCATAACAGTAGAAAATTTTACTTCAATCCTCTCTTTTGAATGTCTATCTCTTTTATCAAATGCCAAAGATCCAGATTCGTCTAAATCATATAATTTTTTTACCATTATTTCTGCAACTGTTCCAAATCTTCTAGTTCTTAATGCGAATATTCCATCACGGAACTCCTCTATAAGTTCATCTCCAATCATGTAATCCATAAAAGTAACCTCCTATTTTTTCTGTTGTTTTGCTTTCCTTCTAACCATCTTCAAAATATTTTTTTCATCAACTAAAAACGGTTTCAATTCATCTTCTGTCATAAAAACTTGACCTTCATATACCTCTAAATTCTTATTGCCGGTATTCTCCGTTCTATGCTGCGAACTGATTTTATTTGTTTTTACCAATTCCTCACTAGACAAAACCCAATATTGTATTTTATCTCTGCAAACACCAATAAAAATAAACACATCACAGCACATGGGTTTAACCTGCTCAAAATGATATTTAAAACCACATTTCTTAGCCTCTGAATGCAAATAAGCTCTACTAGAAAGGCTTGTCTTTTTCTTATCTTCTGCTGCTCTATTTGCCCTTACTTCGACTTTAATCCCATCAACGTACAAATCATATTCACCATCAAAGTCTTGCTTTATCTTTTTCATATTTTTCTTTGTGGCTTTAATAAACTCTGGAGCGGCAGCAATTACTTGTTTTTCCCCCCAATCTCCAAATGATTTTGATGTAAGTTCGTATGTATACAGGTATTTATTCCTCTTAATATATTCATCTTGCGTTTTTAATAATTCGTCATACGAAATTGCCTTTATTTCTAGTAAATATGTAAGCAATCGACTTTCAGCACTAAACGGATACACTGACATGCCACTATTTATTGATTTAACAATCTCCATATCTCCATTAGAAGACTTAATCATTGCTTCAATCTGTTTTTGTAATTTTTTCAAGTGTACTTCACCTCTTTTCCAATTCTTCAGTATCTATTTTTTCTACCACGACAAAAAGAGCCGAAACAGAAATATTAAATCCCTCCGCTATCTTATATATATTCTGAAGAGAAATATTACGTTTCCCTGCTTCAACTGATGCGTAATAAGTTCTATCCATCCCAATAGATAACGCAAACTTCTCCTGACTCAACCCTGTTTCTTCTCTAAGTTTCTTTATTGCTAATCCAAAATTTTTCTGAATCATGGTTCTAATTCCTCCAATATAAATATTCTATATTTTATGTGTCTTTGAGGCAACGGATTATAAGTCACAATAAAAGGTATAAAAATAACGCTAAGTGAAAATTCTCGCTTAGCGCTACAAACATCATTATAAAATACAGATATCATCTTTACCTATATCACTAAAATCATTTTCTATTTGGTAACCCGTATATTGTTTATTTTCATCAAGCCATTTTAATACCTCCGGCTTTTTATCTAGAAAATGGAATGAGATAGGTATCTTTAATTCATGATACATTTTTTGAAGTTCAATTATACTTATAGGCTCTATTTCCTTAAACCAAAGTACCTTCATCACAAATCTATTTCTCTGCATAAAATCCTGTATACGAACAACGACATCCCTATCATCTTGATACCGAATCAACCAATCTGATAATAGTTCTCTCCGAGATAGCCCAATCTCAGCAACTATTTGTTGTCGTGGTTTCCCTAAATACAAAAATGCTCGAACCTCTTCATCACAGAACTTCTTTCTATGTTCAAATATCTTATCTCCATTTCTTAATGCCGGATACCACTTTTCATCAAAGCTAAGCAGTATCGTTCTCATAATTCACTTCCTTTTCTCAAGCATCCAACCTTGCCCCCTTAGTAGTAATGTCGGTAGTATCGTTCAATTCTTCTGCCTTATTATGCCTAAAATTATCCCACTTTGCAAAGGGTTGCTTACCTATCCAACTGGAGTGCCGTGGCAAATGAAAAGCACTTTAATCATAGTTTTATTTCTCCTTCTTTTACCCCGGAATGCCCTGTTTTGCAAGGGGTTATGGTAAAATGCTCTGAAATTACAGATTGTGGCAAAACAGAGCAGAATTGAGCATGTTGTTACTACTTGTTAGTAGTAAAATTAGTAGCAAAAGGGAAATGTTTACTACTAAGGGTTTTTATTTTATTTTCCAAGACGCACTTCTGTTACTACTAACCCTCTCAATTATTCCTTTCTCTGACAAATTGTTTAACACATTTAAAATTGTTTGTTCTGAACAAGATAACAATTCTGAAAGTTGTTTCCTCGTAACTGTAGAATCTTTTCTAATTGCATCGAGGATTATTTCTTCTCTTCCACCAATTTCACAATTACATATTGGGCATTTGTTCTTTTTGTCGGAAGCACCATGATAATGGCAATTATTGCATCTAACCTTTTCAGTTCCTATCTGTTTTTCTAGGTCATCAGAAGCATTATAACCACTTTGTGTAACTCGATATAAAACATTGTCATCTGTTTCAATCAGCCCATAAGTTTCTAATTTTTTAAGCGCTTCTTTCCACCTTGCAATTGTTCTATTATCTAATGAACTGCAATCAACAAAATTATTGCAATCTATTAAAATTGAATACGATTCTAACGATGTTGAAATTTGCAATATACCCGAAGCATTACAAACAGTAACTAACAACGCAATTGCATCCCTTCCTAGCTTTACAGTTTTCTCGGCATTATCTTCTTTAGGAAGTACAACATACTTATCCAAGCGTAAATTGATTTGTTCATAAACATCATCTGCCGGAATATTTCTATCCGAAATAATATGTAAAAACAAACCTATTTCATCTTTTATCCTTGATATCTTTTTCAACTCTTCTGACTGACTACTTACAGTTTCTGGTGGTAATGATTTTATTAACTCAGAAACGTTGTTATATTCATCATTCCAATATTTAATATATACTAGCTGCTCCTTTGTTCCAAAATATTAATGTCATCAGCTAACATTATCATTGTTTTACTCAACCAATCGTCCTCTTTCATAAGTTGAATCACTTCATACATACATGCAACAGATTTTAAGTAATTATCAGAAATAACAAGAATCGCAAAATCTTGTGTTCTTATACTCTTCATAAATGTAGTTATGCTTTCCCATGCCCCAATTTCTTCTGTATCTCTTTTTATTTCTGCTCGTCCGCCAATTTTAACTTCCAATTTATTGACTATATCGCTTTTATCTCGTTTATATGAAATAAAGACTGTAGGTTTTTCCATTTTATCCCACCTCCCCTATTATTCAAGATAATTCTGCAAATCGCGATAGCATACTCGATGCGCTGATAGCAAATCCTTTTGATTCTTTAGTAAACTCATACTGTCCTAACGTTGTGTTATACTTTCTTCCATCATACTGATCTACAAAAATCGCATCATAGAATTTATCTATGATTTCATCAGTTGTTATTAACGTTTTTCCTTCCTCTTTTGTAAATGACTCATCGCGATTTAACATGTTTTCCAACAAGCGATTGTCATTATCAAAATCTAATAATTCTTTTAAAGGCTCGCTGTTATGTCCATTAATAAATTGATCATATTTTGAAATATCAGCAATCTTCAATCCTATTAGCAAAGGTACTATATATATCAGGATAATTTGTCGACCTTTACCATCAGGAAACATAAAATCATATTTTTCACTATCGTGAGTCGGCTCATACACTGCAGCTTTAATCTGTGAATAAAACCGTGTTATTTCGCGCAATTCAAAATTATACATGTTTATGATTCTTTTTGTTACTATATCAACGTAATATCTAGATCCAAGCCCAATCTCACTATAAAATTTTTCCATATTAGCAGGTGGCATAGAAACTCTCAAATCAAAAAATCTGTCTAAATATCTACAAGAATCAAAATCCGCACCATAATAGTGTTTTATTGTATGTTGCAACTGTTCCAAATTAATAGAAAACACAAATGTAATTCTATCATCAAATATGTAATGCTTTATTTGTTCAAGAAGATGAACTGCAAAAGTTGGTTTACATCTATCTAATTCATCAATAAATATAACTAATCTGTTTCCTCTTTCTGCCAATATACTAGCAAAAAAGTCTTTAATTTTTTGTTCTACATCTTTCTCTTCTTTAAACTTTGTAAATGGATCTTCTGATGTAAGAGCATCTTTTATTCCGTTTACATTATGACCACTTATTGCCTCAATAATTGCTCCTGCTGTTTTGACAATACTTATATCAGACAATGAAAAATCAATACTTATCTGCTTCGTAATCTCATAAATTAATGATAGCACTGGCTCAGTGTCATTATCATTTTCCCATGCATCGTAATATACGGCTATACTATAATTTTCATTTTTTTCGTCATTTTTAGGAAAAGGAAGTCTAACAGTAGCTTTTGTTTCTTCATCTATTGTACTTGACGGATTCAATGCATTGATAACCATTTGGGTTTGTCTAACAAAAAAAGTCTTACCACTTCCCCATCTTCCATCAATTGCAATTGCACTAGCTGATTCTTGAGCTTGCAAAATATTATAAAAATAAACAATATCTTTATTCCTATTGATTGGATCATTATACAAAGTTTCTATAATATTTTCCTCTGTAGGTAGCATTTCATACTTTTTCATAAATAAGAGCACTCTCCTTTTTATAAACTTATCCAATATATATTATATCCTCAAAACCGACTTTTTTCCACAAAAAAACGCCCCAGCCTAAGCCGGAGCGTCATCCCTCTTCAATATTATACTACCTTAAACATTTTCTGCGACATCGGTTTCTCTTTCTTCTGCTCAACCTCCGCCTGTGCTTTCCTAAACTCTTCCATCCGTTTCAGTTCTTCCTCTGCATCATTGAATCCAATATGTGTGTACACATTCATCGTGACCGATATATCCGAATGCCCCATGAGGTACTGTAATGTCTTTGGATTCATTCCCGATTTTGCCATATTGGAGCAATAGGTATGTCGGCATACATAAGGCGTGATATTTGGCAACTGCACCCGGTAGATGTCATTGTATCTGCCGACCATATGATTGAAACGATGTTGCCAGTGCATTGCCACAAGTGGCATTCCATTATCATCGTAAAACAGGAATCCGCTATATCCATCTATGGATTTCTCCACTTTCGGTGCATTTCTGTCCTCGATGATTGCCTGAAACATCTGTGCCACATCCTCTGTAATCGGCAATACTCTTGTTCCAGCATCCGTTTTTGTGGTTTCTATGATGTACCGCATACCCTCCTACAGATTTTTATCACAACTCCTATCCTCCCCTACAGGAATCATCATTCATTTTTTTGAAGTTCTTTCACCACTTTTTGTGGGATAACAAAATGAAGTGTTCCCATGGAAGCCGGTGCTACATCCCCCTCTGCAAAGCAGATCACTATTTCACCTTTTCCATTGATATAAAACTGTTGGTTTTCATCAATCTTGTCAAACAATGCTACCGGTGTATCTGTATCCAGAAAATACACATTATTTTCATCCTTTTTCATATTTTGGCGCATCTGTTTCTTGATCTGTGCCGTAAGTACATCTACATAATCCGCATTCTCCGGGAACAGATTCGATAATTCCAGCAGGTTTCCGGTACTCTTTTCTATCGTATAGAAGGCATCCGCCTGGTATCCATCTGCCTGGGAGGAGAACGCAGACAGCATAACACAATAATATTTCGAAGAGTTCGTGACCACCTTGCTATCCACGGTCAGAGAGGAGTAGCCCAACGCCCCGACCTGCTTCTTAAATTCTTTGAGCAGCTTCTTGGTCTTTTGCTCCATCTGCGCATTGATCTCTTTGACTGATTTGTGCGCCTGTTTTCCGGTTTCCTCGGAGTCATCCATCCCTGCCCTATCTGCATAGATTTTATTCCATTTTACGTCTGCACTATGCCTTCCATCATCAAACCGGTATTCCCGGAATGTAACCAGCTTAAAGTATTCTCCTATCACTGGCAAACTCTGCATGGCATAAGCCGTTGTTTTATTAAGATTTGGAAGCAGAATACTCAATGCTAGCATGGCTGCCATGCCGGCAGCAACATACCATCTGTGAGGTTGTTTCTTCGTGACAGCACAAGCAGCATAATCTGCCTCCTTCACATAGCAGTCCCGTATTCCTCCCATTGCCTGCAGCAGTTCCTTGCTGCTGATTGTATTTTTGATCCTTCGGCTCATCTGATTCCTCCATTACATGCATTTGAAAATTCGTTACTATCCGTTCTATCGGTCAGACACTGCATGATATTCCTTCATCAGCTTTGTATTTTCCATAATAAATGGCTTTGCCGTATCCTGCCCCCATTCCGTGTCATACATTCCCATCAGATAATCATTCAGCTGTTCTTTGCTTTCAAAACGGGTTACCTGATAAGGAAGTTGGAATGACAGCTTTTCAATAAACAGATATTTATGATTCTTTGTCGGCACCAGCACGCCGGTATGACCCACAAACAGTTCATTTTCCGTTTTGCTGAAACTGGAATGCAAAACGACGCTGATCAAAGTTGCCTTTGTCTTGCCGGAAACAGAAATCTTTTTGTTTTTCCAATCCTTTGCCCAAATTGCTGCATGTGTTGCCACATTCTTCGTATATTTCGTCTGCACCGTAGAGAATATACTCTCAAATGCTTTTCTCTGCTTTCCTGAAAACTTCTTAGTCGGTGCATTCTTTAACGCATCCTGATCCATAAACAGCTGCGACGGATTCGCTTTTCCGGTATTGCCGACCTTAATATAGTCCTTCATCAGATCATAGGCAGTAATCCTGCAGTTATAACCGATAAACAGTTTATTTTTCTTCAGCCAGAGCTTACTGATCCGGTTTTCATTATATACCGGTGGCTTTTTTCCCATCTTTTTGAAGCCTTTTTTTACCAGACTGGTATTTTTGATGGTTTTATTGTAGCTTACAACATCCTTCAGCCACGCATCCGCTGTTTTGGCAGAGATTCCCGCTGACAAAAGGGCACTCCTTACTTCTTTTCGTGACTTTGCATCTGCAAGATTGGAATATGCCGGCTTCTGTTGTTCTGCCGCCACAGACACCTCTCCTGCCGCAAACATACTGACTAACATTGCAGTCAATAAAACATAACACAATATCTTTTTCTTTGACATAACTATTACCTCATTTCTTAATTCAGCCCTGATTTTTTCACAGGCTTGTTTCTAAATATGATATCCTTCCTTTTGCAAATGTATCTTTAAGGACTTCCGCATACGGTGCAATCCCACCTTGACTGCGGACTCCGTCATATGAAAATGCTCTGCAATCTGGTATATCTCATCCAGATAAAAATACCTTCGGACAAAGATCTGTCGTTTTTTTGACGGCAGTCCGTCCAGATACCGGTTGATTGCTTCCTCAAGATCCCTCCGGTCCATTTCCTCTCTCACATTATCATGCGCCAACGATGCACACTCCTTTAATTCCTCCAACGACTGATCCACACTGTCCCCACAGCGTTTTCCGGCATGCAGATGATCATATCGGTTGATTGCCAGATTTCTGGTTATTTTGCCCACATATGCCGACAAAATCTCAGGTACTGTCGGCGGAATGGACTCCCACAGCTTCAGCCAGGTATCATTCAAGCACTCCCTGACATCCTCTCCATTTCCTAAAATACGATAAGCGATGGAACTGCAATATCTTTCATACTTGTCCGCAGTATTTTTAATGGCAGCCTCATCACGGCACAGAAATTGCGCAATAATCTCCCGGTCATCCCATGCCATTTGTTCCCCCTTTAAATAGTATGATGATTCTGCCATTTTTTCCTCCTTTTGCTACTGCAGGTCTATTCCTCCTGATTCTTTGCAATGCATTTCTGACTGTTTTTGTCTATTGCATCATAATATAGTTTTGCATAGGCTTTGCATCCGGAAGAGGTCAGATGTACTCCATCGGATACAAACCACTTTGGGTGCCCTTCTGCAAGAGATGCCCAGTCAATAATCTGCACATTTTTGTATTGCTCTGCCATGGATCGGATCTGGTGATTAGACTCTTCCTGCCACTGCAAATGCTCCCCGAAGGCTGTGACCCAATAGATCTTCCGGTCCTTTCCAATCGCACGAATCAGCTCTTTGCCGACAGCATCGGAAAAGGTTCCGTTCGTTCCCAGAGCAAGCACGACTGTATCTCCTAATTATCCTTTTGATTTCAGGTCTTCAACAATATCCTTCGACTGAACAACCTGTCTGGATACCTTGGCATCAATCATACAGTCCGGTAGCTTTTTCTTTACTTCCTTGGAAGCACCAAGCAGAACGGAATCACCAATTGCGGTAATACTCTGCCCACGGATGCAGGCATTGTCATCTTGATCCGTTTTCTCTAAGGGAACCTTTTTCATTTTTTCCACTTTACCGTCGGCCGGTGCTTTCTCTTTTGAAGCTTTTCCCTCGTCAGCAATTCTCCTGTGTTGTTGCTGTGACATTGCCTGTGCTTTTACGGCAGTATCCTTCACAGCGTCCCCCGGAAGCTGATGTGCAGTGATCACACAGACAGCCAATACAATACAGGCTACAGAGAATCCGGTGCTGGTATAACCTATGACAACACCATCCCCCTGCGGGTCCTGTTTTTTCTTATATTGAAAAAATGCCATCAGTCCATGCATCGCAGATGCCGCAAAAACCATCAGTATCATCTGTACACACCAGGATACCGGACCAAAGTTTTTCTTATAATACCCAAACAGAAAAATGATCGGATACATCCACAGATAAAGCTCATAACTTATTCTTCCTACTAAGGCAAAGGGACTTTTGTCTAGCCATTTCCCCGTACTTCCCGCCGAAATCAGCAAAAGAATCAGTGCACAAAGTATTCCATCTGCAAACATTCCCCCTTGGTATATATACGGCATCTGCCCTTCCGCTATGAAATAGGCTCCCGTCATCACCACGAGCCCTGCTGCTGTCAGGCTGTTTATAAACCATAACGGCAGCCTTCTTTGTACAAAGGATATCACATCCTTCTGAATCATTGCAATAAACATTCCCAAAAACAGGGCATATATTCTTGTATCTGTCCCATAATAAAGCCTTGATACATCCTCTGTCGGACGATAGATAATGCTCATACGAAGTCCACCAAGAATCACCAAAACAAGCACAGCTGTTCTGGCAACCGTCATGGATGTATGCTTCTTCAGTTTCCGAAGAAGCCAAAACAACAGCGGCCACATAAGATAAAACTGCATTTCTATGGCAATCGCCCACAGATGTGTGTATGGTGACTGCTGGCTCATCCTTGCAAAATAAGATGCATTCTGCCGGATCTGCCAGAAATTATTATATCCCCCAACAACGCTTAAAACCTCACCGCCCTTGCCCTTTGCCACCTCCGGCATACTGACCGCCAGAATGCCCCACACTGCAATGATCATAATGAGCAGAGGAGGATAAATCCTTATACAACGCTTTTTATAAAATCTGCCTGCTGCATATTTCCCATGTTCCAGGTCCCATACGGATGTTTTATAGATCAGATATCCGGACAGTACTAAAAACATATTGACTCCGAGAAAGCCGCCCGGAAACCGCCCCGGCATTACATGGTAAAGGACAACTCCCAATATAGCAAAACCCCTTAACGCATCCATCCCTTCTATGTGCCGTTTTTTCTTTTGTTCCTTCATTTTCCTGCTTCCTTCCTACTGCAATAAGTTTTTTTGCGCGCTATATATTATGACAGCAATTTGAAACAAAAGGTTACATTTTTATTATTTTTTCATATCATCCCGCAGGCACCTAAGATAACCGATCAACCTTTCTCGGTATTCTTCCGGAAGATATCGCATTTCGTCTTTTGTTTTTCCGATATTCACTTGGTGCGATTTTATAGCGTTCTTTAAACACTCTGTTAAATGTTCTCTGACTGTCAAAACCGCTGTCCAGACAGATATTCAGGATCGTATCACTGGTATTTACCAATCTTGTACATGCATAGCTCAATCTGGCATCATTAAGATACTGATTGAAATTACGATGAAATGTTTTAGAAAATACTCGTGACAAGACATACTTACTTACTCCAAGATCATGCGCCATCTCCTCTAGAGAAAATTTTTTCCTAAAATTTCCCGACACATAAGATACTGTTCTGTATATCAAATCATCACTCCCCACGCAACTTTTTTCCACCAATTCCATTTTTCCTATACATCTTGCCAGCACAATTTGAACATAAGCTTGAACAATCATAGGTTCGTTTTCTTCCATTTGGATAATCGCCTGAATTGCATGATAAACATCTGGTTCAATCTGCCCCGCACGAATAACCGGATATTTAGGTGCATATCCTTGTATTTTATCTTTAAATACTCCTGCAAAAGAAGACGGAACCAAGATATAATCCGCCCGGCTCGTTTTTTCTGAAAACACTTGATAATGATGAATAATATCAGAAAAGACAAATCCGATATCACCCTTTTCCATATGATATAATTCCTGCCCCACTCCCATCTCAAGTGTTCCTTCCGTTACACACACAATCTCCAATGCATTATGTAAATGTGGAGATACATGTTTTGACACTCTTTGCGCCGCATATACCTCTTCCTTTGTTTCCTTAAACGTCAAATGCATTGATATATCTCCCCTTTATTACTTAATTGTTGATTTCCTCTGCAACATTTGTCTACATTTTCTTTTAATTTGGCAAGCATTCTTATCCAGCCTGTCCTATAATGAACTTGCAAACAAGGAAAGGAGGAATACAAAATGAGCAGATTCAAAAATTATATGAACAACCTTTTAGCTTTCTATGAAGGATACTTTGAGCATGTATATCATGCATAATCTGGCTAAAAGGACTATTTGTGAAAACTGAATACTGAAAAAGCAGACCACTTCACAAATGTGAAATGGTCCTTTTTTTATATGCAGTCCAAAAATCGCTGAAAAGCTGCCTTTCCTTCCGGTGTTCTCTTATAAACACCTGCACATTCCAAAACTTTTGCAAAAACAATTCCTATTTTCTTTTGCACGATTGCATGAATATTGTCGTCTGTGATTTCATAGTTTGGCATCCATTTCTCTGCCCACTCTGCATGTGATTTTGTCAAATCGCTTTCCCACAGATTCTCCTTATTCAATATTCTGCGTTCCAGCTCTGCCATTTCTTTTTGCAGTCTGGCAGGAAGAACCGCTAAGCCCATCACCTCAATCAAGCCAATATTTTCTTTTTTGATATGATGGTATTCCGGATGCGGATGATATACACCCATTGGGAACTCCTCTGTCGTAATATTGTTTCGCAGTACCAGATCTAACTCAAATAGGTTGCCCTTTTTTCTCGCAATCGGTGTGATCGTGTTATGTGGTACTCCATTGGTTTCGCTGAAAATAAACGCTTTCTCATCGGTATATCTGCGCCAAAGCATCAAGATATGATCTGCAGCCTTTACTATTGATTCAGTATTTTCTCCCTGCAGGCGAATCACAGACATAGGCCATTTTACAGTTCCTGCATGAACATCCGGAAATTGTTTTAATGAAAATTCCATCTCATAAGGAGCCTTTGCCATTGCAAATTCATATCCGCCTCCTTGAAAATGATCATGGCTCAGTATAGAACCACCTACTATCGGGAGATCTGCATTCGATCCTGCCGTATAATGTGGAAACTGCCGCACAAAATCCAACAATTTGGCAAAAACCGCTTTATCAATTTTCATTGGAATATGCTTATCATTAAAGATAATGCAGTGTTCGTTATAATATACATACGGTGAATACTGCAGATTGTATTTCTCTCCGCATAATGTGATTGGTATAATTCGATGATTCTGCCTTGCCGGATGAGAAAGATGTCCCGCATACCCCTCATTTTCTTTACACAGCAGACAGCTTGGATAACCTGACTTTATTGCCTTTCCCGCCTTTGCAATATCACGAGGATCTTTTTCTGGTTTTGATAAATTGATGGTTATATCCATTGCACCAAATTCTGTATTTGCCGCCCATTTTTCGTCTTTTGCGATCCGGTCGGTTCTAATGTAATTTGTTGCCTGGCTAAATTGATAATAAAAATCTGTGGCAGTTTTTGGTGAAATATTATACTTTTCAAAAAACTGCCTGCGGACTACCGATGGTGGAGGCGTTAATTCTCCCATAATCTTTGTATCAAACAGATCTTTTTCTGTGACTGTCTGTTCTTCCAGCATCCCCTGTTGGTATGCGTATTCCAACATATCATTTAAAATCTGTGACAGTTTTCTCGGCTGAACCTGTTCTACCACTCCATCGTGTTCCGTTAAACGGAACAGTTCCAATAAACGGTTCGTTACATATACTTCATCTGCAGGATCAACTAAGCCCCTCTTTAATCCATACGCAACAAGTTCATTGATACACTCATTTATCATGGTACTTCCCCCCTTTACACATTCTGGTATCCATTGGGATGATTTTTATGCCAGTTCCATGCTGTATCTATAATTGTTTCCAAATCTGCATATTGTGGATTCCATCCCAACACTTCCTTTGCTTTCGCACTGGAAGCGATCAGCATAGATGGATCTCCTGACCGACGAGGTTCTTCTTTTGCCGGAATCGGATGACCGGTTACTTTTCTTGCAGTTTCTACAACCTCTTTTACAGTAAATCCCACTCCATTACCAAGATTGAATATATTGCTGTCATTTCCATCACGAAGATATTTCATAGCAAGAATGTGTGCCTGCGCCAGATCATTTACATGAATATAATCTCTGACACAAGTACCATCTTTCGTATCATAATCGTTTCCAAAGATGGAAATATACTCTCTCTTTCCGTTCGGCACCTGCAGAATCAAAGGAATAAGATGCGTTTCCGGATTATGTGCTTCTCCTATCTTTCCATTCGGATGAGCACCACAGGCATTAAAATATCTCAAAGAAACATATCTAAGATCATGTGCAGATGCTGTCCATTTGAACATTTTTTCCATAGACAGCTTTGTTTCGCCGTAACAATTTGTCGGAAGAGTACGGTCTGTCTCCATAATCGGAATGCGTTCCGGTTCTCCATAAGTTGCTGCCGTAGAAGAAAATACAATCTTGTCCACGCCATGTGCAACCATACTCTCAAGCAGTATCTCCGTACCACACAGATTGTTATTATAATATTTCAGCGGCTTTATCATGCTTTCACCCACCTGCGAATTTGCCGCAAAGTGGATAACTCCATCTATATTTTCTTTATCAAACACGGAATCTATAAAAGTGCGATTTCGGATGTCCCCCTCATAGAACTTAGCTTCCGGATGAACCGCTGCTCGAAAACCTGTTTTAAGATTATCTACAACCACCACATCCTTTCCTGCCTCGATCAACTCATAAACAGTATGTGAGCCAATATATCCAGCTCCACCTAATACTAAAATGCTACCCATAACCATTCCTCCTTTTCTTTACGGAACAAAAAGCATTGCCTGTAATTGTTTATTCAATTAAGACAATGCTTTCCTGTTACCAGTTTCTGCTCATTACTGCTGAGCAGCTTCTACTGTAATTCCTTTTTCTTTTTTGATCTTTGCATTTGTCTCTTCTACATTCATTCTGGAAAGAATAAACATAATAAGCACATCAAAGATCAGCGGCAGCCAGAGATACATAAACTGCATCATATTCAGTGCAGACTGTGGCTGCACAGCATGAGTTCCTACATATCCGCTAAGTTCTAAGAGCCATCCTACAACTGCTGTTCCAATACCTCCGCCAATCTTAACGCCAAGTGAAGTACAGGAATACATCGTACCATCCACACGCTTTCCCTGTGTCAGGTATGTATACTCGGAACAAGATGCGATCACTGCATTCATGTCTCCCTGCCAAGGTCCCTGTCCTAATGCTGCTAATGCTGTAAATGCCATCATCAAAGGAATACTTCCCATATATCCGGCAACAACAACAAGAGCTCTGCCAATCACGGCAAGGATGTAACCTCTCAAGTTCAGCTTATACATACCATTCCACTTTCCAACCAGTGTTGGTGTAAAGATTAATGCAATGATAAGAGGAATGTTTACCGCCCAGGCAAATTGTCCAAACAGATTTTTGTTTTTCAAAACCCAGGTCATATAATAAATACCGGCACCGATCATTGCACTGTATAACTGCTGCAAAATATAAGTACCACAGATCATCAGATAAAATTTATTCTTTACCAGCAGCTTGAATGCTTGAACCAGCCCATATTTTTCCTCTTCACCTGTTATGTCTCCTTCATTTAATTCCTCTTCCGGAAGTTCTTTAACAGATAATGCGGAAATAGTATTCACAACCAATCCGATCACTGCATAAATAATTGCAACCATACGCCATGCGGCTGCATCTCCACCACATTTTGCAACGAATCCAACAGTAACTGCTTGAATCAGAAGACTGGTTGAAAAAGCAAAAATGAAACGGTAAGAACCCATCTGCACACGCTCTTTACTGTTCTTGGTAACAAGTGATGTCAGAGCAGAATAAGCAATGTTATTTGCCGTATAAAACACTCCATTCAACAGCGTATACGCAATAAAGAACCACGCATACTGTGCCGTCCTTCCAAAACTTGTTGGAACTGCAAAACAGGCTACCAATGTAATTGCACAACCAATGTAACCATACAGCATCCATGGTCTTGCCTTTCCCATCTTACTATGCGTCTTATCAATCATTGATCCAAAAAAGATGTCTGTAAATCCATCGAATAATTTGGAAACGGCAATCAATGTTCCCACTATACCGGATGCCAATCCAATCGTATCTGTCAGATATACCATCACAAATGATGTCAGGAATGCATACACTACATTTCCCGCAATATCACCAGATCCGTATCCTATCTTGTTGTACCATTTTA
>ENA-UOJC01002771-UOJC01002771.1-human-gut-metagenome-genome-assembly--contig:-C104-NODE-2771-length-18059-cov-6.945401_pt1 | contig 18059 bp, 10 predicted proteins | sample MGYA00242339_ERZ723886 | MGnify/ENA metagenome assembly ERZ723886 | reverse complement strand
AGATAAAGTGATACAATGAACTTATTATCTTGAATCTGCATAAAAAAAACAATACCTCTTTTATTTATTATCCACTCAAATTTTTCTTTATTCTGATTCTACCGGCTTGTACAAGGGACAAGACACGGAGACTTCTTTTACTTCACTACTACCTTTTGGCAGTCCATAATATAAATACCTTTATCCAATCCATTGACAAAATTACTGCCCTGGCTCAGTTCAACCATCTTCACCAAACGGCCATCCAATGCATACAAACCTACCATCTGCGCCTTGCCCGTCTTAATTTCGACAGAACCGTTATGGGAGATAATCGTCAACCGGCCGGTATCTTCCGTCGAACCCAATCCGGTAGGGTTATCGTCACCATGGACGATTGTCAACAGTTCATCAACAGTTGCCTGCATGTAAGCATGAAAAGCAGAAACTCCCGCAGCTTCCGGATTTCCATCGGCTACTTTTACGAAAGCAGTCCCCACATCGTTCATCAAATGGAGTCCTACGACAGCATCTCCTTCTACCGCACGGTAACCGGCATGGAATGCGTAACCATTTTCCGGAACTACCGGAGCTGGTTCTGCCGTAACGCTCATCTGTACATCTGTTGCCGTAAAGGTCTTAACCTCCGAATTACTTATTTTAGCCAAATAGGGAACATTGGCTTCGATGGCGGATGCTCCCGTAAAGATGACTTTCTCACCATCGGCACCCGTAAACTCTTCTACGGTTACATCTCCCTTATCCGCACTGAAAGGCAAGCAGATGGTAGACCAAACATCAGCAGTAAAGTTATGGGAGTAGGAGATCCGGTCAGCAGTAAATAATCTCACGTTATTGAAATCGGAACCTTCCGTCAGAAGTATATTGGCTGCTCTACCCTCTTCGTTATCAAATACAACCACGTTATCAACGCCCTCTGCGATAACAACATCCGGATTCACATAAACCAGGCAGTTCGGATTTAAACCTTCCATTTCGGGAAGTTCCGTCAGGCCGGCCACTCCGGTAAGGTCAATCGTAGTAATCCTAACGGCTTGTTCTTCGATAATCGTACGGAACGTTTCCGGATTCCAGTCTCCCTCCAGAATAAGATCGACAGCCGTTCCTTTATTTTCAAGAGGAATAACCACAATCTCTTCGATCTCGAAGGACGTCGATTGTACTTCAGAAGTAAGTACATCCCCTAAATATTCTGACTCGTACCATACTTTCAGCGTATGTATTCCCGCCGGCAAAGTTGTTCCTTCGAAAAGATCCGCTTCACTAACCGTCCACTCGGTCGTTTTATTATAATTATCGTCTCTGACCACCTCACCGTTTGTCAAAGGGAAAGAGGCAGCAGGCAATTCGTCTATCTGCCAACACAATTTCACGGTGGCGATGCTTGTATCAAATGCCGGATCATAAGAGTCTTTGCCGCCATTGGCATAATATCCTTTCAGGAATGTAATCACAGAACCATTCAGCAACAATTCATCGACTATTCCCAAATTCTCCGGAATACTTTCTCCATTCACCGTAAACAAGGGAGTTTGCAGTTCATCAACCAATTTGCCGACCTCCAGACTCAACTTCTTATAGTCATACGCCAACAGAAAACGCCCTCCGAGCCACCAGCCGCCATTGGGCAGAAAAGCGTATGCTTCGTTAGATTTCCATTTGGCCGGTATCACATCTTCCATAAAATCCTGCGTTTTGCTCCAACGCCCGATAGGGCTGAGTTTATACTCCCACCGTCTGCTGGTTTCACCTCTATCCACTACGTATCTCGTCACTCCATCTTCGCCCGGCAACGGCAGCTCCGTTCCGTCCAGATATAGCGGTTGTGCATCGCAGATGAACATAGTTCTGTACCACGGAGCATCCGCCGTTCCTGTATTCAGTTTCTTTGCATAAAAAGTGACATCCCGGTCTTCGGCCAGTTCAAAGAGTCTGGGTTCATCGGCAATAACCGGTCCTACACTTCCCTTAACGGCATCATTGCCTGAACCGTTCACTTTTCCTCCATAAATAACAGAGTAAGCATAGGTATAAATACCAACCTCCATGTTTTTATTCACAATCTGCTCTTTCTTCAAAGGAACCGTAATGGAATATATGCCATCCTCCCCTTTTACCAGTTTATGGTTGGTGTTATCATAATAAGTATGGGAATAATCCGGCCGGATGGAATCCTGAGAAAATCCGGCGTGAAGATAGAGATCCGCATCAATATTAGTCGGATCGTTCAGAGGGTCGGTTTCTTGCCCCAAAAGGGGAGCAGCTCCGACAATAAGTAATGCAATCAAAGTAGAAAACTGTTTTTTCATAATACAATATTTTTAAGTTTAAACAATCTGTTCTGCACAAAAGTAGCCCGACAAGCGATAAACAAATACAACAATATTATTTATTACTACCAAAATCCTGTTTACATAGCAATAGTGACCTGTTTCTGCGTAGCTTGTGGGCTACTTTTCAACAATATCACGCCCAGCCTGCATTTTTTTGTAACGTGTCAGCGCTTCAATGTAATAATAGTCAGCATAATTAATGGATGCGTCGATCTCATACCCTCCCGGTAAATTGCCCGTGCAATGGAGCAGGAAAGACGGTTTTTTGATGCCACTCTGGTAAGCATCAGACGACAGACTGAGCAGCATATTAACAGCCGCATCTCTATACTCTTCGGCTTTCTCCGTATTATCTTCCAATTGCACCAGCTCCAGCAATCCGGAAGCTACAATGGCCGCTGCAGATGCGTCTCTCGGAGCGTCCGGGATAGCCGGATCGTCGAAATCCCAATACGGAACATAATCTTCCGGCAAACGTTTGAGGTATATATCCGTTATTTTCTCGGCAAAACGGAGGTATTCCTTATCACCGGTTTCCCTGTAAACCAACGTATACCCATAAATGGCCCATGCCTGTCCGCGCGCCCACAGGGAGCTATCACTATATCCTTGATTCGTAACGCCTTTCAAGAACCTCCCGTCGATGGTATCGTACACCGCTACATGGTAGCAAGAACCGTCGGGACGAAACTGATTCTCTTTTGTCACCTTTGCATGGCTCACCGCCATGCCATAGTATTCCCTGTTGCCGCCATTCTTGGCCGCCCAAAACAGCAGTTCAAGATTCATCATGTTGTCCATGATGGTATTGTGTGGCCAGTTCATCTCCGTCACCATACCCGGCCACGAGAGGATTGTCCCCACCCGGGGATCATAAAATCCGGCCAGTTTATCGGCACCTTTCAGCAATACCTGCTTGTATTTGTCGTCCTTTGTCAGTCGATAGGCATTGCCAAAGCTGCAATAAAACTGGAATCCCAGATCATGGTCGCCCGGATGCTCCGGATCGAGCAAAGGCACAAGCGATTCCGTATAGTGAATGGCTGCTTTCCTGATCTCTTCATTTTGGGTGTTCTCATAATCGTACCACAAGATGCCGGGCCAGAAACCGCTCGTCCAATCATAAATATCGATTTTATACCAGTCTGTGGCATCCGTATCGATGCAACGGGGCATCAATCCGGAACCTTCGATGGCATCCAGTGTTTTCTTTATCTGCGTGTCACAATACGATAATTGCTTTTTTGTTCCGACTACATCTGTTTCTCTCAGTCCCGACAGCAAAAGCAATACTCCTGCGCAAACCAACACACAGCTCATCAATCTTTTCATCCCAACTATTATTTTACATTTACAATTCTCTTCATTAAATCTTCATCCCTCGACGAAGCTCCCACCATGATTTCATAATCTCCGGGTTCCACCGTATAGTCCATCTTCTTATCATAGAAAGCAAATTTCCCTGCCGGTAAGATGAAAGAAACTGTCTTGGTTTCGCCTGCACGAAGGGGCACGCGCCTGAAGTCCTTCAACTCTTTCACCGGACGCGTCGCACTGGAATAGAGGTCGCGAATATACAACTGCACAATCTCCTCCCCATCCGTTGTTCCCGTATTCGTCACTTTCACGGACACTTCCACACTGCCGTCCCCCGACATCTGCGCTGAGGAAACCGTGAGATCCGAATACGCATATTCCGTATAACTCAGGCCGTATCCAAAATAGAACAAAGGCGTACTCTCTCCGATGGCATACGGATGAAAATACATGGACGGCTTATGGTTATAAATCATCTGTATCTGTCCCACATGGCGCGGAACCGTCACCGGCAGTTTACCGGAAGGGTTTACTTTTCCATATAATATTTCGGCAATGGCCTGTCCTCCGAGACTACCCGGCTCCCACGCTTCGACTAAAGCATTGGCATGACCGGCAATCCATTCCACCCCCAACTGACGCCCGTTTACTAAAACCACAACGGTAGGAACTCCCGTTGCCAGAATGGACTCCACAAGTTCCTGCTGTAACCCTGCCAGATTGATATCCGAACGGTCGCAGTCTTCGCCACAAGTTTTGTCGTACCAGTTGGTCCGCAAGGAATATTCTCCCACCGCCACAATTGCCAAATCGGCTTTGGCAGCCTGCTTTGCGGCCTGTTCCACTTTGTTTTTATCCATTTCCCGGATGTTCCATCCCAAATCCACAAATGAAAATTTAGTGTCGGGAGATACCAGTTTCAGCCCTTCGAGCACTGTAATCACATTCTCATCCGGCTGTGTCAAAGCCCAATCACCGAGAATCGTCTGATTGTCGGCATTCATTCCGGTTACGAATACATTTTTATATTTTGCTTCATCCAGCGGAAGTATGCCGTCATTGGTCAATAGCACAATGGACTTACGCGCCGCTTCCAATGCCGTGGCCTGATGCTTTTCATTGAACAGGACGCTTTTCGCCGCTTTCTCATCGGTAAAAGATTTCTCGAACAGTCCTAACCGGAATTTCGCAGCCAATATTTTCCGGCAAGACTCATCGATCCGGGCTTCCGTGAGTTTTCCCTCCTTCACCAGTTCAATCACCTTTTCGTAAAACTCCGGTCCATGCATGTGCATATCCATTCCGGCATCTACCGACTGGTAGAAAGCATCTTTATTATCCACTGCCGTGCGATGCAAGTCGTGTATATGCTCGATGTCCATCCAATCACTGACTATGAAACCGTCGAATCCCCATTCTTTGCGAAGAATATCTTCCATCAGCCATGGATTGGCATGACAGGGAACGCCGTTCAGTTCATTATGAGCTGTCATAAAGCTATATACACCGGCATCTACGGTCGCCTTAAAGGGGGGCAGGAATACCTCCCGGAGTGTCCGTTCCGAAATGTCTGTGGGAGAGCCGTTCGTTCCGTTTATCGGTTGGCTGCCGCCAATAAAATGCTTGGCACAAGCCAACACATTTTCCGCCTTTCCAAACCCGTCTCCCTGATACCCGCGCACAGAAGCTACGCCCAATAAAGATACCAAGTAGGGATCTTCGCCGAAAGTTTCGCCGACACGCCCCCAACGCGGGTCGCGGGCGACCTCCACATTGGGATTGAATGTCCACTGCGAACCTGTAGCACGCATCTCCAAAGCCGTTTGCCGGCAAATCTCTTCAACCAGGCCGACATCGAACATGGATGCCTGCCCGATGCTCGTCGGATACGCCGTAGTACCCACTACCTGCGCATTGCCGTGAATGGCATCAATGCCTATAATCAAAGGGATTTTGAGACGGCTTTTCATTGCCAGCTCCTGCAACTGATTGGCTTCCTTAACTGTGAGTACATGCAAGAAAGAGCCCACCTTCCCGTCTATCGTCATTTGTCTCACGTCTTCTTCCGTGATGCCGGGATAGAACCCCCGCGCCGTGTTATTACTCAATTCGTCTACCGTCAGATCCTGTGAAGCGGTTCGCATATGCTCCAAGCCGACCCATTGACACATCTGCCCCACTTTCTCCTCCAGAGTCATGCGCGACATCAAATCTTTCACCCTCTGCTCGACAGGCCGGCCCGCATCCAGATATAACGCACCGCCATCATCAGCAGCAAAAACCGATACGCCCATAGCAGCAGTAAAGGATGAAATAATAAAAGTACTGACTAACTTATTCATGTTTCTAAGGATTAGACTTTAATTACTAATATGAATGACACAAATGTAGAACTGATAAAACAAAGTGGATAGAAATATACTTTTCAAAGATATAAATACACTGCATTCTCACAATTATACCATATTTTTATAGGTTTTAAGAAGATATTTGCATCGCCAAAGAGAGCAAAGCCCTATATTTGAACATCTTAATTTCATCAGGCTATGAAACATACGATTTTAGTTTTATTAGGTTTGGCTTTATCTTTTTTTCCTGCACGCGCCTATCACTTCAGGAGCTATCAGGTGGAAGACGGATTGTCGCATAACAGTGTCTGGGCGGTTATGCAGGACAGCAAAGGCTTCATGTGGTTCGGGACCAACGACGGCCTCAACCGTTTCGATGGCAAGAAAATCAAAGTGTACCGCAAAATACAGGGCGACTCTTTATCTATCGGCAATAACTTTATCCACTGCCTGAAAGAGGATTCGCGAGGAAGATTCCTCATCGGAACCAAACAAGGGCTCTATCTTTTCGACGATAAGTTAGAGAAGTTCAGACACATCGACCTGGACAAAAACATAAAAGACGACGTGAGCATCAATGCTATTATGGAAGACCCTTCCGGAAATATATGGCTGGCCTGCCACGGATATGGCCTGTATGTCCTTACTCCCGAATTAACGACCAAGAAACATTATCTATCCGGTAGCGATCCCTATTCGTTGCCCTCCAATTACATCTGGAGCATCGTTCAGGATTATTACGGAAATATATGGTTGGGCACAGTGGGCAAAGGCCTTGTACACTTTGATCCTAAAGAGGAAAAGTTCACGCAAATGACACAGGCTAAAGAGTTGGGCATCGACGATCCCGTGATTTACAGCCTGTATTGCGACATAGACAATAACATCTGGATAGGGACGGCCACAAGCGGATTGATACGCTATACCCCCAGATCACAGAAAGCCACACATTATATAAATCATGTATTCAACATCAAATCCATCATCGAATATTCCGACCACGAGCTCATCATGGGATCGGACAAAGGACTGGTGAAATTCGACCGTACGCTGGAGAGTTTCGACCTGATCAACGACGATACTTCTTTTGACAACATGACGGATAAATCCATTTTCTCCATTGCACGTGACAAGGAAGGGTCTTTCTGGATCGGAACTTACTTTGGGGGCGTAAATTATTATTCGCCTGCCATCAACCGTTTCCAGTATTGCTATAACTCTCCACACAACTCTTCCAAAAAAAATATCATCAGCGGATTCGCCGAGAATGAAAATGGGGACATATGGATCGGAACGCACAACGACGGACTATACCTTTTCAATCCGAAGAGCCTGAGCTTCAAGAAGCCATACGACATCGGTTACCACGATGTACAGAGCATTCTGTCGGACCAGGACAAACTTTATGCAAGCCTTTACGGCAAAGGCATCCATATCCTGAACATAAAGAACGGACAGGTCAGCGCCTCCGCCAACGACATAGGAATTAATCATACCATCAACTCCATAGCCAAAACCTCCAAAGGGCAGATACTCTTCACCTCCGAAGGCGGAGTGATCTCGATGGATGCATCCGGCACGCTCAAGACCCTCGATTACCTGACCAACACCCCGGTAAAAGACATTGCAGAAGATTATGACGGCTCCATTTGGTTTGCCACCCATTCCAAAGGGCTGATACGGCTCACCTCAGACAATAGATGGGAAGTATTCGTAAATAATCCCGATAATCCGAAATCCTTGCCGGGAAATAATGTCAACTGCGTATTTCAAGACTCCAAATTCCACATCTGGGCAGGGACGGAAGGAGAAGGGCTGGTACGGTTCAACGCCAAAGAGCAAAACTTCGAACCAATCTTAAACGACCAGTCGGGCCTACCTTCCAACATCATCTATTCCATACTGGACGATTCGGACGGCAATCTGTGGGTAAGCACAGGCGGAGGGTTGGTTAAAATATCCTCCGACTTGAAAAACATTAAAACATTTGCCTATATCGGCGATATACAACGGATACAATACAATCTGAACTGCGCATTGAGAGCTTCCGACAACCGACTTTACTTTGGCGGAACCAACGGATTCATCACATTCAATCCGAAAGAGATTACAGATAACCCCAACAAACCGGTCGTCATGGTCACAGGTTTCCAGATTGCCAGCAAAGAGATAACACTTTCCGAATCGTCGCCACTAAAAGAGACCATCAGCGCAACCAAAGAGATAACGTTGCGGCACGACCAGTCCACTTTCAGCTTCGACTTTGTAGCATTGAGCTATCTTTCGCCGGAACAAAACAGATATGCCTACATCCTCGAAGGCTTCGACAAAGAGTGGCATTACACCTCCGACAATAAGGCCATGTACATGAACATCCCGCCCGGAACTTATGTATTCCGTGTGAAAGGCACGAATAATGATGGAGTATGGAGCGATGAAACGGCAGACATTACGGTGAAAATAAAGCCCCCGTTCTGGTTGTCCAACCTCATGATCGGCCTGTATATTGTCCTTGCCATCGGCATTATCCTTTATTTTATCCGGAGATACCACCGCTTTATCGAACGTAAAAACCAGGAAAAGATATTCAAATACCAGACGGCCAAAGAAAAAGAGATGTACGAATCGAAAATCAATTTCTTCACGAACATTGCCCATGAAATACGTACACCGCTCTCGCTGATTGCCGCACCATTGGAAAAAATAATTTTGTCCGGAGACGGAAACGAACAGACCAGGAACAACCTGGGGATGATAGAACGCAATGCCAACAGGCTGCTCGAACTGATCAACCAACTGCTGGACTTCCGTAAAATAGAAGAGGACATGTTCCACTTCAAATTCAAGCGGCAGAATGTCGTCAAGATTGTGGAAAAAGTGTATAAGCAATATTACCAGACGGCCAAATTCAACAAACTGGAAATCTCTTTGGAAGCGGAAAAGAACGATATAGAATGCAATGTCGACTCCGAAGCCATCTATAAGATTGTCAGCAACCTGATTGCCAACGCCATTAAATATGCCAAAAACCAAATCCTGATAACCGTAAAAGAGAGAAGCGGAAACCTGGAAATAAAGATCAAAGACGATGGTACCGGCATTGAAAAGCAGTATATGGAAAAAATATTCGAACCTTTCTTCCAGATACAGGATAAGGACAACGCTGTGCGGACAGGCTCCGGCCTGGGGTTATCGCTATCACAATCGCTGGCCATGAAGCATAACGGAAAAATCTCCATCGAATCGGAATACGGAAAAAACTGTAATTTTACACTGACAATCCCCATTGCCGACGGAACAGAGGAAGAGGTGCAGGAAACGGAAGCTGCCATACCCGAAAAGAGTGAAATGCCCGAACAATCGGTCGTGGAAGCGGGTACGAGGATCATCATCGTGGAAGACAACACGGATATGCGGACTTTCCTTTGCGAAAGCCTAAACGACAACTACACCGTCTTTGAAGCAGAGAACGGAGTACAGGCACTGGAAATGGTGGAAAAAGAGAACATAGACATCATCATATCCGATATTATGATGCCGGAAATGGACGGGTTGGAATTATGTAACCGGCTGAAAAGCGATCCCGCCTACTCTCACCTGCCTTTGGTGTTGCTATCTGCCAAAACGGATACTTCCACTAAAATAGAGGGCCTGAACCAGGGAGCCGACGTTTACATGGAAAAACCATTCTCCATCGAACAACTAAAAGCGCAAATAAGCAGCATTATTGAAAACAGGAACAACCTGCGAAAGAACTTCATCAAATCTCCGTTGCAGTATTTCAAGCAGAACACGGAAAACAACGAAAGTGCAGATTTCGTGAAGAAGCTAAATACCATCATATTGGAAAACATGTCGGATGAGGACTTCTCCATCGACAGCCTTTCCAGCCAGTTTGCCATAAGCCGTTCAAACCTGCACAAAAAGATTAAAAACATCACAGGAATGACCCCCAACGACTACATCAAGCTGATCAGGCTGAATGAAAGCGCACGGATGTTGTCCACCGGCAAATACAAAATAAACGAAGTATGCTTCCTGGTAGGTTTCAACACACCGTCTTATTTCTCAAAATGTTTCTTCGAACAGTTCAAGAAACTTCCTAAAGATTTTATACAAATAACAAACGAATAAATAAATCCTAAAAATGAAGAAAATTATAACGATAGCATTTCTCTCTTTTTTATGTTTCGTCTACGGATACGCCGGCAATCACAGCATGCATCCGTTAAAGCAAATCGACTATGTACTAAAACAGGTCAAGGCACAGCAAGAGCCCTATTATTCTGCCTATCAGCAATTGATTCACGATGCCGACTCCATCTTGAAAGTGCCGCACCATGCACTGGTAGATTTTGCCGTACCGGGATTCTATGATAAACCCGAGGAACACCGTGCCAACTCCTTGGCATTGCAGCGGGATGCATATGCCGCCTACTGTTCGGCATTGGCCTACACCCTATCCGGCCAACAGGAATATGGAGAAAAAGCCTGCTATTTCCTGAATGCATGGGCATCTACCAACGAGAAATATTCGGAACACGACGGAGTGTTGGTGATGACCTATTCCGGTTCGGCATTCCTGATGGCAGCGGAACTGATGGCAGACGATCCGCTTTGGAGCAATAAAGAGAAAAAGGATTTCCGGAAATGGGTGAAACGCATCTACCAGCACGCCGCCAATACCATCCGGGTTCATCAGAACAACTGGGCGGATTGGGGACGTTTCGGCTCGCTGCTGGCGGCTTCATTCCTAAATGAGAAAAAAGAAGTTGCGGAAAACGTGCGCCTGATAAAATCGGACTTATTCCATAAAATAGCAACAGACGGCAGCATGCCCGAAGAGACCCGGAGAGGCGGCAACGGCATATGGTACACCTATTTCTCACTGGCACCGATGACCGGAGCGTGCTGGCTGGTGTACAATCTCACCGGAGAGAATCTGTTCGCTCTGGAACAAGACGGAACCTCCATAAAAAAAGCGCTGGACTATATGGCCTACTATAATAAACATCCTAAAGAATGGAAATGGGACAAGAACCCGAATACTGGGAAAAATGAAGTCTGGCCCGAGAACCTTCTCGAAGCAATGGCAAACCTATACAATGACAACTATTATGTGGAATATGTAAAAGGGAAGCGTCCGATCATTTACCGCAACCATCACTTCTGCTGGACATTCCCCACGCTGATGCCCACTTCTTTTGAAAATTATCAATAAAGATTATCTTACAACATGAAAAAGCTTTTTAAATTATTCGCATTCACATGCCTGGCAATGTCTGCCACGGCGCAAAACAAAACTCCGATCTATCTGGACGAAACAAAACCGATAGAGCAACGCGTGGAAGATGCACTTCAACGAATGACTCTGGAAGAAAAAATAAAATTGTGCCATGCACAATCTAAATTCAGTTCCCATGGCGTACCCCGTCTCGGCATACCGGAACTTTGGATGACCGACGGACCACACGGTATCCGGGAAGAGGTGCTGTGGGATGAATGGAAAGGAGCTGCCTGGACCAGTGATTCCTGCATCGCTTTCCCTGCACTGACCTGCCTTGCCGCCACATGGGATCTTGATATGTCGGTCCTGTATGGCAAGTCGATAGGCGAAGAAGCCCGCTTCCGGGGGAAAGATGTTCTGCTGGGTCCGGGTGTCAACATATACCGCACACCACTCAACGGACGAAACTTTGAGTACATGGGAGAAGATCCTTATCTGGCCGCTAAAATGGTAGTGCCATACATCAAAGGGGTACAACAAAACGGGGTGGCCGCCTGTGTCAAGCATTTTGCATTGAACAATCAGGAAATGTATCGCGGACACATCAATGTGGAGGTCAGTGACCGCGCCCTGCACGAAATTTACCTGCCTGCTTTCAAAGCGGCCGTACTGGAAGGGGGAACATGGTCCATTATGGGGGCTTACAACCAATACAAAGGCCAACATTGCTGCCACAACCAGTATTTGCTGAACGATATACTGAAAAAAGACTGGAATTTCGACGGAACTGTGATTTCCGACTGGGGAGGTGTACACGACACTTACCAATCGGCCTATTATGGACTCGATCTGGAAATGGGAACATGGACAGACGGATTGAGCTGGGGAAAAACCAATGCCTACAACAACTACTACATGGCATTGCCGCTACTGGAAAAGATCAAAAACGGAGAAATCGAAGAAAACACCGTGAATGACAAAGTGCGCAGGCTGCTTCGCATGATGTTCCGGACAAGCATGAACACTCAAAAGCCATGGGGATCATTCGGCACGGAAGAACATGCACTGGCAGGACGCACCATTGCCGAAAACGGCATCGTGCTACTCAAGAACGAAAACGGATTGCTGCCTGTCGATCTTTCCCAAATAAAGAAAATAGCCGTTATCGGCGAAAATGCCACGAAAGTCATGACATTGGGAGGTGGCTCTTCTTCATTGAAAGTGAAATACGAAGTTTCTCCGCTCGAAGGGCTGAAGAAACGGGTAGGCAATGCCGTCGAACTGGTTTACGCTCCCGGATATGCAAGCCCGCTCACCGATAAGAGAGATCCCCGGTACATCGTTCCCGAAGGATACCGGCTTCCCGATGCGGAGAAACTAACGAAAGAGGCTCTTGAAGCTGCCAAAAATGCGGATATTGTACTGTTCTTCGGAGGTCTGAATAAGAACGAACACCAGGACAGCGAAGGCACGGACCGGCTCAACTATCATTTGCCTTACGGACAGGACGAACTGATAGCCCAACTCAGCAAAGTAAATAAGAACATAGCCGTTATTCTTATTTCGGGAAATGCAGTCGCAATGCCGTGGATCAAAGAGGTGCCGTCTGTTTTGGAAGCCTGGTTCAGCGGTACGGAATCCGGTAATGCCATTGCTTCCGTATTGGTTGGAGATGTTAACCCTTCCGGCAAGTTACCGATGACTTTCGCTGTCCGCCTGGAGGACTATCCGGCACATACCGTCGGAGAGTATCCCGGTGACAGCATCAACGTGAAATACAACGAAGGCATATTCGTAGGCTACCGTTGGACGGACAAACATAAAATCCGGAGCTTGTTCCCGTTCGGACACGGTTTAAGCTACACCACTTTCCAATATGGAAAAGCCCTTCTTTCATCCTCCGAAATGAACGAAAAGGAGATACTGACCGTTACTATCCTTATAAAAAACACCGGAAAAGTAAAAGGAAAAGAGATTGTGCAACTCTATATCGGTGATGAAAAAAGCTCATTGGAACGTCCTGTCAAAGAGTTGAAAGGGTTCCAAAAAATAGAACTGAATCCGGGCGAAGAAAAGGTGGTAGAGTTCAACATCACCTCCAATGACCTGAAATTCTACGATGAAGCCATACAGGACTGGAAAGCCGAACAAGGCAAATTCAATATCTTCATAGGCAGCTCATCTACTGACATACGCGCAAAAGCCAAGTTTAATCTAAAATAAATGATACCAATCTGCTTATTTCATTGAATGAGACATTTATGACTAATTAAATATCAGTATTGAATCTTTTCATTAACTTTGTAGTCAAAATTTAACAATTCGGTTTTTAACAAAAAGTATGATGGTGAAGCTATTAATCCAAAGGTCCACTTTTGGTATAAAACTGAATCTATGAGTTAGCCGAGACAGATCTGTTTTTGGGGTATTCATGAAATACCTGCTGATAGAAAAAACTTGAAAAGGTAAAGGTCAAAGAAAGATATAAGACTACATGGTAAGCAAAGATATTGGCATGTATAGCACCTGTAAACATTTCTGTGTCCACAGGTGTCATGTTAATATACGTAAAGAATGTGTCCTAAAAAATGCAGAAAAAAATAATGATGATAGTGAAAGTATCATTGAATAATATAAGCAATAAAGGATATGGACGAAATAATAAATAATACCCAAATATAGCGAGCTCGTTAATGCAGTTCAAGCGATTAAAGGGGCTATTTTGCAGAGCCAGCAACGGGCATTAGGTGTGATAAATCAAGAGCAATTGGCTCTTTATTATGGCATCGGACGATATGTTTCTGTAAACACTCGCAATAAAAATTGGGGTAAAGGGTTTATTGAAGCTATCAGCGAGCAACTACGCAAAGAGTTACCAGGGCTGAGGGGCTTTTCAGCCCCAAGCTTACGAAAGATGCGCACCTTTTACGAAGAGTGGCGAATGCTTTCGGATAATCCATTCGTTGAAACGAACAAATTGGTAACTGACGAACAAGAGGGTGTGTCAAAACTAAAATGACCACTCTAAAAAGTTATAGATTGTAACTAACAATTATAAAAGAGCCATATCAAACTCTGTTTTTGAGTAATGATATGGCTCTTTTCATCATTGATTTATGGAGTCAAGTTTCAGATTAAAAGTTGTCCTTTCATCAAATTACGTTTTGACACACCCTCACCCACAGTTCAGTTCAAGATAGATGCAGATTTTCCTATTACTGCTTTTATGAATATAGGTTTTACTCATCATTATACCATTGTCAGCAAAGTAAAAGATACTGAGAAACGTAAATTCTATATTCAATTTGCAGCTGATATAAAAGCAAAGGTTGGAGAGTTGGAACGAATGATAGACAGCGACTTGTATAGTCATCAGGGAGAGTTACCTAACAACTTTAAAAAGACTATCCCCGATCGGTTGGAAGCATATCGTGCAATCACAATGTTCAAAGATGAATATCTGCTTGATTTTATCAATGTAGAAGAATTATTCGTTCGCGAGAAAAATAGAGACGAACGGGTAATTGAACAGAGTATTATTCAGAACGTGAAAGAGTTTATTATGACATTCGGTAAGGACTTTACGTTTGTGGGGAATCAGTATCATTTAGAGAAATATGGCGTAGAGGAGTTCCCTGATTTACTCTTTTTCAATAGAGAGTTGGCGGCTCTCGTCTGTGTGGAATTGAAGGATGGATCATTCAAGACCAATTATCTTGGTCAGTTGGCAGCTTATCTGCGTATTCTTGACGATGAAGTTCGCAAACCTAATGAGAATCCGTCTATCGGAATCATTCTTTGTAAAAGTGCCAATAAGAAATTCGTGGAATATGTAATCCAAGATTATGATAAACCTATGGGCGTTGCGACATACAAAACCACAGCCGATATGGATGATCGACTTAAGAAACTGCTTCCACCTGTTGAGGAATTGGAAAAACTACTTTAAATTACTGCATATGCTATTTAAGAATTTACGATTAGACGATTGACGATGTACGATTGAAAATACAAGGATTCCAATTTACTCTTATATTCATGTTTATAATATATAGGAGTTACTTCAATCGTACATCATCAATCGTCTAATCGTAAATCTCTTTATTTCCCCCTCACTATCTTCTTTATGTCATTCAGCTTATTCAGCGCCTCGATCGGAGTAAGGTTATTCACGTCCAAATTCAGTATTTCATCCCGGATCTGACAAAGGATGGGGTCATCCAGTTGGAAGAAGCTTAGCTGCATCCCTCCCCTGCTTTCACTCACTTCATTCAACGGTTTATTGGAGATGCCCTGCTGGCGGTTGTCCGATTCAAGCTGTTTCAGAATTTCGTTGGCACGCTTTACAATGCTTTTCGGCATACCCGCCATCTTGGCCACATGAATACCGAAAGAGTGCTCGCTACCCCCACGTTCGAGTTTGCGGAGAAAAATCACCTTATTATCGACCTCTTTCACCGATACATTGTAGTTCTTGATCCGCTTGAAGGATTTCTCCATTTCATTCAGCTCATGATAATGCGTGGCAAAGAGTGTACGCGCTTTCGCCTTGGGATGTTCATGGATATACTCCACAATTGCCCACGCTATCGAAATACCGTCATACGTGGAAGTACCGCGCCCCAATTCATCGAACAGCACAAGACTTCTCGAAGAAACATTATTCAAAATATCTGCCGCTTCGTTCATCTCTACCATAAATGTAGACTCGCCCACCGAAATGTTATCACTGGCGCCCACGCGGGTAAATATCTTATCAACCAATCCGATACGGGCACTCTCGGCAGGAACAAACGAACCGATCTGAGCCAGCAAGGTGATCAATGCCGTCTGCCGCAACAACGCCGACTTACCCGCCATGTTGGGACCGGTAATGATGATAATCTGCTGCGTCGTACTGTCCAGCATTACATCGTTGGCAATGTATTTTTCACCGATGGGAAGCTGCTTCTCAATAACCGGGTGGCGTCCCTGACGAATGTCCAGCACATCATTATCTTCGATAACCGGGCGGATATAATTATTTTCACGGGCTATATTGGCAAATGACAACAAACAATCGATGCGGGCAATCTGATTGGCGTTGATCTGAATGGCAGGAATAAATTCGCTCAATGCCTGTACCAATTCCGTATAAAGCCGTGTTTCAAGTACCAGAATCTTATCCTCCGCTCCGAGGATTTTCTCCTCGTATTCTTTCAGTTCTTGGGTGATATAGCGTTCTGCATTCACAAGTGTCTGTTTGCGGATCCATTCTTGCGGCACCTTGTCTTTGTGTACATTACGTACTTCTATATAGTAGCCGAACACACTGTTATAAGCAATCTTCAAACTCGGTATTCCAGTCTGTTCGCTTTCACGCTGCTGTATCTTCAAAAGAAAATCCTTACCCGAATAGGCTATCTGACGCAGTTCATCCAGTTCGGCATTTACCCCGTCCTTGATAACCCCACCTTTATTTATCAACAAAGGAGGATCGTTATTCACCTCTTTATCTATCCGGTCGCGGATGGAAATACAAAGATTCAACTGCTCTCCTATCCGGTTCAAGCTGGCATTATCCGCCTGCATGCAAGCCGCTTTTATAGGCTCGATCGCTTGCAGGGCAACCTTCAACTGTACTACCTCGCGAGGAGATACACGCCCCACCGCCACCTTGGAAATGATGCGTTCAAGATCGCCTATCAGATGCAGTTGTTCTTCGATCAGTTCCTTAAATTCCGGCTCGCGGAAAAAGTATTCCACTACGTTCAGACGGTCATTAATAGGCTTCTCGTCTTTCAGAGGAAACACCATCCAACGTTTCAGCATACGGGCACCCATCGGACTGATGGTTTTATCAATAACATTGAGCAGGCTACTTCCACCGTCGTTCATGCTACCGATAAGCTCCAGGCTGCGCACGGTAAATTTATCCAAACGCACATATTTGTCCTCTTCAATACGCGACAATGCCGTGATGTGTCCGATTTGCGTATGCTGCGTCATATCCAGGTATTGCAGAATAGCCCCGGAAGCAATGATACCATTTTTAAGATGCTCTACTCCGAAACCTTTCAAATTCTTTGTTTCAAAGTGCTTCAACAGTTTCTCGCGTGAACTGGTCTCCGTAAAAGCCCAATCGTCCAGTTCGAAAGTAAAGAATTTGTTTCCGAAATTCCCTTCGAACATACCCCGTTTGCCACGTTCGAAAAGCACCTCTTTCGGACCAAAATTATTCAGCAATTTATCTACATAATCAAAAGGGCCTTCCGCCGTCAAAAATTCACCGGTAGAGATATCGAGAAAGGCGATGCCACAACCCGTTTTTCCGAAATGTACAGCTGCTAAAAAATTGTTTTCTTTATAATTGAGGACATTATCGTTGATGGAAACACCCGGAGTAACCAATTCGGTAATGCCGCGCTTCACCAATTTCTTTGTCATCTTCGGATCTTCCAACTGGTCGCAGATAGCTACACGCATGCCCGCACCTATCAGTTAAGGCAAATACGTATCCAATGCGTCATGAGCAAATCCGGCCATTTCAATGGTTTTGCCTTTTCCATTGGCACGCTTAGTCAGCGTGATACCCAATATCTCCGCCGCAATAATTGCATCTGTCGAATAAGTCTCATAAAAGTCTCCGCACCGGAACAGCATCACCGCATCGGGATGTTTTGCTTTCAGGTCGAGAAACTGTTTCATCATGGGGGTCAGTTCGATATCGTTGTTCACAGGTGTAGTCTCCTTTTTTCTTTTAATTCAATGATCCAGTGATTCAAAATTCAATGATTCAGTGCACAAAGATACTGATTTCCTGTAAATCTACCATCCCGGCGATGGCAAGATTTC